>ENA-OSEO01001366-OSEO01001366.1-sediment-metagenome-genome-assembly--contig:-NODE-1366-length-44713-cov-9.894928_pt1 | contig 44713 bp, 40 predicted proteins | sample MGYA00237883_ERZ534232 | MGnify/ENA metagenome assembly ERZ534232 | reverse complement strand
ATCAAGATCAGAAGTGATGCTGCCTCCGGCAGGAAGTGAGGCTCGCTGGCGCGAGGAAGTGATGCCCGGAAGGGCATTCGGGGAAGTGAGGCTGGCGCTTACGCACCAGGAGGCAAAAACCAAAGAAAAAGAGCAAGCAAATTGAAGTAATCAAATAAGGACGAACTCACTTAGAGTAACTGAAGAGCTCCTGTTCAGGATCTGGGATTTTCTAAGAACCGTGGTCGGGGGTAGCGGGTCGGTGGTAGGAAAGAGCGAAGGAACTGGTCCATCGTTGAACGGTTCGCCGTTCGCCGAAAAGAACAGTTGCAAGTTCCAAGATGTGAGTTGTAAAAAAGGCCGGGGTCGGAGGTTGGTGGTTGGAGGTTCGTAAGAGCAAAAGAAACTGGCTGATGACCGCTGAGCGGTTCTCCGTTCTCCGAATAAAAAACCAGTTGTTCGTTCCAGAGCGAGGATCTTTTCTTTGTTCTTGGTTGAAGCCGTGAAGCACTAGCATCGAGATTCCGACCAGGAGCTTTGTCGGAATGACGGAATTGGGCGTTTTCGGAATAACCGTTCTTGGTCAGACCCATTTATTCAGAGAGTAGAGAGAAGGGAAAAGCAAAGAGAACAGGTAAGGATCTTGGATATCGAAGAGCCTTTAAGAGCTCTCTAATCCCCTCTCGAGAGGGGTGGCGACGGCTCCATCGTCGACGGGGTGTGTGCACACCAAGAACGGACCACGTTCAGAATGATTAAATTGGGAGTGCCTCGGATATGGTGAAAAAACGATTTGGTCTGCAGTCATCCCGGACTTGACCCAGGATCTGGTTCCAACAAGGAACAACGAAGGGAACCATTCTTCTCAGCGGAGGACGGTGGACTGTTGACGGGTAACGCGGTTTTTATCAGCGATCAACGAATTTTTGCTCTTAAGCGCAAAGCGGATCTTAGGATCGAGATGCTGAAACAAGTTCAGCATGACGGAATCCCGGACGAAGAATCAAGAACTTGGACGCGTAGCGTTGGAACGAAGAACCGTTCTTTGACGATTTTTTATTCTTGGGCTTGCAACTTGGAACTTACAACTTGCACCTGCTCTTTCGAAGGACGGGTTCATGATCTTGGACGAAGGACCAAGAACGGCTCTATGCAGCGATCAACGAGTTTTTGCTCTTAAGCGTAAAGCGGATCTTAGGATCGAGATGCTGAAACAAATTCAGCATGACGAGTTGTAACGTTTTTGGAATAACCATTCGCTGTCATCCCTGACTTGACCCAGGATCTGGTTCCAAGAAGGAACAACTAAGAACCGCTCTTCTCGGCGGAGGACGGAGGACCGTTGACGGGTAACGCGGTTTTTATATGCATGACAGATTGAAAGGTTTTGTGACAAAGAATTCCGGAAGTGAGGCAGGGAAATATATTCATCTATATCCCTCACCTCTGGTTTGGGAGGTTCACTGTGCTTGAAGAAGAGATTCTCAAGAAAGTTATCTCGAAAGCTCTTTCAAAAGGCGGAGATTTCGCCGAGATTTTCATTGAAGACAAGGATGAGTTGAACATAAAATGCTCTGAAGACTCGATAAACGGAATAACTACCGTTCGGATCAAAGGGGCAGGAATATACGTTCTATGTGGCGAAAAGAGCGTATACGTCTACACCAACGATCTCAGCTCTCGAGGTCTCACTGACTGCGCAGAGCGGGCCTCGGAACTTTTGAATTCCTGCTCTGAGAGATTCACCGGAAACATCTCTTTTTCAATGCGGAAAGCGGAAAACCCGAATAGATTCGAGATATTTCCCTCATCTGTGGGTCATGGAAAAAAGATCAGGATACTTAGAGAGACGAGCCTTGCTGCGAGAAGCGCAGGAGAGACTATCAGACAGCTGAATGTCGATTACTTCGATACTGATCAGAGAGTCGAGATTTTCAACAGCGAAGGCCTGCGCACTGAAGACAGACGTATAACGAGCAGATTGAGACTTCAGGCCACAGTCGAGGCCGATGGCCGCTCGAAGTACGAATGGGGAGACTTTACACGTCCTCAGGGATTCGAGGCCTTCCGGATAGAGAACGACTACACCTCCTTTGCCGAAGAATTCATAAAGGATATGGCTGAGGATCTAAGAGCCGTTCCGGTGAAGTCCTGTATCGTCCCGGTAGTCTTTGAGGCCGGTCCATGCGGTACTTTCTGGCATGAAACCTGCGGTCATCAACTTGAGGCCTCTGCTGTCTCAAGAAACGCGAGCGATTTCGCGGGCAAAGTTGGGCAGGTCGTCGCTTCGGAAAAGGTTACGCTGATCGATGACGGGACGATACCGGGTCTATACGGCTCTGCGGCAATCGATGATGAAGGTTTCCCTACTAGAAAGAATGTTCTTATAGAGAATGGGGTATTGAAGGGATACTTATGTGACAGGCTCTGCGGGAGAAGATTGGGAATCCCATCTACGGGAAGTGGAAGAAGGCAGGGATACACATACGCTCCAGTACCAAGAATGAGCAACACATATCTCGCCGCTGGAAGCGATGATGATGAACAGATGATCAGCTCTGTCGACGAGGGCCTTTTCGTCAAGCGACTCGGGGGAGGAACCGGCGGAAGAGAGTTTTCCATAGCGGTAAGCGAAGGATACTGGATAAAGAACGGCAAGATATCCCACAGGCTAAGAAGCGGCTTCGTTCTCAACGGAAGAGGAATTGACATGATCAAGAAAGTCGACATGGTTGGAAGCACTCTGAAAACTGACAGTGGCGGCTTCTGCGGTGCCGATTCCGGATTGTGCCCCGTTACGAGTTTTCAGCCGAGGATGAGGATATCGCTCATGCCGGTCGGTGGGGAGGACTGATCTGAATGGATTATCTCGAAAACTATCGAAACATTATGAAGGCTCTTCCCGCAAGGTTTTCCGAGGCCGAAGTAGATGCGGAACGCAATGCTAGCACTGTGATCAAGTGTGCGAACGGAGAGATAATCGAAACCCGTTCCTCCGATACCACCGAGCTTTTCATACGCGTTTCCGACGAGAAGACAGGCTACGCGTATACCCAGGACCTGGAAGAAGAACCGATAGAAGTTCTTCTAAAGGGACTCAACAACTCGAATTTCGTCCAGCGTCAGCAGAAGGATAAACTCAACGAGTCGACCGTCAAACGAGCAGAGATGGTCGACGATAGATCTGGAAGACCAGACTTAGAATCAATGAAACTTGCGGCAGAAAAGCTTGAAAAGACTGTAAGAGAGAGCGATGGGAATATTTCCAGCGTCGCGATTGAAATCTGCTCGGACACTCATTGGAGAAACGTAATCAACTCTAATGGGCTCGATGTTGAGTCGTCCATGAATCTCTACTCCGTAAGGGCGACCGTGATGGCGGAGAAAGACGGCGACCAATACGACGCTACTTTCTTTCAAAGCGTATCCGATATAGGCGGCCTGAATGTCGATAGGTTCAGAGAGAGAATAGCAGCCAGTCTGAGAAATCAGTACGGTGCGACGGAGCTTCGATCTGGAGTCTACCCGGTATTGCTTGACAGTACCGTCGTAACGAATATAATGATGACGGCGTGGCAGATGTTCAGCGGAATGAAGTACAACAACGGTTCTTCGGCACTCTCTGGAAAACTCGGAGAAACGATCGGATCTTCGGCACTTTCAATTACCGATTCGCCGTCTCATGAGCTGACCGGATATCATTACGAATTCGATTGTGAAGGAACTCCCTCAGAAAAACAGCGCTTAGTGGAGAACGGAAAGCTTGTCGGACTGATGCACAATATCTCCAGTGCCACTGGATTGGATACGTCTTCAACAGGCAATGCAGGAAGATATGCACTGCTTAGTGGATCGATTCCAACAGATATCATAATAACGCCGAAGATCTTCTATATTGAGCCGGGAGAAAACTCTCTTGAGGTAATGGAAAAGGAAATCGATGACGGAGTTTATATAACTCATTCATATGACGTTTTCCACTCGATCAACATAGGTTCGGGAAGCTTCTCTATTCCATGTAGAGGAACTGTAATAAAAAACGGTAAGCCCGGCCACAATGTAACGGGGTTAACGATCAATGGAAGGTTGACAGACTTGTTTGCCAGAGTAAAAGCGGCTGGGAATGATCTATACATCGAAGAGTTCCTTCGAAAGAGCTACTGCGTCGGCGCCCCCAGCATTTTGGTGGAAAGGCTTCAGATCAACGGAAAATGATATCATCTAAGTCCCAAATGCCGTTCTCGGAATTGCAGATGATCAATAGACCTGGATTTGACTGTTAAGCAGGGGAGTGAGTCTATAACCATGAATAAGAAGGAAGCGCTGGAATTTCTCGACAGACTGGCGAAAGGCATCTCAGAAATGTTTGGTAGCAATTGCGAGACGCTTGTTCATGACATGAGCGTTCCAAAGCATCCGATCGTTGTTATATACAACGGGCACGTCACGAACAGGAAAGCTGGTTCGACGGAGGACGTCTATGGCGATCTTGCCAAGTACAAGTCGTCATATCTGGAAGGTGATTTCATAAACCATTTAGCGGTGTACAAGTCCGGAAAATTCATAAAGTCAACGACCTTTCATCTGAAGGGCGAAGATTATCACTATGCGCTTGGTATAAACTATGACTTCACCCACATGAGGGAGTTTTCAAACGTTCTGGAGAACTTCATGAAGGTCGAATCCGATTTGCAGTCTGCTATAAGCGAGGCGGGAGAGAACAAGCTCTCTTCGATCTTCGACAGCTGTCTCGAGGCTGTAGGCAAGCCCATCGAAAGGATGAACAAATCGGACCGGTTGAGACTGATAAGTCTTCTCAAGAGAGAAAAGGCTTTCGACTTTTCTAAGGCAGTCCCGTACGTTTCAAGCAGGCTCAATCTATCTAGATACACGATATACAAATACATAAAGGAAAGCAGCTGACATAAATAAAGAAAAAGAGGAGAAGATGATGCTTATAGAGAAGAGGATAAAGGAACTGGGAATCGAGCTGCCGCCGTCTTCACCGCCAGGAGCCATGTATATTCCCGTTAAAAGGCTCGGAAATGCTCTTTTCGTTTCGGGTCAGGTACCGATGAAGGACGGAAAGCCTGCTTACACGGGTAAAGTGGGAAAGGAGAGATCAATCGAATACGCCGAGGAAGGGGCCAGACTGTGCATTGTCAACATGCTGGCAGCCGTCAAGGCTTACCTCGGTGATCTCGACAGGGTAGTTGGCATTGTGAAGCTCCAGGCCTTTGTGAACAGCGAAACAGGCTTCGACAGGCAGCATATCGTTGCTAATGCGGCTTCGGAACTCCTTTATGAAATATTCGGTGAGGCCGGAAGGCACGCACGTACTGCAGTTGGAACGAACCAGCTGCCGTTGGATTTCACGGTCGAGATCGAGGCAGTAATCGAAATCAGAGAGAACGATTAATATGGACTACGACTTCGATACTCTGGTAAACAGAGAGAATCAGGGGAACATGAAATTCATGCTCACTCCCGATTTAGTCAAGAAGATGAATCTGATCAGTTATGCCGGCGCAGAGATGGATTTCAAGACTGCTCCCGCAATAATCGACGCTCTTGTTGAGCGGGCCAGGAATGGCCTTCTTGGATTCACACTTGCCGACGAAAAGTATCTTTCCGGCGTACAGTGGTGGATGAAGAACATGCGTAACTGGGAGATAGAGAGAGACTGGATTGTGCCTACCTATGGTACTATTCACTCGGTTGCGACGGCCATCAGGGCATTCACGAAAGAGGGAGACGGTGTAATCGTACAACCTCCTGTATACAACAGATACGAACAGGCTGTAAGAAGGACAAACCGAGAGATAGTGAGCAATCCTCTGATCTACAGGGACGGAAAGTACTCAATGGACTTCGATGACCTAGAGAGATGTATGAGGGTTGAGAAAAACCGACTTTTCATACTGTGCAATCCTCATAACCCCATCGCAAAAGTCTGGCAGCGTTCTGATCTGGAGAAAATCTCCTCGCTTGCACAGAGATATAACGTCCTTGTATTCAGCGACGAAATATTCGGGGAAATAACCTTCAACGGCAATTCGGCTATTCCATACTCCACTGTTGCAGGAAAGGAAGGCTTCTCGGTAGTTGCGACCTCACTTGGAAAGGTCTTCAATCTGACTGGCGTCAATAGCGCAAATATAGTTATACCCGACCCCTCCACAAGGAAGAGATTCAGGATCCAGCGAGACGCAGATCACTACGGAAGCATAGATCCCATGGTTCATGCGGCAGTATGCGCAGGCTACGGACCCGACGGAGCCGACTGGGTTAGAGAGATGAGGGAGTACGTGTGGGAGAATGTCTCCATAATGAAGGACTTCTTCACCAGAAACATTCCAGCAGTCACAATGACCGAAGTAGAGGGTTCATTCGTAATCTGGATAGACTGGCGGAGGCTTAAACTAGATGATGAGGAGCTGCACTCATTCCTGCTGAACGAGGCATATCTCGATCTGGATAGAGGCGTAAACTATGGAGAAGGTGGAAAGGGTTTTACACGAATGAACATCGCTGCACCCAGAAGGAAGATAGAAGAGTCACTGGGATTCCTTTTCGAAGCAGCCGCGAGACGTGGGTACGCAGTATCCGAGACTTTGAACAGGTGGAGGTGAAGATCCATTCCTATGAAGAAACTGATTGAAGATTACTTCGAACAGAACAAGGGACTAATGATAAGAGACATCATGAGACTGGTAAGGATAAAGAGCGACAAAGAAGAGGCTAAAGCGGGCAAGCCATACGGCGACGGACCGGCCGAAGTGCTGGCTGCAGCACTTGAGATGGCATCTGAAATGGGATTTAGGACCAAAAACTACGACAATTATGTTGGAGCGATTGACTTCGACGATCAAAAAAACAAGCTTGACATTCTTGCTCATCTCGATGTGGTACCGGGAGGAGACGGTTGGTCGGTCACAGAACCCTTCAACCCGGTAGTCAAGGACGGAAGGCTCTACGGCAGAGGAACGATAGACGACAAGGGCCCCGCCGTAGCAGCTCTTTACGCCATGAAGGCTGTCAAGGATCTCAATATTCCTCTGAAGGCCGGCGTGAGGTTGATACTGGGAACCGATGAGGAATGCGGGTCGTCCGACATAAGATACTATTACGGAATTGAAGAAGAGGCTCCGATGACCTTTTCGCCGGATGCAAGCTTCCCGGTTGTGAACATAGAGAAGGGGGGACTTCAGGGCAAGTTCGAATCGAGATTTGAAGAGTCAACTGAATCTCCCCGAATTGTAAGCTTCAAGGCAGGGATCAAGAGCAATGTTATCCCCGGTGAAGCGGCCGCAGTGGTCGAGGGGATCGATCCTGAAGAGATCCGCGATTGCTGCGATGCCGTGACCAAGATTAGCGGTATCTCGTTCAACTTATCCACCGAGGGAAACAAGACTACAATCAGGGCTAAAGGTCTTCAGGGGCACGCTTCGACTCCAGATAAGGGAAAAAATGCTTTGACGGGTTTGCTTGAGGTCATCTCAAAACTTCCAGCTTCTCGAAGTACCGGCTTTGAAAGACTGCGAGCTCTAAACTCGGTATTTCCTCATGGAGATTGGCTCGGTGAGGCTGCTGGCATTGCGATGAGCGATGAACTTTCCGGCAAGCTTACAGTAAGCCTAAACATGTTGGAATACGACGGTTCGAGCCTAAACGGGACATTCGATTGCAGGGCTCCTTTATGTGCAACGAAGGAGAACCTCCTTGACGTAATCAAAACCAAACTGGCTGACCGTGGCATAGATCTGCAAAACGATGACATAAAACCTCCTCATCACGTACCGGGTGACTCCGAGTTCGTCAAGACACTTCTCAGATGCTACGAAAGCTACACCGGAGAGAAGGGCTACTGCATTTCAATGGGCGGCGGAACGTACGTACATCGACTGAAGAACGGCGTGGCATTTGGCTGCACCATGCCCGGGGGCGAAAACAATATGCACGGCCCCGATGAATTTGCGGTCATTGAAGATCTCGTGACGAGCGCCAAGATATTCACTCAGGCAATCATAGAGCTTTGCGGGTGAAGAAGCCTGTTCTGAAACCGAGAAACGGCGATCGTTGGCCGTTGAATGGTTCTCCGTTCGCCGAAAAGAACAGTTGCAAGTTGTGAGTCGAAGGGGAAACCGAGGTTAGAGGTCAGTGGTCAGAGGTTGGAAGAGTAAAAGAAACTGGTTGACCGTTGAGCGGTTCTCCGTTCTCCGAATAAAAAACCAGTTGTTCGTTCCGGAGCGAGGATCTGTTATTCGTTCTTGATTAGAGTCAAAAGACCACGAACAAGAGATTATGAATCAAGTCCAGCATGACGGAATCCCTGACGAAGAACCAAGAACCTGGACGCGTAGCGTCGGAACGAAGAACCGTTCTTGTCGAAAGACGGGTTCACGATCTGAGATCTTGAAAGGCCTTGAATAGCTCTTTAATCCCCTCTCGAGAACTCATCATTACCCATAAGTTAGAGAGCTAGATTCCACTAATATGCTGGTTATTGCGCGAATTTGTATTCGGCTGCAAACGATTCCGATCTTTAATCCTCCCTTGAGGGACACATCATTACCACAAGGGACTTAGATGCCAGTAAAATTCTGGTTCTTGCTTGAGTTTGTATTTTGCTCCTGATGATTCTGCTCTTAAGTCCTCCCTTGAGGGAGGAGGGCCACGAAGTGGCGGAGGGTGTCGGTCTTTGTATACGAGAAAAGCCGATGCTCCGAAATAGTCCTATGTGAGCGGTTGCTCGATGTTCGTTCTTGGTCTCTGGCAGGAGCATACATATGGATCACAGACCAAATAACGTGAAGTAGTGAACATGTCATTCAATTTCCAACAGGCCAATCTATTCTAAACGTTGTTCAAAGAGCACACACCCCACCGCAAGCGGTCCCCCCCGCTCAAGCGGGGATTTAAGATCAAGAACGGACCACGTTCAGAATGATGAAATTGGGAGTGCCTCGGATATGGTGAAAAAACGATTTGGTCTGCAGTCATCCAGGACTTGACCCAGGATCTGGTTCCAACAAGGAACAACGAAGGGAACCGTTCTTCTCAGCGGAGGACGGTGGACCGTTGACGGGTAACGCGGTTTTTATCAGCGAGCAGCGGATCCAGGAAGAACTAGGAGTTTATTGTATCACCAAGATTTGCGTATATTCTTTTGAAATTTCCATCGAAGAATCTCCCAGCCAGCATCGTCTGGCAGCTGAAGTACACCATAGGTGGGGGAGTCCAGCCTAGATAAACTATTGCTTCGTTTTCTGCGAGTTTGTATGTCCAGGGATACTTGTTCGGAGCTTCCTGGCAAGGTCCCTCGGGAATGAGATAGACTGCGTAAGGTGAATCCGTGTTGTCACAAAAGCAACTGGGAGTTATGAAATTGCCAAAGATATCTGCTGGATTGAAGAGATACAAACTGCCCTCCTGTACTATGAATCCATGACCTTCAAGAAGATCGACGAATCGCTCAATGCTTTCCTCTGTGAAGTGGTTGCCAAAGGAAATACTTATCACTGAAAAGAGAATGGCAACTAGAGTCGTGCTTTTTCTCATTTCCATCCCCCCTTATTTTGGCTTCCCTGGATAGAGAAAGCTAGAAAACTCAAAGTCGTAATCTCTAACCACTAGATCATATTCCTCATGATAGAGTTTTCAGCTTAGAATCTAGCATTCCCTTCGAAGAAGCTGAACCATTGAAAAGAGCTATAGTCCCCTGTAAGAAAGACTTACCAAGCATAGAGCAAACGTGGGATTCTCTTCATCTCATCCCTCTAAACCCATCCGTCGAATTGATTGGCTGACGTATAATAGTCTTGGTGACAAAGGGAACTTCAGCGGCTCTTTCTTGAACTCTTTCTATTTCATTTCATACAACCTTACAAAGAGGAGGGATACTATGTTATTGAGAAACAAGTTCGTCCTGATTGCGACGTTACTGATCTGTGCACTTTCCTTTGCCGGACTCAAGGACATTGCGGCAAGCCCTTATTCGGCTGCTATTGAAAAGCTATTCGCCGCGGGGATAGTCGAGGCAGAGAACGATCTCTTCAATCCGACCGAAGTGCTTTCGAGAGCCGATGCTGCCGAGTGGATAGTGAAGACATTCAAGTTGTCGACGATCCAGTCCATGAAGCTCGAAGAAGAGGTCGAGAAGAAGTTCGTTTATACGGACCCGCTTGGTGTTATCGATGAGGCTTTCGTTGTTCCGTCTGCCAAAGACATTGTAGATATCGAAGGTGAGGAATACATCGAGGGTCTTATCAAGGTACGCGCTGAAGAGGTTATCGATGGTCTTTACAGGCCATTCGAAGCAGTAACGGGCGCCGAATTCGCACTTGCGGTGGCAAAGGTTCTATTTGGCGTTGATGAACCGATAGACTATTCGGCAAAGCTTTCACAACTTGTCTACGTGCCTGCGGAATTGCTCTCTATGGAAAGACCGTTGAGGCGAGAGGAAGCTGCACAGATTCTTTCAAACTTCGTAGACAATCCGGATTTTAAGATAATCACAATGCTCGCTACCGCCGATATACATGGGCACATAGAGCCTTATTTACCAAGCGGCGCAAAGTACCCTGTAGGCGCGGTGGAAAAGATGGCCTACTACGTTAAGACAGAACGAGCGATTCAGCCGGATCTTCTGCTTATGGACGTTGGAGACGCTCCTTACAACACCAATGTCGCCAACCTCTTCGAAGGAGAGCCGGTAATAAAGATCATGAACATGATGGGCTACGACGCCATGGTTCTCGGTAACCATGATTTCGATTTCCCGTTCAACGTGATGGAAAGAAATAGCAAACTTGCAAATTTCCCGTTCCTTGGCGCAAATACCTTATACCTTGGAGAATCCCCATATTTTCTTGAGCCATACATAATAAAAGAAGTCGACGGAATAAAGATCGCCATTGTTGGGCTTACTGACGACAGCAGCGCCTGGTACACCCATCCAAGAAACGTAGCGGGAATTACCTTCGAAGAACAGTACTCTGCCGCTAAGAGACTCCTAGATGAAGTGTCCCCACAGGCAGATCTTGTGGTTGCCCTTGCCCACTTGCATGGTGGTAACAGAGTCCTTCCTACGAAGGTCACCGGCTACGATCTTATATTCGAAGGAGGAAGGGACGTTGTTGCCTTCCCGGAAAAGATAAACGGTAGTTGGGTGATCTCTTCAGGAAAACATGCAGAGCTGATCTCGAAAACAAATCTAAACATCTACAACGGAGAAGTTATAGGTATCAACTTCGCTCACGTATTCATGAGTCAGAACCTTCCGCAGGATGAAGAAGTGGTTGAAGTAGTGCAAAGTTATGTCTCTCAGCTTGACGAAAAGCTCGGCATGGTGATTGGAAAGACCGAGGTTGATCTCGATGGAGAAAGGGGCACGGTAAGGTTGAAGGAATCCAACCTTGCAAACGCGATTGCCGATAGCCTTCGAGAGATGACCGGAACGGAATTTGCCATACAGAACGGTGGAGGAGTTCGAGCCAGCGTTCCAGCTGGAGACATTACGATTAAGGACGTCTACACGGTTTTACCGTTCGACAACCTCGTGGTTGCCGTGAGAGCAACCGGGAAGCAAATATGGGACGTACTTGAACACGGCATTTCGGCTTATCCGGCCGCTGCCGGTCAGTTTCTGCAGGTTTCCGGATTGGAGTACACATTCGATGCTTCAAAACCTCCCTATGAACGGCTGCTGTCGGTTACATCCAACGGTATCCCGCTAGATCCAGAAAAGACTTACACTCTAACTGCCAACGATTTCCTAACGGGTGGGGGAGACAAGTTCACCATGTTCCTGGAGATGGAGAAGTTCATTGAAACAAAGTCCTTCCTCAGAGATGCATTTGCAGAATACGTCGAAAGACATGGAACAATCGCTCCCGTCAACGAGGGAAGAATAACTATTATCAACCCGGCCAATTAATCCTGATCACCAGTCGAACGGAGAGGGAAACCTCTCCGTTTTTCTTTGGGCTGCAAATTCCAGATGTAATCTGAATTCCTCCAGGTTACACTACCGTTTCAGAAAAGCTTTCAATAATACGAGTGAGTGTTTGACATCCTGCGCCAAGAAGATTTCATTGCTTTCACGTGCCTCTCTTCAAAGATACCGTGGAATCGTAGCCGATGTATAAAAATCACATCTCTCATTGGGAAGGTTCGTCGGATTGTTGATTTCGGAAAGTCTATTCCTATGTTCATTATCGGCTTGGATCACGGACAATGGCTTGAATTTCTTACTATCATTAGTAGTGATCTATAATTGTAAGGTCACTCCAGACAGTAAGCAAAAGGGGGCAGCTATGAGGAAGCAAACCGCACCGTGGATGGTTTTGATCTCTATCATTGTGCTTCTTTCTATATTTTCTGTAAGATTATTTGGTGGTCAAATCGAGATAGTACGTGATTCATGGGGAATAGCACACATCTATGCCGACAATGACTTGGAACTCTTTTTCGGGGCAGGATATGCCACTGCCGAAGACCGGATGTTTCAAATGGAACTTTCAAGGAGAAAAGTTGCCGGGACGCTATCCGAGATTTACGGCAAGGACTTGCTCGAGTCCGACAAGCTCATGCGCACACTCGGTCTCTACAAACACGCACAGGAGATCGCAGCCAGTCTACAGGGCGATACTATGGATATACTCAAGGCTTACGCTGATGGTGTGAACTACTATCTTGAAACCCATCTCGACAACTTGAATCCTGCATTCGATGAAGTTGGAGTCATTCCCGACCAATGGACGGTTGCCGATAGTATTGCGGTGTGGATGCGCGTATCTGAGAGATTTGACAGGTCCTGGCAAAACGAAGTCACAGCCCTTCGGAACTATGAACAGCGTTTGCGGAGCGGCTTGATTCAGGACCCCGCTGTAATTGACAACTCAGCTGCAATAGTAACTGAATCGGATTTTCTTCGAACCGACCCCGACGCATACCGACGGCTTATGGAGAGAGAATCGCGCGAATCAAGTGAGTGGATGGAATGGGACTCAATTAAGGCAAGCCACGCCTGGACGGTTTCCGGAAGCAAGACTCTCACAGACGGTCCTCTTCTTGAGAGCGACCCCCAGATTGCAGTCACTCTTCCTTCTCTTTGGTATGAAATTCATCTAAGCGGCGGCAGCTACAATGCCAGGGGAATCTGTGTGGCAGGTTCACCGGGATTTCTCATTGGCTGGAATGAAGATCTCGCATGGGGTGCAACCGCGCTCGGTTCTGACAACAGCGACTTGTTTCAGGAGAAGCTCAGCCGCGATGGATCTATGTTTCTCTTTGGAGAGAGTTGGTACCCTTTACAGTCACATACTGAAGTAATATCTGTTCGAAACGAAGATCCGGTTGAGATTACTGTTTACACAACGATTCACGGGCCACTTGTTGACGAATTCGTAAAAGGAGTGGGGCCCACAGAGCACTTCTCTTTGAAGTACGTGGCTATAGAAGAACTGAATACACCTATAACTGGAATGCTGGCAATGATGAGATCAAGGAACTGGGAAGAGTTCACAGGTGGATTGAATGATTATATGTTTCCGGGTATCCACGTCGTCTACGCCGATGTCTCAGGCAACATTGGCTATTACACGGCAGCTGCAATTCCTATTCGCTCGGGAAAACCCGGACTTCCACAGATTGGCTGGACGAGCGATGAGGAATGGAATGGCTACGTGCCGTTTGATGAGCTTCCGCATGTTTTGAATCCTTCTTCGGGATTTGTTGCCAGTGCAAATCATCTGCCAGTCGGAGACTGGTACCCGTATTCTCTAACTATAGGAACCGGGGGAACAGGCCACAACCCAAGAAGTATGAGGCTTTATGAGCTCCTTGATGATCAAAACGACTTCACTTTTGAGAGCTTTTCGGAGATTCATCGAGACAATGTCTCGGCAATTGCCAGAGATTTTCTATCTCTCGCAGACATTTTGTCTGAGAGGAATCTTCTGTCACAAAATTCAACGAGGCTTCTGAAAACCCTAATTGATTGGGACTATCGCCTTCTGGAGAACAGCAGAACGGCCGATGTTGCCGAGACTATAGTGCAGGTAATGCATCGCAGTCTGCGTCCCAATACGCTCACAGCTCTCCTTGCCTCGAAATACGGCGGGGGCCATGCCGGAAATATCTTCTTGCTCCGTTCTGCCCTGGAAGAGTTTGAAAGAACTCAGAAGTTGCCGGACGAGGAGGAATTGGCAGTCTGGGTCAACCAGATACTTGAGGCTTCGGCCGGCAGTCTTCGGGAACCCGTTTCTCAAGTCAGAAAAGCAGTGATGGTTTATCAGACTAATCTTGAAGGCCTCCCCTCGATTTACCCAGATGCGAATCGAATCATGCCCGATCTCGTGACCACCTCGGGAAATACTATCTGGTCGCAACTGGGAAACTCTTACACACAGATCGTCGACCTTTCAAACATAGACAACTCAAGAGCATTTCTGCCGCCAGGAGTTTCAGAAGACCCACGTAGCCCTCATTTCTTCGATCAGGTCGAATTATGGGTCGCTGGAGAGACCAGACCGGCTCCTCTGAGTCGAGAAGAAGTAATGAAATATGCAGAATCGATAGAAACACTTCCTTCGCTAGTCAATGGGACTTTTCGTCAATCGGGATCCGAGTGAACTTGGAAAGTCGAAGTTGCTTCTCAATTAGACTGAATGGGCTCACAAAATACCTTGACGGGCTAAATCTGCAGAATCTAGCTCTTGAAAAGGTTATGTCGGGGGAGGCCGATTGCATACTGATTCTCCTTGAACACGAACCAGTTCTTACCGTGGGCAAATCGGGCGGAAGAGAAAATCTTCTCGTCGATGAACGAGAGCTCGAGCGCCTGGGGGTTGAGCTCCGTAATACCGGTAGGGGAGGAAACATAACTTATCACGGTCCGGGACAGGTTGTTGCATACCCCGTTCTGAATCTTGGGAAATGGAAGAAAGATCTTCCATGGTACGTGCACTCTCTCGAAGAGGTAGTAATTAGAGTGCTGGAAGATTACGGCATTGAAGCAGGAAGGAACCCGGAATACAGGGGCGTCTGGGTAGAAGAGAGAAAGATTGCCGCCGTCGGTATCGCCGTCAAAAGATGGTTCACAATGCACGGATTTGCCCTGAACGTACGGGTGAACAAGGAACACTTCAGATTGATCAATCCATGCGGCATTAAAGACTATACGATCGCCTCGATGGACGATTTTGTAGACAACGTCGACTTCCATGAGATCATAGAGAGTGTGGAAGAGAATTTTTCTCTTGTCTTTGAAAGCAAACTGATAGAAGTTTCAAGAGAATGGCTGGAGAGTGGTTAGAGTGAAGGAGAAACCAGACTGGCTTAAGAAAAAACTCAATGCCGACCGGAGCAGGCTGAGCGAAATAAAGGTCATGTTGAGAAGCCTGCGTCTTAATACTGTGTGTGAAGAGGCGAAATGTCCAAATATAGGAGAGTGTTTTGCATCCAGAACCGCTACATTCATGATACTTGGAAATGTCTGCACAAGGAACTGTCGGTTCTGTGCAGTCTCAAAGGGAATACCAGGCTCTCCAGATCCAAAGGAGCCGGAGAACATTTCTCACGCCGTTCACGTTCTCAAATTGAGGCATGCTGTAATCACCTCGGTTACCAGGGACGATCTTGACGATGGTGGCGCTTCTCACTTCGTCGATGTAGTCCGTGAATTGAGGAAGAACTGTCCAGATACGACGATCGAGCTACTTATCCCTGACCTAAATGGTAACTGGAAGGCTCTCGAAAGAATCGTTAGAGAGCATCCGGACGTGTTGAATCACAATGTAGAGACCGTACCTTCCCTGTACGTTTCTGTAAGGCCCGGAGCAACCTACGAACGTTCTATCGGTCTCTTGAGGAGAGTAAAGGAAATTGATTCTTCGATAATTACGAAGTCCGGGATAATGGTGGGCCTGGGTGAGGACGAAGACGAGGTTAAGTCTGTTATAGATGACCTGATTGGCGCAGGGTGCAGAATGTTGACTATTGGTCAGTATCTGCAGCCGTCTCATAAACACCTTCCGGTAGTGGAGTACATTACGCCGGAACAGTTTGAAAGCTACAGAATCTTCGCTTTGGAGAGAGGCTTTTCCTTCGTCGCATCTGGTCCTCTCGTTCGTAGCTCCTATCATGCCGCTCTTGGCTTCTCAAGTTTGCACTAGAAAGAAGTTTTTCAATGGCATTGTTTCTAGATCCTTGATCCTTTCAAAGCTTTTGTTCACAGGGTGTCAGGAAGAATCAAAGATTGCTATTTTGTTATCTTCCAAATATTGCTTAGTAAGAGTCGCTGTGATACGATTTGCTTATGATGTTGTCTATATTGGACTAATCACCTGAGGGAATACAGAACTCTGGTGGTTTGTTCTACTTACTGTCTTAGGGAGTTGTTATTATGGATGGTTTTTGTATAGAGAGTGCCGATCAAATTCGAGAACTATGGTCAAAGACTTACAACACAGAAGGGAAACCTGACTGGTCTCACATTCTTCCTTACTACGACGACAACATTCTCTTTAAAGACACGATCCAGGAAATCCGGGGAATCGAAGAATTCAAGAAGATGACGGAAAGACTTGCCGAGAGATCTAAAGAGCTAAAAATGGCTGTTCTTAGAGTAATTAAGGAAGACAACGTGGTCTTTGTTGAATGGGAAATGACTATACTTTTCAAAAAGACGAGAACTTCTGTGATTTATGGTGCGAGCCGTCTCACTCTTAGCGAAGAGGGAAAGATAAGAGAGCAAAGAGATTACTATGACCTATGGGGTGATATCTTCGACAACATACCCTCATTCAGAAAGCCATACAGGCGTTTCATGAGAAAGCACTTCGGGTAGGTGCTGCATATGGAGATAGACAAGAACCCCGTCCGCAAATACTGGAAGCAATACAAGTGGTCCAACATCCGAGCGATGATGAAGAACAACAAGTCTGATCCAAAGATCTGCAATGATGATTTTGAGGGTCGCCTAATGGTTATTACCGGAGGCACATCGGGTATTGGATACTACACTTGCAGGAAGTATGCTAGCCACGGGGCGAGGATTCTTTCCATAAATCGAAACAGGGAAAAATCGGAAAGTCTTTGCGACGAACTCAAACGCGACTTCGGCGTTGAATGTTCATATATGATAGCTGACTTCAGCAGTCTAGACGATAGCCTGAGAGTCGGCAAAGAGCTCTCTGCTATGGGAGATACGATAGATGTCTTGATACACAACGCGGGAGTCTTTCTGAAGCGCAAAGAACTTACAAAGGAAGGCTTCGAAACGACTTTCGTAGTCAATTATCTCTCCTCATTCGTCATAGACTATCTAATTAGAGAGAAGATGAAAGCTCGGGGAAAGGGCCGCATTCTGATGGTGAATTCGGAAGGCCATCGCTTTGCCGTCTGGGGAATAGAAACGGAGGACCTCAACTGGCAGAAGAGACGTTACAGTGGCCTTAAGGCCTACGGCTCTGCAAAGACTTGCCAGCTGCTTAGTATGCTTATTCTCGATCAATACTTCGAAGGAAGCGGCGTCACAATAAACGCTATGCACCCCGGTGCAGTCAAGACGGGTACGGGAAAGGAAAATGGGGCGTTCTACAAATGGTATAAGAGAAATGTTGTCGACAGATTCTCACGCTCACCGGAAATCTCGGCAGAAGCCCTTTACTATCTAGGTGTTTCCGGTGATCTCCAGGATATCGGTGGAAGGTTCTTCAATCTAACCACAGAAGAGATTCCCGCCCCTCCCGCACTAGACATGGAAATAGCTAAAAAACTCTGGCAGGAAAGCCTACGAATGGGGGGCATCGATGACGGAAATCTATGACGCGATAATAGTTGGCGGCGGAATAGCCGGAATGACCAGTGCCGCATATATTGCAAAGCACGGAGGTAAAGTCCTCTTGTTGGAGAAGAGCGATAAGTGTGGAGGCCTGATCAACTCCTTTTGGAGAGATGGCTTCCTCTTTGACGGCGGCGTGAGGGCGCTCGAAAGCGCGGGAATTATTCTCCCCATGCTAAGGGAGCTTGGGATTGAAATCGAAAGAGTCAAGAGTCCTGTATCTGTGGGGATTGAAGACAGCGTTATACGCGTGACTTCGAAGGAAAGTTTGAAGGAGTATTCTGATCTCCTTAGAAAGATGTATCCTGGAAGCGAGGATGAAATCGAGAGAGTCGTTTCATTCATAAAGAGAATCATGAAGGACATGGAGATTCTCTACGGAGTCGATAATCCCCTCTTCATGGACTTCAAGAATAACAAGTCGTATTTTGTCAAAGTGTACCTGCCCTGGCTGTTCAAGTTCCTTTTCACCCTCCGAAGAATTGGAAAATTCAGGATGCCGGTCGAGGAATTCCTCGAGGAGATTGTCCAAGACAGCTCTCTAAGAGACATCATTGATCAGCACTTCTTCAAGAACACACCGACTTTTTTCGCCATGAGTTATTTCTACCTTTATCAGGATTACTTCTATCCGAAGGGTGGAGTTGGAACTATGGCGGAACGCGTAAGAGAAAAGATAGTCCAGTTCGGTGGGGAAATCGAGACGGGTAGGGAAGTGACCGAGATCCATGCCGGGAAAAAAGCGATCGAAGATAGCAATGGAAGATCTTATAAGTACAGGAAACTCGTGTGGGCTGCCGACCTAAAGAGGCTCTACTCCATTGTAAAAACAGACGGCCTGCACGAGACCGCAACGGAAACGGTCAACGCATTCAGATCAGAGATATCGAAGAAACGTGGGACCGATTCTATCTTCAGCGTTTTCATCGGGGTCGACGAAGCGCCTGAGAAATTTGAAGCGATCTCCAGCGGGCACTTCTTCTATACCCCTTCAAAGAAAGGCCTTGGAGAGACTCATCGCAGCGAAATGAAGTCCGTTCTAGAGAACTGGGGTGTCAATTCAAAAGAAGAAGTCTTGAGCTGGCTGGACAGGTTTTGCAAGCTGAGCACCTACGAGATTTCGATCCCCGTTCTCAAGGACAGAGACCTAGCCCCACAAGGAAAGACCGGTCTGATTGTAAGCACACTCTTCGAATACGATATGGTGAAGAAAGCGTATGAGTCCGGCTGGTACGGAGAGATGAAAGAAGAGTTAGAAAAGAGAATAATCGAAGTTCTGTCTAATTCAATCTACCCGATTTTGAAAGACAGGATTCTCTTTTCATTCTCCAGCAGCCCCCTTTCAATAGAGAGTTACTCCGGCAGCTCTGAAGGCTCGATTGTAGGATGGTCTTTCGAGGAACCTATACCAGTAGTAGCCAGTATGATGAAGGTAAACAGCTCGGTTAAAACGAAAATACCGGATGTTCTTCAGGCCGGCCAGTGGGCTTATAGCCCTGCAGGTGTACCGATAAGCATCCTTACGGGAAAGCTGGCTGCCGATTTCGTTATAAAGAATTTGAATAGGGATCGATCTGCCGGCTAAAGACCATTACGTTGTCTGTAGACCAGCGACAGTGGTCTTCGGACACTTAGAACATAGCCTCTTTGGATAAATAGATGATTGTCTCGACAATCAAGTAATGAAGGAAAGAATACTATGAATATCAACAGTTTGGTTCCAGATAATTCCGAAAAGGGTACTGGACTGATTCTAGAAGACCGGGGCCTCTACCTCTTTCAGGTTTCTGGAAGGAAACACCGAACAGAGCCCGGAGAAAGGTTTTTCGCTGGAATCGGCGGCCACTGTGAAGAGGACGAGGGTTTCGTCCAGGCAGCAAAACGCGAATCAGTCGAAGAGACTGGAAAGGACGTCGAAATAATCCATTCAGCCAAAACGTATATAGTACAATCAGACGGAAGCGTTGTTGACACGATCGAGCTTACATCACCCGCCCCCAGAATGATTTACGAAATGATTGATCGACGAAAGGACTTACCCGAGAAAGAGCCTTACTTCATAGCCTGCTTTAATGCGCATTTCATAGATGACACTCCCTTCGAACTCGACCCTGAAGAGGTCAGCGCTTTAATTGCCATACCGGAGGAATTGCTCTGCGAAAGTCTTGAGCGCAAGATAGCACTTGAAGATATAATCTCCTCAGGGGGAGAGGTTGTCGCCGGCTCTCTGGAGACCGGAACTTTGCTCTTTCCCCTAGGAACGGCAGCGGCTCTTGCAAACCTCTTGAAAAGGGCCAAAGAGCTTTCGGAGGTTGATGATTACGAGTGAAGTGTTGCTTCTTGGAAATCCGTTGCTCCGCGAAAAATCCTCTACCGTTACTGACTTTCGAAGTCAAGAGACGATAGGCCAGATCGTCATGCTCAAACAGGCCCTTGATGAATTCAGAAAAGAGAATGGCTTCGGCCGCGGAATTTCAGCCCCGCAAATCGGCATTCTTAAGAGAATGGTTGCGCTCAATCTAGGTCAAGGAAGTTTTGTAATTGCAAACCCGAGAATAGTCGACCGCAGTAGGGCTACATTCACAATGTGGGATGACTGCATGTCATTTCCACATCTGCTCATTAGGCTCGAAAGAAGCCTTTCGATGGATGTCGTGTATGAAGATGAAAGGGGAATCGAACACGAGTGGAAGGGGGTCGATCAGGCAAGATCGGAACTGCTTCAGCATGAGATAGACCATCTCGACGGCATTCTAGCAATAGATCACGCATTAGATGAAAGAAGTATCATTTACCGTTCGGAATATGTAAGGAATCGCGAATACTACGATCACCTTGTGGACTACAGCATCGAGCCGACAATTTGAGGTTAACTACCCTAATCAAAGAATGATATTCATTGCCTGAAGCCAGTGGCGGGCAATCAGGGCGTGGCCCTCGGGAGTTGGGTGAACACCGTCTTCGGCCCAGAATTCCGCCTCACGTCTCGCAGCTGCAGCAGCAAAAATTCCATCGAGCGGAACAAAATTTGCTCCAAATTCCCTCGCAATTCTCCTGATTATCTGGATCTTCGGTCCAAGATCTTCAGTCCATCTCTCCATCCCTGAGAAGACTGGAAGGAAAAAGGGTTCCATTATTATCACAGATGCTCCCTTTGAGCTGACCGATTCCAGCAGATACCTGTAGTCGTTTTCAAAGTTCTCCGGCTCCGTTCTATCGTTGCTGTCGTAGAGGCGCCAGCAGTCGTTTATACCCACAAGTATCGAAACCCAGTCAGGAGAGAGATCAAGGCAATCAACTTCCCAGCGTCGGCGAAGATCCCGTACTCTATCTCCTCCAACACCCCTGTTCAGAAACTCGATTCTCAGTTCCGGAAGCGCAGAACCCAAGAGTCCGGAGATAATTGCAGGATAACCGTCCCCAAGAGAAAAGAAGTCATCTCTGTCTCTATCAGTATCAGTTACGCTATCCCCTTGAAAGAGCACTCTTTGACCTTCTTTAAGAAACACTCTCCTCATCCCCTTGTTCATAAATAGACAGTATACTTCCAAAAAACCGCGAAAACTAATCAGAGCAACCTACAAGGAAATCTTTTCCCTGTATCTTCCCTCGATCCAGTCTCTGGCGATCCTGTGGGCAAGGTCGACATCATAACTCCCTTTGACGGCCGCCGAATAGATGAACCCGGCATTGAAGGAATCCCCGGCTCCAATTGTATCCACAATATTTTCTGAAATTTCAGTCGAATACTCTTTTGAACTCTCTCTAGAGATCATGAGCGAACCTTCAGAGCCCATCTTCACCATCGCATTACTACCGAAGTCTCTCTGAAAGCTTTCTACGGCTCTGGAAATCGAAGTTTCCTGTGTCACCGCAATCAATTCGGCTTCGTTGGGTAGGAACCAGTCTAGTGAATCCAGCAGACTTCTTATCTGAGGTCTGAATGACTTCCAGCCGTCGGGAGGCCATCCCGGATCCATGTAGATAACGTTATCCTCATTGAGAGATTCCAGAAGTGCTTTCAGGTTTCCCCTTCTCAAACCGTTAAGAACATTGATACCACAGAATAGAATATGAGCGCCTCTTACCTTAGCAAGCTTACTACTCACAAAGTCAATATCCATGAAACGCATGACAGACTCGTCGCTCAAAAAGCTTCTCTCACTGTTTGTATGAGTTATCGCAACTGTATGCGGAGTCTTGCCCTCGATAAGGTCAAGCCCTTCAACAGAAATTCCCATTTCAATGAATCTTCTCTCTAAGGCCTTCCCGAAGAGATCATTTCCTGCTACAGTGACTATTTCCACCGGTACTCCGAGGTCGGCAAGCACGACAGCCGTGTTGGCCGCCTGCCCGCCTATACGAATATCGACATTATCGACGCCTATCTCCGTTCCCCACTCAGGCCAGTTTTCAATCGGACCCGCTACTATATCGACATCGACATTGCCAACGATAACAACTCTGTCCATTCCACCACTCTCTTCTCCAATATTTGCGGGTAAGAAACATCAATTACGAATGATTATAGCATCCGTGAAGAATGCACTGCTTTGAAAGGAAATACGATTTACCGTCTCAGGACGTCATCTCATAATAGACTGCGAAGTGGACAATAAACAAAATGCCCCGCGGCCGGAAGAATTAACAGAAAAGAGCGAATACGCCGGCTAGACGAATCGGCAAGAAAGATGTATTTATTCCTTACGAGCGACCACTAATCTAGAGTTTATGAAGATGCTTCAGCCCTTATGGCATTCACTGCAACAATGAACGCAACCGTCGACATTTGGGTATATCTCTCTCGCTTTCTGAAGGGCCCCGAAGCAGTTAACGAAATCTCCAAGCCTTCTCTTCGATTCCACTTCCTTGAGCCTATCGCAGTACTCAGTATGAATTTCATGTTCTCCGGTCGGCTTTGCGCTGTCATCTACGTAGTAAATCACTTCACAACACCTCCTTCAAACAAATACTTCATAGTCGAAGAAAGAGTTCATCTAGAACGCCTCACACCAAAATTATAGCACCAGGTGCTCCTCACAAGAAAAAGATCAGACCCACGTAGATTCAAGACGTCGTTTCCTAATCTTTCGGATCTATGCATCCTGAATGGGCGATATTCTTTCAACCTTTTTTGAAGCGAAATCCTGCAAATTCCAAGCCAAATTAAGATTAGGGAAAATCCCAATTTCATGACCGCCAACTCCCTTGAAAGACTTTGCTTCTAAAGACTTATGATATACAGAAAACTGGCGCAATCTTTCTTTGAAGCCTCATCCCTGTTAATCTCTCAGCAAATAATCAAGCCGGGGGTTATCCCCGGCTGATTTCCTCATCTATAATATTCTTCTTCTTTCTCAAAGAAACTTCATCTCTTCAAAAAGAGATCTCGATTGCAGTTGTACAGCTCCTTGAAGGCTTCCTTCCTCTCGAAAATGTATTCTCTGAATTCGTTCCAGGGTTCGACAATTACATATCTCTCTTTGATTTTGTCTATAACTTCCGAGAGACTCGATTCCGAAAACGCCGACAAAGCAATCAGTCCGGCACCGCTAGCAGAATCGTATTCCTGCGGACAAACCAAGAGCTCACGATCGAGCACGGTGGCAATCAGCCCGAGGAGAACCTCGCTCCTGGTTCCTCCTCCAGAGGCACAGATTTGGCCTGGTTCAAGTGCCGTCCTCTTTATCTCATCGCTTATCATGCTGATATCAATTGCAATAGATTCAAACAACGCAGAGAGAATATTCTCCCTGTCCGTTTCCATAGAAAGACCGAAGAAGATACCCTTTGCCCCTGGATCGTTGAAGGGTGTCCGGGCTCCCCCAAAGAAAGGCAGAAGAATGAGATTTGAAGGTCTATACTTCTTAACGTCGAAATCCCTCAAAAGAACCTCTTTTTCCGATCCCTTGAGACCAAACAATCGCTCAACTACCCAGTCTGTTAGAAGGCCTCCACAACTCGTTGCACCTCCTATGGTAAAGGAACCGGGAGTTGCTCCGGTCTCGACAAATAGATCTGGAGACCATACCGGTTTCTCCAGAGACTGGATGAATATCGATGTTCCTCCAAGAGAAACCGAAACGCTACCGGGCTCAATGCAGGCATTTGTAATTGCATCCGCGCAAGCATCACCAGTTCCCGTAAATATCGTTATTCCCTCTCTCAGTCCTGTTTCCAGCGAGGCGCTACGAGTTAAATTACCAATTGGCTCCAGTGCCCATCTTATTTCCGGGAAGAGACTCGTCGCTAGATCGAAACGATCAAAAGGCTCTTTGAAGAGCTCAAGGCTATTTAGATCGATCAGATTCCCGGCCGAAGCTGAGAAATAATCCATTACGAATGACTGTGTAAGCTTAAATCCAATGTAGCCGTTCGCAGTAAGGATTCGCGAAGTACTCTTGAAAACGGCAGACTGGTTCTCTCTTAACCAGAGAAGCTTAGGGAGAATTGACTGACTGGAGTAATTCGTATAGATAGATCTGTTTCTTTCGCGGTTGAAGGATTCATTGAGAAGTCCTACCTCTTTCGAAGCACGCTGGTCTATTCCGTACATGAGAGACTTTCTCAATGGAATTCCCTCATCTGAAACGGGAAGCACACATGGACACATTGAACTCAGTCCGATCGCTTCTATTCTCGAAAGCGAAATCTCTTTGCCAACAATCGAAGTCAATTTCTTGAAGTCTTCCCACCAGTTATTAGCATCCTGTTCGGGAAAACCATCTATCGAGAACTCTTGAGGATGGTTCACCTTGGCATTTGAGATAACATGACCTTCAGCGTCTAGAATAGAAACCTTGCTCGAAGTCGTTCCAATATCATATCCTGCGAAAAGCACACTTGAATTCATTTTTGATAACCGCTCCTTGAAAGTCTTCCAATGATGATAACGTTGGAAGACATTAATTAGGCAAGGGAGTCTGCTCAGGCACTTCGCTACTTACGAATGATAATAACCCCATGTTTAATAATAGACTGTCGCGGCAGACTCCCTTTACTACTTTTACCTACACGTTGTGAAAACTCTCACTTGATGTACTCCTGAGCGTTCGCTGAGATAATCAGCGGGGCGTCCATGTATATTACCCTGACGGTGCCGATAACTTCCTCGGGACTCTTTCCTTCTACAACTATTTTGTTGATAAGATCGGCCGCTATTAGCGCCGAGTCTCCAAACGGCTGAAGAATCGTGGCGACAACGGCAGTGTTGTTCGCAGCTATCATCTCTATGTTTCTATCGCTCCCATCAATACCTACAACAAACATATCGTCCTGGCTGTAACCCGCTGCCCTGATCGCTAGAGATACTGCGTATGCAGGATCATCCCACGCGCACCATACTGCATCGATTTTGTCTCCGTATTTGAGCAGATAAGACTCCATGGTTCTCTGGGCGTCTTCGACGAAACCTGCAGGGGGAAGATGGTGGACTTCCAGTACATTTATGTTTGGCTCTTCCGAAAGGACCATATCGATTGCTTTGCCTCTGAAACGAGTCCCGTAGAACTGATCAAATTTAAATACAATTATGTTCCCTTTGTGATTTAGTCTGTCCACAAGATATGTGGCGATCTTAGCACCCATTTCCCAGTTGTTTGTTAGAATGTCGGCAGTCAGAAGATCACTGTACTCGGAATCGATTCCAATAACTGGAATCCCCGCTTCCTTTGCGGCAGTCAACGATGATGTCAGTGAACTTGCTTGACCCATTGCAATCACAATTAGATCGACTTTCTTAGAAACATAGTTCTCAACTAGATTGTTCATTGTTTCCCATGATCCGGCAGAATTTGAAACATAGATCGTCCAGCCATTATCTTTGGAGATCGCCTCAAGGTTCTCGGCGATCGTTGCCTGGGTTACCGCAGAAAGATTGGCCGCAACGAATCCGATTTCCACACTTACACCAATTGAAACAGCAAGAACAATTGCGAGAATTAAAACTGCCTTTTTCATACTTGCAACACCTCCAGATGATTGCCTAGAAGCTCTCAGCGTTCTTGAACGATGTCAATGCAACCGCTAGAATTATGATTGCTCCTTTGGCGATGTATTGAAAGAAATATGACACTCCCATAATTACGAGACCGTTGTTTATCACTCCAATTATCAGAGCGCCGACGAATGTTCCCAAAACGTTGGGTCTGCCCACTTTTATGGCGGTCATCCCCAAAAATGAAGCTGCAATTGCGTCCATCAAGTACGCATCTCCAGCCGTAGGTTGCCCCGACCCCAGTCTCGAAGCAAGGATGCATCCGGTGAAGGCCGCGAGAGCTCCCGAGATTATCATTCCCACGACACGCAGCAGCCTGACATTGATTCCCGAGAGGAATGAAGCCTTCACACTTCCCCCTATTGAATACATCCATTTACCCATCTTGGTCTTCTCCATAACGAAGGCGAAAACGAGAACGACCGCAGCCATTATGAAAACCTGAATAGGAATTCCTATCACTCTGCCTTGTGCTATCATCAGAAATGAATCGGGGAAGATCCCGTATACTTCCTGACCCCTCGTGAACATGAAGTTTATGCCCGTTGCGATGGTTCCAAGAGCAAGAGTTGCTATGAATGCGGATATCTTCAAGGTGGTTATCAAGATGCCGGCGACCACACCAAAGAGCGCCCCCATACCAACTGTTATAACTATTGAACCAACAACTCCAAACCCGCTGAGAATAAGAGAAGTCGCTATCACACCTGCGAGACTCGCAACTGAGGCAATAGACATGTCGAAATCCCCTGGAATCATACACACGGTCATTCCCGTTGCTATTATGGTCAACATTGAAATATGAGAAAGTATGTTTATTAGGTTTCTAGAAGTAAGAAAGGTATCAGTCATAACCGAGAAAAAGATGACAATCCCGATCAGGGCCAGTATCGTTCCGTACTTCTGGAAAAGTTGTCCAGCTTTATTCACAATTCCCACTCCCCGTTGAAACTGTATCGCTCAGTGCATTCTCGAGAATCGAGCTCTGATCGAACTCTTCGCGTTCAAATTCGGCAGTGATTTTCCCAAGTCGCATTACGTATATTCTGTCTGCAACACCAATAAGTTCCCTGATATCCGAAGAAACAAATATCACTCCGCAACCTTTACTGGCTATGTCCTGCATGATTTTGTAGAACTCCGTCTTCGCCCCCACATCGATTCCCTGTGTAGGTTCATCGAAAATAAAGACTCTAGACTTTGGTCCCATAAGCCACTTACCAAGCACGACTTTCTGCTGATTTCCACCGCTCAAATTGGATACGATAGTCTTCAGTGAAGGAGTCTTTATCTCTAGATCCTTGGAGAGCTTTTTTGCCTTTGAATTGGCTATCTTTGAGTAGATGACGCCAAACTTCGTAAGGGTTCCCAAAAAAGGAATGGAGAGATTGTCGACTACCGACATGTCCTGCACCAGTCCCTCTCTCCTGCGATCCTCTGGGCAAAGATAGATTCCGGTCTTCATTGCCCTTGATGGATTCGAAATCTTTGCGGGTTGGTTCTCAATGAGTATCTCTCCACCGTCGATTTCACCGGCTCCAAATATCGATTTCATAAGTTCTGTCCGACCCGAGCCGACCATTCCGAAGAACCCTACTATTTCTCCCTTTTTCACTTCAAAAGAAATATCCTTCAAGCCCAGTTTCACTGAATTGAGATTGGATACTCTAAGAACTTCCTCTTCTGCTTTGTACTCCTGTTTTGGGTATTGATCAGTTAAATCCCTGTGCGTCATCAACTTGATCAGGCTTCTTGTAGAAAGTTCTGAAGAAGCATAGGTCCCTTCGTAGTGGCCGTTTCTGAGAACAGTGATTCGATCGCATAGATTAAATACTTCGTCGAGATGATGAGAAACGAAGATCACGCTGAGACCGGCCTCTTTGAGATTCCTGAGAATCTTGAAAAGGTTGTCCGTATCACTCTGAGTTATGGAGGCAGTCGGCTCATCAAGTACCAGCACCTTTGAATTCATGCTAAGGGCCCTGAGAATCTCTACCATCTTCTGCTTGGCTACACTTAGAGTTCCGACTGGGACGCGAAGGGGAACTTCAATTCCGAATTCTTCACATAGTTCTTTAGTGTCGGATCTTGTCTTCTTCCCCTTAAGCACAGATAGCTTGGACGGCTCCCGCCCAAGCCAGATGTTCTCCTCCGAAGTGAAGTAAGGATCAAGAACTGTATCCTGATAGACAACTCCAATTCCCCTCCTCAAGGCGTCGGATGGGCTGCTCAATCGCACAGGTTCTCCAAAAATTCTCATTTCTCCGGAACTCTGCTGAAAGACACCCGCTAGTACGTTAATGAGGGTAGACTTCCCTGCCCCGTTTTCACCAACAAGTCCATGAATCTCGCCTTCTTCGAGAGCAAAGTCAATATTGTCAAGAGCGACGACCCCGGGGAATTCCTTCCTGATCGAGATCATCTCAACAATCTTCATTACTTTCTCCCGAAATGCTTTGAGTGAGCTTCTTCCGCATTGACCCCTTCATTTACAACTTCCTTCAGTGCCAACAGCATTTCAACGGGTTTTTCATGCTGCCAGACATTTCTCCCCATGTCAACCCCAAGAGCCCCAGCCTTTACCGCATTTTCGGCGATCTTCAGGACGTCTAGAACTGAATCCATCTTCGGACCTCCTGCAATAACTATCGGAACTCCTGCGCTTGCTTCCACTACCTTCTCGAAATTCTCATCACAGTAGTAGGTCTTGATGATGTCTGCGCCCATTTCTGCCGCTACTCTTACGGCCAACGCAAGGTATCTGGGATCTGTCTTCCTTTCTCTATCCTTGCCAATCGCTGTTACAGCTAGAACCGGAAGCCCGTAGGTCTCACATTCATCACAAAGAAGCGAAAGCTCCCTAATTGTCGAGTGTTCATTCGGAGTTCCAACATAGATGGAAGTAGCAACGGCGTCTGCCGAAAGTCTTAGAGCTTCCGTCACGGTGGTGGTAATGCTTTCCCTAGTAAGATCTTCACCTACAATGGTTGCCGCACCACTTATCCTGAGAACTATTCCTACATGTCCATCGGGAACGTAGCAATTCTGCAGGATTCCCTTATTAAGCATGATGGAATCAGTATATGGCGTTAGTTTTTTCAGAACTTCGCCCGGTCTCTCAATACCCTGCATTGGGCCAAGGGCCATTCCGTGATCTAGCGCTAACATGATCGATTTTCCAGACTTGTTGAAAATCCTAGATAGTCTGTTTTTCTTGCCAAACAACTCACTCACCAACCTTTATTCCGACTTTTATTGATCTGCCTTCGACAGCATCATTGAAGGCTTCCTCAAAATCCGAGAACTCGTAGATTCTATTTGTGAAAGGTGTTAGAAGGAGCTGACCGCTATTCATTAGCGAAGTTGCGGCCGCGAAGTCTTTTGGCGCGAAGCCCGTGGTTCCAGTCATTCTAATTCCGTTGTAATGTATTATGTTGGGATCGAAAGATGCCTTTATCCCTTTTGGATAGCCGCCGAACAAAACGAGATTGCCGAACAGCTTGACCATCGGTAGGTATCTATCTATCAGTTCTGGAATTGGTGCTGTAAGAACAATTGAGTTGAACTTACCCGAAGCTTCAAGGGAGGTGGAAAAACCCATCTCTTCCGCGAACTTCAGTCTGTCTTCTCTTGTATCGACTATCTTTACGATCTGACCGTAGATGTCTCTCAGAGCCGTTGCATTTAGCATTCCCATGATACCTGCACCTACGACTAGAACAGATTCCCCCGGCTGAAGCTTCATGTTTCTGCACGAAGTCAACGCGCAGGCCATCGGTTCGGCGAGAGCAGCTTCCTTAATTTGCGATTCAGATACTTTCCAAACACCTTTCCTCGCATAACTCATGTCTACGGAAAGATATTCAGTCATAGCGCCGTTACTTGGAAAACTCCTATTTCTACAACCCTCGGGATTCCCGCCAATGCACTGTTCACATTCCCCACAGTTTACGAAAGGAGCCACCGCAACACATTCTCCGACTTCGAAACCCTCCACCTTCGATCCAACTTCCACAATCCTTCCCGAGCATTCGTGACCGAGAATAGTAGGAGGTTTTATCATAGGATGGCCCTGTTTGAAGGTCTTTATATCAGTAGAACAAATGAATGAATACATAATCTTCACAAGGATTCCGTCTTCCCCGATCTTTGGCTTCTCGACGTCTCTGATTGAGAGCTTTCCAATTCCTTCGTACATCACTGCTTTCATACACAAACCTCCTGTTAGGCAACCAGTCTCTGGGCAGTCCTGATGTCAGTAAATAATGTAGTTATATATCCCCTGGAGAGAGCAGCGCGGATTCCGTCGGCTTTATGCTCTCCAGCGCTTAAACATATCTTTTCAGGCACTTTCAGCAATTCGTAGAAGGGTATACCCAGTAAGATATCTTCGATATTTCTACAGATGATATCTCCGTCCTTGTTTAGAAATCTCGAAACGATATCGCCCACCGCGTGCTTTCGAACAAGCTCGAGGATGATTTCTCCGGGAAGGTTTGAATCCAGTACCGCAGACATACCGGCGGGGGCACCCAAACCAAAGATCACGGCTTCAAGATGAGCCCATTCATTCACGACATTCTGAACTGACCCCACTTGAGTCATCATATTAAGCTGTTCGGCATTGTTGACGATTGCCGGAGCGGAAAGAAATACCGGTGTCGCACCCAGAGAGTTCGCCATCTTCTCAACAATATTGTTGATCTGATATGTTTTTTCCGACTGACCAAGACCTCCGAGAAGAGGAATGATCTTCGTATCGGGAAGCTGCCCCAATTTGTTAGGAAGACTCATTACTGCCTCATAAACAGTGGTTCCCCAGCCTAGGCCAACGGATTTCTTCCCTTCGATTATTTTCAAGATGTTGTTTTGAAAGGATAGTGAAATTCTCTGTTTTATTTCCTTTTCTGTTCCTTCTACAGATGCAACTATATGTGCTTCTCTAATTGAGAATTTTCTGCAGAGCTCTTCCTCGAGTGCGCTAAGGTCAAATGAGTCCGGTTCTACGAGTTCGATCTTTACCATTCCAAGTTTCCTGGCACTTGTAAGCAGTCTAGAGACCTTTGACCGAGAAATCCCAAGTTCCGAGGCGATCTGCTCCTGGTTCATCTCATTGACATAGTACATTTCTGCGGCTCTGTAAGCGAGACTAACTTCATCTGTCTTCATCTCCTTACCTCCGTTTGAATACCTCTCTTGCTCTCTTGACGAAGCTGGGCCTATCCGTATCCAAATAAAGGTTTCTTCCAATGGCCGCACCTGCAGCTCCCGCGGCCGCTGCTTCCTCAAGAGAGGCGAAAAAGTCCTTGGTCTTTTCACCACCGGCTATGATTACTGGAACGGGACAGGATTTGATTACATACTCATAATCATCCGTGATGTTTGTTTTCACTATATTCGCACCAAGTTCGGCTCCTATTCTTGAGATATCTGCAATCACTTTCTTGGAGAAATACTCCTCTTTCCTGTATGGCAGCATCTCTGCAATCACAGGAATTCCATATCTTCGATACTCCCAAATCGCTTTGCTAAGACCGTGCAATGCCTCGGAATCACATTTCTGGCCTACAATTCCCATGACAATTACTCCGTCTGCTCCCATTCGAAGCGCCTCCTCGGGTTCCAGAAAATACTTTGTATTTTCAATATCGCCGGAAAGCGCCGAACCGGCATGAGTAACTCTCACTATAAGAGACTTACGACAGTCGAATTCATCAACGAGAGAGGCTATCCCGGGATTGAGAATGATACCGTCCACATCCAGCTTCTCAACCTCCCGAACATAACTTTCTATGTCTTCCAGCCCTTCAGGCACACCTGCAAATTGCCCGTGATCAGCCGCTGCAAGAATGAACGATTCGCCACATAGCAATCTATTCAGTCTTCTCTTCAGTCCGTTCACCAAAACTCCTCCACTTCTTTGCACAAACGTGCATCACGTTTTCTCACTTCAAACAATGCTATCACTTTTGCATTATAAAAGTCAACTCAGCAATTCAAAGATAGGAAATGCTCCGCAGAAGGCGAGACGATTAATAACGAACTGGTTTAGGTGACGCCCGAAACGGTATTCTCTTCTCTCAAGGCAGCGGACGCGTATGGAAGTACCGCTTGCAGGAATAGGGACAAGTTTACACCTCATTAAGCCAAAGTCGCCGGGCCGATAAATCAGCCCGGTTTCAGCTATGAAATAGTAGAATTGACGTTGGAAATTGATGTGGTGGAGAGATGAAAATGGATTACAGAATGCGGAGATATGAGAATGAAGAGGATTATTGGAAGCTGAGAGAGTTCCTTAGGAAAGTTTTTAGGGCCAACGGACTGCGCGAGTACTCCTGGCATGTTGCTAGACTCGACTACTGGCGTTGGCATGTGATGGAGAACTGTTTGAAAGTCTATTCACTGAATGAGCATATAATATTTTGGGAAGACGGCAATAAGAAGATTGTAGCGGCCGTCAACTGTGAGGGGTTCGGCGAGGTCCATTCTCAGGTGCATCCGTCTTTTGACTGCGAAGAGCTGGAAGAAGAGATGCTTGAAGTCTCGGAGAAGCATCTTTTTAGTGAGAAAGACGGAGTTAAGAGACTCTTGGTGTTCGCCGATTCTCAGGACAGAAGAAGGATAGAGATTTTGAAGAGAAGAGGTTATTCGCAAGTAGCTTGGCCAGAACATCAGCATCGACGAGACTTGAAAGGTCAACTTGCAGAAGTCTCGATCTCTAAAGGTTTCGAGATACGCTCTCTTGGAAATCCAGAAGAACTACCTTCCAGAAGCTGGGCCTCCTGGAGGGCCTTTCATCCTTCCGAGCCGGACGAAGAGTACGAGGGCTGGGAATGGTATCTCAATATCCAGAAACAACCCCTGTACAGGAGAGATTTAGATATTGTCGCAGTTGCTCCCGGTGGCGAGATAGCCGGCTTCTGCACAATATGGTATGATGACGTCACCAGAACCGGATATTATGAGCCGGTTGGGGTTGTACCGGAGTACCACAGGAGAGGTCTGGGAAAGGCAATGTTAACTGAAGGACTCCTCAGGTTAAAGAGAATGGGTGCGGTGAGAGCATTTGTTGGCGGATATTCAGAGGCAGCAAATGCACTTTATGACTCGGCAGTCTCGACGATCTGCGACTTAAACGTACCCTGGTTGAAAGTGTTATAAGACTTCACCACTGCAATACTCTTTATTTCCTGCCAATATTCTAGAGGACTCTAAAACAGGTAATGTACTTCTTTGCCTACAATCAAGTCTGGATGTATAATAATAATCCAAAACGGTTGCTGCATTAACTCACATAGTAGAAAGCAGCCAGTATAGTGAAGGAGGAGAGGTTAGATGCCTGAAAGAAGAAAGGTTCTGTCGCTTGTTCTGCTTATTCTGGTAGCTTTTTCGAGTGCGCTGTTTTCCGCTGCTGGCAAGTCTGTCCATAGCCTTGTCATAATGGGTACAACAGACATGCATCAATACATAATGCCCTATGACTACATGGGGGACAAGCCGAATGAAAGTATAGGTCTTGCAAAGGTTTTCACGCTAATTGAAAAGTTTAGGAGTGACAATCCGAACACTCTGCTCTTCGACACAGGTGACTTCATTCAGGGAAGCCTTGTCGGAGATTACGAGGCCGATGTGAATCCTCTTAAGGGATTCGACTTCCAGACCATCGTTCGCGCCTACAACTACATAGGATATGACGCAGTCTCTGTCGGAAATCACGATGTTACTGACTTTGGCCTGGAATTTTTTGAACGAGCGAAAAGCAATTCGGTTTTTCCCTGGGTGTCATCAAACATAAGGCTTGCAGATGATCCCAAGGGATTCTTGACCGACCCATACGTAATTCTCGACCGAGAAGTTGACGGAATCCCGATCAAGATCGGTGTGATCGGGTTCACGCCGCCACAGATTATGAGCTGGGGAAGACGTCATCTTGAAGGCAACGTCTTCACACAGGCCATTGTCGAACAAGCAGAAAAGTACATTCCTATCCTCAGAGATCAGGCAGATCTCGTAATTGCAGTTGCCCACACGGGAATCTCCACAGATGAAATAACCAGTTATGACGCTCAGGAGAACGCCGCCTATTATCTCGCTCAGATCGAAGGTATTGACGCAATGATTCTTGGTCACCAACATTCTCATTTTCCGGGTGATTTCGCAGACATCGAGAGCATCGATAACGACAAAGGCCTAATCTTCGGTGTTCCTACTGTACTTCCGGGTTCTTGGGGTTCACACTTAGGTGTAATAAGTCTCGACCTCGCCTATGACTGGAATACGGGAGAGTGGGAAGTGTTAGATGGTTCGGCAGCTCTTGTTCCAGTAGACGCCGATGTCGAAACCCATCCGCTTCTGGCTGAACTCGTTTGGCCGAAGCACGAAGCGACGATTGAGTATGTAAGAACTCCCATCGGCTGGACCGATACAGAGATAACGTCTTACTTCTCAAGAATAATGGACAATCCTGTCACTCAGATCATAAACGAAGCTCAAATGTGGTGGGCGGAGCGTGAATTTGCCGGTTCCGAATATGAATGGCTCCCAATTCTCAGCGCCGCTGCTCCATTCATTGCCGGCAGACAGGGACCATCGTATTTTACGCACGTACAGGGCGATATTTCTATCGGATCGATCACTGATATCTACATATATCCAAATACCGTCTATGTTGCAAAGCTAAACGGTGAGCAGATAAAAGACTGGCTAGAGGCGGCCGCAAGCAACTTCAATCAGATTGATCCGTTGTCTACAGAGCCGCAGCATATAGTCAACTACGATTTTAGGGAATACAACTTTGACGTAATCGAGGGAATTGATTATGTTTACGACATAACCAGACCTGCTGGCCAGCGCCTGATTTCTGCGACCTTTGAAGGCAATCCGCTTGATGCATCAATGGAATTCTTGGTAGTGACAAACAACTACAGAGGTAGCGGAGGAGGAAATTTCCCACATGTGGCAGACAACGTGATTCTAGCGACAACCGAGATAAATCGTGAAGCCATAATCAAGTACATACAGTATATAGGTGAAGTTGATCCAGTTCCAACAAACAACTGGAAAATCCTGCCGATTGACACGACCGGGCCGCTTCTCTACCGTTCTTCTCCCGAAGGCGTAGGATACATCGAGAGGAATGCAATCCGAGGAATAGATTTCCTTGAAGTTGATGAGGCAGGATGGGGAGTCTACAAAGTAGATCTGGTAGAACTCGCTGAATACATTGAAGAAGCAGCGCTGCAGGAAGTCAATTAGCTTGCTTTCTGAATGAAGGGCCCCGAAAGGGGCCCTTCTTATTGTATTACCGCTGCATTTGGTTTGGAATTATTCGCAGTCGGGCGGTTCTAGGTTTCTGCTAGAGAGATGCTTACCAACTCCGAAAGAAAGTAGTTCTTGTCCTGCTCGTCGGTAATGAGATCGGCCGCTTCTCTTGCTAGTTTAATAAACTCATCCGTAGCGTCGCGTTTCCCTGCGATCATGTAGGCTCTTGCAACGGCTTCATACCCAAAGGCAAGATCGAAACCGCTTATCGCGTTGTCGGTGCAATATTTCAGCGATAGCTCTCCGTGATACAATGCCGACTCGGCCATGTTGAGCAAAGAGTAAACTCTGGACACCTGCCACTCACCCCTTGCAAATTCGATCGGGGTACCCACTACTCCCCAGTGGAAGCGAGACGCATGAGCGGCATGTATCATAAGAAGGTCATCTTCTGCGGTTCTTTCTTTCTTATCTATTAGGTCCCATGTGAGGTTGAAGTTTTCTATCGCTTGCTTTTTGTGCCATTCCTGCTCCGTAAGCTTTTCAGAATCCATAGATAACCATCCTTTCCGGGGTAGTTTTGCCTTCCTCCCGCGTGCCAATTCTATCACTGGAAAAAAGGTTAGCAATGAGCCGCAGCAACTCACGAAGAATTAAGAGTACCTAAAGAAGCTGTATTTTTATCGATACCCATTCGGCGAATCTGAACCATTATTGTGCAAGAGAAATATCCCAAGGGTGATTCGCATTGCTCCAATATTGAACAACGCGGTATACTTAATCCCGTTCTGTAACTCAATCCCCCAAAAAATCGATTCATGAGAAATATAGCTCTATTCAGAGCTAATCAAAGAGATTTCAAACTGATCCAGTAGACTATTTTTCAAGCATTGCATCACGATCCACCCATTGAGAATAACAGTTCAAGAGCATCTACGATTCTTTCCGCCTTATAAACAACTATCAGTTGTACTCCGGTTTCCTCCGAGAGCGCGGAGAAATACTCACTCGGCCCTTCCGGCGATACCAGGATTATGTAGTCGGCTTTGGGCATAAGCAAGTCGAATGACTGCCTCGGATCGTTGTCTGGAGAAGTGAAGCCTCCTTCAATGTGAATGGCTACAACAGGAACTCCTCGCTTCTTGGCAATTGATATTAGGTCCTCAATTCTGGAAATCTCCTGCCCTACATCGATTTCCTCAACACCGCATACGGTATATAGATCTCCCTCGACCATGGCACCAGGGGCAATAATGAGAGTTCCGGGCGCATTTTCCGAATCGAGTCTCTCGGTAAAGTCTTCGGGTTTCAACTGAAGAATGTTTTCGTAATCAATTCCGTGCATTTCACAGACTATAGCGAGAACATCTGATGCTGCACCGTCGCCTATCGCCGTTGCAATAATCGGGGGCTTTGCAATGGGTTCAAGATTCGCTGCAGAAAGTGGCGATATAAGAAACGCAACAAGTATGGCTGTAAATAGCATCGATATTTTTGGTTTCATGGATTCCCCTCCAAAGATTTAAGAGTTCTGACCAGATGAATCTTAAAAACTCTTGCTTCCAATATCTACAACAGGATTCTTAATATGACTAATTTTATCAAATTTAATCATTCTTTGCATGAGCCCCCCTTCTTTCTGGGTCTCCGCAATGTTCGTCTTCTCCAAAGATTCTCTGCACATTTATTCTAGAGAGTTTCTTAGTCTTCTCTAAGAAAAACGGAAAATTATATAATGGAAACAAGTTTTGTCGGATTTATTTGACGATGTTGGGAGGTCTATATGATATGAAGAGTTTGATAGCATTATTGGCATTAGTCTTACTTGCGACGGCACCAGTCTCTGCTCTTGAGAAGAGCTCGGATTACTACACCACACAGAACGAAACAAAGTCTAAAATGGAATTCACAGTTACATTCGATGAGGCCAAAAACACAATCCGGATGTACTATCCTCAAATTAATACGGATGAGCTGCTTTATGAGTTCATTGAAGAAAGAGACATTCAAAGAAGGATCGTGGATGGCTCCGAGATGTTCTTCACGGGCTTCGAAAGCAATCTCTTCTACAGAGATCTCGATCTGGTGGAGCAGAATCCAGAATGGGCAGATCACTTCACAGAAGCCGTAAGATTCGTTCTTTCAGAATATGGACGGGAGAGACAGGCAGGCTTTGCGGAGTTCAAGCAACCATGGAGCGCTTTCTTCGATCCTCGGGAGTTTCTGGTCGAATACTCGATCGAGGTTCCCAGGTTAGATCTTCCAGATGAAGGCGATCTAAAGATCTGGCTTCCCCTTCCGCTGAACAGGTTAGGGCAGGATATGATAGAGATAATAGACATAGTCCCGGCCGAAAGCGTTGTTGGCTTTCCCAGAATCGATGGGGAGATTGCTTATATGCTTCTTTCTTTTGAGCTTGTCTCTCTAGAGGAAGATCTAAACATAAAGGTGTTATTTTCTTTCAGGCATTTCAGGCAGGAATTCGACATCGATCCTTCGCAAATCGGAGACTATGACTGGGAAAGCCCTCTATACATAGAAAATACCCTATCTACCGAATCCATATACTACAATGAAGAGATGAAAGATCTTGCCGGAAGGATCATCGGAGAAGAGAAAAACGCTTATCTTCAGGCCAGACTCCTTTACGATTATGTAGTCGAGAACATTTTCTACAGTCTAATTGCCCACGCCTCTCTAGAGGCTGAAGGTATTCCCGAAAGCCTCTTTGCTATGGAACACGGATATGGAGATTGCGGAATGCAGTCTATGTTCTTTGCAGCTTTATGCAGGTCTATTGGAATACCGGCGAGAACACCCGGGGGTTTTCAGCTCTTTTCCGGACAGCTCGGCACTCACTTCTGGGCTGAGTTCTATCTCCCGAATTACGGCTGGATTCCAGTAGATACGTCAGTCGGACAGGGTGTAATGTACTCTGTCGGAGTAACTGAGGAAGAAAGCAGAATCTATAAGGATTTCTACTTCGGGAACCTCGATCCACTGAGAATGGTAGTTCAAAATTCAGTCGACATGATGCCAGAAGAAAGGCCGAAGGACATTCAGCCTCTGGAGAAGGTAATGCAGTTCCCGTTTGTGGAGAGCGAATTCGGAAACGAAAACCTTGAACTTAGCGATCTGATAACCGACAGTTTCACGATCAGGGCTCTACCGCTGAGATAAAACCTCCAACGCCTTGAAATGGTATTCTGATATTATGGACCTAGACTAGATAAAAGTCTAATGCCCGTTGGACATAAGGAAAGAGGTGGAGATTGTGAAAAAGGGAGTTTTTCTCTCTGTTATCGGAGCGGCAATGATTATAGCTGGTTTGTTCCTGCCGATAGTACGTTTCCCTGGAGGAGGCGAAGCAACCTTTTTCAACGGCGGAGATCTATATGGCGCACTAACACTGGCAATTGCTATCTTTGCAGGTATCATGGGAATCGTGAAAGTGAGATCGATGGTCTTTCTTTCCGGCCTTGCTTCGATTGGCGTTGTAGTAGCGAGGCTGATTACCGTGATTAAGGACCTTCCCGATGAGAACTCCTTGAGAACTCAATTCAAAGAGCTTATCCAGAGCAATGTTCCCGGTAGCTCTGGGGAGGAAATAGCAAATATAATAGGCGGACCGCAACTTCACTGGCTTGGGTGGACAATCCTATTTGCAGGAGGAGTTGTGGTTCTTTTCGCCGCCTTTGTCTCTTCAAAAGAGTGAAAGGCAAATCTCCTGCCGGATTGGGAGTTTTAGAGTGCAATAATATGACCCTCACAACATAAGTGAAAGTTTGTTGCGAGCTGACCATCAAAGCGTTCTAGAAACAAGGGCAAACGAAGAATATTCAAGACAGGCATTTCTATTTGACGATATTTGCTTGTACAACACTGAGCATTTCGATTTTTAGAATCGATTGGAGGGATCCGATGATTCGAACGGACAAGTGCCCAAACTGTGGCTCACTGGACATTGGAAAGGGTTACTGGTCAGGTTATGCAGCCCTTATGCCTTTAGGAAAGCCTCTTTCGATGGGATCTAAGGTTATCGTGCGCGTTTGTAGAGAATGTGGACATATTTTCGATCTCCAAGCAGAAAAGCCAGAGAAGTTCTGATCTTTACTCTTTAGGGGCTCCATACAAGCTTTAGATTAAACTTCTATTCAAGAGGCTTAGTAAGCTTCGCGGAGATAATCCGATATCTTCGACCAAATCTCTTTCACTCTTTCGAACTGCTCGTAGTGTTTCTCGACAGACTTATGATACTTGTTAAGCTCTTTAGAAATGTTGTAGAACGAATCGGTACCAAAGTAAGATGAAATAGAAGGTAATGTTTCCCTAAGCTTGATCTTCATCTCTTCAATCTTCTCTGAATAGTTGTCGCGATCTGTTATGTAGAGAAGCAGAGGCTTGTATCTTATCCATCCAATGCATGATCTGTAGAAACGCCTTACTATCTCTCTCGAATCGGCTCTTATTGGTCTGAGACTGGTTGGAAGAACACCCATTAAAATGTGGTTGTACGTTGAGAAAGCGTTATGAAAGGCGTAACTTGGCACTTTCAGAACCCTCCTATCACTGAGGCAGGTGCTCAAGAAAGTATCTTCACCACGTGCTCCAGGGGGATTATAGAAGGGAAATAGCCTGCTTGGATCCTTCATATTCAAACAGAGGTTCGATCCCGAGATAAACTTCGCATGATTTATCTCTTCAACTTCAAAGACTTCATTGCTGTTCAGCATCTCCGGATCGGCATAGGATACCCCTCCGGCTTGAATAAGCTTCCTAAGAGTATCCCATTTGACTATGTCGTTGCTAATCGCCTCAATGAAGAGTCTGAAAGTCTCTTCGGGTAGTGCCGGCGAAAACTCTATGAATGGGATCGGTGAAATGTATCCGCAGTGATAACCGTAGGTGATATCGGCCTGATCAATGCTATTCAAATGCGTTTTCAAGACATGTTGGCCCATCCACGAAACAGAACCCATGTCGTTCGTAACGGCAACTGGATACTCGTCATCATCAAGATAGAGAAGGCAATCAATGTGATTCTTCAGAGCACTGTAAAGAACAATGTTCCTCTGGGAAGCGTATCCTTTTCCAAAAACCAACGAAGCTTCTTCCGAGTCAACAATTCCACGCTTGATTAGCAATCTCTTCTCTTCTTCAACTTCCTTATGACCTATGAAATGTTTGGAGAAGAGAAATTCGTCCACGCTTGAACTGATCTTGGTGTAATTTGCTTTCTTTGTATTCTTGTAGTTCAGATCATACGCAACAAATAGATTCAAAGTCAGCTCTTTGCTGTCAACCAGTTCGGATTCTTTCCAGTTGTAGACGTAGCTGCGCAAAACTCTCTGAAAATGCCTGCGCCCGGTCGCAAAACCTATTCCAACCTCTATTCTGCCGTCATTCAAACAAGTCTCTCCCTCTAGAAAGTAGACAACTACCTCACATCGATAATCATCCTAGTTCGATTCATTTTAGCATGAGCATTACTTCCGAAGAGATGATAACAAAGTGAGGAAGCCTGAAGAATACACATTGAAAACCAGACAAAATTCATCCCAAAGAGTTTGCTCAGACCATTTCGAATTGCTCACAGACTAACATCACAGCTCCCCTTACAGCTAGAGAAAAATTATCTCCTGTGACACCCAGGAGAACAGTATTTGCAGCCGTAAACGTTCGGATAGATATCACTTGCCTTCCTAATCGCATCCTGACAGTTATCATAATAGCCAAGATAAGTCTTTGACTCTACTCTTGCCAGCTCAACACAATCGCCAGTGTGAACCTCGTAGTCACCCGTTGGCAAAACGGAGTCACCAACATAATAGTGCTTGTAAGACATCTTAGATTCCTCCTAGTCCTGACGAATAAGCCGAACCAATTCAGCATCAGGACGCCAATTCAAATACATCGTGGCTAATGCGAATCTCTTTCGAAACGAAGAGACTCACCTATCTGCTTTTCATATAAATTTTAACACCAATTAACATTCTATTATCATTCTCTACTGTGATGTTTTCATTCAGAACTTGTACTTCACGTAACATTAGTCTTCGCGAGTTTCAAATCCTACTATTCTTATCACTGATCAAGGTTTCTTCAAGTTAGATGTAACTCTGAACATGAAGAAACCAGTTATTACATAGAGTTTCAGTACATTGTGTTGTAGAATGATTATGAGACTCATTCTCAACAAGCAAATGTTTGTTCGACTTTCTTTCTTGATTCGTGATCTGGAATTGTTGCTGCAGCTTTATGAAATGAAAAGGCTGCAGAATTAGAGGGGTCTGCTATGGAACAGTGCGTCCTGGACATCAAAGAACTAAGCAGCAATAATTCGGGCAATATCAATCTCAAGGAGATCAATCTGGAAGTCAACTCTTCCGAAGTTCACGCACTTGTGGGGGAGTATGGCGCCGGAAAGGAACTTGTCGTCAGCATCCTCACTGGAGCTGAGAAGAAGATTTCCGGGAGAGTATTTTTTGATGGAATAGATGTTACGGGCAAAATGAAGGTTGGAGGTTCGACAGATGTTCTGTTCCTCCTTGAAGAACCGATGGTCGCAGAGGGTTTGACCGTGGCGGAGAACATGTACGTGTTGAGGAGTCATAGCAATGTGATCAAACTGATCAACCATTCAAAGATAAATCGTGCTGTGAAAGAGCTCATTGCAAGATTCGACCTCGGCATTTCAGAGAAGACTCACGTGTATAAGCTTTCTACCGAGGAGAAGAAGCTTATAGAGCTTCTGAGACTGTGTATTTACGAGCCACGGCTAGTGGTTCTGTATGAACCCACTGCTAATCTTGGCTCCAAGTCTCAGGACCTTCTTCTTAGAATACTGAATGAACTTAAGGGGAAGGGGACTGGAATACTTTACGTTACAAATAAGTGGGACGAGGCACTGAAGTACTCAGACAGAATCAGCGTTCTGTCGGAGGGAGTGCTTTGCGGAACTCTAAGCTCAGAAGAGGCAAAAGACAAGCCGGAGAAGCTTTTGAAACTTATACTTGGCTGGAAGAAATCAGATTCAACGAAACGCGAGGCCGAGGAAATAGAAACCGAAGATATAATTGATGCAGTTTTGAGGGCGGCCGAGTACCTTACTTCGAACTATGAAATCAACGATGTCTTGAAAATGCTTGAAAATTATACCTGCAAGATAATGGAATCTGATTCGTGTTATGTGTACCTGGTTGACGAAAAGACCAGGACAATCATGGATACAATAAAACATAAGGAAACCGAGTCAATAGAAGCCGTTCTCAACGATGAAGTTGTTATGCGAATAATGGACAACAAGAAGCTATTTGTTTCCAATTTTGACGATGTTCTCTTCGAAAAGCTCTTCAAGAGCATTCGAAATACCGAGACAATCGTTTGCGACCCAGTCTCCGTTAGATCTCACCACACCGCTTTGTTTCAGGTGGGCTATCGTAAATACTATGAACCAAATGAAAAGCAGAAGAAGATATTTCATACGCTCTCGAGGCAAGTCGCTCTTGCAATAGATAATACGAGACTTATGGGAAGCTCGGTGCTGCTTCAGGAAAGTCACCACAGGATAAAGAACAACCTTCAGACTATTGTAAGTCTCATAAATATTCAGAAAAGGAGTTTCGATAAAAAGACAGACAGCGAAGTCGAGGATCTGCTGGACAATGTCGTTTCCAGGGTGAAAAGCATAGCCGCCGTTCATGATCTCCTTTCTCACGACGAACTGGGCAGAAGTATAATAAACCTGAAGAGTCTTGTAGATACTATCGTACGTTTCAACATAGTTGACGGCACTCTCCAGGTAAGGAAAGATCTTGACGACATCTTCATACCGTACGACAAAGCTAGCGGAATCTCACTGACAATAAGCGAACTGATAAACAATTGTGTGAAACACGCTTTTAAAGATATTGATAGCGGGTTGATATCGATTTCCTGCAAGAGCTTTGACGATAATGTGGAAATAATCGTGGAGGACAACGGCGCGGGATTTCCCAACAGATCCTTTTCAGCAAAAGACGAGAAACTGGGGCTTTCGCTTGCGAGATCTATTGTTGAGAATCAGTTCGACGGTACGCTTGAGATCGCCTCAGAAAGAGGAGCTAAGGTTAAGATCTTGATTCCAAAAGAGAGCCTGTTGCTCACGAGAGGCTCATAAAAGAATTATTGGCGATTATGTGCTAGACCTAGCCGAAAGGGGAGTCAATTGCTATGGACAATTCTTTGAACATACTTATTGCAGAAGACGAGTACATAGTCCTGAGAGGTCTTAAGGAAACACTAATTGGCCTCGGTCATAAAGTTATAGGAGAGGTTATGGATGGAGAGACATTTGTGAAACTGGCACTTGAAACGGATCCAGACTTACTGATAGTAGATGTAAACCTACCCGCACTAAGCGGAATCGAAGCGATTGAAAGAATTGGAAAAGTGAAACTCGTACCCTCGATAATTGTTACGGGTTACAGCAGCGAAGAAACCGTTAAGCGCGCGAACTCTGCAGGGGTCTTCAACTATCTCGTAAAACCCGTTGATGAGAAGGAACTCAAGCCCGCAATTGAGATTGCTATGGGTCGATTCAAAGAGTTCATGCTTCTCAAAAAGGAGCTTCATGAGCAGGAAGAAGCTCTAGAGGCTAGAAAACTTATAGAAAGGGCTAAAGGGATTTTAATGGACCGTAACGGAATCAGAGAGTCAGAGGCAATGAAGTTGCTACAGAAGATCAGTAGAGACAGGAATTTGAAGCTCGTTGCAGTTGCAAAGGAAATCATAGAAGCCGACAACACTTTGCATTACGGAATCTAGGTTCGCAGTTCCTGCTATTCGGAATACGCGAATGATTGAGCTTTTCTATCATAATTGCTGTTAAAGACTCTTAGATCTAATAGAGCTCGCGAGATCGGATTTTGTATTGGGTGTTCTTCTGTGCATAATTGTCTCGTAGATATCTGAAAAGCGAATATAGTTGCGGCGATACTTATGGTTGGTATTGCTTAGCAAAGGAAGATAAAGGTTATGGGTGCCTGATTAGATTCGGGCACCTTTTTTTGTTTTGTGAGTTCCATGCATTCAGTTTCTGAAAAATAGATTTCTGTTCACTGTGTGAGCAAAAGAATCTAAGAATGGAGGAGAGAGATTATGGCAGTAGTTGATGTAAAACTGGAAAAACTGAGTGAAGTAAGTATGAGAGATTTCAGTACCTTTGGCAGAATCATTGGTAGAGATGAAGACACGGAAGAAGGCAAGTATGAGTTGCATCCCGTGGACGCAAAAGCCGCAGTCGAAAATAGCATGATCAAGGCTTACTGGGATCTAGTTCCTTTCAAGGACAACAAAGAAGACCGATTCTCAATGGGAATGCTTTTCGTTTATCCAAAGCCAATAGGGGAAATCCTTAACTGGACAGAAGTTCATTATGAAACTCTTGAGTTCTTTTTCCCTCTGGGTGGAAAACAGTTCATATTCGTTCTTGCGCCGAAATCGAAGATCCCCGAAGCCGAAAAGACCAGAGCCTTCCTTATAGGACCGAATGAAGGAGTCCTTCTGAACAAAGGGACATGGCATTACCCGCCTTTCGCAATTGACGGTCCTACCCCCGTTTTGATGCCTCGTTATGGGAAGCTCGGAGA
>ENA-OSEO01001365-OSEO01001365.1-sediment-metagenome-genome-assembly--contig:-NODE-1365-length-44727-cov-6.046047_pt1 | contig 44727 bp, 40 predicted proteins | sample MGYA00237883_ERZ534232 | MGnify/ENA metagenome assembly ERZ534232 | reverse complement strand
CGGGCAACCCAGATCTGGTCGCCCGACTCGGCCACGGCCAGGGCACTCTGCAACGTGGTGTACGCGGTGTCCCAGGAGGTGCCATCGTGGGTGGCACCTGATGTCAAAGCATTCACATGAATGACACCGGCAGAGCGGACGCCAGGCACATTGAGCAGTAGAAGCGGAAGAAACAGGACAAGGGTGAGGAGAAGGGCGAGGGGCAGACGCGACAAACGGGTGTTCATAGTCACTCCTATGCCAGCACGTGGCGACAATGAAAGCGACGGAGCACGCCCCAAGGGGGCGGACGTCTGGACAAGGAACAACAACTGACATGAGACTAGCAGATAATGGAGCGAAAAGCAATAGGTTTTTGAGAGAGCGTTGAAAAAGTCGCTGATTGTCTTGTCAACAGGCGCGTATGCGGTAGACTGCGGGGAACTCGGTCGGAGGTGGCTCTCACGGCTGAGCCGAAGCTGCAGAGGGTGGAGACGGATTCGTTCTATGGTGACTATCTGTATGCGAACATCTTGCCTGAGGGGCATTTCCTGTGACAGCTGCGCTAGCTGGTGCCCTGGGAGCGGTTCACGTATCCAAGGCCAGAATCGCGCTTCGAAAGGAGCGGGCACAGCGAAAACCGATCCCAATAACCATCCAGTTCAAGAAAAAACACCCTGCGCCAGGGCAGAATCGCCGCAACCCCCGTGCTTCCTGAACAGTGTCTTTGCAGACTTCCTGTGAGTCGGTCTGTCTTGCCGAGAGATCTCAAATGTGTTCAAGCCTCGCCCTCTTTGCCCCGCCTCACCGCCTGTGCTATCCTAGTCCTCAGTGTCGCTAAAGAGCGGCCCAGCCTCGCCTGAGGGAGCACCCCCCGCATGAGGATCCTCACCACACTGACATACTACTATCCGCACTGGACGGGGCTGACCGCCTTTGCCGTGCGGATTGCCGAGGGCCTCGCAGCCCGCGGACACAAGGTGACCGTCCTCACCTCCCAGCACAGGCCTGAACTGGCTCTCGAAGAAGAGCACAATGGCGTGCGGATCGTGCGGCTCAAGCCCCTGCTGCGACTGAGCCGCGGACAGGTCATGCCGGGCTTTCCGGCCGCGGTAACCCGTCTGATACGCGAACATGACGTGGTGCAGGTGCACACCCCCATGCTGGAGACCGCGCTGGTGGCGCGGCTGGCCCATCGTGCCGGCCGCAAGATGCTCCTCACCCATCACGGTGATCTGGTCATGCCGGCGGGGCTCTACAACCAGATCGTCCAAACAGGCGTGGGATGGATGCTGCGCCTCGGCGCGCAAGCCGCTGACCGCATCACAATCTACACCGATGACTATGCCCGCAACTCGACCTTCCTGCGACCGCATCTCGACAAAACAGTGGCGGTGCTTCCGCCTGTGGTTTTCCCGCAACCGGATCTTGAGGCGGCAACGGCCTGGCGTCGCGATCTTGGCATAGAAAACGCGCAGGTCATCGGTTTCGCCGGTCGCTGGGTCGAGGAGAAGGGGTTCGACTATCTGCTCCAGGCGCTGCCCGCCATTCTGGAGCGCTGCCCGCGTGCGATGCTGGTCTATGCCGGCGAGACCCGGGTGGTCTACGAGCGCTTTTACGAGAGATGCCTCCCGCTCCTGCGCGCCCATGCCGATCGTATCCTGGAACTGGGCCTGATCACTGATCACCAGCGCATGGCCAACTTTTACGCCATGTGTGACGTCTTTGCGCTGCCCAGCCGCACCGACTGCTTTGCTTCCGTCCAGGTGGAGGCGATGCTCTGCGGCACGCCTGTGGTGGCTTCGGACATCCCGGGCGCCCGTCAGGTGGTCTTGCTCACCGGCATGGGTACGCTGGTTGCACCCCAGAACCCTGAGGCCCTGGCGGAGGGCATCGCCACTGTACTGAATAATCCTGCCGCCTACCGCAAGCCGTTGGACTCTATCCAACAGGTGTTCGATTACGAGGTAGCTATCGATACATACGAAAGGCTTCTCCAGATGCTGACCACGTAGACGGGGCCACCAGGGTGGACCCACAACGTACTGGCCGCACCCTGCCTGCAGAAGCCAAGTGCGTCCGTTGCTGCGCCGGGGATACCCCGCACAGCTCATTATACTCATTATATCGAGGTATTATGCCAACAGAACTGAGAAGCCGTGAACAGATCGATGCCCGGTTCAAGTGGAACCTGGCCAACCTGTACGCCGACGAAGCGGCCTGGGAGGCCGAGATCGCGCAAGTCCAGGCCATGCTGCCGGAGACGCGGGCCTTTCAGGGACACCTGGCCGAAGGGCCTGAGATGGTGGCCCGCTGGCTGGACCACATGCAAAAGCTCATCTACCTGGTGGGCAAAATCCATGTGTATGCCAGTTGCGCGCATGCCGTGGACACCACCGACCAACACGCCAGTGGGCTCAATGCCCGGGCCAGAGGCCTCGTGGCCCAGGTAATGGGCGCGACTGCCTTTTCCGAGCCGGAGTTGCTCGAAATCGGCCCCGAAACGCTCAAGTCGTGGGCTGGCGGGCACGAATCGCTGGCGATCTACACGCACTACTTTGACCAGCTGGCACGGCGAGCAGCACACCTGCGCTCGGCCGAGGTGGAGACCCTGCTCGGCGAGCTCATGGACCCCTTTGGCACAGCGACCAGCATCCATGGCGTGCTCGCCAACGCTGATATGCAGTTCAAACCAGCCAGCGCGGGACCGGGCACGCCAGACCTGCCCGTCGTCCAGGGCACCTATACCGAGATGGAAACCGATCCCAATCGCGAGGTGCGACGCACCGCGTTTGAGAGCTACGCCGATGCCCACTTGGCGGTCAAGAACACCATGGCAGCGTGCATGGCCACCGGCGTCAAGCGTGACGTGTTTCTTGCGCAGCAGCGGCGCTACAACTCTGCACTTGAGGCGGCCGTCTCCGAGAACTTTGTGCCCGAGCAGATCTTTCACAACGTCGTCGAAACCTTCAAGAAGAATCTGCCCACTTGGCACCGCTACTGGCAGGTACGCCGCAAGGCGCTGGGCGTGGACGTTCTCAAGCCCTACGACCTGCAGGCGCCGCTCACGCTGACCAAGCCGGTGGTCCCCTACGAGCAGGCCGTGGAGTGGATCCTGGAGGGCCTCGCGCCGCTGGGAAACGACTATACCATCATCGCACGGGATGGCATGCTGAATCGCAACTGGGTCGATGTCTATGCCAACAAGGGCAAGACCGCGGGCGCCTTTTCCACCGGGTCGGTCGGCACTGAGCCGATGATCCTGATGAGCTATGCCGATGATCTCTTTAGCCTGAGCACCCTCGCCCATGAGCTGGGGCACTCGATGCACTCGTACCTCTCCTGGGCCAACCAGCCGGTGATCTATGCCGACTATACGATCTTTGTCGCCGAGGTGGCCTCCAACTGCAACCAGGCTTTGGTGCGAGGCCATCTTCTGGACAAACTCGACGACCGTGCTTACCAGATCGGGCTGATCGAAGAGGCGATGGCCAACTACTTTCGCTATTTCTTCCTCATGCCCACGCTGGCACGTTTCGAACTGGAGACCCACCAGCGCGTCGAGCGCGGTGAGCCGCTCACCGCGGACGGCTTGATCGACCTGATGGCGAACCTGTTTGCCGAAGGCTATGGGAACGAGGTCGAGATGGATCACGACCGGGTGGGAATCACCTGGGCCGAATTCCATACGCACCTGTACTATAACTTTTATGTCTACCAGTACACCACGGGCATCTCGGCGGCGCACGCCCTGGCCCAGCGCATCAACACCGGTGGCCCCGAGGCCGCAGAGAACTATCTGGCTTACTTAAAGTCAGGCAACTCGCTGTACCCGCTAGATGCGCTCAAGCTGGCCGGCGTGGACATGCTCAGCCCCGAGCCCATCCAGGTCGCCTTTGACGATCTGGCGGCGCTGGTCGAGCGGCTGGACCAGTTGCTCAACCAGTCCTAGCGCGATCCCTTCACTGGGCGCCTTCCTGCTACACCGCGGGGAGGCGCCCCGCAAAGAACAGCCCGTGCTGCGCATCTGCGACAAGACACGTCCCTGTGCATGGAAAAGGAGACGCCGATGAGCGACAGACTGGCAGTGATCCTGGTCAGCGCCGACCGCAAGGTTCTGGAGATGGGCCTGGTCTATACGCGGAATGCCATCGAGCGTGGGTGGATGCCCGACGTACGCCTGTATCTCTTTGGCCCATCCGAGGTGACGGTGGCCACCGACCCTGATCTGCAAGGGCTGGTCAAGGAGGTGATCGCAGCGGGAGTTGTGCCCGACGCCTGCAGTTGGTGCTCGAACAGATACGGTGTCAGCACCATCCTGGAAGAGATGGGATGCCGCGTGCTTCCGATCGGGGAGCCCGTTTCACAGGCCATCCGCGACGGCTACACGCCGATGACCTGGTAGTTCATAGCCTCAAGCCACCTGCCGCAAGACATCCGCGCTGCAGGCGGCCGCCCGAGAGAGGCGCCCTTGATACAGGCTATCCACGCTTGCGCGCCCGACGCGCCAGCAGCCAGTCCAGGCCACAGCCCAGGTACCCCAGCATGGCAAAGGCGAGGGGAAACGCCGCGACGTTCACCAGGAGACGCCCCCACCCTAGCACATCCAGATCGATGGAAAAGTAGGGATAGCGCCCCCACCTGGCAACGGCCCGCCGACCTCAGCCCGAACCAGGGCAAAGGCCAGATATCCCAGGGACAATAGCAACCAGCTGAACGGCCCGCGCCATCGATAGCGCCCCTTGGGCACGAACAGCAGCCAATCCAGGATCACGCTCAGCGGCGTGGCATAGTGGATGAGAATATCTCGCGTGGTAAAGGGCCGGTAGTCACTTTGCATGGCGAACATCCTCGGTGCCAGCATAAAGTGGTACACCAGCATCGTGATCGTCACTCCCAGCGTCACAGCCCCGACCAGCCAGGGCGAGAGCGCGGTACACCCGTCGCTTTGGACTTGGCCGAAAAAGTGGCCGCGATGTCCGTCAGTCTCAAAGCGTGCTATAATCCGCCGCAGTTCAGGATTCCACATCATGCGCCCCAGGTTATACGGGCACTGGAGAGAAGTTGAGCATGGCTGCCAAGATCAAGAGTGTACAGGCCAAGGAGATCATGGGCTCCCGCGTGCCCGCCCTGGAGGTGACCGTCACCACCGACACCGGCGCCGTGGGGCGCAGCACCCCCGAGGCTGGCGTCTCGACGGGCATCTACGAGGCAGCCTTTGTGCTGGATGGCGGCGAGCGCTTTGGCGGCATGGGCCTGCGCAAGGCCGCGCGCAACGCCGAGGAGCTGGGCCGCGAGATCGTCGGCATCGAGGTCAGCAAGCAGCGCGAGATCGACAATCTGCTCAAGGTGCTGGACGGCACGCCGAACAAGGCGCGCTATGGCGCCAACGCCATCGTAGGCGTATCGCTGGCCGTGTGCGCCGCCGGCGCCGCCGCGGCCGGTCTGCCACTCTACCAGTACATCGGCGGCGTGAATGCGGCCACCTTGCCCATGCCGATTTTCGGCATCTGCCTCTCTGGCCGCTACCGCGATCCTGGCGACACGCGCTGGCTCAAGCCCAGCTATGAGATCATCCCCTACGGCGCCGGCAGCTTTGAGCGCTCGCTGGACATGGCCGATGCGATGCAGCGTGAGTTCACCCGTCTGGTGATCGAGCGCTATGGCATGAACGTCTACCGCAAGCACGCCCTGGAGCGCAGCTATGACTCCTTCTGGATGGTGGGCACCATCAAGGACGACCGCGAGATCCTGGACCTGATGACCCGCGCCATCGAGAACACCCACGGCGTCGAGAACATCGGCATCTATTATGACGCCGCGGCGGGCTGCTACTATGAGCGTGACATCGATCGCTATGTAGGGATCTACAACGAGGGCGAGAAAACCCGTGGTGAGATGGTGGCCTACTATGCGCAGCTGGTCAAGGACTATCCCATCGTCTCCATCGAGGATCCGCTGCAAGAGGAGGACTGGGAGGGTCACGCCATGGTGACCGAGGCGACCGGCATCGAGATCGTGGGCGATGACCTGTTCACCACCAACATCGAGCGCGTCAAGCTGGGCGTGGCCGCCGGCGCCGCCAACTCGATGGTGCTCAAGATCACCCAGGTGGGCACGGTGACCGAGGCGCTGGACGCAGCCAACTACTGCCTGACCCACGGGTACAACGTGCACCCCTGCGGCAGCCGCGGCGACCGCTCGACCATTGCCGACTTTGCCGTGGGCCTGAGCGCTGGCCAGGTGCGGGCCTATGACCAGCGCCGGATGATGGCCTTTGAGGCCGATCTGGGCAGCGCGGCCATCTGGCCGGGCAAGTCGCTGTTCAAGGGCGCCAGGCAGCGCTAGATCCGTACCATAGCCGCCCGCAATACAGACGCACAAGGAGCGCAGCGCGCATGCCCATCCGCAACTGGGACGCGTTAACGTCGCATGGCAACATCGAGGGCCGCCGCCTGGCAGCAAGCATCCTGCAGGCCGGCCTCGAAGCCGCAGACCCCTACGAGAACGTTCGGCGCCTGGTGCGCGTCCAGGGCGACCGTCTGCTGGTCGGCCAGCCCGAGTTCGAGCCGCCGGGCTCGCCGGTACAGGGCACGGACGTCTACGACCTCGACACGCTGGGGCGCATCTTTGTCTTTGGCGCGGGCAAGGGCGTGCAGCGCATGGCGCAAGCGCTGGAGGATTCCCTGGGCGACCGGCTCACTGGCGGGCACATCGTCGACAAAAAAGGCGGCGATCCGGCGGGCCTTCGGCGAGTGGAGGTGACCTTTGGCGCGCACCCCGTCCCCGACGAGGACTGCGTGCGCGGCTGCCAGCGCATCCTGGCGATGACGCGCGATCTCACGCCCGACGACCTGGTGTTCACGGTGGGCGCCAGCGGGCTCGGCTCGCTGTTGACCCTGCCCGTGCCGGGGGTAAGCCTCGACGACGTGCGCCGCACCGTGTACTTGATGCAGATCGAGCGCGGCGCACCCACCAGCGACCTGTCGCCCATCCGCAACCACCTGGACCAACTCAAAGGTGGCCGTCTGGCGGCCTGCATCCAGCCAGCTCGGGCGATCCACATCCTGGCTAAACCCCCCTCGCCCTGGGAGGACCTGATCTATCGCAATTACTGGGTGCACATGTTCCCTGACGCCACCACCTTTGCGGACGCCATGGCCGCCCTGAAAAAGTGGGATGCCTGGGAGGCGGTCCCCGAGTCGGTGCGCCGGCACCTGTCGCAGGCGGATCCGTCGCAGGAGACCATCAAGCCGGCCGAGTATCTGACGTATCCGCACCGTATCTTTTGCAGCATCCATGAGGAAGAGAGCCGTTGGACCACCCCGCGCCGCAAGGCGCAGGAACTGGGCCTCCGCCCCGTGCTGCTGGCCACCGGTCTGAGCGCCGAGGCGGCGCAGGCCGGCCGCTACGCCGCCGCCATCGCCAGAACCATCGAGCGGCTGGGCGAGCCCTTTGAGCCGCCCGTGGCGCTTTTCACCGGGGGCGAGATGGTGGTAACCGTGGGTCAGGAGAATGGCATCGGCGGCCGCAACCAGGAGTGGGCGCTCTCCGCGGCGCTGCAGATCGCGGGCAGCAAGCACATCGTGATGGGCGCGGTGGATTCCGACGGCACCGACGGCCCCGGCAGCCAGTATGTGCCTGGGGCGACCTACCCCACCCTGGCTGGCGGGCTGGTGGACGGGTTCACGGTCGCCGAGGCGCGCGAGAAAGGGATCGACATCCTGGATGCGCTGCGACATCACCACACCACGCCGGCGCTGCTCGCGCTGGACTCGGGCATCCTCTCCCCCCAGAGCACGGGACTGGTCGATCTGGGCCTGATTCTGGTCATGGGACGCAAGGAATAGGGGGAACGCCGATGTCAGCGACGACCAGCAACCATGGGAAGCAGGATAAGCGCTCCGCTGCAACCGCCCGCCGGGGTCACCAGGCGCCCGGTGGGCATCGCAGTGCGTTTCTGGCGCTGTTTTTGCTGGTATCGCTGTTGGGCGCCTGCCGGAACGCAGTCGCCCCTGAACCGACTGCGGCCCCGCCTGCCGCGCTGACCCGTGTAGCCGACGCCTCGGTGGCAGATTCTACGGCGCCAGCGACTCGGACACGTTCCGCGACGCTGACGGAAACGGCCACTCGAACGGCGACAGCGACGCTCACGGCCACGGCGACACGAACACGCACGCCCACCAGAACGGCGACAGCGACGCTCACGGCCACGCCTATACATACGTCGACTCCCTCGGTAACTGCCACCCCTACGGCCACGCCGCGCCCGACCCGCTACCTGGAGACGGCCCGGGTGATCAGGATCGTCGACGGCGACACCATCCGGGTGGTGATGAACGGCCAGGAGTACCCCGTCCGTTACATCGGGATCGACACACCCGAGATCGTGCATCCGGGGCTGCCAGTGGAGCCCTTTGGTCCCGAGGCGGCGGAGGCGAACCGGCAACTGGTGCTCGATCGGGATGTGCTATTGGAGCGCGACGTCAGCGATACCGACGCCTACGGCCGTCTGCTGCGCTATGTGTGGGTGGGCGACCTGATGGTCAATGGCGAGTTGGTGCGGCTGGGGCTGGCCAAGGCCAACAGCTATTTCCCCGACGTGCTCTACCAGGACTATCTCGACGGGCTCGAGAGCGAGGCCTTTGCAGCCGGTCTGGGCATCTGGGGTATCACCCCCACCCCGCCGCCTGCGCCGGCAGCCGAGTACAGCCAGCCGCAGGGCGTGTTCATCGCCGAGGTGTTCAAGGCGGGCAAGCCCGAGACCGTCACGCTGGAAAACAACGGGCCCGTGGCAGTGGATCTCTCCGGATGGACCCTGGTGAGCGTGCGCGGCAACCAGCGCTACAGCATCCCCGGTGGAACGGTGCTCGAACCCCGAGCGCGCATCACGGTCTACAGCGGGCCGGGTGCGGATACAGCGGGTCCCCTGTTCTGGACCACGGACAACATGTGGAATAACAGCGAGCTCGATCCGGCCGAGCTATACGATGCGGCGGGCACGCTCGTGTCGCGCTGGGAGGGATGACGTCCGTGACCGATGATCAGCTGCCCGGTGACCGCCTGCTGTCCCTCGCCGAGTGTCCGGTCTGCAGCCACCTGTCGGATGTCGAACAGAGCTATGCCAGGTGGGGCTGGGACGAGCAGACCATCGCTTTTCTCGATGCCGCACGCCATCTGGTCTGGCTCGAGGATGATAGCGCCGACGGTCACGGCGCGGCCTCCGGCACCGCCTTGCTGCGCTGCCCCGAGTGCGGCACGCTGTACCGCTACACCTGGGCCAGCGAGTATCTCTCCAACGGCTCTGAGGATCGGAGCGAATTGCGCCGGCTGGCCCCGGCGCAGGCCCGTGCCACGCTGGAGGATGCCGCGTACGACCGGCTGATGTCGTGGATGGGCCTCTGGCTATCCCACGCCGATGCCGCGGTGCGCCGCCATGCCGCGCGCAGCCTGGCGGCGCACCACCTGGCTGCACAGAATCCCGGTATGGTCCAGACGCTCTTGCAGAGTCCCGATCTCGAGGTCGTCCGTGGGGCTCTGTTGCTATTGCGCGACGTGGAGCGCATTCGCGAGTGGGAGGTTGGGCTCAGCCCGCTGCACGATGCGCTGCATGTGCTGGAGCGCAACGCCGATGCAGAGATTGCTGGCGCGGCCCAGTACCTGGCACGCCTTGCGAGGATGCGGGGCGTGAGCGGAGCTGACTAGCCGCGGGCCCTGAAACGCTCCTCCAGCCGGCTGGTGAGCAGGGATAGCGTCAGCGTCAGCGTCATGTACATGAGCGCAACGGTGATCCAGGTCTCAAAGATAGCCCGCGTCGCCACCACCACTTGGCGCCCCATAAAGGTCAGCTCCTGAATCGACACGATCGAGGCGATGGACGAGTACTTGATCGTGTTCACAAACTCGTTGGCCAGCGCCGGCAGCACCCGCCGGATTACCTGCGGCATCACCACAAAGCGCATCTCGTCGGCCCAGGAGAGCCCCAGCGAATAGGCCGCTTCGCGCTGTCCGCGCTCGATGGACTCGATCCCCCCACGCAGGATCTCTGCAAAATACGCTCCCTCGAAAAAGGCCAGCGTGATGACCCCTGAGACGAACTGCGTCAGCAGGCTGCGCTGAGCAAAGAGCAATTCGATCACGCGGAGAGAAGCTGCCGAGCTGCGCGCGATAAAGGCGTCGATGCCCAGCAACGGCATGAACTGGTCGATGACAAAATAGTAAAAGATAAAGATGAGCACCAGCGGCGGCAGGTTGCGGATGGTCTCCACATAGGCGCCGCCCACCAGTCGCAAAAAAAGGCTCTTGCTGGTGCGACACAACGATACGGCCAGGCCGACGATCAACGCCAGAAGTGTGGCCCAGAAGGAGAGCCGCAGCGTCGTGAGCAAGCCCTCAACCAGGTAGTTGGCCACCAACCGCCCGGTGGCCGCGTCGCGCCGGAAGAGGTACTGCGGGATCGCCCCCCAGTTGGCGTGGTACTCTAGCCCGTAGGTGATGCGGTAATAGACGTATCCGGCCAACGCGAGACAAGCCGCGATGATCACGGCATCCAGCGGGCGGAATCGGACTTTGCGGGCGATCACCAGGTCCTCAACTCCTCACACAGGAATCCGTGTCCCGCCTCAGGCTCAGTCGTCCGAGGCGGGACACCGGATACTGTTCACAAAAGGCTAGTCGCCCAGCAGGGGCTCCCAATCCTTGGTGCCGAACCAGTAGGCCTCGCGCTCCTTGAGCCAGTCCTGGTTGACCAGGATCCAGGCGTTAAAGAACGCCAGCGCGTCGGCGTCACCCTTGCGCAGGGCGAAACCGGCGGGCTGCATCATCAGGAACTCGCCGCCCAGAGGACGATAGAGCACATCCGGATACTCGGCGGCCCAGAAACCTGGCGTGGGCGAGGAGGAGAACCCGGCGTGCGCATTGCCGTTGAGCACGTCCTGCAGCACGGCCTCGTCGGTGTCAAACTGGTGCAGCGTGGCGTTGGGCGTGTACTTGGTCGCGGCCTGGGCCGGCGTGGCCCCCAGGCGCACGGCGATGATGACGTCGGACCTGTTCAGCTCCTCCAGCGCGGTCACGTTCGGCAGCATGTTCTTGTTGACCACGATGTCGATGCCGCTCCACGAATAGGGATCGCTAAAGTTCACTTTGAGTGCCCGCTCTGCGGTCACGCTCATGCTGCCGATGATCACATCGAACTTGCCTGTGAGAAGCGCCGGGATAATGCCGGACCACTCGGTAGGCACGAAGTCGACCTCGACGCCCATATCCTCGGCCACCTTGGTGGCTACGTCGACCTCAAAGCCAACCAGGTTGCCTTCCTTGTCCTTCGCCACCCAGGGCACGAAAAAGTCGAGGCCCACCCGGAGCGTGCCGGCCTTGAGCACGTCATCCACCAGGTTGGCGGAAGCTGCTGACTCGACCGCCTGCGGTTGGCTGCAGCCCGCCACAGCGCCAAGCAACATGCTCAGTAAGAGCACAAACGCAAATACACGATAGCTGTTTCGACTCCTCATTGCTCTACTCCTTAATGATTTGCTCATGTCTTTTCCCCCGGGCACACCCCGCCTTGGGCAAGTCGTTCGCCCTAGAGGATCTGACTCAGGAACCGTTTGGAGCGCTCCTCCCGGGGGTTGGTGAAAAAGGCCTCGGGCGTGCCGGTCTCGATGATCTGCCCTTCATCCATAAAGATCACGCGATCGGCGACCTCGCGGGCGAACCCCATCTCATGGGTCACGACGATCATCGTCATCCCCGCCCGCGCCAGATCCTTCATCACATCCAGCACCTCGTTGATCATCTCAGGGTCCAGCGCGCTGGTGGGCTCGTCAAAGAGCATCACCTTGGGCGCCATGGCCAGCGCCCGCGCGATGGCCACCCGCTGCTGCTGCCCTCCGGAGAGCTGGGCCGGATAGGCGTTTGCCTTTTCCGCGATGCCTACCATACGCAACAGCTCCATACTGCGCGCCGTGGCCTCGATTGCACTCTTTTTGCGAACGCGCTTTTGCGCGAGGTTCAGGTTCTCTAGAGCGGTGAGATGCGGAAAGAGGTTAAATGACTGGAAGACCATCCCCACCTCGCGGCGAATCTCCAGCCGGTGGGCGTGATGCTCATCCAGCGGCGTTCCATCGACAATGATCGTCCCTTCGTCAGCGTGCTCCAGGCCGTTCAGGCAGCGCAGCACAGTCGACTTGCCCGAGCCCGAAGGCCCCATGATGACCACGACCTCGCGCCGGCGGATGCGCGCAGAAAAGTTACGCACCGCTTCGATCCCCCCGGGGAACGACTTGCTTACGCCCTCGGCCGTGATGACAAAGTCTTCCTGCTCGTGATCGACCACGGACAACTCCCTATGTCAGTACAGTGAAACGCTGCTCGAGCCAGCGCGCCAAAAAGGCCAGCGGCAGCATGATGACCAGATAGATCAGGGCGGTGGTGAACCAGATCTCAAAGGTGAGAAAGGTGTCGGCCGCGATCACACGGGCCTGCATGGAGAGATCCGCCAGCGAGACCAGGCTCACCAGAGAGGTGTTCTTGATCAGGCTGATCACCTCGCCCGTCATGGGCGGCAGCAGACGCCGAAAAGCCTGCGGCAGGATCACAAAGCGGTAGGTGTCGGCCATGCTCAGACCCAGACTATAAGAGGCCTCCCACTGCCCCTTGTGCAGTGAGGTGATGCCCGCGCGAAAGATCTCGGACATGTACGAGCCCTCAAAGAGGCTCAGCGCCAGCACTGCGGAGGCAAAGCGACCAATCCCCAGGATGGGACCGGCCACAAAGTAGGCCAGGTACATCTGCACCACCAGGGGGGTGTTGCGGATAACCTCCAGGTAGATGCGTGAAAGTACGCGCCCCATAAAGGAATCCGACAGCCGCAGAAGCGCCACCAGGAGGCCAAGAGCGAGCGAGCACAAAAGGCTGACGGCGGAGATGCGCAGCGTGAACAGCAGGCCTTCGATCAAGCTGCCCGGCACCAGTTGGCCGTCGCGGATGCTCCAGAGATAGCGAGGAACGCGGTACCACTGCCAGTTGTAGCCCAGGCGCGCGCTGCTCAGCGAGACCAGCCAGACCACCGCAGCCACCAGCAGCGCGAACTGGAGGATATCCCTCCAGGGCGAGCGGTAGAACCTGCTCCAGGTTGTCGAGCGAGCGGATGCGGCCATCAGTATCCGATCATCTTTTGCGGTTGCGCGACCTGCTCGGGTGTCAAGCAGCGCAGGATCGATCCCTGTGGCGTCATCGCCGTCTGGTACCCCCGGTGGGTAGCCTGTCGCTAAGGATACCCCATAGAGGCCTGGTGTCAAGTTGTTTCGAGTTCAAAAATGGCTTACTCTCTTGGGGCGCACAAAGTGCCCGGTGGCTGCGGCGGAGGCGCGCGAGGCGTCCCAGGTTGCCAAAATGCCGTCGCGGCGCTGAATGCGTATTGTCAACCAGGAAGGAGAAGATATGTCCCTGTCAGACCGTGCCCTGCTGGTAGAAATCGCCCGCCGTGTCATGCTCGACCGCGGCCTGTGGCCTGACTATGACCCCGCCGTCCAGGCTCAAGTCGCCGCCATGAGCGACGCCCCCACAGACGTGGACAATCTGGCTGACCTGCGTTCGCTCCCCTGGTGCTCGATCGACAACGACGACTCTCTCGATCTCGATCAACTCACCGTCGCAGAATCGCTGAGGGACGGTATGGTCCGCATTCGCGTAGCGATCGCCGATGTAGACTCACTGGTGAGCAAAGACTCGCCTGTCGACCAGCATGCGGCCCACAACACGACCTCCGTCTATCCCCCCGGGCGCGTGTTCGCCATGCTGCCCGAGCGGCTATCCACTGACCTGACCTCCCTCAACCCCGGCGTGGACCGCCTGGCCATGGTGGTTGAATTCGACGTGGATTCTCACGGCACCATCCAGAATGCCCGCAACTATGGTGCGCGCGTGCGGAACCATGCCAAACTGGCCTACAACGCCCTGGGCGCCTGGCTGGCGGGAGAGGGACCGGCACCCGCCGCCATGTTGGGCGTGCCCGGGTTAGCGGACAATATCCGGCTGCAGGATGAGGTCGCACAACGGCTGAGGGAGGTGCGCCACTCGCAGGGCGCGCTTCAGCTGCAGACGATCGAAGGACAGGTCCAGTTCCGGGGTGATCAGGTCGCCGGGCTCGCCGTGCGGCGGCCGAATCGCGCGACGCAGCTCATCGAGGATTTCATGATCGCCGCCAATGGCGTGACGGCGCGTTATCTTGCAGCCCACGGCTCGCCCTCGATCCGTCGCGTCGTCCGCACGCCCAAACGCTGGGACAGGATCGTCGAACTGGCCGCCGAACGCAACTATGTGCTGACCACGACGCCCGACCCGGGCGCGCTCGATGCATTCCTGCAGGAACAACGAGAGGCCGACCCCGTTAGCTTCCCCGATCTATCGCTTGCGGTGATCAAGCTGCTGGGATCGGGCGAGTACGTGGCCGTCATGCCAGGCGAGAGCGCGCCGGGCCACTTTGGGCTGGCCGTGCGGGACTATGCCCACTCCACTGCACCGAATAGACGCTTCTCGGACCTGATCACCCAGCGCCTGCTCAAGGCCGTGCTGGCTGGAGAGCCTCCGCCCTACACACCAGACGAGCTAACTCGGCTGGCGGATCAGTGCACTGTTCAAGAGGACGTGGCCACCAAGGTCGAGCGCCTTGTGTTCAAGTCAGCTGCCGCCCTGTTGCTGCAGTCCCGCATCGGAGAGCGGTTCGAGGCCATTGTGACCGGGGCCGCTGAGAAGGGGACGTGGGTGAGGCTGCTGGATCTCCCCGTGGAGGGCAAGCTGGTGCGGGGATTCAAAGGCGTCGACGTGGGCGACCGAATCAGCGTCTCGCTGCTATCGGTGGACGTTCAGCGCGGCTTTATCGATTTTGGCCGGGCGAAAGGACGCTAACCTGTAAACGAACAACCCGGGCAGTGAGAGGGCCACAGCCCAATCTGCCCGGGTTTGTCGATCTCCGAGCCCCTAGAGATAGTCGCGCCAGCTGTAGTGCGGTTCCCAGTCCAGTTCGCGACGCGCCCGCGCCGTGGAAAAGAAGGGCGCGTGGCCAGTGATCACTGTTGCCAGGGGCAGCAGGTCGGCTCGGAAGCGCTCGATCAGCTCCAGCGTAGGCTCCACAGCCGTCGTGTCGCGCCCATTGGCGACATAGACTCGGTGCTCGGGCAGCGAATAGGCCCGCTCCATGAGGATCCGGTGCATCTCTGCCAGATCTTCGCTGGGCACATAACCCCAGAGCCAGTCGGTCCAGGCCGTGGCGGGCGCAGCCGCCGCGGCGATCTCCTTGCGACGCCGGGGCGGGCAAATACCGGCCGGGCGCGTGACATAGGTGCGAATGCCATAGGCCCGCGTGTACGAGGCCATCAACTCCTCACCGGCCAGCTTGGAGTACGAGTACGAGTCCTCCACGTCCGAGGGGTGCTCCTCATCCAGCGGCAGATAGTGGAAGGGGAAGGGACGGTGCGAGATCCGGTAACCATGCCCAAAGGCGCAGTTCGATCCCGCCATCACGATGATCTCAACCTCCGCCTGCACCGCGGCCTGCAACAGGTAATAGCTTCCCATAATGTTGGTGTGCAGGGTGGCGTCCAGCGGAAGCGGCGCCTGGCCGGCCCGCTGGCGATTCAAGCGCTCGAGGGGATGATCGCTGGGCGACGGGACAGCGCCCAAATGCTGGATCGCCTCCACATCCTCGACCGCACGCCGGCAGTCTTCGAGGTTGTTCAGGTCGCCCTGAATCCAGGGAAGATCGGCGCGATCCTCAGGCGGCGGCGTCCGTGAAAAAAGCACCAATTCATGGTCAGCTCGCAGGGCCTTGACGACCCACTCGGCGAAACGCCCGCTTCCTCCAGTTACAAGTACCTTCATTGGTCTCCCCCCGCCCCTTTGCACTGAAATCTTGTGGAGTATAACCGCAATCCACGCGGATGTATACCACCCGTGCACTCAGCTCAACGGCGCCAGGGCCTCCAGCGGCAGCACATCAAAGCTCGTGCTCAAATCCTGCGTTTGACCTGTTACGGCCGCGCGATAGCCGGCCTCGATGATCTCGATCACATGCCGCGCGTGCTCGGCCGAGGCGATGGAGGGCCGGTCGAGCCGGATCCAGTCCACCAGTTGCATCAGGTCCTCGTAGACATGGCGCTCCTCCATGGTGATGTGAGCCCCCTCATGATGGGGCATCAGATCGCCAGGCTGCGTGAGGTCCAGATCGCCAAAGCGCGTGCCCACGATGGCCCCCGCCGTGCCAAAGATGCTGGGCTGAAAACCCTCCGTCAGCTTGCCCGTGATTGTGCCGTACACAAAAGAGTAGAACGCGTTGCCAAAGTCCAAGAGCATGACCGTGCTGTCATCCATGTCGCAAGCAATACGCTGGCCGCGATATTCGCGCTCGGGGATCACCAGACCCGACATGGCGGTAACGCGCCGTGCGGGACCCAGGATGCCGGTGAGGTTGTGCAGGCAGTAGACCGTGACGTCGTACTGGGGCCCGCCCCCGGGCCGCCTGAAATACCAAGAGGGGTCGATGTTGCTGAGCGGGTCGTCGCCCTGGCGCACGCGCTCATCCAGATGGTACTGGGCCACGCCGGAGCTGCCTGCGGCGGCCCACACCAGCGTGCCCAGGCGCCCCTCCAGCACCAGCCGCCGCGCACGCTGGTTGTGGGGCCAGAGCATCATCCCCGGCGAGGCCACCAGGTGCAGGCCCTTTTCGGCCGCGCGCGCAATCAAGTCATCGGCCTCGGCGCGCTGTACGGTCATGGTCTTGTTAAAGTGGATGTGCTTGCCCGCGGCGATAGCCTGCAAGCCCTGCTGGTAGTGCATCCCGATCGGGGTACACAGCGTCACCGCGTCGACGTTTGGGTCAGCGAGCAAGTCCTCGAAAGACTCGTAGGCCGCACGCACGCCAAAGCGCTCCGCAGCCGCGGCGGCCCGCCCCGGCACCGGATCGCAGACCGCGGCGAGATACACCCGGTCCTGCACATCTTCCTGGCTCAGGTGCGCCAGCGCGGCGCGAATGCCGATCGAGCCGGCGCCCACCACACCCATGCCCACTCTGTCCGTCATGATCTCCCCCTCGACAGCCACCCGGGCGGCTCATAGAATGCTGTTGCACGACACACCGATGGACGGCAGTGTAACAGAAGGAGGGGGCACAATGCAATGGGAACAGCTCACATCCGATGATTTCCGGGCCGCGGTGGCACAGACGGGCGTCTGCCTGCTGGCGCTGGGCGTGCTGGAGCGGCACAGCACACACCTGCCCCTGGGCACCGACATGCTTAACGCTCACCGAATCGCCTGCCTGGCGGCCGAGCGCGAGCCGGCCGTGGTCTTTCCGCCCTGGTATTTCGGCCAGATCTATGAGGCGCGCTGCTTTCCCGGAACCGTGACGCTGGAGCCGAAACTGCTGTTGGCGCTGCTGGAGGGCGTGCTGGACGAGATCGGGCGCAACGGCTTTAACAAGATCGTGCTGGTGAACGGACACGGCGGGAACACCCACCTGCTGGCGTTCCTGGCCCAGTGCAGCCTGTGGGCGCAAAAGCCGTACACGGTCTATGTGCCGCAGGGGCTCTCGCCCGAGCGCCGTACGGCCTGGGAGGCCATCACCGAGAGTGCGTATCACGGCCACGCCTGCGAGTGCGAGACCAGCGTGACGCTGGCCAACCATCCCGAGCTGGTCCACATGGAGCGTGTGCTCGAAGAGCCTGCCCTGCCCCTGGGGCGGCTGGCAGATGTGCCGGGCAACTTTTCGGGGATCTCCTGGTACGCCAACCATCCCGAGCACTATGCGGGGGATGCGCGCACGGCCAGCGCGGAAAAGGGGCTGCGCCTGCGGGAGTTGCAGGTGGCGCAACTGGCCGAGTTCATCGCCGCGGTCAAGGCCGATACGGTAGCCCCCGCGCTGGAGGCCGAGTTCTTTGCGCGGGAGGCAGCGATTCGCAGCAAGGCCTAACCGAAGATACGGCAACGCCCCCGCAGCGCAGTAGCGTTGCGAGGGCGTCCGTCACACGCTCGCTAGGGTAACGGGCAGCCCCGTTCGCTCAGGAACTGCGCCACCTGGGCAAAGGTCGGGATCGGCCCGCGGCCACCCAGACCCATGCACTTGAGCGCTGACACGGCGGTCGAAAAGCGCGCCACCGTCCGCAGATCCCACCCATGCAGCATCCCGACGATGTATGCGCCGTGAAAGACGTCGCCGGCGCCGGTCGTGTCTACCACCCCGACCGGAAAGGCCGGGATGTGGAAACGGTCGTCGCGCGTCACGGTATAGCTACCGTCGGCGCCCTCGGTCTGCACCACGATGCTGGGCCCCATCTCCAGGATACGCTCGCCCGCCTCGTACAGTCCCTCAACGCCGGACAGCGCCCGGCCAAAGCCCTCGCCGCAGATGAGGATGGTCACATAGGGGATCAGTTCGCGCAGGTGCGGGCGCACGTCGGGCTCTCGCGTCTTGCTGCCATCGAGCACCACGGACTTACCGGCCTCATGTCGCCATTTGGCCGCCTGCAGCGCCGCCTCGGGGTGCATCCCCTCCAGATGGAGATAGTCCGCGGCCAGGATATAGTCCCTGTCCAGTTCCTCAGGCCGCAGCAGGTTCGTCCGTGGCCGGCCAAAGCCTGAAAAGACGCGCTCGCCGGTCTGTGAGTCGACATAGACGATGACGACCTGATCTTCCGGCTGATCCCGGCGCGCCAGGTGTGACAGATCCATATCGAACTCGGCGAGCAGCTCTACCTTGAGATCTGCCACATGGTCGTTGCCCGCAGTCCCCACAAAGCCGACCCGCGCACCGAGGCGCGAGGCCGCGCACATGGCCGTGCCCACGGGCCCGCCGCCGTCAAAGCCAAAGGCATCAAAACGCCCGCCACGCTCCCAGTCGGGCATGTTCTGAGTGCGGATCAGCACATCCAGCGTGGCGAGCCCCAATCCTACGATCTGAACCTTGTCCGTCATACAGAGCTCACTCCACCAGAACCGGTTCGATATCCAGGAAGCGGCATACCTCCAGCAGCACGTCCACCTGATCGCCATGGATCATGTTGGCGTGATGGATAAAGCCTTCCTCCACCATGGTGCGATAGAGCTCGGCGTGGTCAGAGACCTCGACCCAGCTCCAGGTGCCCGCCAGTTCCTCGTCCGAGGGGATGATCTCGCCGGTGGCGATGAGCATCTTCCACTCGCCGTCATATTCCTGCAGACGGCAGAAGGTGACCATGCCCGGCTCGATCTGAAACTGGTACAGACCGGCGGAGAGATCGCCCTCAGTGGGCTCGAGCTCGCCGGTCATGTTGGGCCGGGAGCGGAGCGCCGTCTTGCTCGGGTCGGCCGCCAGACTCGCCGGGGCGTTGCCGCAGTGCCAGGCCAGCAGCCAGTTCGGGTTGTCGCGGTGCTGGATCGTCCAGTCGATAAAGTGCGGGATGACCTCGCCGCGTGCCGCCGCATACTGCGTCAGCATCGCCAGCGAGCCCATCACGTCGGTCTCGCAGGCCGTGAGCATGCCCTGCTCAGTCATGCGCCCATAGCTGGAGCACACCGAAATGCCAAACAACTGGCGCGCCGTCGCCCAGCACTGGACGGCCATGGCGGAGAGCTTGTTCTCAGTCCAGAACTCGGCCAACGCCAGCTCGAACTTGGCCGCCCTGATCAGATAATCGTCCGCCACTGTGACCGTTGCCACCGAGTCGCGAATCGCGGCGGCCTTGTCCACAACGGCCGGATCATCGTCTTCCATCGCGGCCGTACGGGCCGCCAAGTCCGCGACGTTGATCGGCACGACGTTCTGGCCGAACTTGTTGATCATGGCGACTTCGTTAAAGCCGACCGTCTCAAAGGTGTTGGGGCGCACCCCGACCTGACCGATCCGGGCGCCCTTGAGCGCCTTGACCGCCGATACAGCCCGGCTAAAGATGTCCACTTCCTCGTAGAACTCTTCGTCCTCGGGGAAGAACAGCCCGGCGTAGTAGAACGGCAGCTTGCGGCGATACAGGCCTGAGCAGATCGAAAGGTTGCCGCAGTACGAGTCGGACTGGCGCGCCAGGCTGGCATTGTCCAGCGCCGGCGGCTCTTTGGTGGCGATGACCAGCACGGGAACACCCAGCCTGGCAGCGATGTTGCTGCAAGAGCGTTCGTCGCCAAAGTTTAGCGAGCACAGGATCAGCCCGTCCACGCCTTCACGGCGGAAATACTCAGCCACCACATCGCCCTCGTCCATGTTGGCCACAGCACCGGTGGTGGTGTGCCCTTTGGCAGCGCAGAGCGTCTTGCCATCGGGTGCAGCCTCAGGGTATATAACCTCAAAGCCCTCCATCGACTCGAGCGCATCGATGCAGCGGCTGCGCAGTTCGCTGCACCACTCGCTGATGCCCGCGCGCGAGCGAATCGAAGGGACAAATCCCAGCTTGACCTTATTATCCACGCGTCCTCCTCACATCAGGACACCGGTCGCAGGCAGTCCTTGCGGAGCACCTGCGACCGGCAGTCCATAACTAGGCCTTGTCCGTAGCGCCGAAGATATCCAGATAGTGCTCGCAGCGCGTCTTGAAGGCCTCGCGGAAGGCATTCGACATGGCCATGATATTGGCGTGCTCGGTCGCAGCCACTTCTTTGACCGCCGCCGTAGCGCTCATGGCCAGATCGGTAAAGATGTTGACCTTGCTGATGCCCGTGCGGATGGCCGTCTGGAACTGCTCATCCGAAAGGCCAGAGCCGCCATGCATCACAAGAGGCATGTCGGGCACGCGGCGATGGATCTCTGCCAGCAACTCATAGTCCAGGCTGGGCTCGCCCTTGTACTGGCCGTGCGCCGAACCGATGGCGATGGCCAGGAAATCGACGCCTGTCTCGGCCACAAAGCGCTCCACGTCATCGGGTTTGGTAAAGCCCTCGCGTTGGCTGCCAAAGCTGTCGTACTGGCTGCCCTGACCCACGTGGCCGAGCTCAGCCTCGACGCCCGCGCCCACAGCGTGCGCGGCCTTGACGACCATCTTGGTGATGGCGATATTCTCTTCAATCGGCAGGCGGGAGCCATCAAACATCACATCCGTAAAGCCCAGACGAAGGGCCTGGATGCAGCGCTCAAAGCTGTCGCCATGGTCCAGATAGACCGTGATCGGCACGGAGGCGTTCTGCGCGCGCGCCACCAGGTAGCCCATGAGTTCCTTGCCGCCGGGGCGGTCAAAAGCGAAACCGCCGGTGCCCACGATGGTGGGAGCCTTTTTGGCCTCTGCCGCGGCAAAGATACCGTCGGTGCCTTCACGCTCGAAAATGTCAAAGAGCGGGATACCCCAGCCCTCGCGATTCGCCCTCTGCAACTGACCGACAAATGATTCGAGTCCCATAGTGATCTACTCCTCGATCTTGATTCCGCGCTCGGATAGAAACGCCATGACTTGATCATAGCCAGGGATCGGCGCCCTCCCCCCCAGCCCGGTGCACTTGATGGCAGAGACTGCTGTGGCAAACTGCGCCACCTGCTGCAACTGCCAACCGTGGGTCAGGCCCACGATATACGCACCATGAAACACATCGCCCGCGCCCGTGGTGTCAATCACCGGCACCTGAAAAGCGGGCACATGGAACCGCTCGTCGCGGGTCACCGTGTAGCTGCCCCCCGCGCCCTCCGTCTGCACCACGATGCGAGGGCCCAGATCCAGTGCCGCCTCACCGGCCTCATATAGATCGCTTCTGCCAGTTAGAGCGCGGCCAAATCCCTCGCCGCAGATCAGCACATCCACTAGTTCGATGGCATCGCGCACCTGCTGCGGCACTGAATCGGCGGACGTCTTGTGGCCATCATAGACCACCGTTTTGCCCGCCTCTTTCATCCACCGCGCGGCCTGCATCCCGGCCTCATAGTTCATGCCGTCGAGATGCAAATAGTCCGCCGAGAGGACATAGTCCTTGTCCAGTTCCTCCGGTTGCAGCCCCTGCGGCCGCTCGCCGCCGCCCCAGACACCGGCGAACGTGCGCTCGCCGGTGTCCTCGTCCACATACACAATCACCACTTGAGTCTCGGGTCCCTCCCGCACGGCGACCCGACTGACGTCGACGCCGTACTCGGTCAGAAAACCCAGTTTGAGCCTGGCGACACGGTCAGTCCCGACCGTCCCCAGGTATCCTGCCTGCACGCCCAGTTTTTGCACCGCCACGAGAGCCGTACCCACCGGGCCACCGCCATCAAAGCTAAAGGCACTGATGCGGCCCCCATGTTCCCATGTAGGCATCTCTCGCAGGCGGATGAGCACATCCAGGCAGGCCAGACCCACGCCGACGACAGTTGGCATGCTACCCGTTCCTAGTAGACGACGATCGGTTCGATGTCGAGGAACTCACAGACCTCGAGCAACACGTCCGTCTGGTCGCCATGGATCATGCTGGCGTGGTGGACAAAGCCCTCCTCGACCAGCGTGCGGTACAGCTCCTCATGGTCGCGCACCTCAACCCAGCTCCAGGTGCCCGCCAGATCCTCGTCAGAGGGGATGATCTCGCCCGTAGCGATGAGCATCTTCCACTCACCATCGTACTCCTGCAGGCGGCAGAAAGTCACCGTACCGGGCTTGATCTGGAACTGGTTCAGGCCGGCGGTGGCGTCGTGCTCGCGCACGGGGGCCTCGCCAGTCATGTTCATACGGGAGCGCAGCGCGACCTTGTCCGGGTCCGCAGCCAGGCTGACGGGAGCGTTGCCGCAGTGCCAGGCCAGCAGCCAGTTCGGGTTGTCGCGGTGCTGGATCGTCCAGTCGATAAAGTGGGGCTTGATGCGGCCCATGTTGCCATAGTAGTTGCAGATCATGGCCAGCGCGCCCATGACGTCCACTTCGCAGGCGGTGAGCATCTCATCCTCAGTGAGGCGACCGTACATGGCGCACACCGAGATGCCCATGTCGCGGCCAATCGAGGGCCAGCACTGCACGGCCATGGCGGAGAGCTTGTTCTCTGTGTAGAAATCGCGCAGCGCGAGCTCCACCTTGGCCTCGTTCAGCAAATAGTCATCGGCCACGGTGACGATCGCGTGCGACGCGCGGTTGTCCGCGATGATCGCCTGCACGCGGGGATCGTCATCGGCGAAATTCTGCGCTGCAAAGACGATGTCCGCGATATTGAGCGGGATCACGTTCTGCTGGAACTTGTTGATCATGGCCACTTCGTCATAGGCCACGGTCTCGAAGGTGTTGGGACGGACGCCCACCTGACCGATGCGCGCGCCAACCAGGGCCTTGACGACAGCCACGGCTGCAGCAAAGGTCTCGAACTCGTAGCGAAGCTCTTCTTCCTTGGGGAAAAAGATCCCAGCATAGCGGAAGGGGATATAGCGGCGGTACAGGCCAGAGGCCATCGACAGGTTGCCGCAGTACGAGTCAGACTGCCGCGCCAGCGAAGGATGGTCCAGTGCCGGGGGCTCTTTGGTAGCATACAAGAGCACAGGGACGCCCAGCTTTTCCGCGATCTTGCTGGCCGAGCGCTCGTCGCCAAAGTCCAGCGGGCACAGGATGATGCCGTCCACCTTTTCGCTGGCAAAGAACTCGGCGATGCCCTCGCCCTCGTCCAGGCCGCTCACGCCGCCGGTCGAGGTCGTGCCCTTGGCCGGGCAAGGCTCGGTGCCCTCAGGAGCCGCCTCGGGGACCACGACTTCTACGCCCTCGAGAGACCGCAGCACTTCCAGACTCTCGTCGCGCAGCTGCGCGCACCAGGGGGAGAAACGGAACCGATACGATGGCACGAAACCCAATTTGACCTTGACGCTCATGACTTCCTCCACATAGTTGAGACTCGATCGAAAACACGGCAATACCGGTCAACCACCCTGCCTAGCGGCGGTACCTCTGTCTATGGCGCAGCACAGGACGCCCGCACGATCAGTTCGGTGGGTAACACGTGGTTCACAGCGGCGATCTCTTCGCCCTCACCGGCCCGGCGCAACAAATCGAACGCCAGCTCTACCATCTCGCTGGTGGGCTGGCGAACGGTCGTGAGGGCTGGCCGGCTGCCCTCTGCCGCAGGGATATCGTCAAAACCCAGTACCGACACATCGCCGGGGACATGATAGTCATGCTCCCGCAAGGCACACATCGCACCCAGCGCCATCGTGTCATTGGCGCAAAAGACAGCGGTCGGCGGCGTATCTTGATCCATCAGGGCGAGCACCTGCTCATGGCCCCCCTGCCACGTCCAGCGACCCACGCGCATGAGTTGTTCGTCAACAGCCAGGCCTGCAGATTCCAGAGCTTCGGCATAGCCCTGCTGACGCATGCGGTTCTGGTAGGAATCGCCGCCCGCGATATAAGCGATCCTGCGATGGCCCAGCCCAAGAAGATACTCTACGCCCCGCCTGGCGCCTCCCAGGTTATCGGACGCCACACAGGGCACCAGTCCCTCGGCCCCATCGTCCATCAGAGACTCCACCACCACGGTGGGGATGTTTAGCGCGCGAATTACGGGCAGATAGGTGCTCACGGAGCGAGGCCCCATCACCATCAGCGATCCGAACATACCATGCCCGATGAACTGCCCCACGCTGGAGACGGGATCTACAGAGGGCCGACTGAGAATGGCGATGGTCAGCCTGGCACGCTCGGCCACCTCGCCGACATGGTAGATCAGGTCGAGGCTGCGGGGATCGGTGATGCGCGGGATAATGATGCCCATTACGGCGCTGCCGCCCTGCGCCAGCGATCGGGCCGAGTAGTTGACCACATAGCCAAGCTCAGAGATGGCGGCCCGCACGCGGGCCTCGACATCCTCAGAGACGCCTCGCTGGCCGTTGATGACCCGCGACACCGTCTTGAAGGACACACCGGCGCGTTGAGCGACATCTTTGATGGTGGGGCGTCGTTTGTCCATATCCTCCCCATTTTCTCCCTGCCCACCGGCACATTAGCCGGTAGGAACCTGCCACCGCGAGTGTAACACCTGCTGACAACGTTGTCAACTGAAACAGGCCATATTTCGGCGAGAACCCGAGAAATCTGTCAGGTAAGCAAAACGACGCAGGAGAGACTCCTGCGCCGTTCTGTTTTAGGACGTTGGGCCACCAGCATTTTGCCGGAACCCCAGCATTGAGCTGGATTACCAGCGACCGCCACCGCCGCCGCCACCGCCCCAATCGTTGGAGCGCCCGCCGCGATCGCTGCGGGCCTCGCGAGGCCTCGCCTCTGCAACGGTGATGGTGCGACCGTCGAGGGATGTGCCATTCAACTGCTCGATAGCCTTGTTGGCATCCTCATCGCTGCTCATCTCTACAAACCCAAACCCCCGAGACCGGCCACTATATCGGTCCGAGATGACGTCGGCGGTGGCCACCTGGCCCACGGCCTCAAAAGCCGCCCGCAGAGTCTCATTGGTCGTGTCGTAGCTCAGGTTACCGACGTACAACTTTTTCGCCATGATCTTCCTCTCACACTGGCACGCTATCTGCGCGCATAAAATCTCTGGATCGCTATCCGCCTGCATAAAAAAGCCTCCCTCAGGTGACTTTACCTGACGGAGTCCTCCGAGCAAGCGCGTCCCGATCCTGGAACCAGTATGCCACATAAAGGCTATCTGTGCAAACTCTCCATTGTGAGTGTATACGACAGCATAGCAGCCCCTGCCTATAGCCGCTCGTACAGGGGAAAGAGCCGGGGCACGATCTGGCGCCAATCGTACTGCAACTCGGCCAGCGCACGCGCACGCTTTCCCAGCGATGCACGCAGGGCCGTATCCTGCAGCAGGCGCACGGTTGCCGCGGCAAAGGCCGGGGCGGTGTCTGCCAGCAAGGCGTGCTCACCATCTGCCAGATGGATCCCCTCCGCCCCCAGTCGTGTGCTCACCATCGCCATGCCTGTCGCAAGCGCTTCGAGCACCTTGAGCCGCGTGCCGCCCCCCACCCGCAGAGGCACAATGTAGACATCTGCCCCACCAAAGTAGGGCAAGATATCCGCAACATAGCCGGTGACCGTGACGTCGTGGTCAGCCAGGGCCTGCACCTCCGCGTGGGGCTGCTTGCCGACGATGTACAGGTGCACACCCGGAACGCGAGCCTTGACCTCAGGCCAAACCTCGGCGCAAAACCAGCGCATCGCATCCACATTCGGCCTAAAGTCCATCTTGCCTGTAAACACCAGGTTCGGGTGCCGCAGCGGCAACGTGTCAGGGAGATCTGTGCGGTAGCCCCGGGTATCCACGCCGTTAGGAACGACCAGCGGCTCAACGCCGGGCGCTAACCGCGCGATCGCCTCAGCATCCAACTGGCTCACAGCGATGCTGGCGTCAGCACGCTGGCATACCATCCGCTCGTAGCGTCTCAGCCGCAGCCACTGGACCGCAGAATACGCCGCTTGCGGCCAGCGCCGGGGGCGCCCGAGATCGGTGACACAGGCACGCCGCTGCAACAGGTACTCGGCGTTCAGATCGTCAAAGACGATCCGGCGCGCTCCAGTATCGAGCCACTGCGGAATCAGCAGGCCATAGGACGCCATCTCCATCCCCTCGACCTGTACGATGTCGTAGCGTTCGCTGGTCAGCAGACGACGCAGAGCAGATGCATACGCGGCAGAGTCCAGGCGGTGGGCCATATCGGGATCACGGGAGGTGAACAGGGTGCTGATGCGCTCTTTCCGGCTGCGCAGCGGGGCAGGCACCGTCTCGATCTGACTGCAGCAGGCCAGCTCCGCCAGATGCGATGGGGTCGGCTGGTCGTCCACGAGCGACAGCAGCCCAACGTTGTACTGCCTGGCAGTCTCGCGGATCAGATGATAGTTGCGGATGGCGCCGCCCTGCTCGGGCGGGAACGGGAATTGGGGCGTAAGGAATAGGATCCTCTTCCCGCCATTCATCGACGCCGCCTCACGCCAGGGTGTGGTAGAGCGCCAGCGTCTCTTGTGCTGCCTTGTCCCAGGAAAAACAGCTGGCACGCGTAATGCCCTTGGCGCTGAGGCTGGCGTGAAGGTCAGAATCGGTCAGCAGGCGCCACATGGCCACCGCCATCTCGTCAGATTTGTAGGGATCGACTTTGAGGCCCGCGTCGCCCACAACCTCGGGCAGAGACGACACATCCGCGACGATGACCGGCGTTCCGCAGGCCATGGCCTCCAGAGGCGTGAGCCCGAAACCCTCATAGATGGATGGTGCCACCAGAGCCCGCGCCGTGTTGTAGAGCCACACGAGCTCCTCCGTCGTTACCCGGCCGACGAACTGCACGTCATCGCCCAGACCGAGATCCTCTACCAGCTCAAAGACCTCATCAAAGAGCCAGCCCTGTTGGCCTGCCAGGACCAGCTGCACATCGAGTCGGTAGTCATCCAGCAGCTGCCGGAAGGCCCGCAACAGGGTGGGCACATTCTTGCGCGGCTCGATGGTGCTCACGAACAGTATAAAGTCGCCGCGCACGCCAAAACGGGCGTGCACCCGATCGCGAAGCGCCGGATCGTTGAGCGGCCGGAATGAAGGCCCCGCCGCCTCATAGATCACGCTGATCTTGGACTCGGGCACGCCCAGCAGACGCACGATATCGGCCTTGGTGGCCTGCGAAACGGCAATAATGCCATCGGCCTTGCGCACCGCCAGGTCGATCTGGCCATAGTACCGCGCAGCATCCCGCGTGAGGAAGTGCGGATACAACATAAAATTCAAGTCGTGGATGGTGATCACCGAGGCACAGTTACGCCGAAACGGCGGGATAAAGTCGGGGCTGTGCAGCACATCCAATCCAGCACGGGACACTTCAAAGGGAAAGACGACTTGCTCAAAGCGGTGATGCGCCGGCGTGTACACCTTGCGATGTGTAAAGCGCGGGTGATCGATGACCGGCTCTTTGGCCCGGTGGCTCTGCAGCAGCGTATAACGGTCGTCGGATTCGATCCTGGCGAGCGCCTTGATGAGCTGCAACGTGTACCGGGCAATACCTGCCATCTGGTAGTACATCAGACGGCAGTCGATGCCAATATGCATCGAGAAACTACCTCCCTGCGAGCCGCAACAAAAAATAGACCCCATTGCCCGTCGACAAGGTGACGGAAAATGGGGGCCCCCACGCTTCCCAATACGGCCGAATCATACCACGCATACCCTCTCGCGTCAAAGCAGCGCCGATGTTTACCCTATCATTGCCCAGACCCACTCACTGCTCCTAATACGCATCCCAGTGCACCCTGTCCGGATCGTACCGGTTGAGCGCAGGCTTGTGCTCGGCAGGGTGGCCCACCCACACCAGAGCCAGGGGGCGCACCGCTCGCGGCAGATCGATCGCCCTTGCAACCAGTGCCATCATCGGCTTGAGAGGATAGACCCCGATCCAGACCGCCCCCAACCCGATCCCGGCAGCGGCAAGCAGGATATTCTGCGTCGCGGCGCTGCAATCCACGACCCAAAAACTCTGCGCCGGGGGCGGCAGCGCACGTCTCAAATCGCCGCAGACCACGATTGCGGCCGGTGCATTGAATCGCCCGAGCGGCAGCCGCTTCCGCAGGACATCCAGGCGGTCCGGGTCGGTGACTACCACAAACTGCCAGGGACGCCGGTTGGTGGCCGAAGGCGCCGCCATACCGGCCCGCAACAGCAACTCCAGGTCCTCCCGGGAGACCGGGGCCTCGGTAAAGCGCCTGATACTGCGTCGTCTCTCGATATAGTCCAGAATCTCAACCATGAAGATGAGGGCCTTTCCGGTTTGTTAGGGTTCACCGCGATGATATAATACGCACCAGACAACGGCAAGCGACACAACCACAGCGTGTGACACAGAGCACAGTACGCTGCACAGCAGGGGGCAAAGGATGCGAATCGCGATCACGGGCAGCAACGGGCAACTGGGGCGTGCCCTCCAGCGGACACTCGCAGGTGAGGCGCTGATGCCTATCGACCTGCCCGACTATGATATCACTGACCTGACTGCCATCACGGCCGCGGTGCGCACCTTTGCCCCGGATGTCATCATCCATACGGCCGCCATCACGGATGTCGACGGCTGCGAGCGCAACCCCGATCTGGCCTACCGCGTCAACGTCCTGGGCAGCCGCAACATGGCCGTTGCTGCGCTCCAGGCGGGAGCTGCCATGGTCTGCATCAGCACCGATTATGTCTTTGACGGCGAGCAGGAGGCGCCCTACCGGGAGGACGACGCGCCCAATCCGCTGAGCGTATATGCGAGAACAAAGTGGCTCGGTGAAGAGCAGGTGCGCAGGCTGGTCGCCCGCCACTATATCGTGCGGGTCGCCTGGCTCTATGGCGACGGTCCGCGCAACTTTGTGCGCACCGTGCTGCGCCTGGCGGACGATCGTGACTCGGTCTCCATGGTCACCGACGAGTGGGGCTCGCCCACCAACGCCGAGGACGTGGCCGCCGCGCTGCAGCGCCTGATCGCCCTGCCCGCCTACGGGACCTACCAGTTGCCCAACGCCGGCGTATGTTCGCGTTACGACTGGGCCGCCGAGATCCTGCGGCTGGCCGGGCGCACAGGCGACCTCGAACTGGTCCCGTCGCAGAACTATCAGCGGCTGGCGCAGGTTCCCAAACATGTGGAGCTGCGCAATTTCAACGGCGCCGAGATCGGTATTGTGATGCGCCCCTGGCAGGAGGCGCTGCAAGACTATATGGGCACACAGGGGCTGCTGGCGTGAACGACGCGACAGCGCCCCGCGCAAACGCTCTCCGAGCGTCCGTCATCATCCCGAACTGGAACGGATTAGCGCTGCTGCGTCCCTGTCTGGACTCGATCGCCCTCCAGACCCTGTCGCCACTCAGCGGAGAGGCCGAGGTCATCGTGGTGGACAATGGCTCCAGCGATGACTCAGTGGCGGCGCTGGAGCGGGACTATCCCTGGGTGCGAACGCTGGCGCTGAGCGAGAACCTGGGGTACGCGGGGGGCTGCAACGCGGGGATCGCGGTCGCGCAGGGCGAAATCCTGGTGCTGCTCAACAACGATACCGAGGCCGAGCCCGAGTGGCTGGCCAACCTGGTGGCCGCGCTGGACGCACACCCGGAGGCCGGGGTTGCTGCCTCACGCATCATGCTCTACGACCGGCGCGACACGCTGCACTCGGCGGGGGATTTCGTGCGCGTCGATGGCACCGCCGACTCGCGCGGCGTGTGGCAGCCCTACGGCCCGCCGTGGGATCAGGAGGCGTGGGTGTTCGGCGGCTGCGGCGGCGCCATGGCGGTCCGCCGGACGGTTATCGAGCAGGTGGGCCCTTTTGAGGCGCGCTACTTTATGTACCTCGAGGACGTCGACCTGAACTGGCGCGCGCAACTGGCCGGTTGGCCGTGCATCTACGCACCCGATGCCGTCGTCTACCATCACCTGAGCGCCACCGGGGGCGGCGTATTGGCCAGCTACTATGTGGGACGCAACACGCTGTGGGTGATTGCACGCAACTATCCCGGGGATTTATACGCCCGATACCGGGGTGCTATCTGGCGCACGCAGTGGCACATCGCCCGCGATGCGCTGCGGGCCTGGCGGGGCGCCGCGGCACGCGCCCGGCTGCGCGGCCAACTGGCAGCGCTGGTGCGCTGGCCCGCCTGGCGCCTCGAACGGCGCCGCACGGGCGTCACGCAGCGCGTCAGCAGTGACTATATCGCGTCCATCCTGACGCCGGAGGGATCATGACCGACAACCCCTACCTCACCGTCCTGATCCCCTGCTATAACGAGCACGAGAACCTGGCGCTCGGCGTGCTGGACGAGGTGTACGCCTACCTGGCGCAACAGCCCTACACCTGGGAGGTGCTCATCTCGGACGACGGCAGCAGTGACAACAGCCGGGAACTGGTGCAGGCCGCCATCGCCGATAAACGCGGGTTCCGTCTGCAGGAGAACCCCCACGGCGGCAAGCCCTCGGCGCTCTGGCTGGGGCTGCAGTCGGCAATGGGCGAGATCACGCTGTTCACCGACATGGACCAGTCCACGCCCATCGACCAGGTGGCCAAACTGCTTCCCTGCTTCGAACAGGGCTATGACGCTGCCATCGGTTCGCGCGGCGTCGAGCGCCAGGACTTTCCCTGGTATCGCCGCCTGGGCTCCTACGTCTTTCGCGCCTTCCGCAAGGCACTGCTCCTGCGCAACATCTCAGACACCCAGTGTGGCTTCAAAGCCATCCGCACGGACCTCGCGCGGGAGGTGTTCGCCAGGCTGGAGCCGATCCGCAACCCGGTGCCGGTCCACGGCTGGCGCGTGACCGCCTTTGACGTCGAGTTGCTCTACCTGATCGAGCGCGGCGGGCATCGCATCGCCGAGGTGCCCGTGGCCTGGGCCGACCGCGACGTGGCCACTGGCAAGGGCAAATCGTATCTGGCCGAGTCACAGGAGATGCTAGGCCAGGTCCTGCGCGTCAAGCGCAACGCTCGGCGTGGGTTTTACGATCGCGCCTGACGTCGCAGCGAGGCCCGCGCAGCGGCGTGTGGTACTTTGCAGAGGCCAGTGCTTGTGCTATAATAGTTTCGTAATTTTCGGAGTCGGTGAATGGAGAAATTGACCCGTCGTCAACAAGAGTTCCTGAGCGCACTCCTCGACCTGTATCGCGAGGGACGCGAGCCCGTGCACTATACAGCCGTGGCGGAGCATCTGGGCGTGGGTAATGTATCCGCCTACGAGATGCTCCGTCTGATGGAGGAGCGTGGACTGGTGACCGCCGAGTATCAACTCCCGGTCGGCGCCCGGGGGCCTGGTCGCGCCTCAGTAGTGTTCAGACCTACGCCATTGGCGATGCAGTCGCTCAACCAGTTGGCAGGTGGAGACGTGAGCCAGTCAGAGTGGGAAGTGGTTAGGGATCGCATCCTGAAGCAAGTTGAGGCGGGTAAGGCCGAGGACTACAGATCTCTGCTGGAGGATCTGCTGGCACGGATGCCTGAACAGCGCTCGCAGGTGATCTATGGAGCCGAGATGATCACCACAATCATCCTCGGCCTGAAATCAGTCCAGGACACCGCTGAATCGTTGGGCCTCGACAACCGGCTCAAGCAGATCGGCAGACTGGGCGAGCTTGGGCTGGGCGCCATAGCCGGGTTTGGCATGGGGCTAACAATGGTAGAGCGAGTCAACCGCCGCCTGGCACGTTTCCTGTTGCTAGAGACCGGTAGGTTTCAGACCGTCATCTCGGAAGCGAGCGCAGAGAATCGCCGTCGGCTGACCGATTTCGCCCGCGATGTGGTTCGGCTGGTGGCCGGATAGGCATGTTTCTATACGGGTTTTTTTCGTTTCTTTCGGCTTATCCTGCGGGAAAAGCCAGAGCGTTTCTCGATGCTGGGGCACGCAGATTCCGTTGTAGTCGCTAGGATCATCATGTCACTGACACAGGGAGGCTGATATGCACGCACGAAAGGTTCTCAGAGCAGGCTTTTTCGCTGGCGCTGGCGCGGTATTGCTGACGCAAGAAAAGCTGTTGGAACTCGCGGACGACCTGGTCAAACGAGGCGAAGCACGACATGGCAAGGTCGAAGCAAGGGTAGATCGCTGGGTAAAGCGTGGCGAAGAGGAGCACGAAGCCCTGCGCAAGCGCGTCAAAGGGGAAATCGAGCATACGCTGGATGCGACGAATCTGGCGACAAAAGAAGACATCTCGGCTTTGAGCGAGAAGATAGAGACTCTGGCTGAGCGGTTGGGGCAATAGTGCCGACACCTTTCCAGGTTTCCCGGCCCTGGTGCACCTCCAACGAGCATCAATGGCTGTTTTGGTGTAGGTCCTATATGTACGCACTGCATCGCAGCACGGTATTCGCTGGTGAGTGGACTGCCAGACGGGAGGGAACCTGATATGGGATGGGAGCATTCTCTGGCGCGCCTATTGGCGCGGCGGCTCGCACCGAACGACCTGGCGGCGCTGGCAAGTGAGGCACTGCCGTCCGTCATGGAGAGGGTCCCCAGCAAAGAGCGCGTGGCCTTTCTGCTTGACATGATAGCGGCCGGCGTGGACCCGCTTCTACGAAACCTGGGGCGCGGGGAACGCGCCGAACTCATGAATGCGCTGCTGCCCATGGTGGCACGCGAGTTTCCGCTAACAGACCTGGACTTGCTTACTGCGTTCCCCGCGCCCTTTTCAGCGAAAGATGTGCCCGGGGTCTAGTCCGGATCACATCTGCATCTAGCTAGCGAGATTCAGAGAGGAAACCGTTGTGAAAAACCATTGCGAGTTTCTCAAACTTGAACAGCACGGGCCGCGCTGTATGGCTGGGGTCAATTTTGCTGCCGTCGGGCCTGACCGTGCGCTATGCCGCGTCTGTTCAATGGCTGACCTGGGCGATGTGCTGAAATGCGAACACCTCGATGTATACACCTGGCAGCGCACGGATGAGGCCGGCGCACCCCAGATCGAGTCGGGTGTCCGCTGCGCGCTGGGCGACCGCGCCAGCGATGACCAGGCACGCTGCGAGCGGTGCCCTGCTCATCGAGGTAAGTGATCCGCCAGGCGATGTCATGATTGGTATCCGCTTCGCCGTGCAAAGACGCTTGCTCCTCTGTTCCCAGGAATCACTGAAGCTGGGAACCGTAACGGTGTGGTTGCCGCGGTAGCCGGCGAGATAGTGGTCGGCATGCTGGTCTATACCGGTGTCATTATGGTCAGGAGGTAGTTAGGATGCTTTCACTGAGTCCCGTCCAGAAGATGGCCCTGAACGTTGGCATGGAAGTTCTGGTGCGTGGCGGGCCGAGCCTGGTGCGTGTCAAACCGCTGCGCCAGGCCATCGTCCACAGCGCCGAATCCGTGATAATGGACGGCCAGAAACGGGCTCGCATCACCAGCGAGTACCCGCCAGGTCTGAATGATGACAAAACGCTGATTGGGCTGGCAATACTCCACACTGCTGAGCGCGCCCTGACGGATGCACGCTTGTCACCCGCCACCCGGCGGTGTCTCTTTAGAATCGTTATCCAGAGCCTGTTCATCGAGGGGGGCGACCGCGCCACTCTGGGCGCCTTCAGGGCCCATTATGGCGTCAACCCGCCAGGCTTCCTGCTGATCAGCCCTGGTAAGGCGTGCAACCTGCGCTGCGTCGGCTGCTACGCCGATTCCGGGCCGACGGCCGAGAAACTGGACTGGGACACCCTTGACCGCATGGTGACCGAGGCCAAGACACTGTGGGGGGCGCGTTATTTTGCCATCAGCGGCGGCGAGCCACTGGCCTACCGCTCGGATGGCAAGACCCTCCTGGACGTAGCCGAGAAGCACCCCGATTGTTTCTTTCTCATGTTCACGAACGGCACGCTCATCGGCGACAAGGTGGCCTCACGGCTTGCACAACTGGGGAATCTGTCGCCGGCGATCTCGCTCGAAGGTTGGCGCGAGCGCACAGACGCGCGGCGCGGCGCGGGGATCTTTGACAAGGTGTTGGAGGCCATGAACCGGCTGCGCGCGGCAGGCGTGCTATTTGGCGTTTCCCTGACTCCCACCTGCGACAACGCAGAGGAGATCCTGTCCGACGAATTCGTGGATTTCTGCTTCCAGCAGCAAGGTGCACTGTTCGGCTTTATGTTTCAGTACATGCCGATCGGCCGCTCGTTCACGCTCGACCTTATGCCTACACCACAGCAGCGCTTGTGGATGTGGCGGCGTTCCTGGGAGATCATCCGCGAACGCCAGATTTTCCTGGCCGATTTCTGGAACCATGGCACGCTGTCCCAGGGTTGTATCGCGGCGGGACGCTCCAATGGGGGCGGCTATCTGTGCGTGGACTGGAACGGTGCGGTCTCCTCCTGTGTGTTCATGCCCTACTCGCCGGTCAACATCAATGAGGTTTACGCCCAGGGAAAGACGCTGAGTGACGCGTGGGCCGATCCTTTCTTTGCCGACGTCCGGCGCTGGCAGCACTCCTACCGGCAAGACAATGGCAACTGGCTCATGCCGTGCCCCATGCGCGATCATCACGCTGACTTGCGCCGCTTGCTGGCGGAGCACGAGCCAGAGCCCACTGACGCGAACGCACGCGCGGCATTGCTGGACGAAGGATACGCACACGGCCTGGCCGAGTATGATGCAGCCTATCAGGCCTTGAGCGAGCCAATCTGGAAGGAGCACTATCTGCGGCCGGGCGTCTCAACCGATGGCGAGATCCGTCCATTGCCGAAGATAGAGTAGGGAAGGAGCTGAATGCAACACCGATGTCACCTCTGTGGTGCGTGCTTTTGCTGATCGTCGCGGGTGCGATCTGGGTGATAGGCCGGGAGAGTTGGGTGGCAGGGCGCGAGTGGTACCGCGCCCTGCCGCAGAGTGCGCGCGAGAGCGCGCTGCTGGCCACAATAGGCTTATGGGTGGCATTGTGCGGTGTGACGCTCCGGGTTTCCCCAAACCAGCCGTCACCGTTGCCTGCCGTCGCGCATTGGTCGGTGGCTGCATTGGCCTTGCTGACTGCGCTTTATCGCTCTCGGAATTCGTGAGGAAAAGATGTCAAAAGACCCACTGAATGGCGCGCCCCCCCATCACGTCGGTATCATCATGGATGGCAACGGGCGCTGGGCGCTTTCGCGCGGACTGCCGCGCGTGGCCGGACATCAGGCCGGTGTACAGGCGGTCCGCAGAACGGTCAAAGTCTGCGGCGAGTTGGGTGTCCGTATCCTGACTCTGTACACATTCTCCACGGAGAACTGGCGCCGTCCCCAGGCTGAGGTGATCTCGATAATGCGTCTAGTCGAGGAGTACGCGATCCGCGAATTGCCCGAACTGCAGCGAAACGGCGTGCGCGTGCTGATCATGGGCCGCCGGGAGGGCATGCCTGAGACGCTCACGCGCGTACTCGACCAGATCGTTCGGCAGACACAGGATAATGGCAGGATGACGATGGTCCTGGCGCTCAACTATGGTGGACGGGCGGAACTCGTGGATGCAGCCCGTGCCATCAGCGCTGCACACACGCGAGGCGAGATGGACATCGCCTGTATTGATGAGGCGGTCCTCAGCCAGCATCTGTACTGCCCAGAGCTGCCGGATGCCGATCTGATTATCCGCACCGGCGGCGAATCGCGGCTGAGCAATTTCCTGCTCTGGCGCGCGGTTGGAGCTGTGTTCTGGAGCACCCCGGTGCTGTGGCCCGATTTTCAGCGCGAGCAATTGATGGCGGCAATTCGAGCCTATCAGGACCACTCAGGAGAGAACCGATGTCTGAAAGCAAACGCCGAGTAGCCATCGTAACCGATAGCTCGTCGTCTCTCACACAGGCAATGGGACGCGGCTCCGGAATCCACGTGATTCCCATCGAAATCACAGCTGGGTCTCATTCCTATCGCGACGGGATCGATCTCGATGCAGACCTGTTCTATCGCCTGTTGCCGGATAGCAGGTCCCTGCCCACCACGTCGCAGCCCACGACAGCTGCCTTTCTGCAGACATACTCGTCGCTCGCTCAACACGCTGACGGCATCGTTTCCATCCACGTCTCGCGTGAGATGAGCGCAACACTGGAATCGGCTCAATCCGCTCGACAGGCATTGCCAGACGTGCCGATCTATATCATAGATTCGCGCTCGGTCACAATGGGGCTGGGCCTTTTAGCGATCGCAGCCGCACAAGCCGCTGCCGCTGGGCAGGACGCTACCCAAGTCGTCAATCTGGTTGAGGAGTTGATCCCCAGGATGAACGTCATCCTCACAGTCGACACGCTGGAGAACCTGCGCAGAGGCGGACGCATCGGCGGGGCCGCTGCCCTCCTCGGCCTTGCGCTGAGCATCAAGCCAGTATTGTATTTGCACGACGGTCGGATTGAGCCGCTGGACAGGCCGCGCACCAGACGACGCGCCATCGAGCGCGTACTGGACCTGGTCGACCAGCGAGCGGCGTCGTCAACGGCCCTGCACGCGGCCGTGTTTCACTGCGCCGCGCCGGACGCAGCGCAAGCCCTGGCTGATCAGGTAGCATCTCGTTACGAGTGCGAGGAATTGCTTACAGTCGAAGCCGGGCCGACCATTGGTACTCACGCTGGCCCGGGCACGCTGGGTGTCGCCTTTTACACTGTCTAGTGCAAGGAAAAGCGATGACCGAGAACGCTACTCTTTTGATGGACGTGTCAGTCACTAGCGGTCTCCTTCCGCCGATGGGTCTTGCCCTCAGCGGCGGCGGGGCGCGCGGGCTGGCCCATATCGGGGTGCTCAAGGTGCTCGAGAGCGAGGGCATCCCGATACAGTATGTCACGGGAACTAGCATGGGCGGCGTGATTGCCGCCGCTTACGCCTCGGGCATGAGCCCGAAGGAGATCGAAACCGAGGCTCTGGCGACAACGCATTGGCGTAGCCTGGCCAGTCTCGCCGATCTGAGCCTGCCTCGCCAGGGCCTGTTCAGAGGTGAGCGCTTGCTGGCGTACTTTGACCATCAGTTCGGTCAGCGCACCTTTGCCGATCTGGACCTGCCTCTCGCCCTGGTGGCAGTTGACCTGAACAATGGACAGGAAGTCATACTGAGGGATGGGTTGGTCGCCCTGGCAGTACGCGCGACAGTGGCCCTGCCGGGCATCCTGGCGCCAGTGGAAGTGAATGGCATGAGGCTGGCAGATGGCGGCCTGCTGAACAACCTTCCTGCCGACGTAGCTCACCAGATGGGCGCGGAAGTGGTCATAGCAGTCGACGTGTTCGCAAGGAACGCAGGAGTCTGGACAAGCCAGATCCGATGGGCGCCGAAAGGCGTCACGGGTACTCTGCAAGTCATTGGCGAGTCGGTCGACATTATGAGAAGTGCCATCAATAAACAGAAGCTGAGGCAGACGCCCTCAGATATCCTGATCTGCCCAGATGTTCCGCCAGGCGTTTCTGCGCTCTCGGGCTACGGCCGGGCAGCCGAATTGATCGGTGCGGGCGAGCGGGCTGCCGTGACAGCTCTCCCACAAATCCGCGCGCAGATGAACTCAGGCCAGCACCGGCCTGAGCGGTGCTATACTACTGATGACATAGGCAGCCAGGACAGCCCGCCGTCCGCCAGGCCAGCGTCCGTCCAACACTGAGTCAAAGAGGACGATGCGAGCGTTCCCGTTCCGACACTCTGTTAGCCACCTTCGCCGCTATCGAGAGATCACTCGAGTGTTCCTCAAGCACGGCTTTGGCTTTGCATTCGATCGCCTGGAACCAGAGTGGCGCCCTCTGCGCCGCGCTCTTCGACCTCGGATGGAGAAAGCTCCGGCGGTACCCTCACAAGACTTGGCGATGCACCTGCGTCAGGCGCTGGAGGAACTCGGGCCTACCTTTGTAAAGCTCGGGCAGATTCTATCCACCCGCCCCGATCTGCTGCCCTTGCCCTATATTGCCGAACTGGGCAAGCTCCAGAGCGCAGTGCAGCCTGTGTCCTGGGAAGAGATCCGCAAAGTCATCATCCAGGAACTTGGGCACTCTCCGGAGGAGGTCTTCGCTTCCGTAGACCCGCAGCCCATGGCTGCCGCATCCCTGGCCCAGGTTCACGCCGCCAGGCTGCAGGACGGTGCAGACGTGGTGATCAAGGTCCAGCGGCCCAACATCCAGGCCACGATCTCGACCGACCTCGAGATCCTGGCAGCGCTGGCAAAGGCGGCCCAGGCGAGTGCCCTCGGACAGACATCTGACTTTGTCAGCATCGCTGATGACTTTGCATTTACTCTGAGCAATGAACTGGACTATCGCCGTGAGGGGCGCAACGCCGACCGTTTCCGGGCGAGCTTTGAGGGCGAACCGCACCTATACGTCCCCCAAGTGCACTGGGACTATACCACTTCGCGGGTGCTGGTGCTGGAACGCTTGAACGGGATCAGGATTGACGATATTGCAGCGCTAGATGACTCTGGCTACGATCGCCATCGGGTCGCTCTGCATAGCGCGCGTATCATCATCAAAGAAGTACTGGAGGACGGTTTCTTTCACGCGGACCCTCACCCTGGGAATTTCGTCGTATTGCCAGGTGAGACGATAGGCGCAATGGACTTTGGCATGGTGGGACACCTGGACAACAGGGAGCGCCTCGACCTGATCCGACTGTATGTTGCCGCGGCGAGCATGGACGCCGGCAGCATCGTTGAACAGCTTATCCACATGGGCGTGGCCAACGTCGAACTCGATCGCAAGAAACTAACGTTGGAAATGTCCCGTCTTCTGGACAAGTACCACGACGTGACGCTTGCCGGCATACGCGCCAGCGAGGTGCTCGACGAAATGATGCGTGTTACCTACAGCCACCATCTCCGCATGCCCGCCAACTTGTGGTTGCTGGCAAAAACAGTGGCGATGATGGAGGGGGTTGGTCTGCAGCTGGACCCCGATTTGGACCTGTTTGCCGCCTTTGAGCCCTTTGCGCGACGGCTGACCTGGCGCCTGGCGCTGCCGCGTCGGGCCTGGGGCGAAGCGCTGCTCCGTCAAGGCGCGGATTGGGGCGAGCTTCTCAATCGGTTGCCTCGCAGCACGAACCACCTGCTGGATCAGGCCGAGCGCGGGGATTTGTTCCGAATCCACCTGAAAGACGCCGATCCGATGATGCGCCGGCTGGATCGACTGGCGACGCGACTGGCACTCAGCTTGTTGATGTCTGCCCTGATCGTCAGCCTGACATTGCTCATCCCGCTTACTCCAGAGGGCGGCCCGTTGCGCCTGCCGGTGCTGGTTGGTTTTGTCCTGGCTGCCGGGCTGGGAGTGTGGCTGCTAATCTCAATCCTGAGAGGCACGCGATAGGTCGTGCCCCAGGCCATCGGCGTGCGGGCGCCCACCTCTTGCGCAGAACGCCCCTTCCTGATCGAGAACGGCGGCCCGAGGCCGCATCACTCCACCACCTTCCGCCCCGTGCTGTGGCTGCTGATATATCCCCAGTCGTACTCTACGCCCAGGCCCGGACCGTCGGGGACGTTCAGCATGCCGTCGCGGTCGACGCAGTCCAGCGTGCTGAGTTTCATGTTGGCATAGATGGGCGCCCCAAAGTTGGGCACGTTGGGGTGCACCCAGACGACCTCGTAATAGTTGGCGTTCCGGACGGCCGCCAGCAGGTGCAGTTGCTCGGGCCCGGAGGAGTGCGGCTCGATGTCCATCCCTACCATCTCGGCGGCGTGCGCCAGCTTGAGTGTGCCGGTCAGCCCGTGGATGCGGATGTCGCCCCGGATATAGTCGGTGGCCTTTTGCAGGATCATGTCCATGCGGCCCTCGACCGTGGACACCTTCTCGCCCATCAGCAGCGGCGTCCGGATCATCTCGCGCAGGCGCGCATGGCTGAAGGAGGTGACCCCGCCGTCGGCGTAGGGATCCTCGTACCAGAAGAACCCGGCTTCGTCGCAGGCACGCCCCACCTTGAGGGCGTCGGCGAAGGTCTCGAAGAGGCAGTAACTATCCAGCATCAGGTCCATGCGTCCGCCGACCCGCCGGCCGACCGCCAGCACCGTCTCGATGTGGGTGCGCACGTCGCTCCACGCGTAGGGATGGATCTTGAACCCCTTGTAGCCTAATTCCAGACACTGCTCGGCGAAATCGGCGTAGGACTCGGGCGTGGAGAGCGGCCCGGTGACAGCACCGTCGACTGTGCTGGCGTAGGCCGGCACGCGCGTTCGGTAGGTGCCCAGCAGGGTGTGGATGGGCAGGCCGACCATCTTCCCCGCCAGGTCCCACAACGCCACATCGAACACGCCCACCACGCCGGTCGCCCGGTTGGCCTGGTAGGCCGCCTCGCGCTCCAGCGGGTTGCGCCCCAGGTACCAACCCGCCGCGGCGGCGACGGTGTCCAGGCTCGCCAGCCAGCCCGCGTACTCGCCCACCAGGCCATCGTCCGTATGGATCCGGATCGCCCCGGCGCGCCGCGTGAACGTACTGTCGGGATCATAGTGATAGGCACGCCCGTGCGTCAGCCCTTTGACGTCCCAGGAAAAACCCTCGATCTCGATGCGCGTGATTCTGGACATTCGCACACCCCCTACTCTCCAACTATACCTATCTCGCCTGGCTCAGTATACCGCGACGCTGGCCTCATCCGCCACCGAAGAGTGCTCAGCCCGCCTGTTCTGTGTATAGCTGCCCGTCACAGATCCGCGTCATGATTGACCCCTCACGCCCGAAACGGTATAATGATGGATACAATCAGTGTGTACCTGGAGCGAAACATGGCAGAGGCGGTCAGACCATCGAGCTCAGACTGCAGGGCATGGACACCCGCTCAGAATTTGTCTTCCGCCGCACTTTGTCGGCGAGAGACAAGTTGGCATGCCCGCGCCGCGACCAGCCGTATGGGGGGCCCCTCCCCCTCCTGATTACCCCCAAGCAACCCCGTCCGAAGGAATCCATTTTCAACACCTCCCCGGCCCGTTGCCTGCCTCTGGAGCCGGATGATCGCCAAGGAGTGCCATGAACGAGAAAATCCTAGTCAGTGTCGCCTGGCCTTATGCAAACTCGCCCCTGCATCTGGGGCAAGTGGCCGGCGCTTACCTCCCGCCGGACATTTTCGCGCGCTATCACCGCCTGCGCGGCAACGACGTGCTCATGGTCTCCGGCTCGGACACTCACGGCACGCCCATCACGGTCACCGCCGAGCGTGAGGGCATTGCGCCGGGCGACGTCGTGGAGCGGTTCCACCGCAGTTTCCTGGAGACCTTTCTGGGACTCGGGATCACCTTTGATCTGTTCAGCCACACCGACACCGAGAACCACTGGGAGGTGACGCTGCGCATGTTCAACCGGTTGCTCGAGCGTGGCTATGTGCTCAAGCAGACCATGGAGGCCCTGTATTGCGAAGAGTGCCAGCGCTTTTTGGCGGACCGCTACGTCGAAGGGACCTGCCCGTTCTGCGGCTATGAGGACGCCCGCGGCGACCAGTGCGACAATTGTGGCAAGCCGCTTGATGCGCTGCAGCTCATCAAGCCCCGCTGCAAGTTCTCCGGCGATACGCCCGTGGTGCGCGAGACGGAGCACTTTTTCCTGGACCTGTCCCAGTTCAACGAGCCGCTCAAGGAATGGGTGTTAGCCAAAGACTATTGGCGGACGTCCGTGCGCAACTTTTCCCTCGGGATGCTGGAGGAGGGGCTGCGGCCGCGTGCCATCACCCGCGACATCTCCTGGGGCATCCCCGTGCCTGTGGCGGGCTATGAAGACAAACGCATCTATGTCTGGTTCGACGCCGTGATCGGCTACCTGTCGGCCAGTATCGAGTGGTCCAAGAACCGCGGCACGCCCGAGGCCTGGCTGGACTGGTGGGACCCCGAGCGGCCGGCGCGCTCCTACTACTTTATCGGCAAGGACAACACCTTCTTCCACACCCTCATCTGGCCGGCGATGCTGCTGGGGTATGGCGACCTGCGCCTGCCCTACGACGTGCCCGCCAATGAGTATCTCACGTTGGAAGGTCGCAAGTTCTCCTCCAGCCGCAACTGGGCCATCTGGGCGCCGGATTATCTCTCGCGCTATGACGCGGACCCGATCCGGTACTATCTGACCACGCACGCGCCCGAGAGCAGCGACTCGGACTTTTCCTGGGCCGAGTTCCTGGCGTCCAACAACAATGAGCTGGTGGGCACCTGGGGCAACCTGGCGCACCGTGTCCTGACCTTTGCCTACCGCAACTTTGAGGGACGTGTCCCTGAGCCGGGCGAGTTGACGAACGAGGACCGCGCCATCCTGGCCACGGTGGAGGCCGCCTTTGGCCCTGTGGCCGAGGACCTTGAGGCCTGCCGCTTCCGGGCCGGTCTCTCCAAAGTGATGGCCGTGGCGCGCGAGGCGAACCGCTACCTGGACGCGGCCGCCCCCTGGAAGGCGCTCAAGACCGATCGCGCCCACGCAGCGACGGCGGTGTATGTCACGCTCAAGGTCGTGGACTCGCTCAAACTGCTGTTTGCACCCTTTGTGCCCTTTGGCTCGGAGAAACTGCACGCCATCCTGGGCTATGACGAGCCACTCTTTGGCACACAGGAGGTGGTCGAGTACCACGAGACGGAGCGCCACCATCTCGGGCTGACCTACCACGGCGTGGCAGAGCATACGGACCGCTGGATGCCGAGCGCGCTGCAACCGGGCCAGGTGTTGCGCGAGCCCGCCCCGCTATTCAAGAAACTGGACGACGAAATCGTGGAGCAAGAACTGGCGCGGCTGGGCTAGTCGTCGTATTGTAGGGGCACCCGGCGCCCGCAGGGGCATCGGGTGCCCTTTCGCATTCCTGCTAACCTGGAGGCAGTGGTGAGCGCCAACCTGCACAGCGAACAACGGACCCTTCTCTGGCTGGCGCTGATCTTGCTGTTGTACCTGGCGCTTGCGAGCGCCTATGCGGTGTATACGCCCGCCTGGCAGGTGCCCGACGAGCCGGCGCACTATAACTATGTGCAGCACATCGCTGAGACCGGCCGCCTGCCCGAGCTACGGCCCGGCGACTATCCTGCCGAGTACCTGGAAGAGATCAAGACCGCGCGCTTTGCGCCCGAGTACAGCATCGACCCGATCCGCTACGAATCGCACCAACCCCCGCTTTACTATCTGCTGGCGACCCCAGTCTTCCTGCTGGGTCGCGCGCTGGGGATGGAGACGCCGCTCCTGCCGCTGCGCCTGTTCACGGTGTTGCTGGGCTGCCTCTCACTGCTGGTGGCCTTTAGGCTCGTCCGCGCACTCGCCGCTGACCACCCCACCTTTGCCCTCGGAACCGTCGCCTTTATGGCATTCCTGCCAATGCGCCTGGCCATCGCGGGCGCTGTCAACAACGATGTCCTGGTAGAGTTGATCCTGGCCCTCACAGCCTGGCAACTCGTGGTCATGGGCAAGCGTGGGTGGACCAGCCGCCGCTCGGTATTGCTGGGTTTGACGGTTGGCCTGGCATTCCTGACCAAGCTGCAGGCCTATGTCGCGGCGCCGCTGGCGCTTTTCGCCTGGGCCTGGGCTGTGGCCGTGGCCCGGCGCACCAACCAGCCTGTTCGCCCGCTTCTTGTCCAGGCAGCGCTGACACTGGCGATGGCGCTGGCCTGCGTCGCGCCCTGGCTGGCTCGCAACGCCAGCGTTTACGGCCCGGGCGACCTGCTGGGGATGGTGCGGCACGATGCCGTGGCAGGAGGGCAACTGACCACCGCGGCGCTGATCGCCGAACGTGGCGTCGCCGGCACGTTGCGCAGCCTGGTGCAGACCACCTTCCAGTCCTTCTGGGGACAGTTCGGCTGGATGGGCGTGCCGCTGCCATCGCGGGTCTATCAGGGGCTGGCGGCCCTCACCGGGCTATCCCTGCTGGGCGTGCTGGACGCCCTGCCAGCACTGCGCCGGCGCCTCAGGAGCGATAGCAGCGCCTACCACCTCATGCTGCTCGGCGCCTGGGGGCTGCTGACGGCGGCGGGATTACTCTGGTACAACCTGCAGTTCGTTCAGCACCAGGGACGGTACCTGTTCCCCGCCCTCCCAGTGTGGGCGCTGCTGTTCACCGTAGGCATGCAGCAGCTCTACAGCCGGACGCCGCGCTGGGTGCTGGCAGTGCTGGCTTTCGCCGCGGTCGGCTTGCTGATCCTGGCAGCCATCTCGGGCGATCTCAGGACCTACGCGCTCTTGCTGGTGCTGGCATCCGCAACACTCGTCGTGGTGGGGCACTGGATTGAGCGCCGTTGGCCGGGGGTGGCCATGGCGGTAACAGCGCTGGCCCTGGCCGGATTCGCGGTCTGGTGCCTCACCGTGCTGGTGCCGGCGCTTACACCATAGGCTGAGCCAGACGACCGCCATGCAAAGAGAGGCCGGCTCTGGTGAGCCGGCCTCTTGAATGCCCGGTGCGCCCTGTCGACACCGGATGGCTGCCGCACGTGGCGGCTGCCGGATCAGTACATGTCCCCGCCGCCGCCGCCCGCGGGCATCGGGGGCTCTTCCTTGGGAATATCGGTGATCAGGGCTTCGGTGGACAGGATCATC
>ENA-OSEO01001362-OSEO01001362.1-sediment-metagenome-genome-assembly--contig:-NODE-1362-length-44864-cov-8.898609_pt1 | contig 44864 bp, 38 predicted proteins | sample MGYA00237883_ERZ534232 | MGnify/ENA metagenome assembly ERZ534232 | reverse complement strand
GCTTTTAAATGTCACGGACTCGCTGGTAACCTCCTTCCACTCCGTCTTTCGACATTACGATCTGCCAGCATTGATTCCGTCTTGCCCTGAATGAACCGGCGCTGGATAGCAGAAAATACTTCCACATTCTGAAAAAACGGTCTGAATAGTTATCTTTTATTTTTTCCCGGTTTGTAACAAAGTTTTTGTACCAGGCCATCAGCGTCCTGTCATAGTCAGCTCCGATATTGTGCAAGTCTTCGATGACAAAAAATTTTTCTAATTTTTTATAGTTATTTTTCATAGTAAAATACTCCTTTCTGCACTGAGTTATTTACGTTTATTAAAGTTAATGAAAATTAGCGGTTTCTGAGTTAAAAAGGTGTAAATTGATTAGATTCAAATGATTGTCTGCATAAGAGGGAATTCATAGATGCACGATATCTTATTTTTGTTATTAATTAAATACACCAAAAATGATTTTAAATGATTCTGTAGTAAATATTACCCAAATAAATGCTTATTTTAATCATCTGTATTTACTGGTAATATTTGTTTTATTTTCTGGTTGTCCCTGGGGAAAGGAAGGGGAGGACACCGGGAATAACCTTGGACTCCTGGTCAGAAGGGCAGCAAGGATTTACAGCAGCGACGGGTATCAATCTATACGGGAAGATACATTTGAGGTAAGAATTCAAACCAGCCGGTATTAATGGTAAAACCGGGCAGGTAATATTTACAATGAAAATTAAATTTTATATAATTATTTTTTGTTTCCTGGTAACTGAAATTCCATTATCAGGACAGAGTTTTACTGAGGGAGACAATGACGCAAGGTTATTCGGGATCCATGAAATAACCCTGACGGGTATTAACCTGCCCCCTGAGGCACAAAGGTATTCGAAGTATCCATGTGTCAGGTTCTTGAATGACGGAAGAACTGTAAATGTTAAAGCCTTCTACGATGGTAATGGTAACGGCGAGGAGGGATCTTTATGGAAAGCAAGGCTATATGTTACCGAGGCAGGCATCTGGTCTTGGTCGGTAACAGATAACGGCGGTATCGAATTATTGCGTCCCGTAAAAGGAAGCTTTTGCTCTTTTGATACAAATTTTTCATTGAAGGGAAAATTAAGAAGGCACCTACATAATCCCAACCGATGGGCAACAGAAAGAGAACCGGAAACTGCATTCGTTATTCTTGGCGACACTTATTATACCCTGATGGACAAAATATGGACAAAAGAGGGTGATCCTGATAAAGGGGGAGCCGGCGACTGGGATGCTGTTATTGATGATTCACATGAAAAAGGAGTTACCCTTATCAGGGCAGGAGCTTTTGGAGGGTACAGCGGATGGAACGGAACACAGACAGTGGGGTCCAAAAATTATCCCAGGCCAAACTGGCCTTGGGCTGACCAGGATGCAGAGGGGAATAAGGATGTGTATGATCTGTTGCAGCTGGCAGAAACCGATAAGCGTCTGAAATATTCTTTCGATAAATATGAGGATCTGTATTTCGAACTCATCATCTCCCCGAAAGTAAAGATGTGGGGGTCATATTGGAATCATAATACTTACGGTTGTTCTGTCGGCCAGGTGGAAAATTTCAGGAAGTATATGACAGCCAGGTTCAGTGCCTGGCCTAATGTTATTTTTCAGTTAGTATATGATATTGATTTTGAAGAAGCCGGAGGCGGATGCGGGGCTGATCCGCGTGGTTATGGCGAGGCTAACTATGCATTTGCCCAAAACTGGCTTGAATGGCTGAATAAAAATGATCCTTTTAATACTATGCGTTGCATAGGTAACGGAAACGATTATGATGATCCGTTCCCGGCGGCTTACTATAATACAGAAGATCCCGCCCCGACTTATTTACATGATGAGGCCATCGGCGACATAAGCGGTAAAACGGCAGAAAAGTATTATGGAATAAATAAAATTCCCATATTTCATGGCGAAGATACCTACGAGGTGGATGTCTCCTGGGGTGCCGGAACCGATCCTTCAGAAAATGATCCGGAATATTATTACAGGCGCCTTTTCTGGACAGACCTGCTGAGCGGTGCATACCCTTGCTACGGTGGAGGATACAAGGCAATTATACCCTATAATAAGGCCTATGACAAGGTAAACTACTTTTCGGAACAAGGTGTATTCAAAATTAAACTACGGGGACTGGATGATATAATCCATATAAAGAACTTTTTTCAGGACAACAAGCTGGATCTGGCCGGGTTTCATCCGGCAGATTCTCTTGCAATCAACGGACCGCCCGATCCGGTCCACATCCAGGTGGCACATAATAAGGAAAAAGATGAATTTATAATTTACCATCCCAACGCAAATGCCGGCGAGACCAGTTTTGATCCGAACAACCTGTGTGATGAATACAGTGAAGAGCTTGCATCTGTTTTTTCATGCTCTGTCGATAATAATTCTATACCTGCTGTCACAATTAATCTGCACAATGACCAAACGTACATCCCGGTCTGGTTTGATCCTTCAACCGGAAAATATTTTCATGTAAATGAGATTGTTGGAACCGGCAGCGACTATTCATTTATTGCGCCGCAATCCTTTAAGGGCAGGGATGCCGTTCTGTATATAAGAAAGAAACCTGCCGGCAGCGATGTTGTTATAATCGGACACAGGGGAGGACGTGACTGGGCGCCTGAAAACACGATTGCTGCTTTTAAAAAGTGTGCGGATAACAATATTGACTGGGAAACAGATCTCAATTTAACAGCTGATGGAGAAATAATACTCATGCATGACATGACTCTTGACAGAACAACTAATGCAGAGGAGGTTTTTGGCAGTTTAAATATTCCGGTTAACAGCAAGACCCTGGAAGAGATAAAAATGTTAGATGCCGGCAGTCATTATGGCAGCGAATATGCCGGCGAGAAAGTCCCGACCCTGGATGAGTTCCTGGATTTTTTTATTGCACGTGCCCCGGAGAATTCAGTTATCTCCATGGATACAAAACTTGACAGGCTCTCCCCGGGCCCGGCTGTATATCAAAAAATAATCGATAAGATTGCTTCGCGTAACCTTTTCAACAGGGTTTATATTGAAGTATTTTCAATAGAAGCTGTAAATAAGACAAGGTCACTTCCCCTCGGGGATAAGCTGAAATATGCAATTTGGGTTAACAGGGATACGACATTGCTGAAAGATGCCATTTCCAGCGGTTACTTTTCAAGGATACATGCATCAAATATACTGGCCGGTAAAGCCGATAAGGTTCATGAAGGAGGGGTGCCTTTTATTTCAGCACATCCCGTGGAGAAGAGCAGTGAATGGGATCTTGTCAAAAATTATAACATAAACGGGGTCTCAACTGACAGACCGGATGTCGCATTATTTATAATTAGACAGGAAATCCCGGAATGTCGAATTAAAGAACCCGCAGATAAATCTGTTTTTAAAGAGGGTGCCGGTGCTAATATTATTGTTGGTGTTGATGACACGGACTCAAGTGTCACTAAAGTTGAATTCTACATAAATGATAAACTGACAGGTAGTGATTCCACACCTCCATATTCATACTGGTGGTCCGAAATGAAAACAGGGTGCTATTCTCTGTCTGGCAAAGTGTTTGATAATGGTTTGAATAAAAAGGCTGAACCTGTTATAGTACATGTTGAATAATATATTTTCAAAGTCTGATTGCTTGATTATTTGAATGATTCAGATCTTTATATCCATCAATTCATCATCTTCGGCTTCACCTGTAAATGGCTCAACTCCTATGACCCGGCATCTTACATGAGATTTTTCATCCCAAATTTCAGGAGAATCATCAATTATGATGATATCATCATATAAATCAAAATAATAATCAGGAACTGACTTTACATATTCGTTATTTATAAATAAACAATCTTCACGACTGAATAATTCAACAGGTTTTATTTGAAGATGGTCACACACTTTTTCAGCATAATCTTTTATAGCGGTTGTTATTACTATCACACCGGCGATTGTGTGACATTTCCGGACAAATTCTATGGCATAAGGTCTTTCGTAAATGGTCAGGTAATCGGAATATTTGAAAAGAATTTTTGCCGGCAGCCTGGCATATGATGCGTAAATCAGTGTTTTATCCAGATCAAGAATAATCAATTTTTTCATCATTCTTTATAGAGATATCAATTAAGTCCGGATTTACTTAAATATACAATTTACACTAAAAAAATGTACCGGCAAAAAATAACTTGTTGTATTTGTGATTTATAGAAATATCAATCCTGCCTTAATGAAGGCATTGGAACCGGAATATCAAAAACAATTGAACCTTTTCCAACACCTTCTGTGCAGTTAGTTGCACATACTTTTGTTGTTGACGGGCATTCAGCAGCCCAGAACATATAGCCAAGCATTCCGTGAGTAGTACCAGCACCATTTGGCAAAATTTTGGCCACGTACTCACTTGTGGCATATTGTAAAGAGGAATAAAAATCAGTGCATTCAGGTATTTGCTTGCGGTCGTTCAGATATAAAGCACCTGTAAATTTGCATGGGGCAAGTGGTGGAATAGGCGGAGCATATTGTGGTTTCCCGTCAATATGTTCATCCCAGTTACTAATCGCATCCGATAAAGAAGGTTGACGGGCAGGTACCATGGCATTAGCATAATCTAAAACCGGATAATCTGTTTTCAGCCAGTCAGTAGTTGCTTTTCTGCAGATATCAATCAACCAGCGATCTCCCGCAGCAAGGTCAATGGTTAAACGTGCTGCATGATTTTGTCCTGTTGGATCATAAGGGAAAACACCCCTGTATCCATCAATAAAATTTTGTAGCCCAACTAAATCAGGATTTCTATTTTCTTCGTAATCAATTTCAATTCCTACTTCAAGTTCGCCGGCTACCAATGCAGCATTTAATCCAAGTTTTGAAGCATCAGCAGCTAAAGCAGAATTCCAATCATCTGTGTAAGTAATTCCCCCAATGGAAAGCATTACTCTTATTCCTGCATTTTTAAAATAATCAACTACATCTTGCGTCATACCTGCAGGAATTCCGGCAAGAGGATTTTCGACTGTTGTTTTGGTGAGTAAATCCAAAGGATTCACAAAGCTTAATACCACTAAATTTACTGACGGAGTTTCATCTCCCCGGTTAATAATCCAGCTATTATTCAAATCAAAATCAATCATATCTCTCACAGAACCCCAGGTACAATAGTCATTTCCGGCATGCCATAAACCATATACCTGTATTTGTGCAGGTACATTGGATAAAATATAGTCAGGTTCTTTAACCGGGTTAGCTTTGCCTTTTTTAAGGTTGTTGACTAATGATACATCTTCGGGTGGCAACTCATTCTTGTTGCAACTGATGGTGGCCGTTAAGACGGCAATAATTACAAGTAAAGAAGTCCTTTGTAGTTTCATGGCATAATTGTATGGATGTTTTGTTCAAAATTACCACAAAAAAGGAATATATCCTATGTTTAAGCGAGTTATGTGAATGTGTCTAACATAAAATAATTCTATTAAAATTCACTGGTTCAATCTAAAAAATGCTTAACTTTTATCCTGATTAATTTCATTTATACCTTAAACTAATTATTAAAGAAAGGGAATTACTATGATCTATTGGTATTTATTAATTCTTGTTTTAGTATTATTTTTTACAGGGATCAGAATTGTCAGGCCGACTCACAGAGGATTAATAGAGAGGCTTGGGAAGTACTATAAATTTGCCAATCCGGGATTCCACTGGATCATTCCGGTTATCGACAAAATGTATAAAGTGAATGTAACTGAGCAGATGGTAGATGCTGAACCTCAGGAGATTATTACAAACGATAATCTTAATGCAAGAGTCGACGCCCAGGTTTATTTCAGGGTGAAGGCAGAAGAGGAAGATGTAAAAGGATCTATCTACAATGTCAATGATTTTAGAAATCAAATTGTTAATCTTGCACGAACTACACTGCGTAATATTATTGGTACACTTACGCTTAAATCCGCCAACAGCGAACGCGGAAAGATTAATGCGGAGCTATATAAGACACTGCACAATGAAACTCAAAACTGGGGTATTGAAATTGTCCGGACTGAATTGAAAGAAATTGATCCTCCCAAAGATGTGCAGGACACCATGAATAAAGTAGTTAAGGCTGAAAATGAAAAAATTGCGGCTATAGATTTCGCAACGGCTGCAGAGACTGTCGCTGATGGCACTAAACGTGCCAAGATTAAAGAAGCCGAAGGTATAAAGCAGTCAAAAATATTAAACGCAGAAGGTGAAGCTGAAGCAATAAGACTGGTAAATGAGGCGGCTGATAAATACTTCATTGGAAATGCCCAGATATTGCGCAAACTTGAAGCTCTGGAAACCTCCCTGCAGCAAAATGCCAAAATAGTGATACCAACAGGTAGCGAACTGGTGAATATTATAGGCGAAATGGCGGGTATAATTCCCCTTGAAAAAAAGAATGCAAAGGGAGTATAAATAGGATTTATCCCCTTGTTTATCGTATATTTGGTAACAAATCAACATTTTGGAGGTAAGTTGGTTGTACAATATTTTGGAATTATAATTTACAATATACCTTGATCATATGAATAGGAGCAAAAAACCGGGGTTTCTAAAAATGATAAGGGCCCCTTTTCTTTCTTCGATTATGGCACCCCTGTTTGCCGGTATTTTGCTCAGCTACAGTATAAACGGTAGTTTAAATATAGCAGGGGCATTGCTGGTTGTTATTATTGGATTTGGATTGCACATTGCAACCAACGTTTATAACGACATATATGATACTATACAGGGAACCGACAAAGTAAATGTTCACCGCAATGAATCTAGCGGGGGATCGGGAGTTTTGCAGGATTTCCCGGAAATGATGCCTAAAATGTTCTTTTTGGCACGTTCAAGCCTGGTGGTTGCTTTGGCTGGTACGGTTGCTCTTACTTTTTTTATTGACAAACAGTTGTGGCCTTTATTGTGGGGGCTATATCTGTTATCAGCCTTTTTCAGCAAGTATTATACTGCGCCACCTGTGAAACTGGCATACCGGGGGTTAGGAGAGGTTTCTGTATGGTTTGCATTTGGCCCGATGGCTATATTAATTGCTGCAGTAAGCCAGAATATAGATTTTCATAAGCAGGTTTTATTGTTGATGCCGGCTACAGGCTTAAGTACGTTATCCATTTTACTGGCTGGCCAGCTCATTGATCTGGATGCTGATCGTAAAGGCGGAAAACACGGTGTTGCATCCAGGCTGGGAACAAAAGCTACATCCTATATATACCTTTTTGTACAGCTTGCCATTATTTTAAATGTGGTGTTATTGTTTTTTTGTTTTCCCGGGAAATCATGGCCGTTGCTGCTTAGCCTAAGTCCTTACGTTTTGTTTTTTCCAAAGGCAGCATCCATTGTTTTAAAATTCCATAACAACGAAGACAAATTAAAAGAAGGAGCAAAACTGACGGTATTCACGCACATTGTTTTTTCATTATTCTTAATTGTGGGATTGATACTTTATATCGTTTTGTCTGACTGAAACGAGCATCATTTTGTTAATCATTAAAATCACAAAATAGAATGATTAAAAAGATTATGCGAGAACGAAGAGGTTCTTCCGATTAAAATCGGGATTCTGAAATTTTTAATTAATTTATTTACAAGCAATTATAAAATTTTAGGCGAAGTGAAAAATGTAAATTCACCATTTACCACAATATTATAAAAAACAGTGATGCCGAAAGTGAACCCAAAATATTCACCAGGTCATTGGGAGTGAGTTTTTCAACCGCATATATGTTTTTGTTGCTGAAATAGGGCTTTTTCAGTAAAACTGGCTCTAAATGTGCACCAAGCAATGAATCGATAAACGATGCAAAAAATCCTGAAAGGGTAATTAAAAAGAGAATCCTTATACTTATTTGATTAGGAAACAGGTAGTATGTAATAATGGCGATGCTGAATGAACCCATTAAAGCCGCCAGGCTGCCCGCAACTGATATTCCTCCGGAAATGCCGGCTTTCCCGGTCCTGAAATCGGCGAGTGAAAGGCATTTCCTGTTGAAAACCGGACCAATCTCGCTGGCCCATGTATCGGCAGTAACAGCTGACACTGTAGAGGTAAACAGAAAAATAAAAAGAGGATTTTTAGTAAGCAGAAAAGCTGCTGAAAAAGCAATGGCTGGCATGCTATTGGCAATCACCTGCCAACTGTTTCGCGGGTGAGAACCGGCAACTGTTTTTTTATTCACCGATGCGTTGATTTTTGTAAAAAAAACAGAGCTTAAAAAGAAAAATATTACCGGTATTGCCCATGGAAAAGCCAAAAAGCCGAAAAGGAAAATCCCAAGCAGATAAGCATTCAGGCTTCCGGCCCGGCTCAGCAATCTAAAGCGGTAGAGCATATAACTTCCGGCAGCAAGTGCAATTATGGTAATGTTTAAAAATGCAAATTTATCAGGTGAATTAAATTCTGTTGCATTGAAAATTAAGGCTATGCCGAGTGGAATGCTGAAATTATCGGATCCCCGGAATGAAATGATTTCAAAATTAACAGATGCCACTATAAAAAAAATGAGATAAGCTGTATTGTTGTATATTTTATCAGGGAGAAACAGGTAAAATATGAGCCAGGCTGTAAGGGCAAATCCAAGCAGGCCAAAAAGGCTCTTTTTTTCGCCGGCAGCCCTGAAATAAATATTATTGCGGGTAATTCGCCCTGCAATATTGGCTACTGTATCTGAGACAGTCAGTAATAATAGCACAATTCTAAAGTAATTAAGCGGGAGGTTATATAAAATCAGGTAAGCCGATAAAATTCCAAGCGGGTAAAAAAGTGTACCATAACTATTATAGGTGGTTTTATGAATAAAATTAAATTTTTTAAACGGAAAAGTTGCAAAAGCAAATAACGAACCACCGGAAATGATCCATAAAAGTGTGCTTTTACCTGTGAGCCAGGTAAGCAAAAGAATGATAATTCCTGTAAAAAAATGAATCAGTTTTCGGGAAATTTTGCCATTGTTTAGCATAAAGGAATATATTAATTCTTTATAGAGTGAATAAAAATTATTGATGTTAGTTACTTGTCTTCAAGTAGTTATAAAAATCGACATTTAATTGCCGGTTTTTGGCTGTTGAAAAATACAAAGAAAAAATAAAAAGTCAATCAGGAATTATAAAACATTCATTACTGTGATGACCGAACCGGGCAAATGGATAGTGGAGACCTGTATAAAGAATAGTATGAATCCGTTTAGGTGGCTACATAAAATGTCCGAAGTGATCCCGGAATATAACTTCAGCACGCTGGTTGAATGATTGCAGCAGAACCTGTAACTTTAATATCAGAAGGATCGGCATCCTCCGTAATAAATTCTATATGTTAATCTAAAGACATACTTGGCAGGACGGATAATATACCTTAAATTGTACAAAAAAAAAGCAGACCAAAAAGAATTGGATGAGAAAGTTACTTCATATGTTTACTTTTCCTTTTCTGCTCTTTCTGTCTTTCAGATCAGTTTCACAAGAGGGTTTTAGTCTGGCTTACCAATACGGAGATATTGTTATCCATACTAAATTGATTAAACCGCTGGCAGTTGGTCCGGTAAAAGGATTTTCCATAAGCTACACATTACCTTACAGTTGTGGTGAAGCATGGCGGAAGTTCTTTAATTATCCCAATTACGGCATTAGTTATCATTTCAAATCATATGGAAATCCTAACGTACTTGGAGATTCACATTCATTGACTTCTTTTTTACAAATATCTTTTTTGTCCAAACAGAAATTTTTTGATATTGGTTTTGTCGAATACACCGGAATCGGATATTTCCGGAAAAAATATGACCCTGTCAGCAATCCGACAAACCATGCGATCAGCTCAAATATGAATATTTATGCTGATGTAAGGATTTACTCAAGGATACGGGTGAAACCAATTTATATGGAATACTCTTTCGGCTTGAACCATGTCTCAAACGGACTGATTAAGGCTCCGAACCTTGGAATAAATTCCATGAGCAACAGCATTGCTCTGGGGTATGAACTGGAGGAACAGGTGGATCACAGTAAAATGACTATGAATAAAGAAACATTCAGGCACAACCATGAATTGTGGACATTTGCGTCATCCGGGAAAAAAGCAGTATTTGGGGAAGGACAAAGAAGGTATTATCCTTTAAATGTCTCCCTTAACTACTCGTATGGCCTGACAATCATAAATAAAATGGGTATTGGAGTAGATTTTATAAATGATCCATCATTAACCGGCTATGCAAAATTAACTTACAACTATGAGGGGAAACCTTCTCTTAATTTTCGATACGGGATTAATTTGCATAATGAGTTTATTTTCGGGAAAACCGGATTTTATTCATGTTATGGTTTTTATCCCGGAAAATCGGAATATTACATATCTCAAATGTATTATAAAGTCGGTTTGAAATATTATTTGAAGAATATTTTTGGAGTTATCTTTTTAAGAGCTGTTCCTTTATTCCGTGCCGATGTTGTTGAATTGGGAATCGGATACCGGATCCGGACAAAATAAAAAAATTACTGCAGTTTTTTGTATTTAAACCGTTTGGGTGTTGCATCTCCCATCCGTTTCTTCCGGTGTTCTTCATATTCAGTAAACGAACCTTCAAAAAAGCAGACCTGCGATTCGCCTTCGAATGCCAGAATATGGGTGGCAATGCGGTCAAGAAACCAGCGGTCATGGGAAATTACCACCGCACAACCTGCATAATTTTCCAAACCCTCTTCCAATGCACGCAAGGTATTTATGTCAATGTCGTTAGTTGGCTCGTCGAGGAGTAATACATTACCTTCAGATTTCAGAGCGAGTGCCAGGTGAAGCCGGTTGCGTTCACCACCGGATAATACACCGCATTTTTTCTCCTGATCGGCACCTGTAAAGTTGAACCGTGCCACATAAGCCCGTGCATTTACCTGCCTGTTGCCCAGCATAATAGTATCTGTATCGTTTGAAATGACCTGAAATACAGTTTTTTGCGGATCTATTGCCTGATGGGTCTGGTCAACATAGCTGATTTTTACTGTTTCACCAATTTCAATATTTCCTGAATCGGGTTCCAGCATGTTCATGATTAATTTGAATAAGGTAGTTTTCCCTGATCCGTTTGGTCCAATGATTCCAATGATTCCGGCGCGTGGAAGTGTAAAGCTCAGATCTTCAAAAAGGAGCCGATCGCCAAACCTTTTGGAAACGCCTTCCATCTCAATTACTTTTTCTCCCAATCGCGGGCCGTCAGGAATAAAGATTTCGAGTTTTTCATCCTTTTCTTTGACATCTTCATTTAACATTTTATCGTAGGCGCTCAAACGGGCTTTTGACTTAGCCCGGCGTGCTTTTGGTGTCATGCGCATCCATTCCAGTTCCCGCTCAAGGGTTTTGCGCCGTTTTTGACTGCCTTTTTCTTCCAGTCCCAATCGCCGGGCTTTTTGCGTCAGCCACGAACTGTAATTCCCCTTCCACGGAATGCCCTGTCCGCGGTCGAGTTCCAGTATCCAACCAGCCACATTATCGAGGAAATAGCGATCGTGGGTGATGCAAATTACGGTGCCTTTATATTGGGCAAGATGCATTTCAAGCCACTGGATACTTTCTGCATCCAGGTGGTTAGTGGGTTCGTCGAGCAACAGCACATCAGGTTCCCTTAGTAAAAGCCGGCATAATGCCACACGGCGACGCTCCCCGCCGGAAAGTTCTTTTACCGGCTGGTTATCGGGAGGACATTGCAGTGCATCCATGGCACGTTCCAGGCGGCTGTCGAGGTTCCAGGCATCCATCTGGTCAATTTTCTCCTGCAGTCTGACCTGTTCAGCCATCAGCCGGTCCATCTCGTCCGGATTTTCATATACGTCAGGTAGTCCGAATTTATGGTTAATTTCTTCGTAAGCGTTCATCACATCCACAACTTCCTGTACCCCTTCTTTAACCACTTCAATTACGGTTTTTGATTCATCAAGGTGAGGTTCCTGTTCCAGCAAACCTACAGAATAGCCTGGTGCAAACACCAGTTCTCCGCTAAAGTTTTTGTCAATTCCGGCAATAATGTGAAGCAGGGTAGACTTCCCTGATCCGTTCAGCCCGATTATACCAATTTTAGCGCCCAGAAAAAAAGATATAGAAATATCTTTGATGATAGTTTTGTTGGGTGGGTATGTTTTACTCACCTTATACATTGAAAAGATGATCTTTTTGTCGTCGTTCATTATTTTGTTTTTTATCTATAACTGTCCACAATCTGTCAAAACCGCAGGGAATAAAAATTGACACATAATATGAGGTGTAATTTTATACAAAATTGAAATAAGTTTACAATTATTTGCGTGGATTTTCTGTAAAAAGTAATTTTGAGAAATAATCGAAATCACTTTTTGATAAACTTAAATGAATTAGTAAAATGAAATTTTTTTTATATACGTTCAATAAAAAGATATTAACCTTAAACTATTAATCATGATTGTTACAACAACTGAAAGTATCCCGAACAGGGAAATTGTTGAAATTCTTGGAATCGCCAGAGGAAGCACAATAAGGGCAAGGAATGTTGGCAGGGATATTATGGCAGGATTAAAAAACATTGTCGGCGGGGAAATTGAAGAGTACACAAAACTGCAGGCAGAATCCAGAGAACAAGCCATTCAAAGAATGATTAAAGATGCTGAAAGCTTAGGAGCAGATGCAATCATTAATGTCAGACTCACAACTTCTGTGGTTATGCAGAGAGCTGCCGAGATACTTGCTTATGGAACTGCTGTAAAACTTTCATAAATGGACTTTATAGGAGAGTTGATATTAAGTATTTACGGGATTATTTTAGTGGTAATTCTTGTGATCCTTGTTTTCCTGATAATAAGAAGAAGAAAAGTAAGAAAGTCTGAAGATTTTGAGAAAAGGAATAACTAATTCAAATCAAAACTATAATTGTAATCTATCAGTTTCTTCTCTGCATCATTTTCAAGCCATGCCTTCTCCTTATGACTTATTTCAATGATCTCTTTTGTTGATGTGTGTTTAAATCTGGCTGCCACCATATCTAATATTTGTAATTCTGTATCAGTGAATAAGAATTTAGTCATTGTTTGAATTCAAATGGTTTAAAGAAAAAGCCCATGGAAAAATCTATTTTGACTGTATTGACGGTAATATTGAGTATTTCAATTTTGTTTTTTAGTTGTAAAGGCAGACAGGACGATAAAAAAGAAAGGCTTGATGGACAAGAATTTAATTTATTTGTTACTCCTTTTAAACCATTACTGATAACAGATGACCATACAAGTGAAGGATTCCTGGCTCCTTTGACCGACGGAAGAATTCTTTTGCTTTTCAGACTTGATCCGGATACAAAAGGAGATCATGTGGGTACTGACGGATATATCGCCAAAATCGCCTATGATCCTGAATCGGATCAGTGGGGTGATGTTGTAACTGTTTACAACAGTCATCAGTATGATGACCGCAACATCCATGGTGGTGTTACGAAAGATGGAAGAATCGTTATTTTTTTCAGGAGATATGACGGACATGAAACTGAGCGTCGATATTTTATCTATAGTGAAGACAATGGAGAGTCATGGAGTGAGCTGCAGATTTCTGAGTCCTGGTCTGATCCCGCGAATAACAATATTTTTGGTATCTGGAGTACAGGTCAGATGTTTTATAATCCGGCTACAAAAAAGTATACCATGCTTGGATGTCAAAGATATGTGACCTGTAGCAGGGATGGTAAAATGTGGGAAGAATATAACATTATTACTGATAACGAGGAATATAAATTAAGTGAGATCGCAGGAGCATGGTGTGGGGGCGACAGAATTATTGCTCTGATCAGGGATGATATACGGGAACACGGGCATCCATTGGTACAGGTGGAAAGTCATGACAACGGACAAACGTGGAGTGATCCGGTTCAAACAAATATACCTCCCAAAAAACACTGGGGTGCGGCGCCGCAATTAATATACGACAGGCAGCATGATCTGCTTATAGCTCTCAACAGTGACAGATATTCAAGGGCAAACGAGCTAAACAGTTTGTTCATCTATACTGCTCGTCCCGATGAGGTGATCGGTAATCCCGGGGGCTGGAAACTCCGGCATGAGTTACGACGTCCGCTGGCCGTCCTGGGATATGATGGTGATCGTCCTTTGAATCAGAATTTATATGGCTATCCCACTATTGCTCAGATCGATGAGGATGAGTATCTGGTCGTTTTCACCGAAAGGTCGGTTATGGACGGGACAGAACAGGCTGATCTCTATTATTTCAGGGCCTTTTTATACTTTTAGACTCGAAATTAATTTTTGGCAATAAGTATAAAGAGCCTTATCATGGGAATTTTTATTTTTTCACTAAACATAGAATAATGCGGCAATTGTTTTTTATCCTAATATTACCTTTAATAATGGCAAGTCCCGGACAAGACAAAAGAATTGAAAAAGCAGTTTTAAATGAATTGAAATATTATCCGGAAGCAAGGCTGCAGGATATCTACAAGAATTTTTTCCAGGATGCTTTTGGACCCGGACATCTTATACCTAATACTACACATGCAGGTAAATATTTAAACTATGAACTTCAGCAACCAATTGGAGACACACTGAAGTGGCAGGCCATAGGACCGGCAAACGATTATTACCGGATCAACCTTCAATTCGTAAAGCAGGGAATTTTACCCAGATCAGTTTTACTTGAAGCAATGGTAGAAAGTGCACCATTGGCACGTAATCCTGATATAGAAACCTGGCGGAAAGAGTGGGGAAATGTAATTCGTGTAATAGAAAAGATGGATCTTAATATTCCTGATTACGAATCAGATAAAAAAGAAATTGAAGAGATTCTTGTCAGGGGGGAATATGTGATGCACCACAGCGATTTCTATAATGAAACATACCAACGGCATTACAGGATTATCCACAAATCAGTTTTTAAACGGTGGAAGGGAGTTTATTTTAAATAAATTATAAAATTTTAATTGATGAAGCGGACTCTCGGTGTTATATTTATGATGGCAATATTTTCTTTGCTTTCGCATTCACAGCAAAGTGAGATTAATCCTGTCTTGAGATTTAACCAGGCCGGGAAGTTTAAAATAGTTCAATTCACAGATATTCATTTTCAGTATGATTCATATAGATCGGATAGTTCTCTGATATTGATGAACACTGTTATAGAAAAAGAACAACCTGATCTGGTGGTATTGACAGGGGATGTTGTAACTTCTGACAATGCATCCGCGGCATGGTTGCATTTATCTAAGGTGATGATTGATGCACAAGTTCCCTGGGCTGTGGTACTTGGCAATCATGATCCGGAGTTTAAGAACGGGATCACCAAAAAAGAGATAATGTTAACTATTGCCGGATTACCTTACAGTCTTACAGAGAGGGGACCTGAAGATATTGCTGGTGAAGGTAATTACATACTTGAAGTGAAATCTTCAAAATCAAACAATATAGCTGCATTATTATATTTTCTTGATTCTCATATGTATCCGGGAAAGGATTTAGGAACATATGACTGGATCAAATTTGATCAGATTGCCTGGTACAGGGAGAAAAGCAATGCCTATACCATAATGAACGGATTTAATCCTTATCCGGCTCTTGCATTTTTTCATATTCCGCTGCCGGAATTCAAGGAGGTTATTGGGGAAAAGACAACTTGCGGGATCAGAGAAGAAACTGAATGCTCTCCGGATCTAAATTCAGGTATGTATACCTCAATGCTTGAATGTAAAGATGTGATGGGGGTTTTTGTGGGGCATGATCATGATAATAACTATATCGGATGTTTGAGAGGTATTTGTCTGGCATACGGGAATGTGACTGGCAGGGAAAGTTACGGTAAAATAGGGCGGGGGGCCAGGGTAATTGAACTGTATGAAGGAGAGCGGAAATTTGATACCTGGATACTGAAATTGTATAACTGCGACCGCGAAAAAGATAACTGGGAACCAACAAACGATTATCAGAAAAAGTTCTTTGTCACCTACCCTGATTCATTTCCAGATAAGACCACCGGGGAGAATAATTGATACTTCTTATTAAAAAAGTCCTGGTCGAACAGAAAAATGTGCGAAGTGTCATGTATGGCCTGGTTTTTACCGGATGGGGTATTGCAGGAGTAATCGGACCGGTACCGGGTGGTATGGTTGCCGATAAAACCGGAACTTATACAATATCATATCTCGTTTCAGCCATTTTATTGATTGTGGGATCAATAATGGTTTTCTTCATGAAAAGTAAATAAGGCTTTTCAAATTTATCTGCATTCCGGATTTCCGGCGTATGCAAACTTATTATTTCCGAAATAGACACATCCGTCGCCGCAGACTTCATATTTATAAGTAGTACTATTTCCGCCGGCATCAGTCATTACAATAGTTCCTGATGTTTTTGTCCCCGTGATTCGCCATGTTCCGCGACCCCCTCCCTGGGAAGCGGTTCCCCAGCCGGTGCCGCTGTACCCTGATTCAGAAGAAGAGAGGTAACTCCCGTCGGGGCACAGGGATACTCTTCTTTCCGTACCACCTGTCTGACCACCTCCAACAGCACTGAAACTGTAATACATTCCCTTGAAATAATCCATCATTGAGGCATCATTTTCAAAGGATGGAGGTGCCTCGCTGCTTCCTGCAGCAGTTTTGGCAAGATCCGCTTTATCCAGTTCATCGGCAATCACCTGTAACTGTGCCTGCTTCTGGTTAAAGGCTTGCGTATTCTCCGACCACGAAACAAGAGTCTGGTCGGCCGCATTGAAAACAAAATCATAAGGGATGTATCCTTTCCACATCTCCTGAAGATTCCACCGGGCAACCATTTGATCGCCAACCACCTGAGACGATTTTGGTTTTCCAAGTACAGATTCCACCTCCGCGTAAGTCATTCCCGGAAGGAGCTGATTGGTCAACTGTACAGAATTTAACTGTAACGACTTCATACTTGAGCATCCGGTTATAAAAATCACAACGATTGGTATAACAATCCATGAAGGAATACATAACTTTTTCATACTGTGAATCACTTTTCTGCAGTTGTTCCAAGTAAGGTTTCAACTTTTACAAGTCGTGCATTTAATTTTTCTGCCTCTTCTCTCATTTTTTTCAAGTCCTTTGAAGTTGCCTTATTCTCAGCTTTAAGCCGGTTATTTTCAGCTTTGAGATATTCAATTATTTTCTGCTGTTCCTTAACGGCTTCCACAATAACGGCAGTAACTTCAGCATAATTTATCCCTTTGTACCCGTCTGCTTCATTTGTGAATACTAGTTCAGGGATGATTTTTTCAAATTCCTGTGCAATAAATCCGATTCTTGTACCCATTCCAGGATCGCTCTTCCATGTGAAACAGACACCACGGAGTTGCAATACTCTTTCAAGACAGTTGTCAAGCGTTTTAATATTCTCTTTAAGCCTGATATCTGAAGTGGAAGTGGTAAGTGTACCGTCAGATGTACGGTGTACCGCACCGGCAGATGTTCCTGATCCGATTGACCTGAACCGGGCATTACCATTCACATCAAGACTTTGAGTGGGATCATCTGTTCCCAATCCTACCCGCTGGCCTGCCGGTTCCAGAACAAGATAACCTGCATCAGTATATATTCGTCCGTGATTGCCATCGTGGGTAAGGCCTATATATTTGCCCCAGTTATTGGTGGCCGGACCGTGAACATTAAGTTTGGCGGCATAAGTCCGGTTGTTGCCAAATCCTGAATATATCCCGAATACCTCCTCTGATATATCATCTCCTGCAATATAATGAATATTATTGTTGGAAAACTGAATTCCCGGTCTTCCGCTACCTCCGTCTGAATCACGGATTATCAGGTTGGGGCCCTGGGAAGCTGAAATATCAAGTTTTGCTTCCGGAGATGGGGTGCCTATCCCTACATTTCCGGTGTTGAAATAAATGTTACTGCCACTGACCTGCCATTGACCGGAAGCCGGGGTTGCCCATGATGCAAGTCCGTTTGCATCGGAGGTAAGAATTTTACCTGTCCCAGGACTCCCGCCGGTGATTTTTACCTGACCGGCAACTTCAAGTTTTGCTGAAGGGGAAGATGACCCTATCCCAACGTTACTCATAACACAAAAACTTCCTCCTGTAAAATAGCCTGAATATCCGGAAGAGGAAGATACTGAGCCCTGAATGCCATAAGTAATTCCGGTTGAAGAAGAATTATATCCCCATACTCCCACTCCTTCAACTGATTTTGATTCCCCTTTTACTCCATAGTTTACTCCTGTACCGGAATTGGCAAGACCTTTAACTCCTATTCCGGCACTGCTCGCCGTAAAACCGCTAATTCCCGTGGCAGTACCGGTGGTTGCATGCATCCCTGCAGATATACCTGTGCCTGACGAAGAATTATTAGCTGCTGCAATTGATATGACCTCACCGGTTTCTGCCGGATTATAAACATAAATTGCATTTCCGGTTCCTGACTGGTTAATTGAAAAAGCAGCATCAGCTCCACTATAATCTCCTGAATATGGAAGTACAAATCCCCCGGATGCAATTTGCCAGGAAGCCAGCCCGCCGGCATCGGAAGTAAGTACTTTCCCGGCACCCGGATTGCCGCCGGTGATTTTTACCTGACCGGCAACTTCAAGTTTTGCGCCGGGATTTGTAATTCCTACTCCAACATCACCGCTAACATAGAACTTGCCTCCTGTGAAATAGCCGGAATATCCTGAAGCTGAACTTACTTCTCCATAGATTCCATATGTTGTTCCTGTGGCAGCGTCAGCTTTTCCATAAATGCCTCTCCCTGATGTGGATTTGCTCCAGCCATAAACACCATATGTAAGTCCGCTTAAAGCTACCGCATTGCCATATACTCCCACTCCTGATGTTGATTCTGATTGTCCCCAGACGCCATGTGTTCCACCGGTTGATGCTAATGCCCAACCAAAAACCCCACTACCCAAAGCTGAAGATGTTTTACCAAAAACTCCATTGGGGTGACCGGATGCTGATTCTGCATTTCCCATCACACCTGCTCCATATTCTGAGGCAGTATTCCCATAAACCCCATACGTTTTATTTGCCGCTGAAGACGAATAACCATAAATCCCTGAAGAGCCGTCTGTTGTATTGGAATTTACAACACTGAACCCTGATCCGGCTGTATTTGCAGTCCCGGTAAAGGGTAAATTAAGATTTCCGTTAAGATCATTATCCGGACGCCATGTTGTTCCATTCCATTTTAATACCTGACCACTGGCCGCTGTCTGCGGGGCCAGTTTAAGAGGAGCTGATGTTGTTCCCTTACCAGTCAGAGACTCATCAGTGTGTACATAATCCGTTCCCCAGTTATCCCCTGCTCCGGATGAAGGGAGTGTAACTGTTTTACTGCTTTTGGTCAGACTGAGAACAGTACCTGACAGTTCAAGATCCTGTATCTCGTTTGCCGGATCAGCATCAGCATCATTTACTAAATCGTTTTCTACTGTTTGTGCATGAAAGGCATAAGGAACTGACATCAACTCCATTGTTCCCAAATGCACAAAATCAGATCCGCCAGAAACGTCTATTTCAACTTTTAAAAAATGGTTTGCAAGTCCCCATCCTCCCGGACTGAAAATTCCATCGACAGCAGTCCCTTTGCCTACAATTACATTGGCAAGGCCAAAATTGTTAGTAGCAGCATTTTGGGTTTCCACATATACAGCCGTGCCTGATGAGGTTCCCTGAAGTACGCTGAATCTAAATTTTACAGCCTGGTTACCAATGATCTCTCCGGCATTATTGCGAACAACAGCCTGATAGCTGAAGCCGGCAGGAACCTGAGCTGACAGAACAAGAGAAGTCAGAAAAAAAATAACGCTGATTGCAACTTTTTTCATAGAGTTTTCTATTAATATTTATTGATTTGAATATGTTAAGGAACAAGATATTTGCCTAATGCCGAAGATAAGGGTTATTATATTGGTAATTAATTAATTGACTATAATAAGGTACTTGTTAAAACCTTAATATAAGTTATGAATAATTTTTGATTCTTGAAATAGGTTTTTCATTATAATAAAGAGCCCCGTCAATAAAAATCTGTTGAGTACCATTTTCATCTATAATTTTGCTGTCGTACTCATAATATTGCAACGCAGTATCATACCTGTAAAATGTACACAGTAGTTCAATTGCCGCGTCGGAGTCAAAAAGTTTTTCTGAAAGAAATTTGATATCGCATAAATAGTATCCGCCCGGTACATTGCAGTTAACACTAAGTAACAGAGAATGATCAAGGTTATAAATTCTGCACTGTCCGTTGGGTACATCCATGAGAAAGTATTTATAACCATACGTTTCAAATTCTACCACAGCTGTGGAATAATCATATTTTTTTTCAAGAGTAACCTGCGCATTGGTGACCATGAATAAAAAAAATAACGGAAGGATGGTGAATATTTTTTTCATTTGTACTGTATTAGGCTTTATCACTTCAACATACTATACTATCAGACTTAAAATATATAGCAAATCTGACCGGCTGACCTTTCATAAAAATTATACAACTAAATAATGATTGTTTTTTCTAATCCTTGTTTTTTGGGGAAACATGTTTTCTCAATTCATTTTTGTGTTTATAATAATTATTAATGCTTCCATTGATTGGAATTATCACCCTTAGCGATCCAATACATGCACCTGCCCCGGCTCCGGCTAGCCCAAGTGAAATTACAATTGCTGCATCAGGCATACGTGGAGTCCAGTTACTTAAAGTAGTAGTGGAGGGCTCCCCTCTTAGTAGTGTTATCAAACCCCCGGCAGCACATCCTGCGATTGCCCCAATTAAAACCTGATTTATTGCAGAGCTATTTCTTCTTTTTTGGATTGTCTCTATATTATTAATATTGAGTGTCATAGTTTCAATTCTATCAGCTTCCAGAGGCTGACTGATAAATATCACCTTCGGATTATGATTTAATATCCTTCGTTTTCTGCTTTCAGGCATTGTACCTGTTATGATTGTTATCCTTTCAATGCCAATTGAATTATCCTGAAGGCCCTCCGGATTTTGATAGAAAATAATTTTCCTGCTTAAATATGATTGAATGTTACCTCTGTAAATCTGTCCATCGGTTGTAATTACCTGGTTGTTAAATTTTGTTTGAGCGAGTGTATGATTGCCATAAAGGGGAAATAATAATAAAATAAATAATAACTTTTTCATATGATTAAAATTAACTAATTTCAAAGGTATCATATGGAACTCGCACATGTTTTAATCATTCTCATGGGTGATTTACAATCATGCTCGTTTCATTTTATTAATAATCAATGGTTAACTACAATTTAAGAAAATATCAGATAATATTTGTTGCTTTTAACTTTTTTAACAGGCCGTTGAAATTTTGTTTTAGCCTGCCCTGGAATATTCGTGGCAAGTGCAGAATCTGACAAAACGTTTAATTGCCGGATGGCGTCAGGTTATTGGTATTTGAACTGTACTGATGAATGACTGGAGGGCGATATAACTTTTTGTCTTAAGATGTGGCTGTTTAAATCACAAATCAGTATCCCGCAGCTTGTCCGTCTTTTCTTGATTCAGATGCACCATAGTAAACACCGTTTTTTTCATCAAATAAAATTGCCTGGTAACCTCCGTATATCCCATGTGTATATTGTATTATATGTCCCCTGGTTAACAAGTCACGTATAGTTTGGTGGCTGAATCCGCTTTCCATATTAACAACTCCTCCGTCGGTCATTTTTTCACCGGTCGGCTGACTTGATCCTGTATGGTTTATTCGGGGAGCATCACCGGCTTCCTGAATATTCATTCCAAAGTCAACAATATTGCAGATTATCTGTACATGACCCTGAGGCTGCATAGCGCCTCCCATAACTCCGAAACTCATTAATGGTCTTCCGTCTTTTGTGATGAATCCTGGAATAATGGTATGGAACAGACGTTTATGGGGCTCATAAGCATTATTATGGTCTTCGTCAAGTGAAAACAATTCACCACGGTTTTGTAAGATGAATCCCAGTTTTCCGGGTGTCATTCCTGAGCCCATCCCCCGGTAATTGCTTTGTATCAGCGAAACCATATTTCCCTCTTTGTCGGCTGTGGTCAGGTAAATAGTGTTTCCCTGCTCCAGTTCTCCCGCAGGGTAACTTGAGGCAGCCTTGTCACTGTTTATCAGTTCTGTCCGTCTTTTTCCATACTCTTTTGAAATCAATTCTTTTACGGGTAAAGTATTGAAATCCGGATCTGCATAATATTTAGCCCTGTCTTCAAAGGCGAGTTTCTTAGCTTCAATCAGGAGATGCAAATATTCGGGAGAGTCAAATCCCATCTCCTTTATGTTATAGTTTTCAAGTATGTTAAGCATTTGAAGAACAGCCATTCCCTGTCCGTTGGGCGGGAGTTCCCAAACATCATAACCTCTGTAGTTAGTGTGAACAGGTTCCACCCAGTCTGAGGTGTGGTCATAGAAATCTTTCAGGCTTAAAAAACCGCCATGCTCGCGGATATAAGCGACAATTTTTTCAGCAATCTCACCTCGGTAAAAGACATCCCGGCCATTTTGAGCAATCAATTCAAGAGTATTTGCCAGATAAGGATTTCTGAAAATTTCACCCTTTTGGGGAGCTTTCGCTGAAGGAAGATAAATTTCTGAAAAACCGGGGTATCGTTTTAAAACTTCGGAGTTAACCTCCCAGTAATAGGCAATAAGCTCGGTGAGCGGGAATCCCTCTTTTGCATAATGGATAGCAGGGGCAAGAATTTTATCCATAGGAAGGGTGCCGAATTTTTTGTGTAATTCAAACCAGCCATCCACGCAGCCGGGAACAGAAACAGGCAAATGACCACGTGGAGGGATTTTTTTATAACCGTTTTTTTTGAAATAATCAATTGTCAGGTCGTAAGGGGAGCGTCCGCTGGCATTCAGTCCGTAAAGCTTTTGGGATTTGGCATCCCATAAGATTGCAAAAAGATCTCCGCCAATTCCGCTTCCGGTAGGCTCAACCAGTCCTAATACTGCATTGGCGGCTATAGCAGCATCAATGGCATTGCCTCCCGATTTTAAAATATCAAGCGCTGCCTGTGTTGCAAGAGGCTGACTGGTACAAGCCATACCATTTTGTGCGATTACTTCACTGCGGGTAGCAAAGTTTAAACCTGTTATGCGGTCCTGGGCAACGGTGATAATTACTAAAAACAGAATTGTTATTGTTAGTATAATGTAGCGCATTTCAATATGTTTTTAAATAATATGTTATCGATGATGCAGATGACTCTTGTCAACTATAAATATAAACTAATATTACAGGAAAACAAACCGCATAGTTGATATTGAATGATTAAGGATTGTATGATTTACAGCAAATCATTATGCAATTTTTAATTTGGTAAATTATCCTTTGACAGAGTCCTTAAATAACCATTACTTTTTCAATTAACTGTTTAATTTGATGTTAAATCCTTTCATTATGCGAGAATTAATGTTAATTTGCATGATAAGTAAACTTTAATTCTAATCAAATGAAGACCAGGGATTTGGCTTTATAAAATATGCCTTATGCAAAGATTTGAAGGACTTATAGCAGCCCCGTTTGCTCCTTTAGATGAAAAGGGTGCTGTTGATTATGAAAGAATTCCGGCTTATTATGATTTTTTGAGGAAGAATAAAGTGGTCGGAGCCTTTATCAATGGTTCTACGGGTGAAGGGGTTTCCCTTACCCAAAAGGAGCGAAAGAAAATTACAGAAATGTGGACATCCGCTTCCAAAGAAAATCCGGCAGTCAAAATTATCAATCTGGTCGGAGGGACTTCATATATGGAATGTATTGAGAATGCAGAATACTCAGCCGAAACAGGCGTGGATGCTATTGCTGTGGTGGCGCCCTACTATTTTAAGCCTGCAGGTGCGGAACAATTGGCAGAATTTTGTGGTCGCGTTGCTGAATCTGTTCCGGATTTACCTGTCTATTTTTACCATATCCCGGTGCTTACTGGCTGCTATGTGTCTATGTATGAGTTTATAAACGAAGCAGCACCGGCAATTCCCAATCTCGCGGGAATAAAATATACTCATGAAGATTTTATGGATTTTCAGAGTTGCCTGAATTTCATGGATGGCAGGTACGAAATGCTCTGGGGACGCGACGAGAATCTCCTCTCTGCTCTTACGCTTGGAACCCGGAGCTGTGTTGGAAGCACTTACAATTATGCAGCACCTCTATATTATAAGATGATTGAAGCTTTTGATAACGGAGATATGATATGTGCACGTCAGCTTCAGCAAAAAGCTGTCGACATGATCAGACTGCTTGGAAAATACGGAGGTATTGCTACGGGGAAAGCCTTTATGCGTTATGTGGGCTTTGATTGTGGTGAATTCCGGACGCCGGTGAAAAATATGAACCACGACGATTTTATTAAATTTACAGAAGATGTTGGTGCATTGGATATGAAAGAGGAATTCTCAATCTTATAACAATTTTTAATACAGACTTCTGCTATAAAAGTTTATATGCAACGGGTGGTTCCCGGATCGAAGCCTTTGCAGGTTTTTTAAGGTAAATAAAGATTATGCTGATTATAATGAGAAAGGATGTTTATAAGTTTTAATCTGATGAATTTAATATGAAGTTTTTTAAAGGCCGCATAAATCCCCTGACGCATATTATAGAATCAATTTTCTTGTTTTTGATTGTTTCGATTTTTGTCTCTGAAAATCTTGAGGCACAGGATCAAATAAACCAGTTGCAGCAAAATTCACAGGTTGTTTTGGCTGATTTGGAAGAAATTCCGGGAAACGAAGGACTGGCGGGTTGTTTTGCTGGTCTGCACGATGATTTGTACATACTTGCCGGGGGTACTGCTTTCCCTGAAAAAAAACCATGGGAAGATGGTACTAAGTATTTTTCCAACGCCATATTGGTTTTTGAAAGGAGTAATGACGGAGACTATAGATTGATTCATTCCTCAGAGCTTCCGGCAGGCATTGGCGAAGGTGCATCGGTTTCTGTTCCCGGAGGAGTTTTATGCATGGGTGGTTTGACTAACAACGGATTAACATCAGATGTTTTTTTATTGAGCCGGAAAAACGGTAAGATCCAAAAGGAAGAATATCCGCCGTTGCCTTTACCGGTCAAAAGCGCTGCTGCTGCAGTTATTGGCAGTCAGGTTTATCTGGTGGGAGGAGAATCGGCTAACGCTACTTCAGCACAGTTTTTGAAACTCGATTTGATTCAGTTATCAGCCGGTTGGCAGACTTTACCATCATTCCCTGTGCCGGTTTCAGGAGCCATGGCTGCTGCTCAGATGGATGGTGAAGAGGTTAGTCTGCATGTTTTTGGCGGACGTGCAAAAATGCCTGCTGATATAACTACTCAATTTTATTCGCATGTTTACCGTTTCCGGCCTTCAATGGGTAAGTGGCAACAGATGCAGGATATACGCCGTTCTGAAGGAACCGGGTTGCCTCTTGCAGTCGGAGTGGCAGCTCCTGTGGGTGCTTCCCACATTGTGTTGGCAGGTGGCGACACAGGAGATGCCTTCAAAAAAGTGGAGCAGGTTATTAATGCCATGGAAAACCGAAAGCCTGAATTACGTGCTTTGCGTGATTCCTTATGGCAAACCCATCCGGGATTCAATAAGCATATCCTTGTTTATAACACTGTCACAGATTCCTGGTTTGAAGCTGGACAGTGGGAGGGAGCTCCGGTGGCAGTTTCTCCGGCTGTTTCACAAGGTGACAGGGTAACTGTTTTTGGCGGGGAGATCAGACCTGCCATACGGACACCTCTATTCCGGGAGATCAGTTTCTCAGTGAAACCGGTATTTGGCTGGCTCAATTACCTGGTACTGGTAATATATTTTGCCGGCATGTTGCTACTGGGTTTCTTTTTTATGAAAAGGGGAAACAGCACCGACGATTTCTTTAAGGCAGGTGGCAGGATTCCCTGGTGGGCCGCCGGAATCAGTATTTTTGCAACCACACTTAGCGCAATCACTTTCATCGCCATACCGGCAAAATCTTATGCTGACGACTGGCGGATGTTTATTTTTAACATGGCTATAATTATTATTGCACCAATTGTAATCCGTTATTTCCTGCCGTTTTTCCGGCGTTTTAACTTCGATACCGCTTACCATTATCTTGAAGTCCGCTTTAACAGGGCAGTCAGGTGGCTGGCATCGGCACTGTTTGTCTTATTTATGATCAGCAGGATTGCTGTGGTACTCTTCCTGCCGTCGCTGGCATTGAACGCCGTGACCGGATTCAGTGTTTACCTGGCTATTGTGATTATGGGGGTGGTTACTATTATTTATTGTACATCGGGAGGAATTGAAGCGGTTGTCTGGGGCGATGTCATTCAGGGATTTATACTTGTTTTCGGTGCTTTAACGGCTTTGGCTTTTATGCTGGCAGGTGTGGATGGCGGATTTAATGGATTTTTTGATATAACAAGGGAACATAATAAATTTCATCTCCTCGATTTCCGGTTCGATTTTTCGCAGCCTGTGTTTTGGGTAGTCCTGATCGGAGGCCTGGCAAATACTTTAATTACTTACACGAGCGATCAGTCGGTTGTTCAGCGCTATATGACCACCCGCAATGAAAAGGCCACCGGACAGAGCATCTGGCTTAACGGAATATTAAGTATTCCGGTTACCATTGTCTTCTTTTTACTGGGAACGGGATTGTATGCTTATTATACATCCAATCCGGCAAAAATGTCTGTGATCAATCCCAACATTGATTCGGTTTTTCCTCAGTTCATTGTTTCGCAAATGCCTGCAAGTGTTGCAGGGTTGCTTATTGCGGCCATATTTGCCGCGGCCATGTCTACACTCTCTTCCAATATTAACTCAGTGGCAGCGGTAGTGACTTCCGATTTTTATAAGGTGCTGGCCCGCAAAGGAACTGTTCGGAAAAGCATGAATGTGGCACGCTGGTCGGGGATAATTGCAGGCATTCTGGGAATAGGTATGGCGCTTGTTCTGGCTACGTGGAACATAGCTTCATTGTGGGATCAGTTTAACACTTTTCTTGGGTTGCTTACCAGCGGACTCGGAGCTTTTTTTGTGATGGGGATTTTCTTTCCGCGGATTTCAGGTAAATCGGCGTTGATTGGGGTTTTAGGCGGACTGGCAGTGCTGTTAATAGTGAAGGACAGCACTAATGTGTCATTTTTACTTTATGGTTTTATCGGTTTGACAGTCAGTGTGTTGTTTGCAATTTTGAGCAGTTTGGTTATTCCAAATAGAAAAATCATAACCGGATATACGTGGAAAGGCCGTAATTAACTTTTGTTCCATACATATAAAACCGCCTGTTTCAGGAGTTTTCTGAAATTCGGATTTTCAAATGCCTGCCGGTCATTTATTGTCTCTTTGATTACGGTAATATGCATGTTTGCATATTTGTTCATTTTTCTTATATTGTAGAATATTTTTTTGTGTTTACATCATTATGTTTTTGAGAGGATTATAAAAATTATCAATATCAAACTGCCTAATTATAAAATAAAATTATGATAGCAACAATAAAAAATTTCAGCTTTACCAAATTAAATCTGAAAACTCTATCTTTTTTACTCCTTTTGTTCTTTTCATGTCAGGATAAACAGAAAAATGATTCCGGAGTTATCAATAGGAACTCTTTGGGTAAACCCAATATTATAATGATAGTAGTAGATGACCTGAGATGGGATGAATTTTCCCATGCAGGTCATCCTTATCTGCAAACGCCGAATATTGACAGACTTGCTAAAGAAGGGGTGATGTTTGAAAATGCCTATCATGTCTGCCCTCTTTGTTCTCCGAACAGAGCAAGCATTCTTACAGGACAATATCCTTCAAAGCATGGGATTATAGATAATGTTGCACGTGATGAGGCAAGCCACAATTTAAAACTGTTCGCAATTGAAATGCAGAAAGCAGGTTATGAAACTGCTCACATAGGGAAATGGCATATGGGAAATGATGATACTCCGCGTCCTGGTTATGATTTTTGGGTGTCATTTCCAGGTCAGGGACGTATCATAGATCCCATATTATACGAAAACGGACAAAGGGATACAGTTCAGGGTTATATTACAGATATTTTAACAGACCGGTCTGTTGATTTCATACGTAAAAAGAGGGATAAACCATTTTTTCTTTATCTTGGTCATAAGGCAGTGCATCCGGATGCCAAACAACTCGATGATGGTTCATTGGATCTGGCATATGGTTCAGAATACATACCTGCTCCAAGGCATGACGGGATATATAACGGAACTCATTTTGAAAAAAGAGCTAATGCTTTGAACTCATATGACAAGGTTGATACCTCAAGTGTTACAGGCATTTTATTGACCGTTAAGAACTCTTTTGAAATCAGAAATCAGTTCGGCGATTTAAAGCTGGATCACTTTACCTCCATGGAAACAATACAGAAGAGGGCAGAAATGATATTGTCAGTGGATGAGAGTCTAGGGGAAATATTAAATGAACTTGAAGCTCAGAATATTCTTGCAAATACTTTCATTCTTTTTACCAGCGATAACGGATATTTTTTTGGTGAGCATGGATTAAGCCTGGAAAGAAGACTGCCATATGAAGAATCGGTAAAAACACCTTTATTGATTATGTACCCTCTGTTAACCGGTCCGAATGAGCGAAAAAAAGAATTTGTTCTTTCAATCGATTATGCTCCTACTATTCTTGAGTTAGCCGGAGCCGAATGTGGTTCACATATTCAGGGGAAATCTATTCTTCCGTTGCTGATAGGAGAAAACAAAGAGTGGAGAAAATCTTTCATGATTGAATATTATAGTTTTGAAAATCCTTTCCCATGGTTAATTGATACTGATTATAAAGCATTTCGAAATGGACGTTACAAATATATTCATTGGATAAGGCATTCTGATAAAAATGAGCTATATGATATAATAGAAGATTCATTGGAACAGAATAACCTCTATCATACTGAAAAGTATAAAAAAACCGTTAAACAAATGGAAAATGAGCTTTCTCGGGAAATTGCCAAAGCATTTGGCCTTTAGACCAGACTCGTATATTTATCCTATTAATAACTTAGTCAATGTTGATTACTATGAATGCTCAGTTGTTCGGGATAATTTTTGTAATCAGTTCGGATTGTTCACCTTTTTCGTAGTCTGTCTGTTATTTTGATTTGAAATTTATTTATTGTGAATCTTTCCAAGGTATTTTTGCAGTCTGTTCATCCCTTCTTCAATATTTTCAATTGAGTTGGCATAGGAAAAACGGAGGAATCCTTCGCCGTTTTCTCCGAAATCAATTCCAGGAGTAACTCCTACATGTGTTTTCTCAAGAATATCGAAGGCCAGTTTGTAGCTGTCAGTCGACAGATGCTTTGCATTCACGAAAACATAGAAAGCACCGGTTGGTATCACCCTGATGGTGAAGCCCATCTGCTGCAACCTTTTTATAAGATATTTACGCCTTATATCATAGGTTTCCTTCATCTTCCGGACATCATCACCGGCAGATCGTAATGCTGCAATTCCGGCCTGTTGTGCAGTTGAACCTGCACAGATAAAGAGGTTTTGCTGAAATTTTTGCATAGCTCTGATATATGTCTCCGGAGCTATGGCATATCCGAGCCGTAAACCGGTCATGGCAAAAAGTTTGGAAAAGCCGTTAAGCACAAAGGTATTATCGGTAAACTCAAGCATGGAATGTGCTCTTCCCTCATATACGAGTCCGTGGTATATCTCATCTGAAACAACCGGAATATCATATTTGGCAATCTGATGCATAACTTCAGGCGATAACAGATTTCCCGTAGGATTCATGGGACTGTTGATAATAATGGCTTTGGTTTTTTCTGAGATGCATTTGCATATATCTTCCGGACGGTACTGAAATCCGTCTTCCTCGTATACAGGTACCTTAACAGCTTTGGCTCCTAAAAAACGCAGAAAATTGGGATAACATGCATAACCCGGGTCAGATAAAATCACCTCATCACCCGGATCGCAAAGAACGCCAAGCACCAGTAAAATTGCCGTTGAACTACCGGAAGTAATAATGACCTGTTTTGGAGAAATCTGAACTCCGTATTCCCGGTCATACCTTTTAACGATCTCTTCACGCAGCTCTATATCGCCCAGACTGTGGGTATAGTGTGATCTTCCTTCGGAATGCGCTTTTTGAATGGCTGATGAAACGCATTGGGGAATATCAAAATCGGGCTCACCAACTTCCAGATGAATAACGCTGATCCCTTTCCGTTCCATTTCGGCTGCTTTTTCCAAGACCTCCATAACATAGAAAGGAGATATATGACTGGCTCTGTCTGATAACATTTTATTTTTTTTGTTTTCCTATTGTCCGTTTTTTTACACTTTTTACCTGTTCTGAAAATATGATTTTCCCGGCTTAGTTCTCTATTTAACTTTCATTCAGATTGGATTAACCGTTATAAAAATGCAATTACCCATTTTAACCTCCATCAGGATCAATAAAGTGCAAAATGCACTTGAAATTACAAGTAAGGTAAAGATATATATTTTACACAAGATTGCGGCTTAAGGACAATTCTGATCTTAGACTAATTCTAAAAGAAAAAATAATTCTTATTTTTATCAGTATAAATTAATTGAATCATGAATCAGAAGTCGTTTTCTCTCAGCCGGGTGGCAGAGATATTTATTGTTATTGTTCTTGGCTTCATTATTTTAAGGGAAGGTAAATTTATATTCGGACCACTGGCTTTTTCAGTATTGTTCGCAGTTATGTTACTCCTGGTTTGTGTCTTTTTTGAACGATTTATTAAATACAAAATTCCTTCAATACTGCTGACATTACTGAGTGTGACAATTTTACTGACCGGTATCATTGTGCTCTTTTCCGTGCAGTTGTCAAATATTCTGAATAACATGACAGATATTACCGGGAGAATAGGTCAGGGACTGGAGCAGATCCTTTTCTGGCTAAATGAAAACCTGAATCTGAATAAAACAGACCTGCAGGCTAATATTCCGGGACTTGTTGATAATTCAATGAACTATCTGCAAAAGGGGATCTCTTCTTCAACAACTTTTATTTTTAATATGCTTCTAACCTTTTTGCTGGTTTTCTTTCTGCTTTGGTACAGGGACAATGTCAAAAAATTTATTCTGAATCAGGCCCGGAAATCTAAAAGAAAGGAGTTAAGCAATATTATCAATCAGATTCAGACCACCCTGCAGAAATATCTTTACGGATTGCTATTGGTTATATTGATACTTGCAATATTAAACAGCATAGGATTATTGATTATAGGAATAGATTATGCCTTATTCTGGGGTATTGTTGCGGCTTTTCTTTCTGTTATTCCTTATATCGGAACTACTTTAGGAGGTACTCTCCCTTTTCTGTATTCGGTTGCAACAGCCGATAACTGGTGGCAGCCATTGTCTGTTGTTGCCCTTTATGTATTAATTCAGACGCTGGAAGGTAACATTATCACTCCCAATGTTATCGGAAGCAGTGTATCCATAAATGCAATGATAGCAATACTTGCCATCCTTGTGGGAGGCGTTATTTGGGGAATTTCAGGAATTATTCTGGCTATACCGGCTGTTGCCGTGGTGAAAATTATTTTGGAACATAACAACAGAACCAAACCGCTGGCATTTCTTTTCAGTAATAAAGTCCATAAATCAGATGATGATTTCTGGGAAGAGATGGATGATGATAAGTACAGGTTATGATGCCGGTTTTTTCTGACTTTTTCACAATGCAGCCCTATTAATCATCTTGGAGTAATTTACGCATTGAATTCATCAGGATTTCTTCACACTCAGGAGTTACAGCGCTTGCCGGTCCTGCCTCATAACCGCCTTCCTCATAAGCTTTAGCCGGACAGATATATCCTGTTCCGCAATCGCCGTATGCGGCCATTGCAACAAAAAGACCGGGGCGCATCTGTTTTGCGGCTAACTGATATTCAATGCAAAGTTCTCCGGGCATAAAAAGGATTCGTGCTTTTCCAATCTTAAGACAATTGACATTTAGCTTTTTACCCTCTTCAGTACGGTTGAGCCAGATAACTTTGAAGAGGTTATTTGTCACATAGCGGTAATCTCCCTTCTTTATCTCTTTTTCAAGATCCCTTATGAAAGAAGCTGGAGGCAGGGATACCTCATCAATTTGCCAACCAATATCAGCGGCAGTAACAGGTGCCTTTTGTGTAGCTTCCCAGGCTCTCTTCATCCCGTCAGCAAGCCGTTCAGCCAGAATACCGCGTCTCTCTTTTGAGCTGTCGTTGTACTTTCCGGCAGCTATATTACCACTGGCACCGTTAAAATGAATGTGAAATGCATCCGGTAAAGCCAACTGCCTGTAAAATCTTGCGATGCCCGGGAAGTCGGGATTTGCAACACCAGTCAGGTAATAACTCTGGGGATGAGTAGCATAGTAACTCATGACAGCAACAGGTTGCTCAGAATCCCAGAAACTTATCAGGGATACCATCGGGTCAATTAATCCCTCTGGCTCAGCCCGTAAGGCAGAGTCCCTGCACGATGAGGAACGGCTTGCCCTTACTTTTCCATCGGGCCCCAAAATGCGCCTGTTTGAAGCGACTTCATAAACCCGGGCCTCTCCAAGACCTATATGTGTTACAGCTTTTGGATTTTCCATGGAATAACGGATGGCAACCTCAAGCCGTTTTATAACCTCCCGGTCGAAAGTGCCATCATATGCCATCGGATCCATGCCTGCATCTTTTAAATACCTCTCGGCACCAAAATCACTCATGGGAGCATCATGCTGGTGCACTGTATGAATCGTCACGCGTTCCGGAACTGTTTCTGCTGCTCCCGAAAGGGCTTCCCTGAAGGCATCATGACTGTCATTATTAATACATATCCAATCGACCGAACACAATACAATGGGTAGTCCCCGACCCTGTATCACAATCCCTCTTGCCCTGAGACCCAAATCCCAACTGTTGATCATTGGCTGGTATGCGAGATTTGTGCCAACCGGAGGAGTGGCATCAACATCAAAAGTTGATATCTTTAAAATGTCCTTTGAAGAACCGTCTTCTGCAAAGCAAACAGTTACAGATGTGATTAGCGTAATTAATGATAAGGTTAGCAATAATTTAAGTCTGACAGGCTTATTCATAGTATCACTTTTTAAGTATTTAATAATTGTAGCTAATTTAAAAAGTAAAATTTGATTTACATACAGATACGTATAAAAGTTATCTGTCAAAGATTTCTCGGGGAGGATTCATTATTTGTATTAAATTAGTATCATTTTGTAAATATTGATTGCTTTAACCTAAACAGAAGATCAATATATAGTGGATTAGCAAGTATTGAAAGATTTCCGGGACTTGAATAAAAATATTACTCTATGAAGGAAGCAACCCGAAATAAGGCGGGACAAAGAAATATGACTAAAAAAAGGATATGCGGTAATGAAGTGTTTGTGATAAATTCGACGTGATGGGAAAGATAGATTGTCAAAATAAGAATATACGGTAATGAAGTGTTTCGCCGGTCTGACCCGCTCGGGAAGGGGTTCATTCGTTCTCAGGTTATTAATTAATTTTACTTTTCAATAATTATAAAATTTTAAACGGATGACAAATATAAAAAGGAGAAATTTTATAAAGTCGGCAACTGCTGCCGGAGTGGGACTGGCTTGCAGTCCCGGTGTAATTGCAGGTAAAAATATGTTCAGCGGCAAGGATGAGGTGTCTGTAGCAGTTATTGGTACAGGAAACAGGGGCAGAAGCCTGTTAAACCTTCTTGTAAAAAATACCAGTGTCAGAATTCCTGCTATTTGTGACGTAGATGACAATGCTCTTGCTCAGGCACAAAAAATACTGCAAAATAACGACAGGGGAAAGGCTGATGAATATACGGGAAGTGACTATTCTTACAAGGAGTTGCTGGTAAGGACTGATATTGACGGCGTAATTGTCGCCACCCCGTGGGAGTGGCACGTCCCGGTTGCAGTATTTGCTATGAAAAACAGGAAGTATGTCGGACTGGAAGTTCCGGCAGCTATTACGACAGAGGAGTGCTGGGAACTTGTTGATGTTCATGAAGAAACGGGGACTAACCTGATGTTCCTGGAAAATTGCTGCTATGACAGGGAAACTATGGCAGTTTTGCAGATGCTGAGGGATGGTCTGTTTGGCATACCTGTGCATGCAACATGCGGATACCGTCATAACTATTGGGGCTCCAATTCATTTATTGAATTCAGAGAAGATTCAGCCGATAATAAACACTGGAGAAACCGGCACTATCTTAAACGTAATGCTGATCTCTATCCGACCCATGGCATAGGACCCGTTGCTAACTGGTTCAATATTAACAGGGGCAACCGTTTTGACTACCTCACCTCTGTGGCAACAAAATCAAAAGGGATTTATGAATATTTAGAGAATCATCCGGAAGGGGGAAGGGATCACCCTAATGCGAAACTGGACTGGAAACAGGGGGATATTGTTACCACTATTATCAAAACATCCAACGGAGAGAGCATTATTATTAATTATGAATCGCACCTGCCCAGGCCGTATTCGCGTGACTACAGTCTTAATGGTACAAAGGGATTATGGAGTGGTGAATATATGCGCAGAGGCATATATGTTGAGGGAAAATCTCCTGTACCTCACCAGTGGGAGATGGGTGAAGCTTATGATGTATACATGAAAAAATATGATCATCCGTTATGGAAAAATCATGAAGCTGATGCCAAAAATTCAGGTCACGGAGGAATTGATTACTTCATGATTCAGGCTTTTGTGGATTGTGTAAGCCAAAATCTCTATCCACCTATTGATGTTTATGATGCTGCTACCTGGAGCTCAATTGTTCCTCTCTCGGAACAGTCTGTTGCTGGCGGGAGTGAGCCGGTATTTTTTCCTGACTTTACAAAAGGACGGTGGATTAACAGGAAACCATCTTTTGGTTTGTGATGATACTATTCGCAATTTTTTTCAACCGCACAAGCTTTTCGGTCATAGCCCCGCAAGAACATAACCACACCCAAAGGATATGGATTTTTAAGTTTGAATATAAGTACTTCCGGTTGCAATGAATAACATTTATAAGATGTGAGGGAATAGTGCTGAATGTATGCCTGATTTGGAGCAGGTATTTAATTATCAAGACTTAAAAAAACTTTGAGACGGAGTATTTCTGTTTGAGAAGGCAATCACAAGGATCTCCTGGTCGGCATCAATAAAAGAGAGACTTCTTCTGACAAGTCTGTTTAAAAAGAACTCAGGTGAAAATGAGTTTTTTACCCATACCGGATAATTCTTCTGAATTACTGTGTACCCTTGTGATTCAAGTACTTTGTTCAGAGAAGTGTAGTTGAAATATACGTAATGCTCTTTCCCGACTCCGTCAATGTTGTAGAATCTGTGCTTTTCACGCTTATTCCGGGCACTCCGGTACTCAGAGTTGGGAACAAGAATAACAATGAGTCCGCCTTCATTCAATAGTTTTTTACATTTGTGTAACAACAGAAAGGGATCCTCAAAATGCTCCAGTACATGCTGCATGTATATTACATCATATTTTTGATGTCCCTCAATCAAATCCTCTACTGTGCTGATTTTCGCATTGAGTCCTAAGTTTTTGCAATAGTCGACTGCATATCTGTTGATCTCAATTCCCAGATGATCCATTCCCAGCTTTTTTGCTGCTTCAAGGGTGCTTCCTATCGATGATCCTATCTCTAACAGGGATTTCAGATCCGGTTTTATATCAAGAGCTATCTTCAGGATCCAGGATGCTTTTTTTATTTTGTGTTGCCTGTTTTTCAGATACTTATTTGATTCGATATATTTTTTATCATACTCTTTGCTCATATCCAATGATTCAGGCGAACGCCATATCAATCCGCAGTCATTACATTTTATAAATTGTAAATTTTTGCTGGTTGAATAGATTTCCTGGTTATCCGGATCGCATGACAGATATTTTGCACATTTCAGTTTCATAAGACTTTATTCTCCGTTCAAGGTTGGATAAATGGTATAGGTAAGGAGGCATGAAATTGTTTTAATGGTATTATTACCAGTAAGTTAACGGATTGGACAATAGATGGTTTTTCCCTCATTAAGCCTCTTAGTTATAGTTAGTTAATAATATGGATATGTAAAGATAATAATTTATGCAATATCCAACAGTTATCCGGTTGAAATTTCGGGACCGGTTGATGGTTCCGGGTTGAAGATTGATTATTATGTCTTTTCAAACATAATTGATTATCCTGCTTCCATCACAGTTGGAAGGTGTAGGTGTATTTAAGCAGCAGAGTAAGGTTCAGGTAAGGAGGTAAGTCAACTCCGGCAATTTGTTTTTCTGCATTCCTGACATCATTGAAAACAAGGTAGAAATTATTCCCGTCGCGAGGATTATAATGCAGCCTGAAATTTGTAATCAGTATATTATCTATCTGATTGTACTGCATAAATGTACTGAGCGATAGTTTGGTGTTAACCATATATATAGCTTTTACCCTTCCAATGTTGTTTGTAAAGCTTTGTGATCTTTCTGAAAAGTCTACATGGTCGATCTGGTAACCGGCAGAGAGTTGCAAACTTGATGATACATTGAGTTCTGGATTTAATTTAAGCGAATACCTTGATCCGTCGAAAAAACCACCCGTCTCATATTCTATTTCAGCTACAAATTTTTTTGTCCGCGGTGAATTCATATGACCATGAATGCCTGTAAATTTATATGTGCCGGGTGGTACTGTTACATCTTTTGTAAGATAAAACTCGTTTAAGACTCCCTCCTCACGATATGTGAAGGCTGAAAAAAAAGCATACCCATTTTTAAAATTAATGTCAAATTCAGGGGATATCTCCATATTTTCAATTTTCCCGTCTGCTATTCTGCTGATCATTTCATAATCAATTCCTCCCGAGTAACTAAACACCTTTGATTTTTCACCGGGATAGATACCGTACACGACATTCCCTACAACCTGATGAATATTACTCATGAACAGGAATCCGGAGGCGGGATGGAAATCCTTTCCCCAGTATGCATATTTTGCGTCATAGCTGAATCCCTCTTCCGACCGTCTCTCTATGCCCAGGGAGATAAAGGCAGAATTTAGGGAGAGAGGATCGCCGGAGATATTTTTATCGCGTGTGCCGGCTATCTTGATATCGATGAAATCATCGTTTATCACTTTGAATATACCGTCGAGCCCGTATGCAACATTATAATTACCGTCAAAGCCAATCCGTGATGTGAGCATTCCTCCCAAATAGGAGTTTTCATTAAATACCTGTTTCCGCAACCTGGCAACACCAAAGTTTTCGGCCGGATTGCCATCAAATTTGGCTGTGTTCATGTTCAGAAATCCTATGTCCCACTTGTTTAACCGGCCGACAAGGCGGACTCCCCCCGGAATATTTACGGGATTTCCGTCGGAGATGCCTATATTACGACTGTAAAAAAGGTTTTGCGTGCCCACCAGGTCATAGCTGAAAATGCCGGAGCGCTCCTGGAAAAAGAGTCTCTTCTCGGGGAAGAAAAGTGAGTATCGTGTCAGATTGATCTGTTCATCGTCAGCTTCTACCTGCGCAAAATCGGTATTGACCGTAAAATCGAGTGTCAGATTATTGTTTAGATTGTATTTTACATCAAGACCGCCTGAAAATTCAGGATCTTCAGATTTTTCATAAATCCCGTTTTCATTTTCTTCGTGAGCACCTGATATCCCTCCTATCAGGTAAGGGGACATGTACAGGGGATTATGCGGTTTAATGGATTCAAATATGATGGTTTTGGCGAGAGAGGGCTTAATTGTCGCATTTTCTCCGTATTTAGTATCTATGGGCGGGAATGTATTTATTTCATTGGAGTGGCTGATCTTGCGGGTGATAATTAACCCCATCCGGGTGATATCATTCACGGTTTGAAAGCGCAGACTGGAGAATGGAATACGGATCTCTATGTACCAGGCGTTGCTGTCTGTCACTGTCTTTATATCCCAGAAGGTGTTCCATGTATAGTTGCGGATCTCACTGCCCGGGACCTTTATGGTAGCATCGTTTGAGACGGTATAGTCAATCTTCAGTCCCGACGGCATGGTGAAAAAGGCCATTCCGTTTTCGTTATCATTATATGAATCGAGCAGTAAGCCGAATGAATCGGAATTTTCCGATATCTCATCACGTTTTTTGCTGGTGGAGACAATTTCAGAAATATTTTCATAATAAAGACTGGCCCCAATCCACAGATAATGGTCGTCGAAGGTCATGTAAACTTCGCTTTTCTCGGTTGGTTTATTATTGAATACGGGGTAGTGCATTACCAGTGGAATCGGTTTGCTTAATTTCCATGCCGGCTCCGATGGAATGCCATCAAAAATAATTTCTGATCTCAGTGGTTTTATTTTTATTTCGTCCTGTGCAAAAAGTCCGGATGTAAAGATAACCGCCTGCAGGAGACACAATATTTTATAAGTCATCCTTTTTATTTATTTTATTGTATTCTCCAATGTCAATACCTGGCCCTTGTCGAGAAGGACTTTTTTTAATTTTTCGTATTCCACATCCTGAATTGCAATTTTTCCATCGATGGCCATGCAGGCGGCAACGGCGGCCGACTGACCTAAAATCATGAAAACCGGTTCCATCCTTATCGATCCGTATGCTATGTGGGAGGCTGAAGCACATACAGGGACAAGAATATTTCTGCACTCTTCCTTCTTTGGAATCAGTGCGCCGTATGCAATTTCATACGGACCTGGAAGAGACACGCCGATATCGCCTTCGTTCTGGACATGTCCTTCTTCATCGACATACCTCTGCACATTGTGCGAGTCGATGGTGTATGAACCCATGCCAACCGATTCCGGAGTTGGTTTACGCTTCAGCAGTTCGTTTTCTGTCATCACAAAGCTGCCGGTCATCCTGCGTGCTTCGCGAACATATATCTGATGAGGCCAGTTTCCGTTATCGGTGAATTCATCTTTCGGCAGACCGTACTCTTTCATGCGTGACTGAATCTCTTCAGGGACCCGCGGGTCATTTGCTACAAACCATAACAGACCTTTCTGGTATGTTTCGTGCTCTTTAATGATCTCTCTCCTGCGCTCATAATCTGCTTCCGGATAGTCGTAGTTCATTCCGATATTGTCGCTGCTGAACGGACCGTGGTTATTGGTGTCGGTTTTGCGGTTGGGAATAATATCAAATTTTCTGAACCATTCACGCCAGCCTGCATCAAAAATACGTACCAGCAGTTCATATTGTGTTGAGTCATATCCTTCAGGTTTGGGGAAAGGGATCCGGTTATCAGGATGGTTAGTCATACATACTCTGAAACAGTATGCCTGCACACGGTGATCTCCTTCTCCTTTTTCTCCGGGTGGCTCAGGACTTATCCCGGGAAGAAGTCCGCTGGAAGTATCTCCGGGGATACGGTAGGGATCTATTGGCTTTTCAAGGACTTTGAAATGATGTCCATGGTGATAAACTCCGGTTTGCACTCCGTTCCACTCTTCACCGTAGACATCATTACCTTCGCGGCCCACTATATAACTGACACCTGCCGACGCCATCAGGTCGCCTTCATAGGTGGCATCAATGAACATCTTTCCTTTAAATGTTTTTCCCGACAGGGTTTTTATTGAAGTTATCCTGCCGTTTTTTGTTATCACGCCGCCATCCCTGTCAAGCCACTCATCACGGAAAATTTCAATATTATTCTCCTGTATCAGCTCTTCAAGGACACTTTCCGCAACACGAGGTTCAAATATCCACATGGTACGCATATCACCATCTATGGCAGGTGTACCCTGACCCCTGTTCCCGTACTCCTCCTTTTTCATCCACCGCCAGGTCTCATCGTTTTGATAACGGTTGTATAGCCTGTGATAAAAGTTACGGGCCAGACCGCCTATTGTCTCTTTTTTGCCTGTATCGGTAAAGCCAAGTCCGCCTGCTGTAAGTCCGCCAACATGAATATCAGGCGAAACGATTATGACCGATTTGTCCGACTGTACAACTTCAACAGCAGAAATAACAGCGGCAGAAGTACCACCGTAAATAATCACATCAGCCTGATAGTGTTCCGGGTGTTGTCTTTGACATCCCGTAAAGGAAAATGCTGACAGAATTATTGCAGTTACTGCAATCCTTATAAATTTTATTTTCATTTATAATTTGGTTAAACAGTTTATAATCAATTTTTTGTATTATGCGATTTTTTAGTCATTAAATTGTTAATCTAAAAGGTATAAAAAAGAACTTTTAATTGTAAGTTTGAAAATTCATAAGAGTTAATACTTGATCGTTTTTCCCCTTTAATCCATCCCGGTTTTTATTTTGACTGTAAAAAAATTAGCAAAAAAATTCACCGCTGAAGAAAAAATTGCTAAAAATTATTCCACTAAGCTAAAATCAAATAACTCCTCACTTCAGGCATTCGTTCCTCATGCCTGATGTTCGTCAGACAGATTTGATTTTTAAACGCTTCTTTGCATAATTTTCTATACGCATTTTTTCTTAGGCGGATCATTTATCTGATAATTTAATATTTCAAAGCTGGTTTTTAAGCCTGTTACTCCGGTTTTTTCTGGGCGCAATAAGGAATTTTACCTGCATTAACTATTCAAAATGATAAACATGTTAGTTAATAATATTATCCTTCCAAATGAATTTATCTCTCAAATAACATATAGCTTTTGCCGGCACTTGTATTAATTCTTTTGATTCAGGGACTTTTCCTATCATATCTGTGTTAGAATTACGATGTTGTTTTGAAATAAATGCCTGATGTGAGTAATATTCATTTTATTTATTATCCAAAATCTGTTTGTCCTTCATTAGCTGTGTTTTAAGCAAGTTATAATCAAGGGAGTGCAGATCAGTTTTGTTTTCAATTGCAAGCGCTGCTGCTGTTGCTGCCGATTGTCCCAGGATCATGAAAACCGGCTCCATCCTTATTGATCCGAATGCAATATGGGTTGAACTCACACAAACAGGTACAAGCAGATTGCTGACTTCTCCTTTTTTAGGTATTATTGATCTGTAACTGACAGGGTAGGGAGGAAATCCGTGAGCTTCCACATTTCCTTCATTCTGAACATATCCGTTAGCATCAACATACCTTTGGATATGGTGTGAGTCCATGCCGTACGCAGCAAGACTGACAGGGTCTTCAGCTACGTCAAGTCCTTCACAGTTCCTCTGTGTCATCACATAATCGCCTATCATTCTCCTTGCTTCCCGGATATAAAGTTGCTGCTGCCAGCCGTCTTCGCGTTCATATTCATCTTTACAGGTTCCCCATTTTGAAACTACATCTCTCACTTTTTGAGGAATGCGCGGATGATAGGCCAGTGTCCACATCAGTCCCTGCTGATATTCGCGGTGTCGTTCAATAATTTTTTCACGCTCTTCGTAGCCCGCTTCCGGATATTCATAATTCTGGCCGATAAAGTCGGTGGAGTAGCCTTTCTGGTTATTGGTATCTGTTTTGCGGTTGGGCATGGGGGTGTTTATCCATGGCACCAGCGGATCTCCGTATGAGTACATCTCTTCAACCGGACCTTCAGCAGCTTCATAATTCCTGAAGAGAAGCTCGTATTCGATCTCATTATAATTATCCGGCTTTTTAAAAGGGATACGGTTGTCAGGATGGTCGGTCATTGTCATCCTGAAACAGTAAGCCTGGATTTTTTTATCCCCCCGGCCGTCTATTCCCGGACCTCCTTCAGTTATGAAAGGAAGAAAACCGCTCGACGGATCACCTTTTACGATGTATGGATCTACTCCGTCAATAAAATTATGGTGAATGGCATTCCGGGATACTCTTCCTTTAAGAGTAAGGGACACTTTATTCGCCTGGACACCATTTAACGATTCTCCGTACTCTTTGTTTGATTCACGTCCGTATGTATATGTGACACCTGCTGTAGCCATCAGGTCTCCTTCGTAAGTGGCATCGATAAACATCTTTCCGCGGTAAACCTGACCGTTTTCCATTTCAATTTCAACTATCTTATGTCCTTGCTTCTTAACTCCGTTATTCCTGTTTAGGCGCTGGTTGTAAACGATATCTACGTTTTCAGGAGCCAGCATCTCCTGATATACCTTTAATGCTGCTGAAGGTTCGAATGTCCACATGGCATCTTCCAGGTTCCTGTTTCTGTCCTGTCTGTACTCTTCCGGCTTTTGCCACTTCCAGTTTTCAGGTTTGTCGTAATACCTTTTAATATTTTGGTAGAATTCACGAGAGATGCCTCCGATGGCCTGTTTGTTACCTATATCAGTTGCTCCGAGTCCCCCTGTTGTAAGTCCGCCGATGCGGGATGAAGGCTCAATGATCACAACAGATTTTCCCATTCGTGAACTTTGTATACCCGCGGCAACTCCTGCTGAGGTTCCGCCATAAATGACAATGTCATATCCGGAGGTCTGACCAGCTCCGTTAAAAGGGATAAAAAGTATAAGAATGAAACAAAAAACAAGGCTTAGAAAGTTTTTTAATGAAGTCATAGTTATAGTTTTTAATGAAACAAACATTTATCCGGCTATGCAGGATCATATAAAAGCAAAAATATAATATATATAAGTTCCCCCGGCTTCAGTCCGGGAAAGCTATATGACATTTTAAAAATAATCAACTTTAATCATGTGAAATTTAATAATTTTCCTGATTCAACACAAAAATTGTATGCCGGCAATGCCGGAAAGCCATATTTAACAAAGCTAAATTAATTGAACTGATACCGGTAAAAGTAAAATACTTTTTCAAGATTGAATTTGCCGGGATAAGATTATTCACGGTATTTGTGATATAATTAATTATTGATTCAAAGTTACGCGTGAGCCGGGTTCATCATTAAATTAACAATTAATAGCAAGTTCAGATTTCGTTGTTTGTCAATTATATAGTTCAGCTAATTCCATTACTGTACAAACTGGTTATATTTCTGATGCTGATGCGAAAATTATTATTTGGATCGCTTAATCAATCGATAAGAATTTTTTTATTTTTGGGGCTCTGTTTTCTGAAAATAAACCGGGTATACTTAACAAAAAATATTATTGCTGTTTATAGTATTGAAAATAACCCTGTTAGAAACCGGCAGATTGTGTTGGGTGGAGATTGTTGATTATTTACTGCGGGTGAATATATTTCAGGAGTCAGACTAAATATTAAAACAGGATTGATTTTTAAATCATCAATTGTTAAAAATTTCATAAGATTGGTTGCTTTGAAAAGGTATTTGGTCGTAATATTATTTTTTCTGCTGTCATTTTCGGGATGGACACAGGAGAGGGAGTTTCAAATTCGGAATATTAATAATGTTGAGGTGAAAACGGGTAAAGTTACTTCCGTTGCGCTATATTCACGCGATTATTACACACCGAGAACGGGATACAACAATTTAGCTTTTTTTGGGGATTTTTCAGGGGAATTTGATGTTAACAAGTGGCTGGAAGTTGGCGCAGCAGGGCGTGTTATGGGTTATAAGAGAGATTATGGATGGGAAATGGAACAGAGACCAATGATATTTGGTAACCTGACAGCTATGTTGGGAAAGGCTGAAATTGAATTAGCAAACAGGTTTGAATACAGAATAATAAAAGATTTGAATGATTATATAAGGTATAAACAAGTTTTGTCCATGGAAGTCATACCCTTTAACTTTTCATGGTTAATCCTGTTTGCTGCTGAGGAGGGTTTTTATCTGTTCAACAGTGAGAGATTTAACAGGTCAAGATTAAGTGTAGGTACCAGGATTAAGTATAATAGTACTTTTGAGATGAAATTATATTATATGCTGGAAAAGAATAAGATGAATCCCGGATGGGATTCTGTTGATATACTCGGACTAAATATGTATTTTGATTTTTGAATCTTATCAGCTATATATTTTGAACCGGGGAATAGTGTGGCTGAATGTATTGGATCGGGTTTAACCTGTCATGGTTTCCAGGGCCACTTTACACAATCTTTTATTTCAGGGAAAAGAACATAGTCAGCCTTGCCTTTCATAGTCAGTGTTTTAACATTATAACCTTTCAACTGTTCAAGGGCTGTATTCATGGTTTTTCCTGAAACTGAGACATCATCGACCAGTAAAATCCTTTTTCCCTCTAAATGTAATTCCGGTTTCTGCAGGATCCGTGGTTTTTCATAAAGTGGATTATTTTGTGCGTCCCGGTAATTCAGTACCATCAACTCCAGTTCAGCATTCAGATGAAAAGCTACAATGCCGGCAGGTACAATACCTCCTGAACCTATTCCTATTACTAAATCTGTTTCAGGAAGTTCTGTTTTTTTGAGCCGTTCTGATATTTCCCGGAATGAAAGTGGTACCATATTTTGAATATTAGTTATGTATTGTATGTGTTGAATTAAATGCAAGATTAATAGAAATAAATGGTTTTTGCAAAAACTAATAACAGATCAGCAGGGCAAATGCATGAAAACTTACATTCTTTCCAAAATCCCTGCATTCATTTTTTAATGTATGCTTTTAAAGGTTTTGTCTAAAATAAAAGTGCATATACATAAAACATTGTATGTTAACTGTTTAGAAGAAATTAACAACAAAATATTTGCGTATGAAAAATAATATTAGATTTACGGAGTAAAATAGTGTAAAAAACAGGGAAATGTTTAGGTTTTACGCTGTGGACATATGTCTGCCTTTATTTGAGTAGAGACTGGGTAATAAACTTTTAATAATCATGGCACTTCGGGTTTTGAGCAGTCTTACAAAATAATTGTAATTAAGATCATTAATGATAAAGTGATTGATCAATTAAAATTAGATATTAATTAGTTCGTTTTATAATACCCGATAGTAACCTTTAATTTCTTCCCCAAATATTTTTTTGTGATACTTTTTAAATCCAGCTCATCGGCT
>ENA-OSEO01001361-OSEO01001361.1-sediment-metagenome-genome-assembly--contig:-NODE-1361-length-44914-cov-8.512523_pt1 | contig 44914 bp, 34 predicted proteins | sample MGYA00237883_ERZ534232 | MGnify/ENA metagenome assembly ERZ534232 | reverse complement strand
TTTCTCTTAATCCCATCATCCCATTATTCCAGCATTTCTCTTAATTCCTTTATTTTTTGAGCTATAAATGATACTTCCTCCTGCCTTGTGTCAAAATAAATTTTATATAAATCACCCTTTTCCGGAGTTTTAAACTTACTTCTATGTTCCATTTGTTTTGTAAGTCTTCCGCTTGCATCATTATATCGAATTAAATCCCTGGCTGATTCAATAATTGCATTTGATGATCTAAAATTTTCTAATAACCTAACTGGCTTTACATTATCATATCTTTCTTTAAATGTTAAAATATTATCGACATTTGCTCCTTGAAATTCGAAAATTGCCTGATCATCATCCCCAACAACACAAAGATTTCCATTTTCCCCTGCAATTAAATTAATTAGCCTTTCCTGAAGTGGATTTATATCTTGATATTCATCAACTACGACATATTTAATTTTCTTTCTAATCTTATTTAATTCTTCCACAGAAGTTTGAAGGATACTGACTAAATGACTAATTATAGAAGAGAAATCAATAAATTTATGTTGATCCATCAATTCTTTGTAATTATTGTAACATAAAAAGAACCTGGGCGAATTCTCCTCAATATGATCACCCGAAATCATATTTTGTTTTACAATATCAATGGATTTAACAAAATTTCTCATGACGATAAACATATTTTGCCTACCACTTTTGAGACTGTTTAAATTCAAATTCCCATAATGTCTTGATAAAAATAAAAGTTGCTTATCTTCATCTATTATATCGTAGTTCCTGTATTCCGGCTTTATTTCTTTCAAATATTGAAAACAAAATGCATGAATTGTACCAATGTACATACCCCCTAATTCTGGATTATCTGGCATTAGTTCTTCCAGTTGAGAACGAATCCTAAGTTTCATTTCATTGGCTGCTTTTTCCGTGAATGTAAAAGCCAGGATTTCTTCTTTTGAAACACCAGATAGTACAAGATTTGCAACTCTCCTGGAAATTGTTTGTGTTTTTCCTGAACCAGCACAGGCAATAATCTGAAGATTACCATTTAAATGATTAATAGCTTCAATTTGGTCATTGGTAAGTTTCATCTATATTTTATGTTGATCAGTTAATTCCTAATAATAAATAATCCTATTTTTTTGGCCAGCAGTGGTGGAACAGCATTTCCAATCATTTTTGCCACAGTTCCCTGAGAATTTGAATAAAAAACAAAATCTTCAGGAAAACTTTGCAAAGTTGCACCTTCACGTAATGAAATTGCACGGTCTTGTTCCGGGTGGCCGTAACGACCATTGGAATAACTCACAAAACGGGTAGTTATCGCAGGTGATGGTTTGTCCCAAAACATACGGCCATAAACATCAGTATGCCCATCATGATTTTTATAACACGCAGGTTGTAAACTGTTATCTTTCCAGTCGAGCCTGCTGCCACCATCATGAGGTGTGCATTTTATTCTTTTTAGATTTATTGGAGATAGCCGGGCAGAAGTATGTAAAAAAACGGATTTGTCAATAGTACCATGTTCAATCCAAGGAAATTTAATCTGATCGCCAATGGCATTCTTTACTGTTTTCACATTCACTTTGTCCCCTGCCGGAAGTTTGACTTTATCCTTAACACGCGATGCGATTAATACGTAACGCAGCCTATTCTGTGGAACTCCAAAATATTTTGCATTCAACAAATCATCATCAAATATATATCCATTTTTTTTCAGGAGAGCTTTGAACTTCCCCAAAGGACTTTCCGGTTTGGTATCCAAACCAGGTACATTCTCAATAAATACATATCCGGGGCGGTAATAATCAACAAACTCCTGAAAATCAGCCAGCAATAAACGGGTACTACAAGATTTTGTTTTATCCGTTTTTATGTTTGAATAATATTGGCAAGGACTGCATCCGGCAAAAATTAAATTATTTTGATTGCGCCTGATTTTAAAGAATTTACCTACTTCTTTTTTATCCAAATTGGAAACATCGGCTGGTAAGAATTTTGCTCCAATATTTTTCTCATATGTTTCCTTGCAGGATTTATCGATATCAATTCCACCCAAAACTTCAATTCCAGCCAGTTTAAAGCCAAGGCTTACTCCGCCTATCGAACAAAAGAAGTCAACTGCTTTCAATTTATTTTTGGGATTTGGCATTTTAATTCAGCTAATTTTCAAAATTAATTTTTAATAATGAATTATCATAATCTTAAAACCTGAAAATGAAGATAATTTTTAACCTCTTATTGTTCTTATCAAGTTTTGTAAAGTGTTATCCTTTTTATCTTTCAGTTCACAAGTCCATAATGAAATCACTTTCCAGCCAAGGACATTCAATTGAATTTCAGCTTCCCTGTCGCGCTTTTGAGTCTCCCGGATTTTATTCAACCACCATTCGGTTCGGGTTTTGGGGATTACAAAATATTTACAACCATCATGTCCGTGCCAAAAACAGCCGTTTATAAAAATTACAGTTTTATATTTGGGTAAAACAATGTCGGGTTTGCCGGGAAGATTTTTCACATTAAGCCGGTACCTAAATCCGTTGGAAAACAAAAACCTTCGCACCAGCATTTCGGGTTTGGTGTTTTTGCCCTTAATACGACTCATGTTGAAGGAACGGGTAACTTTATTATGCACATCGGCCATTTTAGCAAAGAATTTAAAGAATCTTCTGTGTAAAGTTAAAAAGAAATAAATATCGGGGAAACAGATTTTTTTAGTTTGGCATAGTTTTTTTTCAAAAGAATTGGGTTGAATTCCGGTAAAATAAACTTATATATGAAAATCTATACAACCGTTTTATTATGATGTATTCTTAAAAATTCTTTTGGTATAATCTCTTATTGCCTGACAACTAAACGTACCAAATGACTCCAGTCAGCAATAAATGTAAAAAGCCCTGTTTCTCATGCTGAATAATTTCACCAGGCTCTCCTTAAATAATTCAAAGTAAGGCCATAATCTGTCAGTTTTTTAATCCTTACCCCATGGAAGAAATACCTTAAAGGTTGTATCGTTGTTGACTTTGGATTTAAAAGTGATATCACCTCTAAAATATCTTCAACTTCTTCTCTTAGCTCTGATTCATCTTCAATAATCATTATTTTTGTCATAACTGCTTTTTAAGAGGTTTTTTACCTTTAACTACAACTTTAATATTCAGGCCTTTAATTTAATCATGCCAATAAATCATTATCACATTGATTGCAACAAATCTATAAAATTCCCTATTCCCTCAAAAAACAGATGAACTAAACATAATGATAGTATTATTCCGGATATATTGCCTTTTGTTTAAGTATTTGAGAGTGGCAACAAGAATTATAACAGATTGAAGTTTTTTTATTGATTAGTGCTATGAATTCCCCATGGATATTGTTTTCTTGTAACACAGAAAAAACCCTCTGTTTCCTTTGTTAAATCTATCTCAAAAATTAATTTTTCCTGATCTCCGCAATAAGGTTCAACAAATTTCATTAAGTACTTTTTTTTATGAACTCCGGTAACCTCTATATCCAGATCGTATAAACAGTCACAGTCACATAAAGCACTTCTTTCAAATTCCTGAATGATTATTGTATCATCATCTAACGAAACTAAGCACCACAGTTTTTCGGGACAGCAATTAAATCCGGCATTTATGTGCTTGAGAATAAGTTTATTGCCATCCCTGAAGGAATAATCAACACATGATAAACTATCCGGGGTAATCAAGGTAGCTGACTTAAAAAAATCTTTACAGGAGGTGTGTTTTACTATTTGACCTTTAACTGCCAACTGCTGAGGATCGACTGTTCCATTCTCGCAACTGAAAAGAAAGGGACAGATAATAAAAGTTATTAATATTAAATAAATTACAGCTTTCATTTATATCAAATGATCATTTCAGCTTACGTCAGTTTTATAAAATGGTTACCTCAAATGCATATACTTATTTTTAAATTTTACCAATGGAGCCCGGTAGGAAGGTTGTGATATTTTCCATTGAAACATTTGTTCTTATTTTTCGCAAATTAAATCTGAATTTAAACAGGATCATTCATTATACATACCCGCAGAACCTTTCTCTGTTTAGTAGTATAAATGGTCTAAGTTCTTTATCAGGCCAGGTACGAAAACGGGAATCTCTGAGTGGATCGCTTACCCAACTGTTATATGCCCAGCGCAGGAATCCGTCAAAACCTGCAGCCATGGTATACCAGCCTATAAATGAGCCTTCTGCAGGAGAAGAAAACGTGAATACATTAGGAAATTCATCTGCACAGCATACATACCAGGTGGAGACGTATCCTTTTTCCTTACGATATTGCATATCATCAGGTTCAATCAATGCTCCGTGAGCTACACACAAGTCCGTTAACTGATCAGGATAGAGCTTATAACTCTTATGGTTGTCAGCCAGGGCAACACCCATTCCTGGTGCAGTCTCCTCTAACAGTTTAAGCATAGCCTGCATTTCGGAAGGCCTGCGTTCATCCATGGCTATCCGTGTTATATCCCTCCACCCTTTTTCATCAAGATGCTTTATAAAATCTTTAAGGAATGGCACCCAAATATCTGCATGTTCCCTGGTGCCCGGCACAGCCTTTACTTTTATCTCATTTCCGGTCTTTTCATCAAAGTAGTATAATTCATTACCCCACGGCACCATAGAGTAACAATTGATCTGAGAATTGATGCCAATCTCATTCATCATGAAATTCACCCAGTTATCAAACACAGCATAGTCATAACTCCATGTGCCATCTGAATTTTTCTGCCATGTTATCATTGATTCAAAAGGATCGAAGGTCTGTCTGCCCCATGGATATTTGTTCAATGTGGTGGTCACGACTTTTTGTCCTGCACCGGCAAGCATTTTCATAATGTGACGCAGGGCTTTCCAGTGCCCGTCAGACCAAGGCTCAACGCCATGAACGCGGGCAACGGCGTAAGGATTTTGCCATAGGTCGAGATGAAATTTCCATTCAGATGCAGGAGGAAGTACCCTTGAAATTACCTCAACGTTGAAAGTAATAGTATCCCTTTTTTTACCCTCACTATACATTGTCAGAGTTGATGAATATTTTCCGGGTGCTGCATCCTCCGGTACACCAAATAGTAATCCATACCGGCCTGGTGGTTTGTGCTTCCATATTAAAACATTCCAGGGGATCAAGAATATCAGGACTTAGTGATGCTGCAAAATCTTCGGGCTTGCGCCGTCCGCACCCGTCGGCAAATTCGTCGGTAATAACATAACGAACAAACCTGGCTTGTGCTATTGACGCCGGCATAAGGTTATTATCACCGGATACAAAATCAGAAAACTCAAATTCAATCTGGTTTACCGGATCTTTTGTCCGGAGCACCAACTGGGCAGATAATTGTTCTCCTCTCCATGCTACCCCGTTCCAGACATTTTCTTTTACAACATCAGGTACAGAACTTCTTGGGTAAAGCACATCTACAGAACCCAAAGAGCTTGAAAGTCCTGATTTTACTGCCTCCCAGTTCACATTTGCCAGTGGAGCAGGATCAGCAGCCTCTTTATAAGCAGGACACTCTTTAGCCGGCCGGCTCTGGCTGCAACCAGTTACCAGCAGCAATATTACCAGAAAGCGAAAAATTATTTTAACCATAGTAACAATATTTACATTGTACTTATTTTATCATTTCAATCAAATGAAACAATAGCCGGAAATTTAATTCACCAATATTGCAATTATTCTGACTGCTTAACTTAAATTTCTTTAGTATTTGATTTACAGTCATTAAAATAAATTATTATTTTTGATAATGAAAAGTCTTCCTTTAAAGTAATAGCTATATCAAAACTAATTTAAAATCAACTTTATGGACAAAATTAAAAGATTACTGCTTTTTAACGCCAGTTGTCTGGCGCTTGTTGTAACTGCACTTGCTTTTGGCACAAGGGGAGGATTCATTACTCCCTGGATGGAGGAATTCAATCTGACAGGAGCCCAGGTAGGATGGATAGTAGGAACAGCCTTCTGGGGATTTACCGTAGCGATGGTTATTTTTGGCCCGCTTGTCGATATCATGGGAATTGGAAGGGTAATTGCCATAGCATTTATCTGCCATTTAATCGGACTGGTAATGACAATTTTTGCCAACGGTTTTTGGACTCTTTTCTTTTCCACCATGTTCATAGGTATCGCCAACGGCAGCGTGGAAGCTGCATGCAATCCTTTGATCACTGCTCTTTATCCGAATGACAAAACAGCTAAACTCAACAGGTTTCATATGTGGTTTCCGGCCGGGATTGTATTCGGAGGACTGCTGGTTTACTTCTTTGCACAGATCGGCTGGGACTGGAGAATACAGACCGCTGCTATGTTAGTGCCTACACTGGGATATGGCCTAATGTTTCTGGGGAAAAAATTTCCGGAAACCGAACGTGTTACATCAGGAGCTACCTATAAGGATATGTTAAAAGCCTGTGTTTCTCCTCTGTTTCTTTTTATGGCTTTTTTCATGCTCTTCACCGCTGCCACGGAGCTTGGAACAAACCAGTGGATAGCAGCGCTCTTTAACCACTCGGTCGACCATCTGTTTGGCAAGGGCTTAAGCAGTATTCTTATTCTTGTGTGGATATCAGCAGTGATGGCCATTGCACGTCTGGTTGCAGGTCCGGTGGTACACAAATTATCGGGCATCGGAGTATTACTTTTCTCTGCAATCTTCTCCGGTATAGGTCTTTATCTCATGAGTATATCATCAGGAATTGTGCTCTTTGCAGCAGCTACGGTCTTTGCTCTTGGAGTTGCTTATTTCTGGCCTAACATGCTGGGAGTTGTTGCAGAAAAAATACCTAACAGCGGTGCCCTTGGTCTCGCCATAATGGGAGGAATCGGATTTCTGGGCGGTGCAATTGCCCAGCCGGCACTCGGTCGGATATATGACGTTCAGATGGACAGATTTGGAAACGACCTGCAGGCAGGTGCTGCTACTTTGCAATACGTAATTGTGCTTACTGTTATTCTTACAATAGCTTTTCTTTATCTGTTTATTAAAGACCGCAAAAACAAGGAGGTTAAGACCGGTTAAACTATAAAAAATATTTTAATAAGTCTCTCACATAGCATGCGACAATTACACTTACAATTTTGCTGCATGTAACTACTTATTCAGAATTATGGAATGAGATACTTGATCTCCATTAGGTGTATTTACCATGATAAAATAGTTACCTGATGGTAATTCAAGATAAATTTCTGAATTTCCGGTATTAAGAACTCCCTTTTGGACACAAATTCCTCCTACGTCGAAAATGGAGTAGTTACAATTTTTTTTAATTCCCTCAATATATAGTCTTCCGGTCGAAGGATTTGGATAAACACTGAAATTTTCCTTTGTCATTCCTGTTGCTGATGTTATGATTAATTGCAGTGAATCTGAGGCAATTAATACCGGTGCACGGTCGGAGTCATAATACATAGTTTTAAACCGGCTTATATCTTCATCCTCTTCTGCTTCTCCGAATAAACCATGCAGCCAGCTTTCGGGTGCTGTTTCGTAATGTAAAGATACCCTGACATTTGCATTAGCGGTTAAATTTGTCAACGGAAAACCATATATGACAGTTTCTTCACCTGATCCGGAAAAATAATCGGGATCCTGAACTGCCTTACCCACAACTTTCACAGTATCATAGTTAGAATGACTGTCTTGAAAACCTTCGGGTACAACCCTGTTATCTTTTAAGGGAGTATAAGCCTTCTCAAGTACTGTGGTTACCTTACCTCTTGTATCTCCCATTACAAACTCATATATCTGGACCTGATTCTCATCGTTAATAATTTGATAATGAGGCTCAAATTTTTCATTATCGGTATTCATAAGTGCTGCAGAACCTTGTTTACCGGAATGAAAAAGTGTATCTGAATTATTAGTTACAAGGCATTCAAGATAAGCACGTCTGCTGGGAAATCCTGTCGGGAATTTATGCCCTGCCTTATTTTTAAGAGTCACCTCCACAAAAACTGAGTCATCAGTTTTGTAGATCTCTTTAATATTAAGATTGATAGTTTCTTCTTTTAACATCTGCTCTGTACGTTCAATCGATTGTGTTAGAAAATCAACTCCGCTATGTAGTTGCAGCTCCTCATGGTTCTCCTTTAAAAGGTTGAGCATAAAGAAATTTCCTCCTGTGAAATCATGAATACCAAAAGGCTGTCGTCCTGCAGCAAAGCCTGGCCGGCTTGTGATCTTTACCGGTTCATAAATGCGTGGTAGGTGGCACGACTGGCATGAAATATCCTGCTCTCCAAATAAAGAGTTTTCCCATTCATGATAAAGTGCCTGTTCCACGAAGGTTTCTCCGGTTAGTTCCCCGTTTTCATCTGCCGAATTTGTCAGTAAAGTATGACAGGAACCACAAAGCCGGGAGTCATTGATCTTTTCAGAGTAGACCGGTGTATATCCGGTATTCATGAACATCTGGGCAGTAAGCGGACTTTCATAAGGTCCGTATATCTCCCTTAAAGTGTTTATCTCAAAATTACCTGAAAACAGGGACGAACTGAAATCGTTAATCTGGTGACAGACGGTACAGGAAATGCCATCTCTGCCGATTTCATCATTTTTCAGACTGTCGAGGTTATAGATGCCGGCACTGTTCAAATGAGCATTGAGCATTCCCATTGGAGCATGACACCGGGTGCAAACATTCTCAAGTGCATCCTTATGCGAATGATTCTCAAGTCCCTCGTGCCTGACTTTGGCTTTCCAAAACGGATCTTTTGAAGAATTGGCGAGCATGGTGCTCTGCCAGCGGGAGACAAGAGAAACATCGTTTCCCTGACTGTCGCGTAAGGCAAAATCACTGGTCGAATGACACATCACGCAAACTCCTGATGCTGAAAACCACGTATTTGATTTTACGGGCAATACCTCATTATAAATAATGTAGCCTGCAGAGATAAATAATATCAGCAGCAGTGTCAGAAAAATCATTTTTCGCATTTCCATTTTCGTACAATTTTTAAGTCGCAGGGTAAAAAGCTACATGCCTTTAATGGAAAGGGGGTGCTCATTGCTACAAAGTCCTGATTGCAGGAGGAGAATCGCACGACTTGTTTCACGGCATTTTACTTATATGATTATTATAATCAGACACCGGATTAAAAAAAAACTTGCGCTATTTTCGTTTTTTTTCTTCGGTTCTGCTTTCCATCCAGTAATAAATTATGGGTAAAACCATTAATGTAAGCATAGTAGATGTAATGAGGCCCCCTATTACAACTGTAGCAAGAGGACGCTGCACTTCAGAACCTGGACCGGTATTGAATGCCATGGGGATAAATCCGAGGCTTGCAACGAGGGCAGTCATGAGGACAGGTCGCAAACGGTTTGCTGCACCGTCAAGTATAGCTCTCTTCAAACCAAAACCTTCTTGTTTACGCAATTCGTTTATGTGATCCACAAGAACAATTCCGTTTAATACGGCAACACCAAACAGCGCTACGAAACCTATACTTGCCGAAACAGAAAGATACATTCCGCGCAGCCATAGTAAAAATACTCCTCCTGAAAGGGCAAAAGGAAGATTCAGCAGAATAAGGACTGCATATTTCATTTTGCCAAAGTTAAGATATAGCAATCCTATGATTATGAAAATGGACAGTGGAACTACCAGTAAAAGATGACGCATTGCCCTGCGCTGGTTTTCGAAAGTGCCGCCGTAGTCTATAAAATAACCGGCAGGAATTTCTGCCTGATCTTTTATCTTTTGTTCAAGTTTAGAAACATATGATCCCATATCTGTATCTTTTATATTTATAGCTACTATTAACCTTCTCCATCCGTTTTCACGCTGTATCTCACGCGGACCCTCCTGCAGCTCAATTCCTGCCAATCGTTTCATGGGTACGAAATCGCCGGTCGGCAAATGAACGGGCACTTCACCGATTTTGTACAATTCATCCCGGATATCTTCAGGATAACGGACAATTATATCAAAATTTCTTTGCCCTTCGTATAATACTCCGGCAGAACTTCCCCCAATGCCTGCTTCAATGACTTTTTGGACTTCATTAACATTAAACCCGAATGATGCCACTGCTTCCCTGTCTATATTAACAGTAAGATAAGGTTGTCCGGCAGTTTGCTCAACATAAAAGTTATCGGTTCCTTCGAGTGAAGGCAGCAGAGCAGAAATATTTTCACCAATCCGGGTTAACACCTCCATATCTTCACCGTATATTTTAACAGCAAGATCCGATTTTACCCCGCTCGTAAGTTCATCAACCCGCATAGCTATTGGTTGGGTAAAATTATAAGCCAGTCCCGGCTCAGTTTGCAGATAAGGCTCAATTTCAGTAATGATATCTTCCCTTGTAATCCCTTTCCTCCACTCCTTTTCCGGCTTCAGCACTATCCAGACATCGGTTTGATGCACTCCCATCCAGTCGTTGGCCAGATCTGACCGCCCGGTTTTAGGTACAACAGTTTTAATTTCGGGAATATTTTGAATCAACTTACCGGCAAGCCAGTTGGCATTTTCAATTGACTGATCGAGTGTAACAGAGGGCATCCTTACCTGCTCAACTAAAACAGACCCTTCATCAAGCTCAGGAACAAATTCACTGCCAAGTCTCGAAAGCAGAAAAACAGAAGCTCCAAAAATAACACCTGCTACTGATACTGCTACCCACCGGCGGTTTAGATATTTTTCGAGCCTTCTTACATAAAGAGGCTGAAGAACATGGGTCAACCTGTTTTTTCGTATTTTGATACCTTTCCTGAAGATGATGGTTGAAATGGCAGGTATAAAGATTAAGGATAAAAGCAAGGAACCTAAAACAGCTGCAGCTACTGTTATTGCCATAGGCCGGTACATTATTCCTTCCATTCCTCTGAAAGTCATTATCGGGACATAGACCATGAGTATGATCAAAACTCCGAAAAAAATAGGACGAACAACCTGCTGTGCTGCATTTTTTATCACTTCGCTCTTATCTGAATTTGAATCTTTTTGCAGGCGATGCACAATGTTTTCTACCATAACCACCGAACCATCCACTACCATTCCAAAGTCTATTGCTCCCAGGCTCATAAGGTTCGCAGCCAGTCCAAATTCGCGCATTCCTATGAAAGCAAATAACATAGAAAGCGGAATAACCATTGCAACAATCAGAGCTCCTGAAATTTCTCCCAGCATTAATAACAGTACAACTATTACCAACATACCGCCTTCAATCAAATTGGTTGAAATCGTTGAGGTAGTCCGGTCAATCAAATCCGATTGATCATAAAATTTTTCTATTTTTACCCCTTCCGGCAAACTGGCATTGATCGTTTCAATTTTCTCCTCGATATCAGAAATCACTTCCCTTCCGTTTCCTCCGCGTAACATCATCACGATACCGGTAACCACCTCTCCTTTACCATCACGGGTAACTCCTCCCTGCCTTATCTGTGTCCCTGTGCCAACTTCCGCAATATCACGTATGAATACCGGCTTATTTGCCACATTTTTTACTATTATATTTTCAATATCCTTTATAGCGGAGATCTGTCCAAAACCTCTGATAATATATTGTTCATCGTTATGTTCAATAAAATTTCCGCCTGAAACACTATTATTGTTTTCAATAGCGTCCATCACCTCGGAAATACCTATGCCGTATGTGCGTAACCTTCCCGGCTGAACTATAACTTCATATTGCTTAACAAAACCTCCAAATGAATTTATTTCAGTAACTCCCCTGACCACCTTCAGCTGAGGTGCAATAAGCCAGTCCTGTATTTCACGCAATTGGGTAAGTGAATAATTTTCACCATGAACAACATACTGGTATATTTCACCCAGAGCTGTCGATATAGGCCCAAGCTGCGGACTTGAAACACCCTGTGGCAATTCGTCCGACAGTGATTGAATACGCTGACTTACCATCTGACGTGCAAAATAGATATCAGTTCCCTCGTCAAATTCAACTGTTACAGCAGAAAGACCAAATTGAGAGATAGAACGCACCTGAGACACCTCCGGCAATCCGTTCATAGCTGTTTCAATAGGGTAACTTACCAGTTTTTCAACATCAAAAGGAGAAAACCGGCCCGCTTTTGTAATCACTAAAACCTGAACGGGTGTTACATCAGGTAAAGAATTGATGGGCAATTGCATAAGGGAAAAATATCCTCCTACGGCCATTAAAACAACCAGGGAAAGGGCTACAAATTTTTGTCTGACACTAAATGTAATAATATTTTTAAGCATGAGAGTTTCTGTTCATTTGATTTGTTAATCTTCAGAAATAATATCAAAGCGAGACAGGGCTTTCAGACTGAATACGTTTGATGAGGCTACCCTTTCACCCTCTTTTAATCCGCTTTCCACATATACCTGACGTGCGCCAATTTCAGAGATACCGACAGCTCTTTTTTCAAAAATCAGCGGGCTTTTTTGAACAAAAACAACAGCCTGATTACCATCGTATGAAAGTGCCTCAACAGGTATGGCGATGATCTCTTTTTTCGAGGATGAAGCAACCTCCAGCCTCACATTTTCACCGGGCTGTGGCCAATTATCAATAGTCGGAACAATGATGTTTATAATTACTGAACGGCTGTTTTCATCAAGACCCGGATTAATCGAAGATATTGTTGCCTCTATTATTGAAGCTAAATCTTCCTGTCTCCTCATAACCTTAACAGTATCACCCCTGTTGATCAGCCTTGCGTCATCAGGGGAAACATAACCGCGAACCAATACGATTCTGGCATCAAGTACCCGTGACAGATTTTCGAGTTCATTGACCGACTGACCCTGTTCAACAAAATTTTTCTCAATCATCCCGCTTATGGGGGAATGGATCTTTAGCACAGGATCAATACTTTCATCATGAATCAACGACTCAATCTCTTCATCCAAAACTCCCAAAGCTCTAAGCTTTGAATAGGCTGCTCTTACCGAAGCCGAAGATCGCTGGTATTCTGCAGTAGCCCTTTCAAGTTCACTCACAGAACTGATAGTCTCCTCAACCAGTTGCTTCATCCTCTTCAGCCGGTTAGACTGAAACTGCTCTTCGGCATAGGCCTGAAGATACTCAGATACCAGGGTACCAAACTCCAGACTCTGAACATTAAACAATACTTCTCCCTCCCTTACCCAATCGCCTTCATATTTATTTATCCTGCTTATTTGTCCGGAAATGGGTACACTTATGATACTGACATGGTCCGGCGCAGGAAAGACAACTCCGGGAGCCGCAATAAGATGTTCAACAAGACTGCTTGTTACTGTTTCTGTCTGTATCTGAAGTTCCTGCTGCTGCCTTTCTGTAAGTTCCACCATAGATATTTTTACTTCAGGTGCCAGCGACGGGGGAAGCTCTGTCTGCTCTGCTACTGTGACTGATCCCCTTTCCCTGTTACCTGAACAGGCCATTAAAATCAGCATTACAGCCGCAAATGATAATATCGTAATCTTTCTCATATAATGATGTTTTAATTTTCAGAATTAATAAACAATATCCTTACCCAGATATTTCTCTAAAGAAATTAGTTGAAGATAATAATCACGCAGTGCAGATAAGTACCGTTGCTCACTGTTCAGATAGGTTTGCTGTGCTGTCAAAAGATTTAACAGGTCAATTTCACCTAACTGATATGCGCGAAGACTTAATTCCTGAAGTTGTGAGGCTCTCTCTTTCATGACCTTATGGTAGCGTTCAATTATTGAACGGCTGACATCATAATTGTGCCAGGCATATTCAATTTGCTTTTTTATATCAAGGCTGACCTCTTTCTGTTTCCAGGTTATCTCTTCCTGCCTGGCCATTGTCTGTCTGATTTTTCCCTTTTGGTCAAGAGGATACCAGAGCGGAATCCGGAGTCCCACTTCAAATCCCCTGAAATTAAATCCTTCTCCAAAATTTTGTTTGTAGAAATTCAGCCTTAAGTCAGGCAGAATATTGCTTTTCGCCTCTTTAAGAAAATAATTGACTGACTCTAATTCATGCTGAGTTGCTAAAATACGAGGATGATTTTTTTTAGTTAAAAGTGCCTCAATCTGAGAAATACCCAAATCCTCTGTGTGCAGGGTATCTGAAAAGGAGATAGAATAGAGTTGCTCATCTTCCGGCAAACCCATGGCATAAAAGAGTCCGTAACGCGCCTTATGCAATATCCACTCACTCTGATCCAGATCATTTTTTGCTTCTTCGAGTCTTAATTCAGCATTAGCCAGATCAATACCATTTGCCATGCCGGTCACAAATTTTGTATATACGGCATTATAGAGTTCCTGAGCCAGTTGAAGCTGATTTTGTCTCGATTGCTGCAGATAAAGAGCATATAAGACCTCCGCATAAAAACTTTTAACCTCTGCTTTTATATCATTTTCAAGCGCTGTTACCTGAAGCTGCAAGGCTTTTACCTCTTCTGAGATACCCTTTAGCCGGTAAACTGTTGTAACAGGGAAGTCAATTTCCTGGGAAACTGTAACTCTTTTTTCGTCAAAAAGATCACCTGGTCCGCTGGAAATGCCCTCTTTAAAATAACTTATCTCCGGAGCAGATATCCCTGTTTCGGTTCTCCAAAAATGTCTCTTTTGCTCTAAACCGGCTTTCAGCATCTGCAGCTCTGCATTTTGTTCAAATGCTGATTCGACAGCCTCCTGAATTGTAAGCAGATTATCCTGTCCGGCAGTCTGCAGCAAAACGAAAAATAATCCTGCAAATACAAATAATCTACTGGTCATCTATATGATTGTTGATTTTTTAAACTTAATTAAAGTTAACAAGCCAGCCCGAATAATGTTTAATAATCGTGCTCTGATAAAAAATTAGTATGATAATGAACCCTGAAATTCCAGCTTTCCCGGAATATTGTTTTATGTTTATTATAAAAGTAAAAATATGAATTTTTTCAATTGATCCTTGTTAATAATTGAAAATCAAATAAATAAATTTTACAGCCTATTTCAAAAGCAACCAATTATTCATTGCATCACTAAATATAACTATTATGACACATAACCGGGAAAAAACTTGCAGGACAATGCTATAATAATTACCTGTTTGAAAAGGGCTCCATATGAATGTTAATATGAGTATTGTCTCCGAATCTTGTATATAATTTCTTCTCAATCACAGTTGCAATATCATGAGATTCAGTAAGAGTGAGTGTTCCGTCCATCTGTATGTGAATGTCAATGGCATAACTGTTACCTATCTTTCTTGTTTTCAGCCGGTGGGAATCTCTAACTCCGGGAGTCTGATGAACTATTTTGAGTATCTCTTTCTCCACTTCATCCGGCAGAGCAGATTCCATAAGCTCTTTTACACTTGGAAGTCCGAGTTTAACAGCAATGTGAATTATGAAAAAACTGACTATTACCCCTGCCAGAGGGTCAAGTATCCTCCACTTTTCACCTAAAAAAATAGCTCCCCCTACTCCTAACAGTGTTCCTATGCTTGAAAGAGAATCTGACCTGTGGTGCCAGGCATTTGCAATAACAGCCTGATTATTAATGGATTTGCCCACTCTTAAAGTATACTGAAAAAGCCACTCTTTGGTTAATATCGACACAAACGCAGCAATCAAAGCTATTACGGATGGTCTGACAAGGGGTTCGCCTGAAAAGGTCTTTAGTATATTTTGAATCCCGCTCCAGCAAATCCCTGCACCAACAACCAGCAGAGCAAGACTTATTACAAGTGTGGCAAAAGTTTCAAATTTTCCGTGACCGTATCTGTGATTTTTATCACTGCCCTTACCCGATACCCTTACAAAACCTAATACCACAAGGTCTGTACCGGAATCTGAAAAAGAGTGAACCCCGTCTGCAATCATGGCAGTACTGTTCCCAAATATACCTGCCAGTAGTTTGCCTCCGGAGAGCAACATATTTACAACAAAGCCAATCCATGTAACTCTTTGTGCTTTTTGAGTGCGGTCATGCATAACGATAAGTTGAAAATTTCATGCAATTTAATCAAATTAACTCCATTTCTGCAGCCTGTATGCCTCTTTAAATTAATCCTGTACCAAATCTGCCGGAAGCAATTGGTACACAAAAATAATCATATCTGCTCAGATTTATTTTCCACACCGGAGAAATTTTCAAATGTAACAGGAATTCACTAATTCTGATTTACAAATCTTACACTTCAGTGACCGTTTTCGACAGTTCAGTTATTTTTTTATGGTCTGAGCCAACTGTGGGCTCTAATTTTACACATTATTATGTTTAAAATGCAGACTTATTTGGCCTGAAGTGACAAAGTGATGTCATCATCGACACAAGGAGTTGTAATTTTTACCTGAAAATTAAGATAATAATGATAAGATCATGAAAAAATTTGTATATGGATCAGTATTTCTGTTTTGCCTGGCTTTACTGGCTGGTTGTGCCGGCAATAATGAAAAGCAAAACGAAATTATCCGTATGGTAAAAATTGAACCGGTAAGACAAGCCGATTCATTAATGGTGAGAAATTTCCCCGGGATAATAAAGGAAGCTAATGAGGTTAACCTGGCATTCCGGGTAGCCGGTCCGATTGAAAAAATCCTGGTAAAAGAGGGTGATTATGTAAAAGCCGGACAAATTATCGCTCAGATCGATCCACGCGATTATAAAGTGCAACTGGACGCAGCACAGGCACAGTACGATCAGGTAAAAGCCGAAGCCGGTCGCGTAATTGAGTTGCACAACCGGCAGAGTGTTTCCGGTAACGACTATGACAAAGCAGTGTCAGGACTGAAAATGGTGGAGGCACAACTCAAAAATGCCAAAGATCAGTTGAACGACACTAAATTAACGGCTCCGGTCTCAGGATATATTCAAAAAATCAACTTCCCGGAAAAAGAACTGGTAGATGCCGGTATGCCCGTAGCATCCATGATTGATGTGGGTCACTACCAGGTGGAGGTTGATATACCGGTGTCGCTTTATGTAAACCGCGACGCCATCGTTTCGTTTTCGGCTGTTCAACCTGCCGTAACAGAAGAACCATTTCCCTTGAAACTCCTCAGTGTCAGTAAAAAAGCTACCAATAACCAGCTTTATAAACTTCAGCTTGGCCTTAATCCTGCCAGTCAGCCCGGACTGGCCCCCGGAATGGATGTTCAGGTAACTATTTTGTGCGACAATGATGCAGAACCACTGACATGCGTGCCGCTTAATGCTCTTTTTAATGAGGCCGGAAAAACCTGGGTCTGGATATACAATGACGGAATTGTAGAGAGGCGGGAAGTAGAGACAGGCAGACTTACGGGAGACGGAAGGGTGCGGATCACCAGAGGAATCCGGGTAAATGAGCAAGTGGTGGTTGCCGGTGTAAATACGCTGAATGATAATGACAGGGTTGAGCCTGTCAGGCCGGTTTCGGATACTAATATCGGAGGACTGCTATAATGAATCTTACTCAACTCAGCTTTCACAGAAAGTCAGTTATCTGGTTTCTGCTCTTTTGCATGGTTGTTGGCGGGATTCTCTCCTTCAGGGCCATCAGCAAACTGGAAGATCCGGAACTGGTGGTAATGATGTCGTAGATTGTGACTGTTTATCCCGGAGCCACTGCACACGAAGTAGAGATGCAGGTAACAAATATTATTGAAGAGGAGCTTAATACTTTAGGGGATATTGAGACCATCCGGTCGAAATCGATGCCTAACATATCGGTTATTACCGTTATGCTTGAACTTACAGTACCTCAGAAAGAGATAGAGCAGAGATGGGATTTTCTGAGGCGTCGCATTAACGAGGTTGCCGCCAAATTGCCGGAGGGAGCACAGCCTCCAATGGTTTTTGACGATTTTGGAGATGTCTACGGCATGTTTTATGCCATGACAGCCAACGGATACTCATACAGAGAGATGAACCATATGGCCCGGTACATAAAACGTGAAATGCTGACTGTTGAGGGCGTAGCCCGGGTGGAAATATACGGAGAGCAGTCACCGGTAACCGAAATTGTTTTCAGCCCTTCAAAAATGGGAGAAATGGGAATATATCCTTTTCAGGTTCTGGCAGCATTAAACGGTCAGAATGCCACTGTCTGGCCGGGAGCTTTACAAACAGGCAATCAGCTGCTTAATATTTCAGTAAGTAACAAAGTAACAAGTCATGAAGATATAGCTGACATTATTATCAAAGGTCTCGACGGCAGTCTTTTTAAACTTTCAGATATTGCTGAGGTAAACGAGGTTTATACAGATCCTGCAAGAAATACAATGTCCCTTAACAATAAAAAGGCAAATGGAATATCACTTTCGATGGAATCGGGAGAAAATATTGTTGAGGTAGGAAAACGTGTGGAAAAAAAACTTGCAGCACTAAAAAATAATATCCCGGCAGGCTATGAATTTCAAAAGGTGTTTTTCCAGCCGGATCTGGTGAAAAACTCTATTGACGGGTTTATGCTAAACCTGGTGGCATCTGTAGTAATAGTCATCCTGGTACTTATGATATCAATGGGTTTCCGAAGCGGATTCATTATTGGCACCGGACTGATTTTAACTATACTGGCTACTTTCCCCATTCTGCTGGCCGCAGGAGGAACATTGCAGCGTATATCACTCGGAGCTTTCATAGTGGCTATGGGAATGCTGGTTGATAACGCTATTGTGGTACTCGACGGAATTCTCGTAGATATGAAAAAGGGCGGTGACAAGATGAAAGCACTTGTAAATCCGGCTAAACGGACAGCCTGGCCGCTGTTTGGAGCAACCTTCATTGCCGTTGCAGCCTTTCTCCCGGTTTACCTCTCAAAGGATGCTGCAGGAACTTATGCACGCGACCTCTTCGTGGTACTTTGTATTTCACTGTTTATAAGCTGGGCGCTTGCAATGACACAGGTACCGCTCTTTGCGGAAAAATTACTGAAGAGAAGAAGGAACAGAGTTGAGAAGGGTCTATATACCAGCCGGGCCTACCGGGAATTCAGAAAAATACTCGGACGACTGTTACATTATAAAACAGCTACCTTAATTGTTGCATTGATACTGCTCGCACTTGCAGCTTTTAACTTTCAGAATATTAAAAAGACTTTTTTTCCGGATTTTAATTATAACCAGGTCTATATAGAGTACAAACTCCCGGCAGGGGCAGGTCCGCAAAGGGTAAACAAAGACCTGCAGGAAATCACTGAACACCTGCTGTCGCTCGATGAAGTAAGGATGGTGGTATCAAGTCACGGCCAGACCCCGACCCGCTACTGCCTGGTACGGCCAATGGGCGAGGCAGCAGATAATTACGGAGAACTTATAGTAAACTTTGAGGATTATGAAACTATGACACGGATGAAGCCGGTATTGAGTGAATATCTCCACATTACCTATCCCGATGCCCGCACCCGCATTCGTAAATATAACCTCTCAGTAAAGGCCTCTCACACTGTGGAGGTGGAGTTTACCGGACCGGATCCGGCAGTACTGAGAGATCTGAGCCGTCGGGCAAAAGATATTTTCCGTAAAAATCCATATGCCGATCCATATACTATCGAAGACGATTGGGAACCTGCGGGAGAGGCATTAACAGCGCTTTATGCGCAGCAGGCAGCCCGCAGGGCAGGAACAACACGCTCTGATGTCAGCAACTCAATTCTTGCAGCAACAGACGGTCTGCCCGTGGGTGAATATTTTGAGGGTCAAACGCGTGTGGGAATTGTTATGAAACTCAGAAACAGTGACGGATCAAAAATAGAGAACCCGGAGGATATACCTGTATGGAGTATGATGCCAAACCTTTCAGGAGTAAATGAAACAACTGTCCGCGAGCTGCTCCTGGGCATAAAGTCAGTCGATGAAATCACAAATGAACTTGTGAGCCCTGTTCCGCTGAGTGCCGTGACTCAGGGTATAGAACTCGACTGGCAGGAGCAGGTGGTAAGGAGGGTTAACGGACAGAGAGCAATACAGGTACAGTGCGAACCTCTCGACGGTTACAGCCCTGCGCTTGTCCGCCGCACCATGCTGAAAGAGATACAATCTATACCCCTACCTGAAGGTTATGAAGCTGTCTGGGTAGGCGAACAGGAACTGCAGGGCGATGCACTACGAAATATTTTCAGATACCTGCCCATCTCAATAATGCTTATTATTCTCACTCTAATCCTGCTTTTTAATGATTTCAGGAAACCGCTTATAGTTATCTTCTGTATTCCCATGGCATTTGTGGGAATTGTACCGGGAATGATACTGGCCGGACAACCATTTACCTTTATGGCTATTATAGGCTCATTCGGACTTATGGGAATGATAGTTAAAAATGCCATTGTACTTATCGATGAAGCGGAAACACTTATTAAAACAGGAGTTGAAAAATATCAGGCCCTCATCAACGCCACCATTTCGCGTACCCGCCCGGTGCTTTTGGCGTCTGTCACAACCATTCTGGGAATGATCCCTCTGCTTACCGATCCCATGTATGCAAGCATGGCCGTGGCTATCATCAGTGGCTTGCTTGTGGGAACGCTTATCACACTGATTTTTGTACCCATTTTATATGCTGCCTTTTATGGCGTGAAGCGAATTGAAGAACCGGAAACAACAGAATTACAATCATGAAGACAACCAGATATATCATATTAGCCTTTTCACTGATGTCTCATATGCAGGGAACGGCACAGGAACAGATGACACTGCAGCAGGCCAGGGAAATGGCCCTTCGCAAAAGCGAAATCCTGAAAATGGCCGATAAACAAATGGAAAAAGCTGAAGCAGAGAAGGCAGCTGCACGTACTCTCCGCCTGCCCTTATTCTCGGCAACGGGGACAGGCATATATCAGGATAAGGACTTTGAGATGGAGCTGACCTTACCGACCCAAAAGCCCAATCCTGAAACCGGCGGACTTGAACCCAACATCATGATAAATCCGGTAACCGGTGAACCGGTAACCGGACCCGATGGTAATCCTGTATTCAATATGTATGCCTGGATGCCTCTTAATATTAGCCTTAGCGGAGCTTATCTGGCCGGTATAGCACTGGAACAACCTCTTTATACCGGAGGTAAAATAAGTGCAGGAAACAAAATGGCTGATATTGGCATTCAAATGGCCGGAGAAAACAAGACCCTGCAACAGATAAATACCATTTCTGAAACAGATAATGCCTACTGGACCTATATTTCAGTAACACAAAAGGTAAAACTGGCTGAGCAGGCTGCAGATATGCTGGCAGAGCTGGTGGAAAAAGCCCGTAACGCAGAAGAGGTAGGTATGTCAAGCCGTAATGATTTATTGAAAGCACAGGTGGAATATAACAATGCAAAGCTCAATCTGCAAAAGGCACAAAACGGACTAGAGCTGAGCAGGATGAATTTATGCCGCATTACAGGTCTACCGCTTAATACAGCCATTACGGCTGTGGATACGATTATCCCGGTGACCCCCCCTGAATGGGCAGTTGCGGGCACTGAAACGTTCAGTGAGAGACCCGAATACAGGTTGCTGAAGAAAAACCTGGATCTTAAGGAACAGCAGATCCGGATGGCTAAGGCCGACTTCCTGCCTACTGCAGGGGTACAGGCAGGGTATAACCACATAGGAGGAATCGAATTCAGCGGAACAGATTTTTCAAATACAAGTCTTAATGTACTGGCATCGGTCAGCATTCCTCTATTCCACTGGGGTGAAGGGATGAAAAAGATCAGTTCCGCAAAAATCGACAGGGAGATCAGCGAACTTGAACTGGAAAAGAATAAACAACTGCTGCAACTGGAGGCAGAGCAGTCGCGGCTCAACCTTCAACTGGCATGGGATCGCATTCAGATGAACGAAACCGCCCTGAACCAGGCTGAAGAGAACCTGAGGATTACCCGGGATAATTATGATGTGGGAATGGAGACGATCACAGAACTCCTGATAGCACAGGCACAGTGGCAGAAAGCTTTCAGTGAGTTAGTTGATTCCAAAGCCGATTTCAAGATAAAAGAGACTGCCTCGCTGAAGGCCACGGGGAAGCTGACTGATAATCATCCGTTGGGAGCAAACTGATGATAAATGTACTACGAAAACAATATCCGGATAACAGAGAGCTGCCGGAGCCTATAAAAAATTTTAAATAATCCTGCGGCAGACCCCGGATATCTTTCAAGCCGGGGCGAAGTCTGAAGAGAAAATAACCGGCAAATGTTAAAATAATGGTGTAATTTTGAATAACGGTTACAAAAAGAAGATGAAAAATAAGGAGCTGCACTTTCTTAGCCGTCTTTCGGCATATACCTTTAGAAGCGTTCTTATCAGAATATCTCTGGTAAGTGGCGTCGGACTGCTCTTCTTCTTCCTGGCTTTAAAAATTGCAGGCGATCCGGATCTTCGGGTAACTGCACTTGAATATCTTCAGGTTGTCCTTATTTTCAATATAATCAGCGAAAGTAATGTGTTCATCGACCATGTAGCCGAACGGTTCCTGCCAATACCTGAAAAACTGAGTCTGCGTGTAGTTCTCCACTTTTTAGTCAGCCTGCTTATTGCCATTGGTGCTGTTTTCTATTTCTCCCTGATAGTTAAAGAAGCGCTGTTCTTCTCTCATTCCATTGTTCAGTTAATGATGTTTTTCGGACTGATCTTCATATTCATTCTGACACTTTTCTCTGTCACGCTGAGGATAATAGAAAAATGGATATACTCGGCAAAACAGTTGGAAGAGCTCAAAAACCTTAAACTTAAAAGCGATTATAATTCATTGCAGGCACAGTTGAATCCCCATTTTCTTTTTAATAATCTGAGCGTTCTCAAGTCGATGATAACCTACGATCCTGAAGCTGCTGCTCTGTTTACTCAAAATTTTACTGATGTCTACAGGTATGTTTTACAGAGCAGAGATAAAACTACTGTAAAACTGGCCGACGAACTTGAGTTTATCGGGGCCTATGCAGCAATACATAAAGAGAGGATGGGAGAAGCATTTCATGTAATAACTGAGGTTTCTGAAAAAGCATTGAAAAAAGACATTCCTCCCCTCGCTTTGCAGCTACTGGTTGAAAATGCCATAAAACACAACATAGCCGTAAAGGATGAACCATTGATTATCAGCATATATGCCAATGATAACAGTATTACGGTCAGTAACAATGTCAACCTTAAAGAATCAGCCTTTTCAGAGAAAACCGGATTAATAAACCTTAGACAACGTTATTCCATGCTTACTGACCGAACTGTGGAGGTCAGACCCGGAAAAGAGAAATTTGAAGTAGAGATACCATTATTATGAGTCGTGATACCAATATAATACTAATTGAAGACGAGCCTTATAATCTCAGGCTGCTGGAAGGCATGATAAAAAAGCTGAGGCCTGACTGGAACGTGGTAAATACCTTTGAAAGCGTAAAAGGCACTGTCGACTGGCTGCAGGAAAATCCCCACCCCGATCTGTTTTTTATGGATATCCAGCTGGCCGACGGATTATGTTTTTCAATTTTTGAACAGGTGGAGATCAAAAGTATGGTGATCTTTACAACAGCATATGACAATTATGCTATCAGGGCATTTAAAGTGAACAGTATAGATTATCTGCTGAAGCCCTTTAAAGATAAGGATCTGGAAATGGCAATCGCAAAATATGAAAATTTCAGAAAATTTGCCGGGAATGTTGTCTCAAACTACAACTATTCAGAGATACTGGAAGCTATCTGCAAGGGTGAAAAAAAATTCCGGAAACGTTTTCTGATTTCCAAAGGAGCAGCCTGGTACATCCTGGGTGTTGAAGATGTTGCCTTCTTCTTCAGCGAGAACAGGATAACCACGGCTGTCAGCTTCAATGGGCAGCACCATGTTCTTGATTTTTCACTTGAAGCCCTTGAAGAGGAGCTGGACTGCGATCAGTTCTTCCGTGCAAACAGACAGATAATTGTCAATATAAGATCTGTCGAAAAGGTTGAAAACTATTTCGGAGGCAAACTCAAAGTACGGCTGAGTCCGGACTTTAAGGATGAAGTTATTGTAAGCCGTCTGAAAGCGGAAGATTTTAAAAAATGGGCAGGCAGATAATATTACCTTTCAACTGATAAACAGGCTTTTGCTGGAATATTCAGGATCACAGGTGAGATTTACCTTTAGCTTGCGTAATCCTGCCTCATCGCCGGGTGTTGGAATGTGAGTAAGGTGAATTTCACAATTCCGGAGAGATTTCAGGGTATTTAAAGCCATCTGAGCCGCCGGATTGGATAAAGCACTAATGGCAAGCACAATTAATGTTTCGTCTACATCAAGACTGACCATTTTCCCTTCCAGGATATTCTTCTTTAAATATTTTACCGAGTCGATAAGACTTTCGGGCAAAAGATACATATTGTCGGGAAGACCGGCCAGATATTTTGTTGCATTAAGAATAAGGCTTGATGATGCGTGCATCAGCTGAGAGTTCTTTCCGGTTATTATGGTACCGTCAGGCAGTTCAATGGAAGCACCGCAAAAGATGCCCTCATTCCCCTTTCCCTTCTTTTCAGCATCAGCAGCAGCTTTCCTGGCAGGAAGCACTACTCTCCTGTCCCCGACTTTTGCCCCGGCTTTATCCATTATTTCAGCAATTCTTTCCGGAGAATCTTTCCCGGTTAATCCCAAAGCATATTCAACTGCGCATCTGAAATACCTCCTGATGATCTCCTGGTGTGCTGCTTCTGATATTATCTGATCATCCACTATTCCGGAGCTTGCCCTGTTTACACCCATATCAGTGGGTGATTGATACATAGATTCCCCTACGGTAATTTTCTCAAGGATCTTCTTTAGCAGATCAAAAGCCTCGATGTCACGATTATAGTTTACTACCTTCTCACCATAAGCCTTCAAATGATGTTCATCAATTAAAACTTCGTCTTTAAGATCAACGGTAGCAGCTTCATAGGCCATGTTCACTTTATGATCTATTGGCAAATCCCAGATAGGGAATGTCTCAAATTTGGCATATCCGGCTTTTACACCATTTTTATATTCATGATAAAGATTACAAAGACAGGTGCCCAGTTTGCCGCTGCCGGGTCCGGGTCCCGTAACAACAACAATGGGCCTGGTAATTTTTATGTATTCATTAGCTCCGTATCCCCTGTCACTCACGATCAAATCCACATCCAAAGGATATCCTTCTGTCGGGTAGTGTAAGTAAACCTTAATGCCTCTCATCTCAAGTTTATTTTTGAAAGTCGTGGCAGGCAGTTGATTCTGATAGCGTGTAATAACTACAGCAGTTACTTCAATACCCCACTCCCTGAAGTCATCTATTGTTTTTAATGTGTCGACATCGTATGTAATTCCAAAATCTGCCCTTATCTTTTTCCTCTCGATATCACCTGCGTTAATGCACAGAATAACATCAATCTGATCTTTCAATAATTGCAGGAGCCTCATCTTGACATTCGGATCGAATCCCGGCAAAACCCTTGCAGCATGATAATCATATAAGATTTTACCTCCAAATTCAAGGTAAAGCCTGTGATTAAACCTGTTCACCCTCTCCAGAATGGCAGATGTCTGTTCCACTAAATATTTATCACTATCAAACCCTGTAAGCCTTTTATCTTCCATTACTTTTATCAGATTATCTTGATCAGATTGAAGCATCAATATTAGTAAAATTTTCAGGTTCAAAAAATTCAAAGTGACATTTATAAAATATATACTTCCCCCGGAATGATCACAAAAACCTTATGTTACCTATTCCTAAATAACAGTAATACAGCAATCTAATCAATTTTAAATTCTGTGAATAACTAATAAAAAAAGATTATTTAAATCAGCACATTAGTATATAAAGCTATGAAGGATTATATCCGGGGCTCACTCCAAAGATCAGTTGCCCTTTAAGTGAATTCAAACAACAGGATGTCTTACAGTATTACGCTCCTCAATTTTAAAGGACGAAATACGGGGATCACTTTAAAGATAATTTACTCTCAAGGAATTGCAGACCTGATTATCTGATGCCGTTTAATTTGGCTTTAACTGACTCAATCCGGGTTTTCTGTTTTGCAATCTCATTCTCTATCTCCCTCTGAGCCTTTTCATTTTTCCTTATCTTCCTCTCAAATTTAGATTGCTCCCTTTCTGCTTTTTTAATCTCCTTTTCAGCAGTTTTAATCTCTTTTTCCAACTCCTCTTTCGCATCTTCTTCTTTAGCAACCTTACCGGCATCCCTTTCACGCGATCTCAGTACAGACTCCGACTCCTTTAAATCATCTTTAAAATTACCCTCCTCTCTCTCTGCCTTACTTACTTTCCTGTTAAATGATCTGACTTTACGCTGCATCTTATTAAGATCGCCTTCCAGACTGTTCAACTTTTTTTCCTCTTCTTTCAGTTCATTTTCAACAGCAAGCCGGTACAGATCCACTCCGTAATTCCTTACAAACTGTTTTGCTGCGTCAGTAACCTGCTGTGATGATTTCGGAGAACCAATATATCCACCATCACCCCTGAAAAAAATCTTTACATAAATTTTTTCAGGGAAAGTGGAGACCTGTGTGAAGACATCCATAGGATCTGATGTAATTTCATCAATTACTACTCCCTTTACAATCCACTCATCTTTTGCCTTTTCCATCTTGGGTGATTTGGAAAACAGGTTCCTGTTGATTATGGTATTATCCCATAATTTAATGGCATCCTTCTCAGTCGCCTGCGGTACGGCTACTTCAAATGCTGGCTGAATACCCTGGGAAGAAGGCCTTGTTTCAATCATTACCTCTATGGGCTCCTGTGCCGTAATCCTGAAAAAACTCATGACAAGAAACAAAGTAAACAACTGCTTCATAATCTGACTTTTATCATTTATATATTCTGATCGTTACAGAACGTTTGTTCTAAAACGATATAAGTTAGTTAATTTATTCAAAATATTTGATTAGATGATTCAATATTTTAATTGAGGGATAAAATACCAGTTAAAATCAAAAGTCCGGGGCTACTCTAAAAAGACCGGCAAGGTATTACCAGGCAATGATATACAGTTGTATGCTCTGTCAGAACGAATATTAATCATCGATGACAAAACGGCAAAAACCAGCCGTGACGGCCACCCGGTGTCATATTTATTAACGCCTGACATTTTAGCTCTTTTAGTAATTTAATCCAAAAGCCCAAAGCGGTATTACATTGCTGTAACCAAATTCAATATCATCCTTTACCACAAATGATTTACCGTCTTTCTCTATTTGGTTTTGCTGCTTGTTTTTTCCACCAACTTCAAACGTATAATTATCAATTACAAAATCAGCTTTTTTTGAAGATATTACTTCATTTTTTACCCGCATCTGACTGAAGAAGAAAGTCTCCCGTATATTTCCTGTGTTTGATTTATCGCCAACCAGGTTGAAAATGATATTTGTATTATCTAAATACACTTTATCAACTTTTCCTAATCCGCGAATACCGCTTGTTTCGTTACGCAACTGCCCAATAAGTCCCGCCTTTTCCATATATGAAAAATAATCGTCCAGGGAATTCCGGCTCACGTGAATTATTTCTGCTATTTTGAAAAAATTGGGTTTAAATGGTATACTTTCTGCGATTATGGAAAGTAAGCGTTTAAGTTTACGACTGGTTCCAATATTCAGGTTTGCATATTGCGGAATATCTGTTTCCAAGGTTTGCACAATGATTTGTCCCAAACGTAAATTCATTTCATTTTCAAGACCGAAAGGATAGTATCCTCGTCTCAGATAGTCATTAAACAGTGGTAGCGGATGTGTTATATTTGTAAGTTTTACTTTGTTACCGATAATTTGTTTTAACGAATAAACTTCTGTATCATAATTATGAAATAGTTTCAGATATTCACGAAATGAGAGTCCTTGTAATTTATAAACTACAGCACGACGACTTAAATCGGCAGAACCTTTAAGTATATCAAGTACAGAAGAACCGGTAAACACAACTTTTAAGGCAGGAAATGAATCGTAAATATTTTTTAATTCACGAGACCAGTCAGTGTATTTATGTATTTCATCAATAAACAAATACTCTCCTGCATTTTTATAGAAGTCATCTGCTAAATCTACCAGTCTGTTTTCACCAAAATACATATCGTCTGCCGATACATAAAGTGTTTTTTTGCTGTCTAAATTTTCCTTGATATATTGCAGAATCATCGTTGTTTTACCGACACCACGAGCACCAATAATCCCAATCATGCGACTATCCCACGAGACTTTTTCGTACAAATAACGTTTGAAGTCTGTTGTCGTATTTTGCAAAAGCGTTTCAAATTTCTGATAAAGTGTTCTCATTACTTTATTAAACTATTTTTTGCAAAGATACAAAAAATGCACTCCTGAATCAACAAATATTTCAAATAATGCACAATTAAATGTGCAATGTGCCGGTTTTTGTCTGGCGTTAACTTATAAAAATGTACCCGGTAACTGTTATTTTCCGGGAATATTAAGAAAATATTCTATTATAATTAATTATTGACCAGATATTTGCGTAAAAACCTGATCCAGTTTTGACTCATTATATTATCTGTATCTTCATTTGTATATCCCTTCTCTTTAAGCATAGGTGGTATTTTCTGAAGATCGGCAATAGTATCTATATCGCAGGGCGACTGCTCTTTACCGTAACCTCCGTCAAGATCTGATCCTATAGCCGCATGATGCGAATTACCTGCAAGCTGACAGATATGGTCTATATTGTCGATTATCTGCTTTAATGACACACCCATAGTTTTGGGATCTGACTTACCTCTGATCCAGCCGGGTACCATCATCCACGCATCAAGGGCAACTCCTATAACTCCTTCTCTTTTAATCAGCTCCTGAATCTGCTCATCTGCAAACTGCCTGTTATGGGGAACAAAAACGCGGCAGTTATTATGACTTGCCCACACAGGTCCGTTATAGAGGCTCATTGCCTCCCAAAAGCTGTCATCGGAGAGATGCGACGCATCAAGTATAAGTCCCAGCCGCTCAATCTCCTTCAACAGATCACGACCTTTCGGACCAAGTCCGCCACTTGAATCAGTTCCGTGTGCATATGTACCCGGACCATAATGTGCGGGACCTATTGCTCGTAATCCATATTCGTATGCCTTTTCAAGATAAGATAATGAAACTATTGAGTCGGCGCCTTCCAGACTCAGAACATAACCAACAGGGGCATCTTCGGGAGGATTTTCCCATAAGTCAATATGCCTGTTCAAATCATCAACACTCTTTATCTGAACCATTTCACCGGCATCCTCCATTGCCTTATACCAGGCAAGCTGTCCCTGTGTCTGTGCCCATGCCTGCTCGGGTGAATTCCAGCCGGGAAGTTGGCTGCCACGTTTTACGTATCTGGCTATCTGCGTTGCCATGCATACTCCTATCTTTCCATCGCGCATCGACTGGAAGCTGACTGTCCCTTTACCCCTGTCAGGCTTGTCAGTCATCCCCTCTTCACTCCTGCGAATCTCTTTTACACTCCATCTGAAGTCGCGATTCCATTCAAGGGCATTCATAGACAGATCAAGATGGCCGTCAAATATTAATTTCTTGTTTTCCATTTGAAATGATTGCGTTAAATATTGATTTTCCTCCTGCGGGCGATAACATTCCATTGTCCGGTAACCCTGCTGTCCTCAACAACTGAAACGACATCATGGCGGTCGACTGTGGGACAGATATGCCAGGGCAGACTGTAAACCGGATCTCCAACTTTAAACCTGCCGGCTTCGGGAGTCTCAATTACCATATGCTCTTCACTCTGACCTGTAATGTTATATTCAGAAATATTCAGAAATTTAACTCTGGGCTGAGGCATCTCTGATGCTACTGCTTTATAACCAAGGTCTATACAGATAAGTCCTTTCGACGGCTTGCTGATTACCCTTGCCAGGAGTACTGCTGCATGAAGGAAATCCATATCCTGATATGAACTGCTGTAGCTGTAGTCCCACAAAAGTACGGTGCCCGGACTGCAGTCTACTTCCTTTCGCAAAGCATGGACCGGAAACGTAGGAGTGCCGCCGGCAATGATGTTCAGATCATTCCATCCCGCTTTCCTTAATCGCTCCGTAAAATGTGTTACCTGCAGCCAGCCGTCATCGCATACCTTACGACGCTGATCAATATCTTTATCGTGAATATGGCCGTCATATACATGAAGTCCTTCTGCTTTTAATCCGGGCCGGGCTGCAATTTTATGAATAAGTCCCAGGGCTTCTTCGCCCGGACTTATACCTGTTCTGTTCATGCCGTTGTTAATGTCGAGCCATACACTTATCACCATGCCTCTCTCCGACGCCAACTCAGATAACCTGTCAACTATCTCTTCAGAATCAACAATACATGAAATCTTTGCCCCGGGGTACTCCTGCTTCAACCTGAAAAATCGTTCAATGTTCGGACCGACAGGCTGAATGGCCAGCAAAATATCTTTTCCACCGCTCCTGGCGATCATCTCTGCCTCAGAAATTGTTGCACATTTAAACTTATAAATGCCCTGGTCAGTCTGCATCTTTATGATCTCAGCCATTTTATGTGTCTTAACATGCGGCCTTAACCTTTTTTCGCTGCCGGCCATTGAAATCATTCTCCTTATATTCTCTTTTATCCTTTCAGGAAATACCATTAAAGAAGGAGAAACGACCTCATCCACATTGACTGGCATGTACCATGAATTACCTTGTGAACCTGACTTTCCCATGATCATCTAATAAAGTTCAAATATGGCTTCCACTTCAACCGGAATATTCAGAGGAAGTGTCATGCCAACCGCACTGCGCACTCCTATGCCGTTTTCTTCGCCAAAGACTTCTGCCATCAGCTCACTGAAACCATTTATTACAGCGGGCTGATACTGAAAATATGAAGTGCAGTTTACCATACCCAGCACCTTGACAAGCCTCTTGATCTTGTTAAGCTCTCCAAAATGCTCTTTAATAGTTGATAACATGGACAATCCTACCTGACGGGCAGCCAGTTTTCCCTCTTCAACATCCATATCGTCTCCCAGTTTTCCGGACATAAGCTTTCCGTCACTCTGCACGGGCCCCTGACCTGATACATATAAAAATTTATCAATAACAAGAACTGGTTTATAAACTCCGCCTGGTTTTGGCGAAGGTGGAAGTTCCAATCCCAATTCCCTGATTTTTAATTCCGGATTTTGTGTCATTTTTTAAAATTTTATTTATTGAATATTGTCTGATAATTGCATAACGCATCTTTTCAGGCAAATTATAAAAATCAAGCCCGCAGCTGTAACATTAATAAGAGCTCGAAGCTCAATAATTTTTAATTATGAAATTAAACAGTCTGCGGACTTGACATATACAAAGGTATAATACTGATGTGTATTTTAAAAGAAAAAGAAGGAAAATTTATATATAATGTCTCCGGTTTAGAGGTCAATATTGTATCAATATGTAATTGAATAATAGAAAATCAGGTGAGTAAAGCTGGCATGGAAAACAGAAACCGGTTTTGACAGGTCATACAAACATATTAAGGAAAAGTACTCCCAGCAATCCCATAATACTCAGTATTGTCTCCATGACAGTCCATGTTAAAAATGTCTCTTTAATACTCAGACTGAAGTACTCTTTAACCATCCAGAAGGCCCCGTCGTTAACATGCGAGAAAATCAGCGTCCCTGATCCGATGGCAAGCAACAGCAACTCTTTGCTTACAAGCCCTCCCGTTGCCATGGGAAGAACTATACCTGCTGTCGTGAGTCCGGCCACAGTTGCACTTCCTACACATATTCTCAAAAATGAAGAGATGATCCAGGCAAGAATCAAAGGTGACATATCCGACCTGCTGAGAAGTCCGGCAACATAATCACTAATGCCGCTTTCAATAAGAACCTCCTTCAGTCCGCCGGCACCGGCAATGATCAGAAGTACCATTGTGATACTTGCAATTGACTGCTCAAGACTGCCCATTATCTCACCAATCTTTTTTCCTCTTCCCAAACCCAGGGTGAATACAGCAACAATAACGGATATCAGCATAGCTACCACGGGATCCCCGACAGAGTTAAAAACCCTCCTTACTGTATTACCCTCCGGGAAGATCAGATCAGCAATAAATGAGGCGCCAATAAGAATAACAGGAAGCAGTGTTGTCAGAAGACTGTTACATATCCCCGGCATCTCATCATCTTTCAATACCTCAGTATTTACAAATTCCTTTAACGGCCGGGCTTTAATATTTTTCAGTGTGCGTGTAAAGAGAGGTCCTGCAACAATAAGGGCCGGGACAGATATCAGCACGCCATAAACAAGAGTTTTTCCCATATCTGCTCCAAACATTACAGCTAAGGCAGTCGGACCGGGATGCGGAGGCAGAAGTCCGTGCGTTATCGAAAGCGATGCCAGCATGGGTATCCCTACATATAACAAAGGTACACCCGTAGTAACAGCAATTGTGAAAAGAAGAGGGATAAGCACAACAAAACCTACAGCAAAAAACATCGGGATACCAACAATATATCCTGTTAAAATGACTGCCCACTGAATGAACCTCAGGCCGAACCTTTCAACCAGCTTTGTGGTAATTTTCTGAGCTGCTCCGCTGTCGGCGACAAGTTTTCCGAGCATTGCCCCAAATCCGAGAATCATCACCAGAAATCCAAGGGTGTCGCCCATGCCTTTTTGTATCGAAAGAACTACCTGGTTCAAAGGCATTCCCCCTGCTATGCCAACAGCTAACGCAACTATCGTAAAGACGATAAATGCATTTACCCTGAATACGATGATCAGAACCAAAAGAATTATTAATCCCAACGTTACAACTAAAAGGGGCATGATAAAAATGCATTCATTCGTAAAAAATCACACCTCCAGTGAAATAAGCTTTGCATCAACTCCTTTGACCAGATTCAGCTTCCTTGTGATCTCTTCATGTTTGGAGGCTTCACCTGTCAGCTCCAGAAAAATCAATCCGCTGTCGGAACAGTTTTCCAGGACTCCGTCATGTATCCCCAGCCGGGTTTTAATAAAACATCCCCAGCCGGTTAAAATTTTCTGAACCTTTTCGGCTGTTTCCTGCCGGTGACTCACCAGTATTAGAAGTACAGTTCGTTTCATCTGATTAAAATTATTAGTTAAAATTATCTTTCGCTCCCAATTTACAAAAATTCCGGTAAAATCAGCATCCGGGATTATAAATCTATCAGGGAAAAGTCTTGTATTTATCGTCCGACTGTCGTAATTTGCATCTTTTCCCGATCGTTTGAAGGATTTAATAAAACTTTATAAAATGACACCGGAATCCGGGATTTACCCTCTGCAACAGAGCGTGATAATGAATTGCCTTCCGGTTCATCCGGGGAAATGAACCGGACTAAGTTCAACTGAAAAATGATTGAAATAAACAGATGAAGCGAACATTCTTTATTGCATTATTAATGATTTTATGCCTGCCGGGCAACACAAGACAGCTTTTCTTTTCAGGATATTCCATATCTGACGGATTGTCGCAGTCGGTAGTTAACTGTATTTTCCAGGATTCAAAAGGATTTATATGGCTGGGTACACAAAACGGACTCAACAAATTTGACGGTTATACATTTAAAATATATTCATACGAACCCGGCGATATTACATCTATCTCGAATAACTGGATATACGGAATTACAGAGGATAAGGCTGGAAATATCTGGGTTGGCACCAAAGGCGGATTGAACAGATTTATCCGCAACGAAGAGCGTTTTGAAAAAATACGCTACTCCACACCTTTTACGAGCAATCTGACAGAATATGTTTATGATGTTAAATGCTCAGGTAACGGCAATATCCTGATTAATACTCCTCCGGTACTAACTGTCTGTGACCCTGAACAGATGTCTTTCAGCCATTATATATCAACGCTGCCTTACGACGGGAGTGTCAAGGATTATAATATTCCGCTGCTTGAAACAGAAAACGGGGATATCTGGATTGGCTCTGCAAGGGGCCTGACAATTTTCAGTTTGCCGGATAACAGTCCCGGTTCGGCAGAAAGCCGCTACCCGGCCGGACTGGCAGATAAAAATATTACTGCTCTCGACTCTGATAACAGGGGTAATATATGGATAGGAACTGATGAGGGTCTTTACTGCTTTAATGCTTCAGGTGACAAGAAAGGTAATAATTTTATTACCAAAAAAGTGAGCCTTCCCGGGAGCAATTTCATAAGAGCCATAACTCATGATAATTCAGGGAATCTCTGGATTGCCTCTGAGGGAGGCGGACTTACCTGTATATGCAACAGTGACGACGGGTACAAAGTGACAGAGAATTTCAATGCCGGTAATAGTGAAATCTTCAACAATATTATTCTTTCCCTGGCAATAGACCGGTCACAAAATTTATGGCTCGGGACATTGTCAGGTGTAAACAAAACAGATCTTAAAAAACAGAAATTCAAGCTATACCGGAAAGGAAACTCTCCATATTCAATCAATCTGGCAGATAATGTCATTGCTTCTCTGTACAAAAACAGGGACAATGAAATATGGATAGGCAACTGGGGTATGGGACTTAATATCTACAACAGAGAGAGTGGTGAGATTGAATACTACTCCCCAAATCTGAAAGGCAGACATTATATACCAAATGGCTTTGTACATGTTATTTACAAGGACAGGGACAGTAATATCTGGGCCGGCACACGCGACGGACTGCTGATTTTTAATGAAGGGTCCCGCACCTTTCTTAGGCCTGATCAGTTTCCCGGTAATCCCGGACTTCCCGGATTTTCAGGCTTGAGAATATTCAGCATGCTACATACAAGAACGGGAGATTACTGGATAGCAACACAGGATGGCCTCTTCAGAAAAGAACCTGACAGGGATGAGACTGAACGCTTTCATACAGAAGCACCACAGAACCAAAGAATTAGTTCTAACCTCATATACAGTATCCTGGAAGACAGCGAGGGATTAATATGGATTGCCACAAGCGAGGGTCTCGACCTCTTTGATCCGGGTACATCTGAAATTAAACATTTCCGGAAAACTGAAGAAATGATAAACTCACTGGCAGATAATTATACAATCTCATTGTGTGAAGACAAAAACGGGGATATATGGATTGGCACAACCTCTTATATTAATAAATTTTCCAAAGAAGACTCCACTTTTCATTACTATTCAAAAGAGTACGGAGTGCCGGGTAATATTATTTACAGCATATTGAAAGACAAGACAGATAAACTTTGGTTTGCAACAGGCAGCGGTCTGTGCAGATATGATCCGGATACTGACTCTTTCCACACCTATTCAGTGGAAGACGGAATACAAGGTCTTGAGTTTAATATAGGTGCCTCATATATCAATGACGACGGCGAGATTTTTTTCGGAGGAATGAACGGTTTTAACTCTTTCTACCCCGATTCAATAACAGATAACAGCAATATTCCCGGGATTGAATTCACGGCTGCATATATAATAAATAAGGGAGTAAGACAGGATATCAATATTAATAAAACTGACAGGATTGAGCTTGACTATAAAGATCACTCCTTTACAGTTGAATTTGCTGCGCTGGAGTTTACCAATCCGTCGAGGAACATGTTTATGTACAAAATGGAAGGCATTGATGATGAATGGATTGACATTGGTAACCGGAATTTTGTCCTCTTTGCGAACCTTCCTCCGGGTGATTACAACCTGCAAGTAAAAGGATCCAACAATGATGGTGTCTGGAATGAGATCGGGACAGGAGTGGAAATACATGTAAATCCGCCGTGGTGGAGGAGCAGGGCTGCATACGCTGGGTATCTTATTCTGCTCATTGCAATCATTTACCTGATTGTCAAGATCAGGGAGAGACGTCATATCAGATACAGAAAAATACTTAAACAAAAAGTAAAAGAGAGAACCATCCGGATAGAAGAGCAGAAAGCTGAAATTCTCAAAAAAAATGCAGAGTTAAATGAACTTAATGCATCAAAAGACAAATTCTTTTCTATTATCGCTCATGATCTCAGAAATCCGTTTAACTCAATAATCGGACTTACAGATGTACTCTTAATGAATTTACAGGATGTAAGCAGGGAGAAACTGCAGAAATACCTTATCAATATAAAACACTCGTCACATCAGGCACATGAGCTTCTGGAGAATCTGTTATTATGGGCCCGGTCGCAGACAGGGGCTTTAAACTTCAATCCCGCTCAGATCAATATAAAAGATCTTGTAGATGACAGTCTTGCAATAGTCAGTGCTCATGCTGCATATAAAAATATAAGCATAAACATTGACATTGAAAATGATGCAACAATCTTCGGAGACCCGGACATGATAAAAACCATTCTCCGGAATCTTCTTACCAACGCAATAAAATTTACAAGGGAAAACGGTGAGGTAAAAATTCAACTGACAACGACCGGGAAAGAATGCATTCTGGCAGTTAAAGATAATGGAATCGGCATTTCTGAAGAAAAAATGGAAGCGATATTCAGTACAGATAAGCCACACACAAGTCAGGGAACCTCGCGGGAATCAGGGTCGGGTCTGGGACTTGTACTCTGCAGGGATCTTACTGAAAAACACGGCGGAAGAATAGAGGTATACAGCGAAAAGGATAAAGGCAGTGAATTCAGGGTAATTTTACCTTCAGTAAAAAATGAAATTAAAAATGCCGGCGATTAATCTGCCGGCATCTTAACTCAATTATTTTGTTTCAATGGCTTTAAGGCTGAAGAGCTTAAAGGCAACCCCGGGTGTTATCCCGGGGAGTACCTCAGGGGAAAACGCTTTTCAATTATTAACAAATTCGACTCCGAAAAACGGGAACACCGTGTTTGCATTATTGTTATCAACTCTCAGGTGCAATTTTCCGTTTCTGTAAACATAGTATACTGCAGAATGCTTTGCTTCATCATAGAAAGTGCATCCAAGTTTTTCACTGCACTTATTTACAGAATATTTGTATAATCCCAGTCCGTTGCGAAAAGCTACCAGCTCCATAAGAGCAGTACATTTTTCAGAACCATCTTTACAAATTACGGGTAGTCTTTCGCAAAGTTTTCCGTCGACCATGTAAGCATCAACATTTTTCATGGGAGTTTTAACTATTATACCAGCTTCAGTGGCAATCTTTATATTATTTGTACCAACTTTTACATCATCACTGAACCAGGTCTTTTCACCTACAGTTACATAGTTAATTCCGGCAGCGGCATTAAGAACAAAAGCAAAAAAGGCTAACGTGATTAGAACAACAGATTTTTTCATGATTTGATCCTCCATATTTTTAATTAATTAAGATACTTTATAATTTTGATGTAAAGATATCTAATGTACTGTAGGAGAAACAAATGTATTCGGTGAACAATAAAAATGAATCGATGACCCGGTTGTCTGATGATTTGGGGAACTGACCCGTTAAAATGATTGGTTTGCCGATTGAATTAATGGCCGGAATCTGCTTAGCTCATTTTATTCCTTTTTATCAGATCAAAAAAGTTCTGCTGATAGGTGTCGCTGACCGGAATTCTCTCGTTTCCAATTTTAATTCTCTTCCTTTCCACGAATTCAATTTTATCCATAGCGACAAAATATGATTTATGTACCCTGCAAAATTTGGGTTCTTTTAAAATCTCCTCGATACCCCTCGCATTCATCAATGTCATAATACGTTTGGTTGTTGTCACAATCCGCCAGTAATCGCTCATTCCCTCAACGTATAATATTTCAGAGGCATTCACTTTTTCTATCCTGGTTTCTGTCTTCACAAAAAAGTAACCGGGCTCAGGCTCAGTCTGAATGATATTTGCCGGTACGGCAGGTTGCTCTTCTGAATCTTTCTGTATCCGCTCGTATACCTTGTTAACACCTTTTATAAATCTCTCAAAGGAAATAGGTTTCAGCAAATAATCAGTAACATCCAGTTCAAAACCCTGCACAGCATAATTATCGTATGCAGTGGTCAGTATTATATAAGGCTTCTCTTTCAGGGATTGCAGAAACTGTATACCTGTCAGGCCTTCCATCTGGATGTCCAGAAAAATCAGATCGACGCTGTTATTCCTCAGATACTCCAGACTGTCAATGGCATTGTCGAAGGTCTTAAGAAGATTGAGAAAGGGGATCTTTTCACAATATGCGGAAATAATATCAAGAGCCAGGGGTTCGTCATCGATAGCAATGCACTTTATCTTCATGTTTATTTAAAATTTTTACAATGTGTAAAATTAACCATTTCGGTGAACATATTCCAACTTTTTTGACGGCTCTGAAAATCCTTTTGAAATAATTTATTTACACTCGGGACAGTAACCACCGTTCATATAAATTGATTAATTAATAAAAGATTTACCTTATACTGTTCTTCATCTCCATCTATCTCAAGATTATATTTGCCGGGATAGATCAGTTCCAATCTGCGCTTAAGGTTGGTTAAGCCAATACCGCTGTAAATCTCATCCTGTGTCTTTTGATTGCGATTGATATAATTACATACTTCAAATCTTATATTCCCCTCTTCTATCCTGAGGCTGATGACAATACCGGGCTGCCGGTTTTTGCACCCATGCTTAAGGGCATTCTCCACAAAAGTTATAAGTAACATTGGCGCTATTGTGATCCCTTCTGTCCTGCCTTCTATACTCAGTGAGACCAGTCCGGGCTTTTTGAACCTGAGCTCATGCAGTTCAATATAGCTTCTGAGATACTCTATCTCCTTTTCAAGAAAGACCTTATCGCTGGTGGAATCATAAAGCACATATCTCATTATGGAAGAAAATTTCATAACAGCCTCCGGAGCTTCATCTGATTTTTGGTAAACCAGCGAGTATATATTGTTCAGGGTGTTAAACAGAAAATGCGGATTAACCTGTGATCTCAAAAGGGCAAGTTCACTTGCCTGCCTCTGATTTATAAGTTCGTCCCTTAGTTTCTGTGTTTCAAACATCTTGATCATGAAGCGGATCAGAACGGAATAAATCCCTGTAATAACAACCATCCTCACCTCATTCCATACCCATACCCACTCAAACTTCATCTCATACCCCGGTGAATGTCCTATATATTTCCAGAAAATCCAGCTTACCGGGAGTCTGACACCTATTAAAAAAAGTACCATCAAAACCAGGGTTCCCGCAAGAAGTAATTTGTTCTTCATGAAAAAAATAACCGGGAAAGCGGCATAGACTGCATAAAATACTAATACATTCAGCAACAGGGTGATGATCACATCCATCACATACTCATTTTCCATCATAGTGGCACTCTCGGGCATCCCGACATAGATAGGAAAGAGCATCTGGTTTATTATATAAAACCAGTAAAGTATATGGATAAGTATTATATTTTGCTTCTTCACTTGTTAATAAATTTTTGTGACTGTATTATTGGTTGCCGGTAATATTAAAAAGTTAAAAAATTAATGCCGCGCAATGTTTCAGTTTCTGATTAACTTCAGGAGTGCCTTTAAAATTCTTCATCAATAACGCTTTTAAACTACTTATATCTGTCAGTAACCTATTCATTATTCTTCGGGAAATATAATTCTTATCAAATATGACCTGATTAAGCATATTAATCCTTCTAAAATACAAAATAATAAAGATCATCTTGATTATTAAAAACAATTCTGTAAAATGGAATAAAAATCCTGTGTATTGTTTATTGGATTCTGTAAAAAGGATAGTAATGCATTTTTTGTATTTTTATCCGCAAATTCTGGTTTGAACTAAAAATTTAGAATTTACCAATTTTGCAGACTCATCTATAATCTATTAAATTGCGGAATATGAATGAACAAAAACAGTCTTATGCTAATTTGAAAGAGATCAAACCTGAGGATCTCAATACTGACCTGTTTATTACTGAAAAGACAAAAGAGATCAAAACGCTTGTCGGTGAAGGCATTGCCATAAATGCACTCTCCGGCGGAGTCGACTCGTCTGTTGTCACCATGCTCGGTCATTTAGCTCTCGGTAAACAACTCCACACCGTCTTTGTAGAAAACGGACTCATGCGGGAAGGGGAAGCCCGCCAGGTTGTAAGTCTCTTCAAAGATCTTGGTGTTGACGTGGAGGTAGTTGATGCGCGGGAAGAATTTTTCGAAGCCCTCAAAGGTGTCACTAATCCTGAAGAGAAGCGCGAGGCAATTACCCAGACCTTCTATAAAAAGGTTTTTGGCAGGATAGTCAGGGAGAGTGAAGCCAAATTTCTTCTCCAGGGCACTATCCTGACAGACATTGACGAAACTGTTGCAGGCATTAAAAGACAGCATAACGTATTCGAACAACTGGGGATTGATACTGAGGCAGCTTTTGGATACCGTATAATTGAACCGCTGGTGCAACTTCGCAAAGACGGAGTCAGGAAGGTCGGAGAGGCAGTAGGGTTACCCAAAGAACTGTTTGCCCGGATTCCATTTCCCGGTCCGGCACTCGCTGCAAGGGTAATAGGCGGGATTACACCAGAGCGTATAGAAACTGTCAGAAAAGCAACTGTCTTCGTTGAACAGCATCTGAAAAACAGCGGAGCATTTCAGTACCTTGCAATTTTGCATGAAGACCGGGTTACCGGTATGAGAGACGGCGAAAGAGATTTCGGTCAGCAAATTGAAATCCGCTGCTGGGATAGCATAGACGCCAGGACTGCAACCCCGACAAAGCTTTCATTTGATATATTGACCCGGCTTGCTGAAGATATAGTTAAAAATGTACCGGGAGTTGTGAGCGTTACCTATAATATTACCACAAAGCCGCCATCAACAATCGAGGCGATATGATCTTATCTGTCCGTGCAACTGTCAGGTCTTTATGAGTATGGACAAAAATATCTGATTATTAAGAGGGTATCGTAATTTATCATCTTCTATACCGGTATCTAATCCCATAAAGATCTGACTCTGCCGTATCGCCACCCCGTTTCCCAAGAATCATGAAAATGATATCATGAACGGGATCGTATGTCCAGGCTCTGTTTTGACCCAACACATCTCTCATTGTCTTGCCATCAGGCAGGTCAACTTCCACCCTGTACCACCGGTTTTCGCCTATATGGTATGCCCAGAAACCTGCTTTGGATGTATCTTTAGCAGGTGTGCCTGCTGTCAAAATTATGTCATCACCTGGTATATAGACAGCTTCGCGGTTACAAACAGGAGGTTCATTTCCGGTACCGGGACCGAATTGCGGGACTATTCTTTCCCACCTACAGGTACTCAGGGGGAATCGCCACAGCTCGTCACGTTCAGCCCCGCCGCCATGCAGGATAAGCTGATCCCTGCGCGAATCATAGACAAGCGCAGTCATTTCATAAAGGTTCTGTGGCCAGGGACCTGACCTGGTAAGTTTATTCCATTTCTTTCCTGCCACATCAAGCAGATAAACAGAATTATCCACCATCCGCCTGTCTTCGAAGGTTGTCCATTCAGAGCTGTCAATAACATTAGTCAAATCAGGCCTCTGGCGACTGTCGACCGCTCCCCAGTTATAATCAACTGCCATAACTCCTTTTGGAGTCTGCACCAGGAGATCCAGACCCGGCAGGCCGCTGCACACTATTTTCCAGTCTTCATTTTCCTCATCATAAGTCCAGGTTGTCCATTTCAGATAATAGGGGCGCCCGCTGATGCTTTCATCTGACCCGGCTCCCACCGGCTCTATATCTTTTAAAGGATCTGGTTCATAACCTCCTGTCAGGTAAACTGTCTTGGTATTTATTATTTTACGGCTCACCGGATCCCAGGCATATATCTTACGCCCATGCCTGATCCAGGGATTTCCGGAGAAAGTAACACCACCCGGATTTATACCTTTATCCCATGCACGTTCAGGGTATTCCGTCACAACCGGACTTGAAATCCAGGTATTTTGTTCCACATCATAAAGGTCGTAATCATTCCCTCCGTAACCACAGTGACCTCCACCCCAGTATATAATTCTTCCCTTTTCAGTATCAAAAGCACATGAACCCCATGTACGCAGGGGGGCTATCCTCCCCGGATCATCGAAATGTATCCAGCGGTTGACAGGCATGCTGCGGATCTTCTCCATCTGCATGCGGGAACGGACAGAATCCGGTTCTGTGCCAATGACAGCCATTTCCACAGGCCGTTTAAGAAGTTCCTGCTCCGGTCCGGGGATTGTGTCGCTGTCGATAAGACTGCCTTTATCAATTTTATAAGCCCAGGTCGTGCGTACAGGATATATCTCATTACAGCCACGTGTGTCTCCCTCTCGTTTAATTGAAGTTGTAAGTAGTATTATTCCATGCCGGGGCATAATGTCGGCAGTGATATACCATCCTGCCGGGACTTCACCCCTGATCTTGTGCCAGGATCCGGAATCTGTGTCGTATCCCCACATATCTGTCAGCTCCTGCGAATTATAACCTCCTCCTATTATCACCAGATCAGACGAAGGATCGTATACCGTAAAATGCCCTGCCCTTGCCGCAGGAGCTCCGGATGCAACAGATCTGCTCCATCTGTCTCTCTTCAAATCAAATTTCCATGTATCAGCCAGCCACCGGCTCTGCCCGTCACCTCCGAAAACAATCATCGCTTTGTTACGGGTATCGCAAACCATCCTGGTGCACATCCGCGGAGGCGGATTTTCCCCGGTATTCAATTCCGACCACTCTCCTGAACTACAGTCATATGCCCAGGTACCTGTATATCCGGTTGCCTGTCCGCCTGGCCCCGGCTCTGCTACGTGTCCTCCACCAAACAGAATAACCCGGTCGCCAAAGGGATCATAACACAAAGAACCAAAAGAGACAGGCGGCGGAGTTATGTCGCTTTCCAAAACCTGCCATTCCCGGCTCTCAACGTAATAGGCAAATGTAACTCCCCCGGTGAAATATATCATCCGGCGCCTTTTGCTGTCGTATGTTACCTGGTCACCCACAATATTAAGATCAGGCCTGACAACACCTTCCCGCTCTTTTAACTGAAGTCTGTAATATCCCGGTGTAATTCCCTGGTAATAATTCATGAGGTGCATAGGGGGCAGACTGTCGCTCCACTCTTCCTGTTTAACTAAAGGAAGATGGTTTCCCCACAATCCGGATTCGGGATTAAAAGCAACAATATCATACTCCTTATTGCCTGTCCACGGATTTTCGGGATTACCCCCGTACTCAGTGTAAAATCCGTGAAATCCCCATAAAAGGAAACGATTGATATCATTGGCATAGCGGAAAGAACTAAACCTCCTTGCACCATGATCTTCCTTTAAAATCATGGTCCACTCGTTGGATGGCAGCTCAGTTGAAAATGTTGATCTGTCATTACAACCTGCCTGTAAAAGCAAAAGGAAAATATGACAACAGATAATCCACCAGCTCCGGTTTTTACTCATTGTTAACTTTTTAAAATATTATATAAATCTTTTAACCTGAAATATTTATAGTCGGCTGATTAATAACCTTCATGTATTATTAAAGAAAATTCCGGTTATCTTCAAAATGCACTCATATTTTTAAGATCAATTAAGCAGATAAGACAGGCATTTGGTTATCTGCCCTGTCAGTCTTATATACTCAGTTCCCTTTTCCAATAAGTTTTTTATCATGACAAAATATAAATAGACTTCCGCCTATTTAGCGGGAGTCCATTTGGAACGTCCTCCTGTTTCTGCCAGGAACCGCATTGCCTCTGTATGGCAAAATAACTGTGCATCGAGAAGCCTTTCAGGAGTATGAAATGCAACTTTCCCGGCTCGTGTCTTGCCTGAGAAAGAGTGGCTGGGTGATTCCACTACTACACTAAGCGCTCCGCAATGCAGGTTCAAAGCGGCATCAAGATTGTAAGTACTCACGGGAGCCCTTCCCGCATTAGCTTCAACTTCAGGATCAGTTGTGTTTTGGAGACCCTCTTTTGCCAATCTTGTATGGACATATTTATAGAGTTCGTCAAAAAATGGAGATAAAACCGGCTCGCAGAAAGGTCTGTGCAGATTCATAAAGACAGCTCCGGTATGCATATTAATTATCAAATCGGGACGCTCACGATCGGCCAGGTCGAAAAGAGCCTGTGTTTCAGGCTGCCGCTGGCCAAAGAAATCATCATGCTGGATGTTAACTCCTGCGTCATTGGGATAACCACCGGGAAAAACAGGCTTGCCAAAATCAAGTGGAATAAACTCTTTGATCTGAGGCCAGCCGATAATGGTCCCGTCAGGATTCCCTCCCGTATTCAGGTATTCATGGACAGTGTGATCAGTATCCCGGTATGACTCCATGCGAAGGGGAATACGGGAACGTCCGTCCGGATTCATCATTGGGATCAGTATTAACCTGTCGAGCCGACCTGCAACTTCATTTATCCCGGGCCACTCTCTGCCTCTCAGGTCTTTGCCCGTCTCCAAAACAGAAATAAGGTTAACCATTCCTATCATACCCTCAAACTCTCCGCCGTGAACACCGGCAATTCCCATATAGACTTTTTTATCATGATCAGGTCCCCTGTATGCTTTGACATCGCGAAATCCGAGTGATCCCGAAAATGTGGATGTGCCCCTGCCCTGCCGGCCCCGGCCGTAAACAACCGCCCGTATGGGTCTTCCTCCTGCGGAGGTTCCGATAACCTCAATCCGGCCTTTTTTTACAGTCCTGTAAAGAAATTCAGCAACATCATCGACTGAAGTGATCCAGAACGCCGGAATATCCTCTCTCTCTTTCAGGTAATCTTCCGGCACCTTAAAGGAGAATACTCCCGAATGAATAGTTTTCAGTGTCTGAGCATGCAAAGTCTGTTGAAACCCCGCAATCATAAATAAAATGACTGTAGTAACCCCTAAAATTTTTGTGCTTACTCTCATAGTTGCAGCAAATCGTTTCATTTGAATATTTTTTTTGTTAAACAAATATAGTTTTCCTTACGATAATTACAAAACTATATAATCCTTAGTCCTTTTCACGCAATTGTGTTATTTTTGTATCCGCCGGTTAAAAATCACCTGGAAATGATGATCCAACTGAAAATCATTTTAAAAGAACAGATAAACCAGCAAGAGGATAATTATAAAGACACATATAATACCCGATAGTAACCTTTAATTTCTTCCCCAAATATTTTTTTGTGATACTTTTTAAATCCAGCTCATCGGCT
>ENA-OSEO01001359-OSEO01001359.1-sediment-metagenome-genome-assembly--contig:-NODE-1359-length-44934-cov-6.835656_pt1 | contig 44934 bp, 36 predicted proteins | sample MGYA00237883_ERZ534232 | MGnify/ENA metagenome assembly ERZ534232 | reverse complement strand
CCAGCGCCCTGGCCACGCGGTCACCCGCTCCTGGGTGCATTGATCATTCTACCCGATCCCGCAGCTCCAGTCAAGTCTCCGCAAAACCCTGTATCGTGATCCGCTCCCCCTTGCGGGTGGATAGGCAGTATCGCACATCATTCAGATCCTGTCAAATTCACTCTCGAGTCCCACAACGGGTAACCCCGAGCTCCTTCGGCCGTCTCCGCAGCGATGTCTACCGCCCTATGATCGCTCTAAAGGTGCGTGAGGAGAAAAAGTGATTCCCGCCTCACATCGCGCAGAACCATCTGGTCAAGCGCAACGAGGCGGGATGATACACGGGTCCGGACAGCCTGTCAAATACGCCTTCGGCCTGCGAGCGCCTCCGATAGGGTCATGCGATCGGCATACTCCAGATCGCCCCCTCGGGGCAGGCCCAGTGCCAATCGCGTCACGGGAATGTCCAGCGGCTGGATCAGGCGCGACAGATAGATGGCGGTCGCATCGCCCTCCAGTGTGGGGTTTGTGGCGATAATGACCTCATGCACGCCACCATCGCCCAGACGCTTGATCAGCGGCTGAATCCGCAATTCATCCGGCCCGATACGCTCCATCGGCGAGATATGCCCGTGCAACACATGGTAGAGGCCGTGATAGGTCCCCGTGTTCTCGATGGCGACTACATCCAGGGGCTCTTCCACCACGCATATCGTCTCGCGATCGCGTCGCGCATCGTCGCAGATCTCACAGGGATCTGTTTCACTGATGTTGTAGCACTGAGAACAGACGATTGTCTGGCGATGCAAAGCCAGCAGCGCCTCCGCGAGGCTGACCGCATCTTCCTCCCCTGTGCGCAACAGATGATATGTCAGCCTGGAAGCAGTCTTGGGGCCGATCCCCGGTAGTCTGCTGAGGGCATCAATCAATCGATCGACTGCCCGCGGCATGGACGCCATTACAGCAGGTCACCCACGTTGAGCCCTGTCGCAAAGGGGCTCATCCGTTCCTGAGTGAGCTGAGCAACCTTGGCATGTGCCTCCTGGAACGCAGCCACGATGAGGTCCTGCAACATCTCGACATCCTCAGGGTCCACCACATCTGGCTTGATAGTAACGGACCGAACTTCTTGCGAACCGGTCATTTCGATGGTAACGGCACCGCCGCCCACCGTCGCAGTGACCACTTCCTGCTCAAGGTTGGCCTGCGCCTCTTCCATCTGCGTCTGCAAAGCCTGAAGCTGCTTGAGCATATCATTCTGCCGCCCGCCCGCCTGCGGGGGACGATATTTACCCCGACCTTTACTTGCCATCGAGAAACCTCCTGACGTTACTACGACTCATCTTCCGATAATTCCACCCTGGTCACACGGCCGCCGCGCTGCTCAAGCGCCTTGACGGCAGGGTGGTTGAGAAGCTCCTGCTCGCGCTGCGTGCGGCGATCCACCCGGGTGAATAGACTCTCGTCCGGCGGCGCGGCCGCACGCATGCGCTCTATCTCCGCCTTGTCGACGACGCACTGCAAGCGACAAGGCGCTTCCAGTACCTCACTCATGATCTGCTCAACAAGCACCGAGCGTTTCGTTTCGGACAACCTGTCCCGGTGAAAAGAAGATTCGCACCCGAGGACCACAACGTCGCCATTCACGCGAATGGGATAGGTGCTGCGCAGAACAGCCTGGACGCTGCGATCGGCTGCGCCCATGCGGCTCATGATCTGGCTCCACTTGCCTTGCACCCACTCCAACGTAACTTCTGTCTGACTTACCGCATCAGACTGTCGCAGGTCTGACCCGGCATCAGCAGGCTCTTGCTCTGGCACAGCCGAAACCGCCTGCGCCACCGGAGCGGCTTCAGGTGCGCTCTCCGCAGTGACTGCATCGCTCACCTGATGGACACCGCCATCGGCGACCGTCTCGGCCACTGCCGGCACCCCTTCTCGGGTCTCGGAACTGTGATCCGCGCCCTCAGTCGTCTTGGCGATACCGTCCTGGGCCGCAGCTACAGCAATCTGCTTCTCGGGCGGCTCAACAGACCGATGCGGCATCGTAGACGGGGGCGCGGTCTCCCCGGGGACCACGCTGGCGTCTGGAGATGCACTCTCGACCACCAGATTGCGGGCGATACCGCCGGACCGGCACGCGATAATGGTCTCCACAACTGCCAGCTCCAGCGGAAGTTGCGTCCGGATCGCTGTCCGCAGACCCTGAGCAGAGTCGTTAAAGGAGCGGATCGCCTGAACAAGAAATTGCGCCGAAAAGCCTGTGGCTCCGGTCAACTCGCGCAGTGATTCGACGGTGCCCGGCCCAAGGTAGGCCAGCGCATCATCGCTGCCGACGCTGATCAGCAGCAAGCCCCGCAACTGATCGAGCACCTCGCCGATGAACTGGCGAGGATCGGCACCCTGATCGAGAGCCTGATTGACGAGACGCAGTCCAAAACCTGCATCTCCGGCCAGCATGGCGGCGATCAGGTCCGTCACCAGTTCCGCCGGCGCAGCCCCCAACAGGTGTTGAACCAACTCAAGCTCAACAGCCCCGGAAGTATAGGCCGCCACATGCTCCAGCAGGCTCTCTGCGTCGCGGAAACTCCCGGCCGCACGCCGCGCGATATACTCCAGCGCCGCGTCCTCGACCTCCATCCCCTCCCCGGCGCAGATTTGCTGCAACTTGGTCAGAATCACCGCAACGGAGGCACGCCTAAAGTCGAACCGCTGGCAGCGGGACAGGATGGTGTCCAGAAGGCGATGAGGTTCGGTCGTGCACAGGATAAAGATCACGTGGGGCGGCGGCTCCTCCAGCGTCTTGAGCAGGGCGTTGGAAGCCTCCTTGGTCAACATGTGCACTTCGTCGATCACGTACACCTTGTAGCGCGCCTCGTGCGGTACAAAGCTGACGCGCTCTCGCAGTTCCCGAATCTCATCGATGCCGCGGTTGGATGCGGCGTCTATCTCCATCAGGTCAAGGGAGCGACCCTCGGTGATGCTGGTGCACATGTGACACACGTTACAGGGCGGGTCATCCGTATCGCCCACACAATTCACGGCCTTGGCCATGATGCGGGCCGTGGAGGTCTTGCCCGTGCCCCGCAGACCGGTGAACAGATAGGCGTGACCGATCCGACCGGCCCTGATCTGATTTCTCAGCGTCGCGGTGATGTGATCCTGGCCCAGTACATCGTCGAATGTCTGGCTGCGCCAACGATTATAGAGAGCTTGTGAGGTCATTCAGAGGTCATCCTTTGCGGCACGCGCTACCGGCTATCAGAAGCACCCAGTTGCAGTTTATCACTGCGCGGGGAGCGAGGCAAGACTCGCGCGACCTGCCTGCACATAGCAGCAGAGCCGGCCCGATGGATCACGCTCCAAGGGCCGGCTCCGACACAGAGACTGAAAGAGCCAGGACTTACTGTTGCCCCATAGCGCGGCTGATGGATGCCGCGATGCCTGTGGGCGTCAGACCGTGCTTGTCCAGCAACTCATCGGCCGTGGCGGACTCGCCAAAGACGTCACAGGTGCCCAGACGAAGCAGGCGCGAACTCCTGCCCCCCGTCTCAGCCATAACTTCTGCTACCGCGCCTCCAAGTCCCCCGATGATGCTATGCTCCTCCACCGTGACGACCAGAGGAGCAGCCATCGCACGCTGTACAGCATCGGTATCCAATGGCTTGATGCTGGACATGTTCACCACGGCGGCAGACAGGCCCTGCCCCGCCAGGAGGTCAGCGGCGTCCAGAGCCGCACTCACCATGTGCCCACACGCGATGATGGAAACATCCTCCCCTTCGCGAAGCCACGGTGCCCGCCCGAGCACATGGGCATAATCGGCGGGCAGCACATCTGGGACCGGGTAACGCCCCAAACGGAGGTACACGGGCCCGTCGATATCGGACGTCGCCGCCAGCGTCATCGCACGCGTTTCGATTCCATCCGCAGGGACCAGCACACGCATGTGCGGCAACGCGCGCATGAGGGCAATATCTTCGAGTGACTGATGACTGGCACCATCGGGGCCCTGTGTCAGGCCGGCGCTCGATCCGGCCAGCACCACGTGCAGGTTCGGATAGCAGATCTGGATCCGGATTTGGTCATAGCAGTGCGCCGTGATAAACATCGCAAAGGTATTCACATAGGGGATCATCCCACTGGCGGCGAGGCCGGCCGCAGTGCTGGCCATGTCCATCTCTGAGATCCCCATGTCCACAAACCGCTCGGGGAACGCATCGCGGAACAGCACCGTGCGCGTGGACCGATACAGGTCAGCGTCAAGCACAGCGATCCGATCGTTCAGGCGTCCCGCCTCAAGCAACGCCTCACCATAGACATGCCGCGTCTCACGTTTCTCGCTCACCCTACGCCTCCTTCGCCGGGCCGCGTCCGGACTGCACAGCCGCCAGCGCCTCGGTCACCTGCTCCGGTGTCAATGCCACATTGTGATAGTCCGGGACGCCCTCCATAAAGGGGACGCCCTTGCCCTTGACGGTGCGCGCCACGATGAGACAGGGAGCATCTGTTGTTTCATGCGCCCAATCCAGTGCATCACAGATCTCGCTCATATCATGGCCATCGATCTCGCGCACATACCAGCCAAAGGCCTCAAACTTGGCATCGAGCCCCGCCAAATCCTTGCCGCAGTAGGATGTGTCCATCGCTTTGAGACCATTTCGGTCGAGGATGGCGGTGACGTTGCCAAGACACTGCACCGCCGCTGTCCGAATGGCCTCCCAGATCTGGCCCTCTTGCGTCTCGCCATCGCCGATCAGGCAATAGACGTCGTAATAGAGCCCCTTCATGCGCCCCGCCAGCGCCATGCCATTGGCAAAGGACAGGCCCTGGCCCAGCGAACCCGTGCAGCCCTCGATGCCGGGCAAGAGGTGGGATGCCGGGTGGCCCTGCAATCGGGTACCCAGTTGCTTGAGGGTGGCGAGTTCTTCGCGCGGAAAAACGCCCAGCATTGCCAGCGCGGCATATTGCGCGGGCACGCAATGGCCCTTGCTCATGATAAAGCGATCTCGCTCCGGCCAGTCCGGCCTCGCAGGATCATACTTCATCCGGGAAAAGTACAGTGCGGCGACCAGATCCGCCGCTGACAGAGAGCCACCAAAGTGATGGGCCTTGTTGGCCCCCATCATGCGGATAATCTCGGTGCGCAGCTCCGCCGCGCGTTCTCGCAATGCGTCAATGTCACGGACAGCCATCGTCCCTCCTTGCGCTGACATACATCCCGCCGAATCGTAACCCGGCATCGTCACGATGTGGTACGTACTCTAGAGTCACTTGGGCCCACGGTCAAGCGATCCCCTCTGATGACTCTTTGTCCTCATCCTTGTCTCTGAACAGCTCTGCATAGTCATGGGGGAGCATGTCCTCTGGTTGCGCGCCGAGGATCGTCAGCAGTTCTCCGATCAGACTCGCCTTGCGCACTGCGTCCTGCTGCGACCAGGTCCGGCTCTTGACCTCGACATAGGGACCTGCCGGTTGCGGCGTGGTCACGTTGTCCAGGTTCACGGCAAAGTCCAGTCCCTTGTAACGAATATGGTACCTCTCTCGATGCTTGCAAATCTCGATCTCGCGCTCCGGGCTAAAGTACTCTCTGTAAAAGCGCAGGCTGCGGTCCGCCTCGGCTGTATAGCTCGAGCGACTGAGAACGACACTGTGCTGGTACTCTGCCTCCTTGGCCGGCCCCGTAAGGACGAGATTGTAGATGGGCTCGATGCTGCCATCTTTCTGGAGAACCTGGTCCTCACGGTAGCGAAGACGCTGGCCGTCCGGACCCGAGAAGAAGAAGTAGGTGTCGAACTGATCCCTGGATGTATGGGAGATCTGGTGGACCTCGGGATGTTCCATACCCCTTCGAAACAGCTCTTCGTCTCTCAGGGCGCCCTTGGCCTGCACCTCAAAGGTCTCCCGTTGCTCCAGCGGAGCGATGTCCACAAGCTTTTCCAGCACCGAAGTCTCGCGTTCCACAAAGAACTGGCTGATTTCGTCCGCGAGATCCTGCGCGCGCCCCAGTACTTGCGCGAGGTCAACCGAGAGCACCTGACCATCACGCACGACGTTGCGCCCGTTGACATACACATGGCGCACATCGCCGGCCTGAGTTGTGTACGCCAGGCGCGAATAGATATTGGCCGGCGACGTCGAGAACGCCGGACGAGAGTGCACAGCATCACCTCGCACCACGATAATGTCCGCACGCTTGCCCGCCTCCAGAGATCCGATGAGGTGATCCAGCCCGATCGCCCTGGCCCCCTCGATGGTGGCCATCGCCAACGCATCCTCGGCGGGCACCGCAACGGGGCTGCCGGTCACCACCTTGGGCAGCAGGGCGGCGAGACGCATCTCCTCGAACATATCCAGATCGTTGTTGCTGGCACAGCCGTCGGTGCCGATGCCCACATGCACACCGCGGCGCAACATCTCTGCAACCGGGGCAATACCGCTGGCCAGCTTGAGGTTCGAGGTCGGGTTATGGGCGACGCCCACGCCGTAACGAGCCATCAACTGAATCTCTTCCGCGTTGACATGCACGCAATGTGCCGCGACCAAAGGGTGCTCCAAAAGGCCATGCTCCTGCAACCAGCGCACGGGCCGCAGGGCCGACTGGGCGACCAGCGCCTCGGTCTCATCGAGCGTCTCGGACACATGGATAAGCTGAGGCACACTATTCGCGGCAGCGATCAGAGTCGTCGCCTGCAAGAGCTCTGGCGTGGTCATATAGATCGAGTGGGGCGCGGGCACCGCGACGATCAATTCATGTCCCCTCCAATGCCCGACAAAGTCCTCGCAGTAGCGCAGCCCCTCTTCGTAGCTGGCAGCGTCTGGCGTCGGATATTTGACGACGGTCTCACCGCAGATGCCGCGCATGCCGGCCTCTGCCGCCGCCCAGGCCACCTCCTCCTCAAAGTAGTACATGTCCACAAAACAGGTCGTGCCGCCGCGCAGCATCTCTGCGCAAGCGAGCGACGTGCCCAGGAAGCAGAACTCGGGAGTGACAAAGGCGCGCTCCACCGGCAGGATATAGCCGTGCAGCCACACATCGAGGCGCAGATCATCGGCCAACCCGCGCAGCAGGCTCATGGGGGCATGCGAGTGCGTGTTGACGAGGCCCGGCAGGATCAGGTCGTGCTCGCAATGAATCGTCTCCGCCGGAAGAAAGCGAGCCGACAACTCCTTCAAGGGGCCCACTGCAACGATATCGTTACCACGGATGGCCACCGCTCCGTCCGTGATCAGGCTCCGGCGCGTATCCATCGTAATGACCGTTCCACCCGCCAGCAGAACGTCGACTTGCTCTGGAACCTGGTTGCTCGCGTCCATCATCACCTCCCGGAGACTGGGCCTACCGTGATTATAGCAGCAGCAGCAGCGCCGGCCAACGCCGTCAGGCCACGGCAATTGGCCCGCCCGCATCTCCGTGATATAGTTAAGGATGTTCGCACGTCAGATTCGATACTGTGATCAAGCAAGAGGGAATAGATGAAACACATAACCTCATTTCGCATTCTGCTTCTCGGGGCGCTGCTGCTTGGCCTGGCAGCCTGTGGGCAGGCCTCGGAAACGGCACCCACTCCAGAGGCCGCCGCTACCGTCGAGGCCACGGCCCAGGCTACCGCTGAGGCCACGTCTACGCCCGTCCAGGCCGATCCAGAGCAGGAAAGCGTGACGCTGGAGCCAACAGGTCAGACCGGAAACACAGACACAGGCACGCCTGGTGCTGCGCCCAGTCTCGCCGACCAGGCCCGTGCCCGCAAGCCCGCCATCACCGATGCGCTATCGCGCATGGTCCTTCCGGAAGACGGCGACGTCGTCGCCTCGGTCAACGGCGAGACAATCACCGTCGACGAGCTCAAAGCATACATGCGGCTGCGCATGGATGGCCTGGCGACCCAGTACGACCTCGACTGGGGAAGTGAGGAGATGGCCGCGCTTGTAATGCAGGTGCAGTCCGAAGTCACCGAACAACTCATTGAGATGAAGCTCATCGCTCAGGGCGCCGAACGCGATGGCATCGTTGTCGACGAAGCCGAACTGGCCGGCATGGCATTCGAGGTGCAGCAGAGCATCATCCAGAGCCAGGGTTATGCATCCTGGGAGGACTATCTCGAGACCGTGGGCTTGAGCGAGGAGTCCTTTACGGACATTATCGCGCAATCCCTGCTTGTTAACGGCCTGATTCTCGCGCAGACCACGCCCACTGAAGCGGAGCAGGTCCATGCACGCCACATTCTGATTACTGACCCGGATCTGGCCGCGGATCTGGTAAAGCAGCTGAGCGAGGGCGCCGATTTCGCTGCCCTTGCTGAGGCCAATTCCGAGGACACCGGCACGGCACCGCTGGGCGGCGATCTGGACTGGTTCCCGCGGGGCATGATGGTCACAGAGTTTGAGGATGCCGCCTTTGCGCTGGAGGTTGGCGAGGTCAGTGACGTCATAACAACAACCTACGGTTTCCACATCATCCAGGTCCTGGAAAAGGGAACTCAGCCGCTCTCCGAGGCGAGCCGCCAACAGCTGCAGCAGATGGCCTTTATCGAGTGGCTGGACAACATGCGCGCCGAGTCCGACATCCAGCGGTTTGTGCTCCAGGGCGTCGGCTGATTGCCACACACAGCGACCGGGAGGCTCATGCAGTCGAGCCTCCCGGTCTTTTTTATACGTCTGATTGCTCGATCTAGCCGGTCACAAGCCGCTTGAATGCCTCAGCGTAGGCGTATCCCAGGGGCTCGCCGGTATCGCGCGCCGACTGGCGGACGCGGGCCTCTACGCCGTCCTCATTGCCGCGCAACTGGCTCACATGCTGGCGCAGAGACTGGCAGCGTAGATCCATATAGTCACTGACATCCTCCCAATAGTCCGGGGCGTTCGTCCAAAAGAGATATACCTCTTTTACACGCCAGGGCTCCAGCCCGTTGAGCTGCTCCGGGAAGAGATGCCAGGCGTGAGAGCCCCGCGCCGCATCCAGTGCCGCATACCCCGCCGCGCGATGGTCCGGATGAAGCTGGTAAGGTCGCCAGGGATCGATAGTGACGATAGTGTGCGGCCGAAAGGTGCGAATCAAACCGCACAGCCGCCTCCGGAGATCCATGTCGTTGACCACCATGCCGTCCGGATAGCGCAGAAACGTGACGCTGTTGATGCCTAGAACCTCTGCGGCCGCGCGCTGCTCGATCTCGCGCCGCGCTGCAATCTCACTGGGATGCACCAGCCGGTCGCGATTACCCTGATCGCCACTGGTCAGCAGCAGATAATCTACCTGTTGCCCCTGTGCCGCCCACTTGGCCATCGTGGCCGCGCACCCGAATTCGGGATCATCGGGGTGCGCCGCAATCACGAGCACCCTTTTCCGATCAATACTGAGCCCATCCGTCATCGCTCTCGCACTCCTTGTATATATATGTGTGTATGATGCCAGCCGATGGCTGGCTACAATACGGTGTAGAAGCTGAGGCCGACGTTGCACTCCTTGAGGTTCTGCCTCGACCGAAAGACTGTCGCCTCAGCTCTACGCGAGGTCTCGGATAAGCAGGTTGCAGATTGGCTGCGTATCACCCACAAGGCTGAGGGTCGCGTAGAGTTCTGAGGTTGCCTTGCTTCGAACCATCGCTGGAGGTGAATACCATGCTTTATTGTGGGATCGATGTTGCCAAGCGCCAACACGTCGTTGCCTATTTGGATGAGAAAGGTCTTTCCTACACATGAGGATAGCGCCGCCTCGCGGGCAGAATCGCTCCAAAGGCTTCACGAATAGAGGCGCTGGTGACGCCCCCCTCATCCACAGGCCGCAGGTAGAATAGCGCGACGCCTGCCGCCCTCAGCACGCCGCCCAGTATCAGAGCGTTGCGGATGCCGATTGCCCCCGCCAGCACCACGCCGATAATCGGACAAACAAAGGCGCCCAGGTTCATCACCATGCTGTAAAAGGCAATTCCGGTGTGTCTATGAAGCGGAGGCAGGCGGCGCATAAAGATGAGGCTATGGTTCAGATCGACCCCGGGGATAAACAGATGCCCCAGGAACCCCACCAGTAGCAATGCGGGCAGATAAGGCAGCACGCCCACCATAATGGGATAGGCCGCTGCAAAGGGCAGTGCCATCAGCAAGGCCGGATGATCTCCAATGCGGTGGTTGATACGGCGCCATGCCCAGTAGCCGAGCATAATCCCCAGATGAATGAGCGTTGTGTGCAGACCGATCCACCCATCGGTCGCACCCAGTTCCTGAACATAGTAGATCACATAAAGCGGGCCGACCATCCACGCCCCCAAGTTGAACACCAGAGTATTGACGATCAGCCGGGCAAAGCGCGGGCTCTCCTGCAGCGAGTCGGTGACGCCCTGGCGCAGGGATACCCGGGTGTGGAGCAGCGGCACCTCTGCGGGCGGCGTCTCGCGTACCCGCACCCTGGAGACTAGCCAGGTGCTCACCAGGCCACCCACAAGGCCGATGCCGTACAGCCACTGGTAGTTGGTCGGAAAAGAGCCGCGCTCGAGAGCCAGCCCGATCAGATAGGTCAGTGCTGCGACGGTGCCGCTGCTGAGAATGCTCCGCCAGGAGAAAACGGTCGCGCGCTGGCGCTCTGGGATAACGTCCGCCAGCATCGGGTTCCATCCTGTGGAAAAGATCACCGACGGCACGGCCATCGCCACGAGGACGGCGACAGTGATCTCAGGCACCCCGCTGGAAGTGATCAAGGGCAACAAGGCCAATGCCAGATAGCCAATCCTGGCACTCAGCAGGCTCCAGACGACCAGAGGACGATAACTGGCCTGCCGCTCCAATAGCTGCGCTGCGGGTAGAAACAAAAAGACGGCCACCAGCGCTGGGATCGAGGACAGCAAACCCACCAGCGTCGCCGAGCCGCCCGAGCGTAGAATGTAGGTCGCGTTGAACGAAGCCGCGGCAGCCAGTACGCCTGCAAAGACGACCTCGGCATACAGGAGCAGGATGTTCCGCTCCTCGACGCCGCGCGGGCGAGGAAACAGTCGCCATAGCCGCTCGAGTATGTCTTTCAGGGCAGCACCTCCAGGATTCCTGTCGCTTGCAGGCACGACCCCGTGAGTATAGCACGCGCCATGCGTCTGCGAAACCGGTGTAAAACGCCAGCGGAGCATCGTGCAGTCACAGGTAGCCGTGCTCAGAAGTCTGACAATCAGACCGGCAGTCGCTTCGGGCACTTGGTCCGCTCTAAGGCTCATGTTATAATCGCGCCAAACTATGCAAGGCGGCCACCGAGTGACAGAAGACGAACGGACCCGCAAGTGGCGACGTATCGTGGTCAAAGTTGGAACGAGCACGCTAACGGCAGGGGCGGCGCGCCTGAACGCTCCCCGCATGGTCGACCTGGCACGCCAGATTCATGACGTCATGTCCACGGGCGCCTCTGTTGTCCTGGTGACCTCCGGCGCGCAGCAGGCGGGGCGCGAGCACCTGAACACCCCGACGGGGCGCAAGAGCATCCCCTTCCGCCAGATGCTCGCCGCCGTCGGACAGAGCAGGCTGATGAGCCTGTGGGAACGCTACTTTGAGCTTTACGGCCTGACGGTGGCGCAGGTCCTGCTCACGCGACAGGATATCGAGGACCGCCTGCGCTACCTGAACGTCCGTGACACGTTCAACGCGCTATTGCAGCGCGGCATCGTTCCCGTTGTCAATGAGAACGATGCGGTCGCGACGGACGAGATCAAGGTTGGAGAGAACGACAGCCTGGCTGCCATGGTGGCCAATCTCATCGATGCCGATCTGCTCATCCTGCTGACCGACACCGACGGGTTATACACTGCGGATCCTTCACGCGATGCCGATGCAGAATTGATCGAGCGCGTGCCGGTGATCGACGACTCCATCTACCAGCTGGCTCACGGGAGTCGCTCCGGCGTAGGTATCGGTGGGATGTACACCAAGATTCTGGCCGCCGACCTGGCGGTTCACAGTGGCACGACGGTGGTCATCGCCAATGGGAGCCGCGAGCGCGTGATCGCCAGCGTGCTGGAAGGCAGCGCTCCGGCCACCTGGTTTCCGGTGCACATTACCCCCGCCGAAGGGCGGCAGCGCTGGCTGCTCGCGCAGTCCGTTACGCCGGGCAGCATCTTTATCGACGATGGCGCCTGCCGGGCCTTGCTGGAGCAGGGCCGCAGCCTACTGCCGGTAGGTGTGACAGGGGCCGAGGGCACGTTTTCGCGCGGTGAGATCGTCTCGGTGCGCAACGCTTCTGGCCGCGAGATCGCCCGAGGACTGGCGAACTATGATTCGACGGACCTACAGCGTATCATGGGTCAGCAGTCAGGCCAGCTGGCAGAGACCCTGGGTTACGACTATGGGCCAGAGGTGATCCATCGCAACAATATGGCCATCATCTAGCCGGCAGGAACGGGAAAAAGGGAGGCGACAATGACCTTGAACGTACGACAGATGGCCCTCGATGCCAGAGTCGCCGGGCGAGCGCTCGGCCTGACACCCGCCCAGAAGCGCACTGACGCATTGCTTGAGATCGCCAAGCGTATGGAGAGCGTGGGTGACACGCTTTGGGATGCCAACCGCGCAGACCTGGAGGCGGCCGCCAGTCTGGGTCTTCCCCCTTCCCTGCTGGATCGCTCCACGCTTAATCCCTCCCGCCTCGCCGCCATGGTCGCGGGTTGCCGCTCGGTGGCTGCGCTGCGAGACCCGGTCGGTGAGATTTTCGACGGCGCGACACTGCCGAATGGGCTGCGGATCGCCAAAAGGCGCGTGCCCCTGGGCGTGATCGCCGTGATCTTTGAGTCACGCCCCAACGTCACGGTCGAGATCAGCTCGCTGGGCATCAAGACGGGCAACAGCATCATTCTCCGTGGCGGCAAAGAGTGTTTGGAGACGAACAAGGTGCTGGTCGAACTGGTGCGCGGTGCCTGCCGGGACACCGGGCTTCCCGAAAACGCCGTCCAACTGGTGACCTCCACCGACCATGCGCTCGTGCCCGAACTGCTGCACATGGATGACATGATCGATCTGGTCATCCCGCGCGGACGGCAACAGCTGCAGAATCTCGTCAAGGAACATGCCCGCATGCCGGTGGTGTATGGCGGTATCGGCGTCTGCCACCTGTTCGTCGACAGCTCCGCTGACCTCTCGAGATCGATTCCGCTCATCGTCAATGCGAAAATCCAGGCGCCCTCGGTGTGCAATGCACTGGACACGGTGCTGGTGCACCAGGATGTGGCCGGCGAGTTTGTGCCGGCGATGGTTCGCGCCCTGCATGCACAGGGCGTGAAAGTGCTGTGCGACGCGGCGTCACTTGCAGCGGCCCGCCAGGCCGGTATCGATGGCGATCTCCTGGCGCCAGCAGGTGAAGGGGATTTCGGACACGAGTTCCTGTCTCTGGCCCTGTCGGTCAAAGTGGTGGGGTCGCTCGATGAGGCGATCGCGCACATCGCCCAGTATGGCACCAGCCACTCTGACGGCATTCTGACCGAGAATTACACCAACGCGACGCGATTCCTGGATGCCGTGGATTCCTCGGTGGTATATGTCAACGCAAGCACGCGTTTTACCGATGGCGGACAGCTCGGCCTGGGAGCGGAAGTGGCCATTTCTACGCAGCGCATGCACGCCCGTGGCCCAATGGGACTGCAGGAGCTCACCACCTACAAGTGGATCGTTCAGGGTGATTATCACGTCCGACCATGACGGGCAAGGCTGCCCGGCAATGCAAAGGGGCCTGGTACCATGAGCATACGATCTGCCTTACGCCGGCTGTCAGAGCTGCATCCTGGCACAGAGATCTGGTGGGATTCGTCACCCCTCGTGTTCGCCCGGTGGCGGGATGAAACCAGCGCGGCTTGGACGGATCATCCTTCCTTGCTTGCCGCGCTCAATGAGCTGACCCTTGCCTCGCTTGATGGGGTCCTGCGAGGGTGCACCACCAACCCTCCTCTGGCACTGGAGGCTGTCGAGCACGACCGCACGCATTGGGTGCGGTGGGCCGAGGAGCGGCGAAAGGATGTGGGCAGCGCAAAAGAGCTGGCCTGGGCACTCTACAGGGAGGTGCTGTGCCGCGGTGCGGAGCAGGTGCTGCCGCTCTGGGAGCAGTCGGCTGGTGCCGTGGGACAGATCTGCGGGCAAGTAGATCCGCGCCTCTTGCACGACCGGGACGCAATGGTTCAGCAGGGCATCGCGTTGCACGCCATCTGCCCCAATGTGATGGTCAAGATGCCTGCGACGGAGGCTGGCATCGACGGCATCCGCGTTCTGTCGTCACTGGGCATCTCAACCAATGCGACACTGGGCTTTACCGTGAGCCAGATCATGGCGACGGCCAGGGCCGCCCGGGCGGGCCTAAACATGGCACGGGAGAAGGGTGTCGATCTCTCGCGCACCCGGTCCATGGCGACGCTGATGTTGGGTCGCATGGAGGATGCGCCGGCATTTAGCGAGCAGGCGTTGGCTGCCGACATCACACTGAGTGAGAGCGACCGTCGCTGGGCGGGTGTCGCCGTTGCCCGCAAGGCTTACCGTCTGCTTCAGGAACGTCAAATGGAGACCAAGTTGCTCCTTGCCTCCATGCGCCTGGGACCCTCACTGGACGGCAGGGAACATATCTGGCACCTGGAGCAACTGGCAGGGGGCGACACGGTGCTGACGATCTTTCCAAACATCCTCGCCAGTTTCATGCAAGGCTATGCGGAGACGCCTCTCAGGGCGACGATCGACGAGTCCGTTCCAGCGGACGTCATGGAGCGCCTGCTGCGGGTACCCTACTTTGCACAGGCCTACCAGGAAGCCGGCGTCACGCCGGCCGACTATGGCTCCCTTCCTGGTCTTGTCGCCACAGGTGCTTCCTTCTCACAGGCGATGCAATCCTTTGATGATATCGCGCTCGAGGTAGTTGGCAGGAACGAAAACGCATAAGTGAGAATGCTTACCGTCTATCGCTCGGCCCAGACGACAAGGTGGCTTGACAGATGCCGCTGGCCTGTACAGAATTGGGGCGAGCACAAATCGGTGATCTGCTCCGGGCCGCTCGGCCTGGAACATCAAGATCGATCTCGTATCACAATGCACGTGAGAGGAGCGAGCAATGAGTGACGCATTGGGCAGTGCCACTGCCAGACAGGCAGAGGAGCGTTTCCCCCGCAAGCTGCGCATGGGTATGGTCGGCGGCGGACGCGGGGCCATGATTGGTGCGGTGCACCGCCGGGCGGCGATGCTGGACGGAGGCGTCGAACTGGTTGCGGGGGCCTTTAGCTCTACACCGGAAAAGTCGAAGGAGAGCGGCCGCGATCTCTATGTCCCCGAAGACCGGATCTATGGCTCCTGGCAGGAGATGCTGGAGGCAGAGTCCGCGATGCCCCCCGAAAAGCGGCTGGACTTTGTATCGGTGGTCACACCGAACCACGTGCACTATCCCGTCTCGTTGGCCTTTGCCAACGCGGGCTTTAACATCGCTTGCGACAAGCCACTCTGCCACACCGTTGAGCAAGCGATGGACCTGGTCAAAGCAGCCGAGCAAAACGACATCGTCTTTGCTGTGACCTACAACTATACGGGGTATCCGATGGCCAAGCAGGCACGCCGGATGGTTGAAGAAGGCGAACTGGGCGAGATTCGCAAGGTGATCGTGGAATACCCCCAAGGCTGGCTTTCCGACCGCATTGAAGCCGACGGCCAAAAGCAGGCCGAATGGCGCACGGACCCGGCGCGCTCCGGTATCGCGGGGGCGATCGGGGACATCGGCAGCCACTCTGAGAACCTGATGAGCTACATCACGGGGCTCGAGATCGAGGCCATCTGCGCGGATATCACCACCTTCGTACCGGGTCGCCTGCTGGATGATGATGGCAACGTCCTCTTACGCTTTAAGAACGGAGCCAAAGGCATTCTGCAGGTGTCTCAGATCGCGGTCGGAGAAGAGAACGGGCTCAAGATTCGCGTGTGGGGTACCAAGGCGGGCCTGCGCTGGGAGCAGGAGGACCCCAACTATCTTTACGTGGTAAGCAACACGGAGCCGGTCAAGATTTACAAGCGCGGCAACGGCTATCTGTACGAAGAGGCGGCCGCCGCCAGCCGCATTCCTACCGGACACCCGGAAGGTTATTTTGAGGCCTTTGGCAACATCTACAAGGCGTTTACGGACACCATCCGGGCCAAGATCTCGGGTGTAGCACCCGACAAGCTGGCCAGCGACTTTCCTGGACCCAAAGAGGGTGCCCGGGGCGTGTACTTTATCCACAAAGTGGTCGAGAGCTCCCATTCGGATGTCAAATGGTTGCCTTACAACCCGCCTGTCTGATTTGAGCCGGATTGAAACTACAATAAAGCAGAGAGGAATACACAACAATGGCAAGACCAGTAACCTTGTTTACCGGACAGTGGGCAGATCTGACGCTGGACGCTGTAGCAGAAAAGGCGGCGAGCTTTGGCTATGACGGCCTGGAGCTGGCATGCTGGGGCGATCACTTTGAGGTCGATCGCGCCCTGTCGGAGGATGGTTACATCCAGAGTCGCTGGGATATCCTGAACAAGCACGGCCTCAAGTCCTGGGCGATCAGCAATCACCTCGTCGGGCAGTGTGTCTGCGACGATCCCATCGATGAGCGCCACAAGTCTGTGCTGCCGCCTCGCCTGTGGGGCGACGGCGATCCGGAAGGTGTGCGCCAGCGCGCAGCGCACGAACTCGCGGATACCGCCCGCGCCGCCAAAGCCTTTGGCGTCCCGGTGGTAAATGGCTTTACAGGCTCCGCCATCTGGCGCCTGCTCTACTTTTTCCCGCCGACAGGGATGGACCAGATCGACGCCGGGTACAAGGATTTCGCCGATCGCTGGAACCCGATCCTCGATGTCTATGACGAGATGGGCGTTCGGTTTGCACTCGAGGTGCACCCGACAGAGATCGCGTACGATATCGTCACTGCCAGGCGCGTACTGCAGGCGCTGAACTATCGCGAGGCGTTTGGGTTCAACTTTGACCCGAGCCATCTAATCTGGCAGGGCGTGGATCCAGTGCGTTTTCTGCAAGAGTTCCCCGACAAGATCTATCACGTGCACATGAAGGACTCTGCCGTGACCCTTGACGGGTACTCGAGCATCCTGAGCTCCCATCTCAACTTTGGCTCTCCGCACCGCGGCTGGGACTTTCGGTCGCCGGGCCACGGGGATGTCAACTTTGAGGCGATCATCCGCGAGCTCAACCGTCTCAACTACCAGGGGCCGCTCTCTGTGGAGTGGGAGGACTCGGGCATGGACCGCGAGTTCGGCGCGCGCGATGCGGCCGAGTTCACGCGCAAGGTAGACTTTCCCGCCTCCTCGGTGGCCTTTGACGCCGCCTTTGGCGACTGATCACGCTCCAATCCATCGACCGTATGTTCACAGGCCGCCCCCGATGGGGGCGGCCTGTACATTTCGCGAGATAGATTACGCCCGAGCTCGCTGACCGCGCACAAACAGCAGCTTGAACATCGTCGGCTTGAGCCGGTTCCAGGCCATGAGTGCCTCATCGCGATCCTGCGCGGTCATGGCGCCGCTTGCATAGCGCGCGCGCACATAGGCCGTACTGATCGCACTGACGTCGTGGGCGATGGCGCCAGAATAGGAGCCTCGGGCTTCCAGTTCGTCTGCCAGCGATGCCAGGAACTCGCCCGGCGTCTGCCCGTCCTGTGGATACAGGTTCAGCCAGGAGGCTCGGCGGGCCAGTGAAGCATAGATGCGCCAGATAACCTGGCGGCTATCTCCGCCGCTGGTGGGCCGGTACGGCACGCTGCCAGAGACTGCCAGGGCCAGGCCCACGGTCAGCGCTAGCACGAGCGCACCGCCTCCGATTCCCCTCCACGGTATCTTTACGGCTGGGGCTGGCTCGTTCATCAAGGGACGATCTGGCAACGAGTAGCTCTGGTCACCGCCGGCGAACGCACGCGGCAACTCGGTGGGCGTTGGTTCAAACTCGATCCAGCCCAGCCCCGGGAAATAGACCTCCGCCCAGGCATGGGCGTTCTGTCCCGTCACCCGCCAGCGCTCCTCCATATAGTCGTAGGTGCCCATGCCGTAACCTGAGGCATACCGGCTGGCGACTCCCACCGAGCGGAGCATCACGACCATGGCACTGGCCGAATAGTCGCAGTAGCCCCGCTGAAGATCGAACAAAAAGTACTCGACGATATCCTGGTCCAGAGGAGGCGGAGCCACCTCCAGATCGTAGGTATAGCCGCGCAAATAGCTCTCGATGGCACGTGCCTTGTCGTAGCGTGTCACTGCGCCCGCCGTATCGATGATCTCCTGGGCAAGTGCCGCCACCCGTACAGGGATCTCGGGCAGCGCCACATATCGCTCAGCGATCTCCGGGCTGTAATCATCCTCGGCCGCGCGCAGCTCCTCGACGGTGGGTTGTGGCACGTACGAGACGACTGTGTATTCATCAGCATCCACTGCGAGCGCGACGAAATCGCCCTCTCCCCTGTACAGCACCTGGTAATCCAGGTCCACGGATACCGGCTCGTTGATGCCAAAGACCACATTGCCGCGGACCTCGCGCAGGGTAAAGGTCTGCGTCACAACCGTATTGGGGTACACGATCTCTGTCCAGCTCTGCTGCGGAGCAAAGGACAGGGTGTTGCGCTCGCTTGTGTCCCATCCGCTCCCGTTGTAGACGTCATAGGTCCGCTGTCGCCAGTAACGGCGTTCCACAAAACGACGCGGATCGATTGCCTCCGAAGCGGCCATCTGCTCCAACACGTCGATAGGCGGCGGAGGAGGATCACTGATGGTAACCATCATCACCGTGCGATCGCTCACGCCTGAACCGAGGCCCACATCGTGCGGCAGTACCCCCATGGCAATATCCCGAGAGCTGGCAGACTCTGGCTCAGGGACGGGATCACGGCCGGCGAACACCCGGTCCAACTCGTCATAGATGGACTCTAGCGTGGGCCCGAAACGATCCCAGAATGCATACACCGCGCGATTGTAGGTCGTGTACGGCATGGCAAGAGCCAGCACAAGAGCGAGGACGGCGATCGCTGCACCGGCAAAGAGCGAATCGCGCTTGAGTTCGGTAGAGAAATCCACACCGAAGCGTTCCCAGATGGCGTGCATCCGGTTCATATTGGCGTAGGCGAGAATGACGAGCATGGCACCGATATAGACCTGCACGTGTGCCAGGCTCAGGCGCGTGACGGCAGAGTTGGCCACCACGGCAACCCCGAGCGGCAAGAGCGAGGCCATCGGGCGCTGGTTGCGGATCATCTCAAAGGTAGCGTTCCAGCCCAGGACCCAGGTCGCCAGCGACACCAGGAACCAGAGCACAGTGACGTCTTCGCTCACGCCCCCAACACGCACCACCGAGAACCAGGAACGAAGTGCGGCAGCGCTCGCCTCTGCGTTGGCGACGACATGCCCGACGGTCGCAACAAAGGGCCTGGGCGAGGGCATCGTACGGGAAAATGCCCACTCTACCAGCCACCCGACGGCGCCCACAACATCCCCGAGCAATAGACCAGGGCTCGGCAGCACACCGGTGGCGTACTGAGCGGCATAGAAAAGACCCAGCGTCAGGCCGACGGCCCAGCACACCCAGCTCGTCCAGCGCGAGCGCGCCAGAATCGCCGCAAGGATGCTGCTCCACAACGCGGGCATGAGCAACCGCTCCGCCCCTGGCACCCACCCGCTGGAGAGGATGCTCAGAGGCAGCGTCACAATGGCGACAAATACCAGCAGGTAGAGAAGCCAATCAAATCTATCCCGGTGCCCTGCAAGCGTGGCGGTTGTCATCGCGGCTCTACTCCAGGGCCTACTGGCACCCACTCACTCTGTGGGCGCGGATTCACAACGACGACGCGCCCGGTGCCCAGCACCTTGTACTCTGGCTCCTCTGTTGCCCGCGTATCTGGCCGGAGGCCGTGCCCTTGTCCGATCACATGCGAAGGCACGCCAAGATCGGCGAGCGCCCCCTGTACTCCCGCGAGAGATGGCCCGCCGTCAAAGCTGGCACCATCCATCAGCATGACCGTCGGCGTGATCCCATGCGTGAGCAGCATACCCAGACCATCAAACCAGCCAGGGTCGGCCGAAGGCGTTATGACCGCCACGGACATGTTGCGGCTCAAAGCCGGCATTGCCAGCGACAAAAGGTCATGCAGGTTCACCTTTGAGACGGCATAGACCGGGGCAAGCACGCGCAGGAGTTCCCAAAGCTGCTCATGCCCCTTGCGAGGCGGAATCAAGATCGGTGAGTCTGTATGCGTAATCAAGCCCACAGCGCGGCCCTCGTGGATAGCCTGGCCCGCAAGCGATGCCGCCAGGGTCACGGCGTACTCCTCTGTGGACTCTTCACCCTCGCCCACATGGACGGCCTGATCCATATCCATGACGATCCACAGATCGCCCGAGGGCTCGCGATCGAACACTTTGACCAGAAGCGTCTCAGCGCCCGGCAGTGATCGCCGCGCCGTCGAACGCCAGTGAATCTGCTTCAGGGCATCGCCGTGCACATACGATCTCACAGAAGAGGCGTTAGTTGTGAACGCAAGGCTGCGCACCGAGGCACGCCCCGCCCCACGGTCGAGGCCGCGCTCGTGCAGGAGATCGGGCAGCGGGACAACGGCCGGATAAACCACAAAGCTGTCGGTGTGGTTGTCGCGAAGCTGGACTTCAAACAGCCCAAAGGGGTCTCCCATCGACGCCACCAGGGGACCGAGCGTGTACAGACCGCGCCTGCGGCACGTTCCCTGTGTGGTCCACTGGTGCGAGGAACGAGCCGGCAGCCCGACTGCGCGGGTCGCGTCATAGCCCACAAGATCGCTGTACTCACGCACCTCAGCCCAGAGAAGCGGCACCCAGGCGTCATTGTGCATGATCCAGCGTTCCTGCAGGATGTCGCCAACCTGGGCCCAGCCATAGCGCCGCAGACGCTGAATCGAGACGCGCCGCGATAGCGTCGATGCCCACAGATAGGACATGGCCAGGACGCTGGCTAAGGCAATAAAGACGAAAAAGATCGCCCTGGCAGGCGAGAATACTTGAAGAATGAAGAGACCAAATACCAGTATTATCGGCAGCCACGAACGGATGCGAACCGTCCGAGTAACCATGGGAAACCTCCACACAGAGTATACCACGTTTCTCGAGACTCCCCATTTTGGCGATCAAGGGATACGGGCGCCGGCTGCCGAAACAAGTCACACCAGGTGAAAGCCGCAGGTTGACACATCAAGCCCCAGACCGCTAGAATAGCGGCGTTGCAGTTGGACTCGCGGCATCCTTCGAACTTGCAGCGTTCGCACGAGGGTTGCCCGGAACGACGGACATGCGACCGGCGCGGCATGGAGGAATGGGGCCAGATGAAGCAGATCGCCGTACTCACCAGTGGTGGAGACGCACCCGGCATGAATGCCGCCATTCGCGCCGTCGTGCGTAGCGCCACCGCGGAAGGCCTGCTGGTCTATGGCGTTCACAATGGCTATGCCGGCCTGATCGCAAATGAGATGAGCTACCTCACGCGGCGTGACGTCGGGGGCATTATCCAGCGTGGGGGTACCTTTCTCGGCAGTGCCCGATCCCAGGAGTTCTACACGGTAGAGGGCCGTGAACGGGCGATCGATAATCTGCGTCAGCGAGGCGTGGACGCCCTGGTGGTGATCGGCGGAAATGGTTCACAGACAGGCTCGCTCGCCCTGACAAACATGGGATTCCCAGTGGTAGGGATTGCCTCCACTATCGACAACGATCTACTGGGGACAGATGTGACCATTGGCGTCGACTCGGCGATCAATGTCGCCGTCGAGGCCATTGACCGATTGAAGGTCACCGCCGAATCACACCGCCGCGGCTTTGTCGTCGAAACCATGGGTCGCGACTCTGGCTATGTAGCTCTGATGGCCGGCATCGCGGGCGGTGCGGAGGTCGTCTGCATCCCCGAGTTTGAGATCACCCCGGCCGAGGTCGCCAAAGAGCTTCGCCTGGCCTTTGAACGCGGCAAGCGCCGGGCGCTGGTTGTAGTGGCCGAGGGCGCCAGGTACAGCGCTCAAGGAATTCTCGCGTACTGTGAGGAGCACCGGCAAGAGGTCGGTTTCAGCCTGCGCCTGACCATCCTTGGCCACGTGCAGCGCGGCCGCACCCCCACAGCCACCGACAGGCTGTTGGGTACACGCCTTGGCAAGGGGGCTGTCGATGCGCTGCTGGAGGGCCGCACGGGCGTGCTGGTGGGGCTTATCGAGGATAGTATCGCCTACACGGACCTCCATGAGATCGGCGGGCGAAAGAAAAGCGTCGATGTGGCGTTGCTGCCTCTGGCACGGGCGATGGCTCAGTAGGCAGTAGATCCTGCGGATTCGCTTCAGACAAGATCCCAAGGACACTCCTGACATCGCTACTCAGTGCAGAAACAACGGCTCTGGTGGCGAGCCAATCATGACAAGGGAGAGGTTGTGTCGCAGGTTGAGGTCAATTGCCAGGTGGAGATCTATACTGACGGAGGTTGCGATCCCAATCCGGGGCCTGGCGGATGGGGAGCGATCCTCATCAGCGGGCGCCGTACAAAAGAGATCAGCGGTGCCGAGGCGCATACCACCAATAACCGCATGGAGTTGACCGCCGCGATCGAGGCGCTGCGACTGCTCCAGCGTCCATGCAAGGTCACGCTATATACGGATTCCACCTACCTCCGCAACGGCATGACCCGATGGATGTCCCGCTGGCAGGCACGCGACTGGGTCAAGTCAGATGGCAACCCGGTGGAGAATGCCGACCTCTGGCGGGGCTTGCTAAACGCTCAGGAGATCCATGAGGTGGATTGGCACTGGGTCCGGGGACACCGGGGCAATCGCTGGAACGAACGCGCAGACCGGCTGGCAACCCAGGCGCGGCTTGCCCTGGCGCGCCCGGCCACTGGCGAGCGCACACAGAGGAGCACAGCGACACCGGACAAACCCGCGACTGGCGATTTGCCGCCCTACCACATCTACGCCCGAGGATGCGCACTGGGGAACCCGGGGCCGGCGGGCTACGGAGCGATCATCATTGGCCCACAGGCTGAGCAGCAGCGCTCGGGGGGCTGGCCCACGGCGACGAATAACGTCATGGATCTCTGGGGTATCATTGCGGGACTCCAGAGCCTGCCAGAGCGGGCACGCGTCACCATTCACACCCCGTCCAAGTACGTGATCGACGGGGCCACCCGCTGGCTGCCCAACTGGGAGCGCTCGGGATGGCGAACGCAGTCCGGCCAACCCGTCAAAAACCGTGAGCTATGGCAGGAACTGAGTCAGGTGATGGGTGATCACGATATCGAATGGCAGCACCTTTCGGGAGCATCCGGCGACCAGAAGGCCGATAGGGCCATGGCGCTTGCTCGTAGTGAGGCTGAGAAACAACAGACCGCATCTTGATAGATCGGCGCCAACGCCACCACTCGCATGGGAGCAATAATGGCAAACATCATTACCGTGTCGCGCTTTCCACTCTTGTTCCTGATCGTGATCCTGCTCACCTTGCCCTCCCCCGGAGCCAAGCTGGCCGCTGTCCCGCTGGTGGTGCTGCTCATACTCATGGACACCATCGACGGGCTGGTTGCACGTTCCCGCCATGAGGAGTCGCTCCTCGGCAGTGTGCTCGATATTATGACCGATCGCTCCATAGAGCTCGTGATGTGGGTCGTCTACGCGCACATGGGCCTGGTGCCTCTGGCGATACCTATCATCTTTATCATTCGCGGGACCGTGGTGGATGCCTTGCGGGCCATCGGCGTCAAACAGGGGACTACACCCTTTGGCACGACCACCTCGCGGGTCGGTAGCTTTCTGGTGGGCAGCCCGTATATGCGCAGCACCTATGGTATCGCCAAGGCGCTGGCCTTTACCCTGCTGGCGCTAACCGCGGCCCTTGACACTTATCTTGAGATCGGACGGGGCTCGATACAGACCGCGAATACGATCCACCTGGTGGCGATGGCCCTCTCCTGGATCGCTACGGCGTTCTGCGTGGTGCGGGGTCTTCCGGTCATCATCGAGTCCTTTGCCGGGCTCGCGAGGTCAGAGGCCCGGTGAGCAGTCCCACCGCTGTCAACCCCAGGCATATCCGTCGCACCGCGTTGATGATCAAGGTCGGCATGGTGCTTGCCCGCATCTTCCCCAGGCGGTTTGGCTACTGGCTGGCACGCCAGGGAGCCAGGGTCATGCGCCGGAGGAACGCCAAAGCCTACTGCATGTTGCGAGAGAACCTGAGCCACCTGATGGCCGAGGCAGGCCCAGAGATGCTCGATGGTCTGGCCGAGGAGGCCATCTACGAGCTGGGCTGCACCTACTTTGACATGATTCACATCCGCGGCGAAAGGCTCCTGCGAGGCGGCATTCTTACGCCTGATCCAGCTGGCTGGGCGCTCGCCCAACAGCAGTTCAACGATCCCACCGGCACGATCGTCGTGGCCGGTCACGTGGGCAACTTTGACCTGGGCATTCAGTGGGTCGCCGGCCAGGACATCGAGGTTCAGTTGCTCAGCCTGCCGGATCAGAATCCGGCGCAGAACGCGGTAAACAACTACCGCCAAAAGGGCGCCCTCGTGGTGACGCCACTCTCGGTGCAGTCGCTTCGCGCGGCTCTGCGGCGTCTGCGCGAAGGCGGCATCGTCGCCACCGGTGTTGACCGCCCGATGGACTATGACGATCCCCCGATCCAGTTCTTTGACGGACCAGCCCCCTTGCCGCGCGGGCATGTGCGACTGGCCCTTCAAACCGGTGCAAGGATCATGGTAGCGTCATGTATCCGCCGCCCTGACCATACTTACCTGCTCACCTTCTGGCCGCCGCTGGACATGGTGCGCACCGGCGACCGCGAGCAAGACATCGAGCTGAACACCCGCCGCGTGCTGGAACTCGTGGAGGAAACCATCCTCCAGGTCCCCACTCAGTGGGCCATGCTGCACCCGGTGTGGTCGAGACCCAGCCAGTCCAGCCCTGCGCGCTAGGAACGGCCCATCTCCTCCTGCGCGGCAGTCAGATGACGCAGTGCGTCCTCAAAGTTGCTCGCGTTCTGTGCCATACTGACGAGGCTCATGGCACTTGAGATGCGTTCGTCCAGCGCATCCAGTTCTTCCGACGGTCCTTCCTGTCTGAGCTGGTTAGCACGTCGCTGCGCCCGATCCAGGTCGTTGGTCGCGGCACGAAACTCACGATTCAGCCGGTCCAGTGCAGAGCGCAACTGCTGCTCACTGCCTGCATAGATCTGCTGCGCCTCCTGCCCGATGTTGATCGCCCGCTGCATCTCGTTGACAGCCAGGTCCAACGAATCGGACTCCTGGCTCGACGCCTGGGCAGCCAGAGCACGTTCCCAGGTCTCCTCGCCAGAGCCCAGCGCCCATGTGATCTGCTGCCACTGAGTGTCACTTTGCAGCGACCTCAGCGACGCTCGCGTCTTTTGCAGCGCTTGACCCAGTTGCTGGAACTGGCGCTCAAGAGAGCTGAGAGTCTGCCGGCCCTCGCTGATCTGGCGCCGCGCGAGATCGATGCGCCGCTCGAGATCGCTGGCCTGATGGGTAACGAGCGCGGAAAGGACTGCCGGGTTGGCGGCCTCCGCCTCGCCCGTGGCCATCCAGGAGGCGACGTCCTCCGTGAGCTTGTTGATGTCCTCATCAGGGAGGGGCGGCCGCTGAGGCTCGAGGCGTTGCAGGCGCTGCCAGCTCCGTTCCAGCCGGCGCCTTGCCTCGTCGAGCTGCTTGCCATAGTGGACGAGATCGCCCTCATACGCCGAGAGGATGCTCCGCGCCTCGCTGGTAACCTCCGGCAGCCAGTCGGCGGCAGCCCGCTCATAGTCCATCTGGGCGGGATCGGCCAACGCTGCACGCTGCTCCTGATAGAGGGGCAACCAGTTATCGTAACGCTCCGCCAGTTCCGGAAGCATCTTGTCACGCCTATCGGCCAGTGCAGGGAGTGTCTCTGCTTCAAGCGCAGCGACGCCCGTCTCTACCTGCTCCCGAAGCGAGATGATGGCAGCCAGCTCGGCACCCAGGGAGTCTATCGTGTCTCGAGACTGCTCGACACCTTCCGTCACCGACTGCATCAATCCCTGTAACACTGCCAGATGAGACTGGACCAGAATACCCCCTGCGCGGAAGGGCTCGGGAAGCGCCAACCAGGCCGCATCGGCTGCATCCAGTGAACTCAATGCGGCGGCGAGAGCCTCCTGGCGGCCGGGATGCCAGTGCCGCCCATACACCTCCCATTCACTCGCCAGCGTGACAGCCCGGTCGCGCAGGGCGGCCCGCGCCGTGTCGCCCACCGCGTCACGCTCGGCACTCATCGTCTGCACGGCCTCAGCAGTAGACGTGATGCCATCGAGGGCGTCTTGCAGCTTTTGCCGTGCCTGCGCCGCCAGCGTCACCGCAGTCTGGTAGCCATGCAGCGTTCCCGAATGAAGAGCGCTCTGCGACTGTGTCAGAATCTCCTCTCCCTCACGGATCTCGTCTGTACTTACGTCGAAACTGACGCCGGGCATAGCTTCCATCGACTCTGCAAGCACCGCGCGAGCCTGATCGAGCAGGGCCACAGTCTCCGAGACAGCCGCGGCGCTTTTCGTCATGGACTCTTTGAGCGCCTCGAGTTCGGCCGCTACCGAGGCCCCCAGAGCCTTGACCTCCTGAGCACGCTGAGCAGCCAGCTCAAAGGCAGAGGGCGTCGCCTCGCCGAGCGTAGCATCGAGTGTGGCGGCCATCTGTGCCAGCTCTGAAACCCGCGCGGCCACCGATGGGTCCTTAACACCGTGGTCCTGCAGCGCCGCCCAACGCGCGCTCACATCACTGACTGCAGCATGTGCCGTCGCGGCAGCCTCTTGAGCCGCGGTGCGCTGGGCACGAATCGATTCCAGTTCCCTCTGCGCTTGCTCGATCGTCTCGGTCGCCATGGCGAGTTGCTGTTCGGCGCGCAGCACGCTTCCGAGTTGCTCGTCAGCGCCCGAAGTGCGGACCGTCTCTGCGGTGGCACTCATCGCATTATCCACCAGCGCCAGACCGTCCCCCAGGGCCTGGATATCCCGGGTTCCTGCCTGGATCTCGGCTTCCCACAGCGCATATAGACGATGAATCTCCGCCTGAGCAGCGGCCAAATCCGCCTGCAGACGATCTGGTACGGCGGCAGCCTCAGACTGCTGCTCCGCCAGCGCCGCTGCAATCTGTTCGGCTCCCTCTATCCCGCTGTCCAGGTCGCTCCTGTCTGACAACGCGGTTCTCGCAGCAGCCATCGGGCCATAGGCGCCCAAGCTAAAGACCCGACCGGCACCCACATGCAGAGGCGCGTACGCGGCGACCCGGTCAGCGATCTCATTCACACGCGACAAGCCACCGCGTAACTCGCCCAGGAGCCTCAACGCCTCGCGATCGATACCTTCGTAACGACCGGGCCGCGGCTCGTCGGGCCAGAGAGAGGTATGGAATCGCTCGGCATCGACCAGAGCATTGATCCGTGGCAGGACCTCCGTTACGAAACCACCCTTTTTCTCAAGGCGCGCAGTCAAGAGCTTGAACAGGAGCCAGGGAACAAGACATAGGACCAGGTAGATCACCACAGCAATAATCAGCCACATCCACCACGCCATAAGTTGCCTCCTCTGATCCGGTCCTCGTGCGATACGAAACGCTGGTAGATCACCAGTTGGTGAAGGATCCATCCTCTCGCCGCAGGTGCGGCAGCTCTGCCATCTGGAAAGGATGCACTGCCGCTGCCTCACGATCGAGTTCAATGCCCAGGCCCGGCGCCGTGGGAGCAAGGATATAGCCATCCTGCCAGATGGGCTGGTTCTTTATCACGTCAGTGAGCATGGTTCCCGGCCTGCGAGGCTGCTCCTGCACGGCCATATTGGGGACGCTGAGGTTAAAGTGCACACATGCCGCCGTGGCCACCGGCCCCAGGGGGTTGTGCACGGCCATGTCGATATAGTGCCCCTCGCACCAGCCGGCGATTTTGCGACCCTCCGTCAATCCGGCAGCGATACAGAGGTCGACGCGCGCATAGTCGATCAGATCGCCGTCGATCAGTTCCCGGAACTCCCATTTACTGCAGAACTGCTCTCCGGCGGCCAGGGGTACATCGGTCCGGCTCCGGAGCATCCGGTACGCCTGCTCGCTCTCCGATCGGATGGGATCTTCGATGAAAAAGGGTCGGTATGGCTGGACTTGCTGACACAGTGTCACGGCTTCGGGCGGGGACAGGCGCGTGTGCCCGTCAAAGCAGAGCTCGATCTCTGGCCCTACTGCCCCGCGCAGCGCGGCGAACTGCTCCACGGTCTGCTGTATCGCTCGACCGGGGTACAGCATTTCACCTTCGTTGGGCAGGCCCCAGCGCAGAAACCTCCAGCCCTCCGCCACACGAGCCTGAGCATCGCGCACCAGCTCCGTGGTGTCCGTCCCGTGTCCCCCGCTCAAGTGGCAGTAGCAGGCGACCTTATCTCGGACACGGCCGCCAAACAGGTCATAGACGGGCAGGCCGAGCGCCTTGCCCTTGATGTCCCAGAGCGCGATATCGATCGCAGCGATGGCGCTGCCGAGAATCCGGTCGTGCGGGAAGAACCCTCCCCGAGACAGCGTCTGCCAGATGTGCTCGATCCGCATGGGATCCTGCCCAACTAACAGTGGTGTCAGGTGCTTGAGGGCGCCCATGACGGCCAGCTCTCGGCCAGTCACGCCTGATTCGCCAACGCCGTACACACCCTCGTCGGTGTCAACGGCCACAAAAAGAAAGTTGCGATGACCGGCCCAGACGGGATAGCTGCTGATGCCTGTGATCTTCATCCTGCCTCCAACGCCTATATATCTGTCTACTGTTACCAGAAAAGACGGAAGCGTGTCAAGGCTCAGCGCACTCTGCCATACGCGGGTCGTGCCGTTGAGGCCAGTATCAGAGTTGGCTTGCGTCGCCGCCTGCCGTATTATCCCTGCTGAACAGAACAGCGTCGTGGGAGGTCTCATGGACAGGACCAGATTGCTGAATGGTATTGTAGAGAGTGGCCTGGTCGCCATCGTGCGGCTATCCAGTTCAGACAGCCTTTTGCGCGTGGCTCAAGCGATCGCCTCGGGTGGCGTGCGGCACATCGAGTTTACGATGACCACCCCCGGGGCGCTCCAGACTCTCGATTCGGTGAGCGCCAGGCTTGGCGACGAGGTCGTCATGGGTGCCGGTACCGTCCTTGATGCTGAGACGGCTCGCGCGGCGATTCTCGCCGGGGCCCGCTTTATCGTGGCACCCAATTTGAACCCGGACGTGATCACGATCTGTCACCGGTACGGGGTCGTCTGCATGCCCGGTGCCCTCACACCCACCGAGATTCTGCAGGCCTGGGAATGGGGTGCCGACATCGTCAAAGTCTTTCCAGCCGACTCTTTTGGCCCGGCGTACATACGTGCCGTGCGCGCGCCGCTGCCGCAGGTGCGTCTCGCTCCGGTAGGAGGCGTCACTGCTGAGAACACTGCCGACTACATCCGTGCCGGCGCATCCTGTGTCGGCGTCGGATCCAGTCTGGTCAACGACAGGCTGATCGCGCAGGCCGATTGGGCATCACTGACGGCCCGCGCACGCGCCTTTGTTGAAGCGGTCGCAGAGGGCCGCTCGGCTTGATCTCTACTCAGGAAGGAGTTGGACATGCCCGAACCGACGTTTTGGGACATGGTTTTTTCGCCCCAGGTTCTGGTGACCATCATTGTCTGCGCAGCGATTACCGGCCTCGTGGTCTGGCTGCGAGGCAAGTGGATCGCCCGGCAGCAGCAACAGGCGCTAGCCGAACAGCGAAGGCAGCAGGAGACCACGCTGGAACGCCTGCTTGAGGCCACGAGCACGGACAAGCAACGTGTGATCGCAGAGTACGAGCAAGAGATCACCGAGCGAGATCAGCGGATTGCCAACCTCGAGCATCAGGTGGCGCGCCTGCGCGACAGACTCACCGCGGGCGGCGTCATCGGCGTGTTCGGTGGCGGCAAGCAGCGTGACGTGATCAGCGCTCTCCTGCTGGAGAACGAGCAGTTGCACGAGTTGCTCGCCGAAAAGCAGACAGAACTGCGTGATCTGATGTCCGACATGACGGGCAAGCTCATAGACCGGATGGATGCCCAGGCGCAAGAGAGCGCCCGCGCTGTACGGTACAAGCAGGCGCTGCTATCGGCATTCCTGGAGCGGGAGGAGACGCGTCAGTTGCTCAACAACATGCTGGCACGGGGCGAGGTCGCCCAGGATGCAGAGGTCCGCGAGTTGCCCCCGGAGACGCCTCCCTGCCCCGAATCAGGCTGAGAGCTGCGGGTCACTCGTATCTGAGCGCGTCGATGGGATTCATGGTGGCGGCCTTGCGCGCGGGGTATATGCCAAAGAACAGCCCCACGATGAGCGAAAAGCTGACGGCGAGCGCAACAGACTGCCCCGTTACGACAGCGGTGAACGCCCCAAGACTGTTGATCAGCTGGGACACGCCCCAACCAAAGGCGATGCCGAGCAACCCGCCGATGACGCTCAGAACGACGGACTCGATCAGGAATTGCACCAGCACGTCAGACTTGCGCGCGCCCACCGCCTTGCGAATGCCAATCTCGCGCGTGCGCTCCGTCACCGACACCAGCATGATGTTCATGATTCCGATCCCGCCCACCAGCAGCGATATCCCGGCAATCGCGGCCAGGAGAGTGGTCAGGATGCTGGATGCCTGATCGAATACCGCCAGCACGTCCTGCTGAGAGGTAATGGTGAAGTTGTCATCTTCCGGCAGGTAGGTGCCGTGACGCTGCCTGAGCGCCTGCTGGATTTCATCGATCGCTAGATCGACGCTCTCCTCGTCAACCACCGATGCATAGATCGTGTCGACTGTGCGCTCAGCCTGAGAGGCATAGCGCGCGGGGAAAAGCTTGGTGTATGCCGTGGACAGGGGAATGATCACGATGCGATCCGCAGACATCCCCATCGATCCACCTGCACCCTTTTCCTCGAGCACGCCGATGACCTGGAACGGCACCCCGTTCATGCGGATCGACTCTCCCACAGCACTCGCCCGGTCGCCCACCAGGCGGTCCGCCACATCGGTCCCAATGACCGCCACCCGCGCAGACACGGCATCATCGCCGGCTGAAATAAAGCGCCCGTACGCCGCGGGATAGTTCCTCACCTGCTCATACTCGGGTGTGCTGCCCTCGACCTGAGCACTCAGACTCTCGCCCCCATAGGTGATCATGGCGGAACCGTTGACAACCGGCGCCACGGCCAGGACATGCGGCACACTGAAATCGTCTCCTACAGCCAGCGCATCGTCGAGTGTCAGGGGCTCACCCTCCGTTGTGCCCATGCCCCCCATGCCCATGCCCATGTCTAGGCGTCCCGGGAGGATAATCAGGAGATTGGACCCAATCCCCTGTATCTGGGACGTGACCGCCTGCTGTGCCCCTTCACCCGCCGAGAGCAAGCCGATGACGGCGCCCGTCCCGATGATGATGCCGAGCATCGTCAAGAACGAGCGCATCTTGTTAGCCGCGAGGCTACGAAAAGACATCCTGATGCTTTCAAATACGTTCATGCTGTTGCCGCTACTCTCAAGCTGCCTCGCGGAGCTACGCGGGGCTCGCGGACTGGCTGGTCGTCCACCAGTCGGCCATCGGACAGCCTGATGATGCGATCCGTGTACTCGGCAGTCTCCGGTGAGTGGGTGACATACAGGACGGTAATACCCTGGTCGCGGTTTAGACTCTGAAACAGAGCGATGATCTCCATCCCGGTCTTGCTGTCAAGGTTACCCGTTGGCTCATCCGCCAGGATAATGTCCGGATCGTTGATCAAAGCGCGGGCTATGGCCACGCGCTGCTGCTCGCCTCCCGAGAGTTCGTTGGGCTTGTGATGCATGCGCTCCTTGAGCCCCACACGCTCGAGCGCTTCGGCCGCACGGGCACGCCGGTTCCGAGCGCCGGCATAGATGAGAGGAAGCTCGACGTTGTCGATCGCGGTGGTACGCCTCAATAGGTTATAGCTCTGAAACACAAAACCGATCTTGCGATTGCGAACGCGAGCCAGTTCATTCTGGCTGAGCGTGGATACATTGACGCCGTCGAGATAGTAGGCGCCTGAGGTGCTCTGATCGAGGCAACCCAGAATGTTCATCAGCGTGCTCTTACCCGATCCCGAAGGCCCCATGATGGCCGTCAGTTCGCCTGCCTGTATCTGCAGGTCAACGTCGCCCAGGGCCTGCACCCTCACTTCGCCCATCATATAGACCTTGCAGATCTGCTGAAGGTCAATCAACATGTCAGCCACCAAAGGAGAACTGAAAGAGCGGTCCGCTCGGCCGGCCTACGACGACCTCATCGCCCTCTGCCAAACCATCCCGCACGATGCTGAACTCGCCGTTACTGGCACCGATCTCGATCGGTACCCGCACCAGCTGCCCGTCTACGAGCTTTTCGACATACCTGCCACCGGCATCACGACGCACGGCCCGCACCGGCACCAGGAGAGCATCCTCGGTGCGCATGACGATAACATCGACAGCCGCAGTCATAAACGGCCGCAATGTCACTTCTCCGAGCTCCAGATCCACACGCACATCAAACACCACGATGCCCTGCACGTCGCTGCCCACTGCGCCGATGCGACTCACGGTTCCGGTCATCGGCGTCTCGGGGTATGCGTCCAGAGTCACCCTGGCCTCCTGTCCCACAGCCACCTGGCCGATGTCGGTCTCGTCGATGCTCATGACAACGTGATAGTCTGCAGCATCGATCAGCGTCATTACGGGATTGCCGGCCACGACAGTGTCCCCGACGAAGAGGTTCACACTGGCAACAACGCCATCGGCGGGGGCGCGCAACTCGAGATCGTCGAGACGCCTGCGAGCGATGTCAACCCCGACCTGCGCCTGATCCACCTGCGCCTGCACCACCGCGATCTCCTCCGCACTGACGCCCTGGCGCGAAAGCTCCGCCTCTGCCTGGGCTCGCCGCAGCTGGGCCTGGGCGGACGCCAGCTGACCCAGCGCTTGATTGACCTGCGCCTGCGCCGCGGCGCGATCGGCGTCGCTGACTCCCGCCCGCATCTGCTCAAGCTGGAGTTGGGCGATCTCGACCGAGATCTCGCTTCGGTTGACGCTTGCCTCGGCTTGATCGCAATCGGCCTGAATAAACCTCGGACCACCAACGCTGCCACAGATCGCATCGCGCTGTGCCTGTGCCCCCCAGAGAGCGTTCTTGCTGTCGTCAACTCTTTTCGACGCGATAGCTATCTCTTCAGCGGTGGGGCCCGCGAGTATGCGCTGCTGACTGGCCCGCGCCGCGTCGACACCCGCCTGTGCTGTCTGCACTGCCGATTCGGCAGCAGCCAGGGCCGCATCGATCATCGCCAGCTCAGAGTCAGAGGACTCCTTGACGGTGCGGGCAAGCTGGGCCTCGGCAATCGCCAAAGCAGCCTCCGCCTGTGCCAGACTCAGGCGTACATCCACAGGGTCCAGACGCGCCAGCACATCTCCGGCAGACACGATGTCCAGTTCGTCCACAAGGATCTCGACAACTGTGCCGGAGGCACGAAAGCCGAGCCGCTGCGTACGCTCAGCACGCACACTGCCCGTCGCACTCACAGTGGCCTCAAACGGTCCCCGCACGACTGTGCCCATCGAGATCTGCCCATCCACTACTGTGGTACTCGTCTCCTCTTGCGGTCGCAGCACAAAATACCAGACTGCCACCGCAGCGACAACAATGACCAGAACGATCCATAACCAGCGCTTGTTCAAGGCAAAACCCTTTCTCACTGTCGTTGATCGGCACATCCATTAGCCAGCCTGACTGCTACGCCAGAGTCGCACAGTGTCACCCTGCATCGTGGACGACGAGTTCCGGGCGATCGGTTCGAGGCGGGCACGCACATACAGACGGAAACGAAAACTTAGCCCTGCTAACTATAATCACAGAAGAGGGCATGTCAAATTCATCGACCGGAGAGGTTTCAAGAAAGCAAAGACCGAGCTGTCTCCTGAGGACGGCTCTAGGCCTGGTCACAGCGAGCCACCGCGCTAAGCTCACTCGCGAGACGTTCGCATAGTCTAGTCGCCAGATGAAGCGGCTCGGTGGCCATCAGCACCTGCCAGCCACCACAGTCGGCTATGGAATTGATGCCGATCCACGCGCGCCAGGGCGGACACTGGCGTCGCAACAGCATGCCGGCGAGTCCGATCAACATACCCGCCACAAGCATCTCCAGCCCCGGCAGACGCCAGATCGATACAACAGCGGCAGGCTCTCTGCGTGCGACGATCGTAGCCCCTGGCAGCTCCAGTATGGCATCGGGTGCAGGCACAGCGCTGCCCAGCAGGGTACCGAGGCCGCCATCGAACGCCTCCACGACGAGGTCCTGGCTGCCTGAGGCTGATTGAGTTCGGGCGACCCGCACAACGATGCCGGCCTCGGGCACCGTCAGCACCTGTTCTTCTTCAGGTACCACACCGCGGTACATCACCAACGACTGACGGTCACCGACAACAGGCACCAGCGGCAGCGGCTCGCCGGTGGCATCCGTGACAGTGAGCGACAGCGCCGCAGGGGTGTCAGTCACACGAAGCCAAACGCCACGATAGGGGCGCCACCGCTTCTCACCAAGCACCAGCCGCGAAGAACCCTCCTCGGCTGGCAGTGACCAGGACAGCCACGCCGCGACACTGCCATCGTGTTCTTGCACAAAGACTTGCTCCGCCTTGAGGCGGCCGCCCGTAATCGAGATCAGACCCTGCAGGTCAGCTGCATCGCCGCCCAGCAGCGGCGCACTGGTCACACCCCTGGCGCCGATCCATAGAACCAGCGCGCCCGTGAGTGCCAGAATCGCTCCGGCGAGAGGCAACTGCGAACAGATCCTTCGCCACGGTGCTGGATACACCAGCGCCTGGCCCGTGACAGGGGTTGCCCTGACCCTCTGCCATGATGGGTTCCCATTACCCCAGGCCCTGAATATGCGCTCCCACACGTCTGCCAGATTCACATCGGTCGAGGTCGCACTGACCAATAGCGATGACGGTTCGCCAGATGGCAGGCCGTCGATCGGGGGACAGAGTCCCTGTGCCAGTCGCGTCAGCAACACCATCATGAGCAGGAAAAAGAGCCCCCGCTGGGCGAGACGGGCCGCCGGATGGAGCAGATCCCACGCGTAACCGACCTGGCCCGCACTGGTCCTAGACAGGCCGGCGAATCCTGGCCTCAGGCCTGGTACCGCGACGACGAAGATCGCCCACAAAGCCACCAAGGCCCCGGGGACTATTAGCGCCCACCTGGAATTCAGAACCTGCCACAGCACACCGATAACCGTCTCTACGGATCGCCCTATGGCGCCGCGAGGCCCATCGGCACCCTGGACGCTGGGCTCGTCGCGGGGCGAAAGCGATCGCACGACAAAAGAGCCCATCTCGCCGCGGCGAGATGGGCCAGAAAACGTGCCGGTGCGATCAGTCAGTAACCTCAAAGGTCTCATTCGCCTTGTAGTTGGGCGCCCGACCCAGGTCATTATACGGACCGTTCACAGGCGCAGCCCAGCGCACCGCATTCTTGATCACGTGCTGAACCTCAGCCTGGAAAAAGATCGGGAAGGTCTCATGGCCCGGGCGGAAGTAAAAGACTTTGCCCTTGCCCCGGTGGTATGCAACGCCGCTGCGAAAGACCTCTCCGCCCTGGAACCAACTGGTGAATACGGTGGCATCAGGGGTGGGAATGTCAAAGAACTCGCCATACATCTCGACGTGCGGAATCTCAAAAAACTCGCCGAGACCGGCCGCGATCGGATGGCTGGGGTCGGTCACCCACAGGCGCTCGCGCTCGCCCGCCTCGCGCCACTTGAGGGTGCAAAAGGTGCCCATCATCCGGCGGAAAATCTTGGACAGGTGACCCGAGTGCAACACGATCAGCCCCATGCCATTGAGCACGCGCCGCTGCACGCGATCCACAATCTCATCCTGGACCTCGTGGTGTGCCATGTGACCCCACCAGATCAGCACGTCGGTGTTGTCCAGAACCTCCTGGGTGAGGCCATGCTCGGGCTCATCCAGTGTGGCCGTGCGTGTGACGATGTCCGCCTCGGCCCCCAAAAAGCTCGCGATCTGACCGTGAATCCCCTCAGGGTAGACCTCTGCCACTGCCTGATCGGTTTTCTCGTGCCGGTACTCGTTCCACACCGTTACGCGTATCTTGTCTGCCATCGAAACCCTCCTTACGCTCAATGCAATTGCCATTCCTGGCACCAGATCTCACGGACATCAGCAGTCTACGCCAAGGACGGTGGCAGATCAAGACCGCCAACGCGCCGAGAGATTCTCGCACACTGCCAGTGCACGCCACGACAGCAGCATTCTGAGAACTCACCCGTTGACACTCCCCCTCGCGATCCTATAATGGCGTCAGTAAACTACAGGATGGGGACACGTGGATATCCAGGAAAAGGCATACTGGCTCGCGCTTCTCAGCGATGCCGATGTCGACCGCAATATCGCCAAGCAGGTCCTGTACCGCTGGACTATCGTTGACCAACAGGCCCTGAGCGCCTGCGCTCCGTTGCCGGCGCAGACCCTGATGGCGCAGTTGCCCGAGCTTGATGCACTCCAGGCCGAGCGCTGGGAGGCGGCGTTTGGCCAGGCATCGCAGGCTCAGGAGATCCTGGAGCATTGGCGGTCAGAGGGAGTCGACCTGCTCACGCGGGCAGACCCCAACTACCCCGAGAGCCTCGCCGAGAGGCTGCCAGAGCGCTGGCTGCCCTACATGTTCTTTTCTCGCGGCAACCTCCATCTTCTGGAGAGGCCTGCCGTCTTTGTCTCGGGGTCAAGCCACCCTGCTGAGGCGGCAAGCACTGCGATCACAGACCTCTCAAAAAGCCTGGCCACTCTGCCGATCTCTCTATGCGGGACCTACGCCCAGGGCATCGAGCGCCTGATGTTGGACAGCGCAGCGGTTGAGCATACCGCCACAATGCTGATCCTGCCAGTCGGCCTGGGCCATGCTGGTCCGATCCTGCGACTCGGTCAGGAGGCCGTCGAGCGCGGTGAACGATTGGAGTTGAGCCCGTTCACGCCGGAGACGCCGTACTCCCCCGCTCTGGGTAACGCCTGTACCCGGCTCGCTACGGCACTCTCCGATGTCCTCGTGCTTTTTGACCATGCGGGTGCCGCCGCAGACTGGCCGGGCCTTACCGAGCAGGTGGCGCATGGAGGCCGGGTGCTCTGGTGGACCACCGGAGCGACGGCGATGGGCAGCGACTGGACCGATAGCGGAGCCGTGGCGGTCGACACTGCCAAAGAAGCCGCCGGGCTCATCAGAAGTCAGCTTGGTCTGGACATGGAGAGCGAACAGGGACCAGACAACGACCTCTCCGTCGAGTATGAATCGCCGGACGCGGTACACTTCAAAAGCGCCGATTCTGCCATAGCGCATCTGGCCAGGACAGGGCGTGTCCCGGAAGGTCTCGTGCGTCGCTTGCGCGATGCCGAGATACGCGGTAACCTCGGCGACGCAGATTGATCAGGCGCAGACACAACTCATCCGATCGGCGCACAGAGGAGAACTGCCACCATGACACACAAGAGTCTAAAGCTGCTGGAGATCGCGACATCGCCCATAGAGATGCCCACCTGGTTTCGCCAGTTTGTGTCAGTCGTTACGACCGCCAGTGCAGCAATACTCTACGCCGTGGTCCTGGGCGTGGCCATCCATCGTACGCTGACGGAGAGCGACCCCGTGTTTTCAGAGACCATGACGAGGGCTGCCGCCGCGCTCAGCGGCCTCGTGGGCTCTGTGGTCACCGCCGGCTTTGCCCGCAGCGGCTCGGGCGTGTCGGTTCACGTGGCCGGAATCGGTCGCGACGTGGTCACGGCACCGATTGGATGGATCAAGCGCAACTTTTTCGGGCTGGCGGACACACTTGGTTTGCCGCTGCTTCCAGAGATCGTGCTCTGGACGGAGCCCGCTGAGACTCCTGCTGGCGAACCTGTTCAAGATGCTCCCTCCTACGAGGTGGACGAGCCCACCGTGAACAAGGCTTCGCTGTTCCTTGCGGTATTGTACTTTGGCGTCTTTTTCGTCGTGGGCCTGACTGCCTTTATCACGAGTATCGCCAGGGCCCAGGTACCCGAACTCCTGGCGAATTGCGCCTGGGTATGGTTGGGGGCCATTATATCCTCTGGATACTCATTCTTTGCGCTGGACTCTGACACTGCGGTCATCTAGACCCACGCACAAGAAGAGAGGTGTCCGGGGCGGACCCGAGCACCTCTTTTCTATTCATCAAACAGGGTCAGTAGCCGGCGGGATTGATCAGCGTCCGCACAAAAGCTACCGGGACGAGCGGCAAGACGCCGAGCGCCAGAATTGCGAGCACTTCCAACTCGCTGCTCGCTCGAGACTGCGGTGCGGGTTCACCGAGCAGTCGACTGATCAGCGCCTCCCAGGTGTTCGCAACCAGCACAAAGGCCGTGACCAGACGCACAAAAGTCACCAGATCGTGCGCAGTGCGCGTGCCAAAGGTCGTGATCAGTTCCTCTACACGGTCGGCGGGTGGTCTACCACCAGCAGCCAGGGTCTCCCGGGCGAAATCAGCAGCCAGGGTCGCTTCTGCCGGTGATACCGGTGTAGACGTCGATGCGGGACGGCCGCGGATCCGTTCTCCTCTTACGCCGAACCAGGCCAGCATGCGATCGGCGAGCGCCTGCTTGCCAGCGTGCTCACCCTGAAGTAAGGCCGCCAGTATGGCGTCCGTCAGCGGCGAGGTGAGCTCGGGATTATTGCGCATCATCGCCAGCGCCTCAGGATGCCGCCACAACGGGCGAAGGATATCGAGAAACAAAAGCGCGCCCGGAAAAGTCGGCTTCTCGTAGGGACGGGCCGCCGCGCGAGCCTGCTTCCAGGCGCGCGACGCGCAGCGATACGCCGCGACTCCGGCTATCGCTCCAAGAAAGAGTACAAGTGTATTTCGCTTTCGCACTGAACCCCCTGCACAAGCACCGCGGACCGGTTATTACCCTGTGACAATGCGGTGGAATCGCTTTTTGCCGGCCCGAAGTAGGATCTCTCCCCGGTCGAGATCGGCATCCGTGATCAGCGCATCGATGTCCTGGACAGGCTCATCATTCACATACGCCCCGCCCTGCTGCACCAGCCGGCGGGCGTCGCTCTTGGAACGGGTCAGACCGGCGTTGACAAAGAGATCCACAGCAAGTACGCCTTGCTCTAGGTCGCTTTTCAGGATGGTGGTCGAAGGAATCGCGTCGCGCTCCCCCTGCCCCCCGAACAGCGCGCGCGATGCCTCGCGCGCCCGGTCTGCGGCCTCGGCCCCGTGTGCCAGACGGGTTACCTCGTACGCCAGCACCTCTTTGGATTCGCGCAAAGCAGAGCCCTCTACCGAACTCAGCTCCGCGATCTGCTCCAGCGGCAGGAACGTGTATAGCTTCAGAAAACGCCCGACGTCGGCATCCTCGACATTGATCCAGTACTGGTAAAAGTCATACGGAGCCATCAGTTCCGCCTGGAGCCAGACAGCACCGGCGGCCGACTTGCCCATCTTGGCTCCCGACGCTGTCGTGAGCAGAGGAAAGGTCAGCGCGTAGGTCTCTGCGCCCTCGATCCGGCGGATCAGATCGACGCCCGCGAGGATATTCCCCCACTGGTCATTTCCGCCCATCTGTAGGCGGCAACCATAGGTCCGGTAGAGATGCAGATAGTCGTATGCCTGCAGCAGCTGATAGTTGAACTCGATAAAGCTGAGGCCCCTCTCAAAGCGCTGCCGGTAGGCCTCGGCGGCGAGCATGCGGTTCACAGAAAAGTGCTGCCCGATGTCCCGCAGGAACTCGATATAGCCCAGCTTCATGAGCCACTCTGCGTTGTTCACGACAACGGCGCGGCCCTCGCCGAAATCGATATAGTGTGACAGCTGACGCCGAATCGCATCCACGTTCTCGGCGATGCTGTCGACCGTCATGAGCTGACGCATCTCTGTGCGCCCAGTCGGGTCGCCGATCATGCCGGTTCCACCACCGACAACGACGATGGGCCGGTGCCCATTGCGCTGCAGATGCGCTACTGCCATAATCGTGAGCAGGCTGCCGGCGTGCAGGCTTGCGGCGGACGGATCATAGCCGATATAAAAGGTCAGCGGACTCTCCAAGGCGGAATGCAGGCCCTCTACATCTGAAACCTGCTCCACGAATCCACGTTCCTGCAACACATCCAACGCGTTCACTATGTGGCACCCCGTACTTGACCAAGTCTCTCATCGGGCTACGATAAGGTCTGCTGTGGATAGTATCCGCCGGACGACCGACTGTCAAGTGCCCCGGCAGTCCCGGATGTTTTCTGCCATCGCCACGCCTCAAGGAGTGCCACATGCCCGACGCCCTCAATATCGTGCTCATCATCTTGCTGTCCGGGCTCGTACAGGGCATCACAGGTTTCGGATTCGGGCTCTTTGCCATGGGCACGCTGGTCCTCATCATGCCGGTGAGGGACGCCACGGTGATCATTGCGCTGCTGTCCCTGGGTAGCGCAGCAATGAACCTCTGGAGCATCTGGAAGGACATCCCCTGGCGTGATGCGTGGCCCGTGATCCTGCCAGCCATCCCGACCACGATCCTCGGTGTGCTCATGCTGCAATCGATGCCCGCGGAAATCTTAAAGGCCGGCATCGCCATCATGATCCTGGTAGGCTGCGCGGTGACCTTCTGGCATCCCCCGCGCCCGCTGGTTACGCGACCCTTCCCCGCTGCACATCTCACGGGCATCATAGGTGGGCTGTTTGGCGGCGCTCTGAACATGGGCGGGCCTCCGATCGTGCTATACACCCTGTTGCGCGGCTGGGAAAAGACAGAAGCCAAGTGCATTATGTCGACCTTTTTCTTCGTAACAGGCGTCCTGCGCATCGCCATGCACGTGGTCACCGGTGCAGCCACCGGTCCGCTCATCCGCACTGCCCTCTTGCTACTGGTCCCCGCTCTCGCCGCGACCTATGCCGGTGTGCACGTGTTCCGGCGGTTGAGCACACAGGTTTTTCGTTACGCCGCGGCGGCGCTGCTCGTGACCCTGGCGGCTCGCGTGCTGGTCGGCTAGACTGATCGAGACGAGGGCGCCGCGCTGTAACCATACTGGAGGTGTTCCTGTGAGGACATACGATGTCATTGTGGCCGGTGGCGGCATCGCCGGCGTTGCGGCGGCGGTTGCGGCAGCCAGGAATGGTGCCCGTACATTGATCGTCGAGCGCCACAACTCGCTGGGCGGCACTATGGCGGCGGGTCTGGTGGGTCCGATGATGACCTTCCACGACCAGCTGGGGCGGCAGGTGATCAAAGGTCTCGCACAGGAGGTCGTCGACCGCCTTGTCGCCCTGGGCGCATCGCCGGGACATATCCCCGACACCTCGGGCTACACCTCCACCATCACCCCTTTTGACAGCGAGTACCTCAAGCTCGTGGCACAGCGCATGGTGCTGGAGGCAGGCGCCGAGATTCTCTTCCAGACGTTCATCGTCGAGGCGATCGCGAGCGACAACACAGTGCGAGGGATCGTCATCGTGAACAAGGGTGGACGCCAGATGCTGGAAGCCGGCATAGTCATCGACGCCACCGGCGATGCCGACGTGGCCGCCACAGCGGGCGCAGCGTGCCAGCTGGGCAGGCCAGGGGATCACCTGACGCAGCCAGCCAGCCTGATGTTTCGTGTCTCTGGCATCGATGTGGGTGAAATCCGCACCCACGCGCACGCCCACCCGGAACAATATCGGCTGGGCCCGCGCGGCCCACAAGGGTACGACGAGGAAAGGCTTCTGGCCGTGTGTGGCTTTCGGGATGCGATGCGCCAGGCCCGCGAGCAGGGCGAGATACACCTCGAGCGCGACGCCGTACTGCTGTTCTCCACCAACTGGCCGGACCAGGCCACCGTCAACATGAGTCGCGTGACGCGAATCAATCCGGTGGATGGATGGGACATATCGCGGGCAGAGATAGAGGCCCGCGAGCAGGTATTTGAGATCATCGCGTTCTTGCGGCGCCACATCCCGGGCATGCGGGAGATCCGCCTGATGGACACAGGTGCCCACATTGGGCTGCGCGAAAGCCGCAGGATCGTCGGCGAGTACGTATTGACGGGTGACGATTGCGTGGGCGCGCGCCATTTTGATGATGCGATCCTGCGCAACGCTTATCCGGTGGACATCCACCAACCTGATGGTTCGGGCGGCACCGATCTCTTTTTGCCTCCGGGCGAGACCTACACCATCCCTTACCGCTGCCTGGTACCTGTCGAGACAGATGGACTCCTTGCAGCGGGCCGCTGCATCTCCACCGATCATGTCGCGCATGCGTCCACACGGACCTCACCCACCTGCATGGCACTTGGGCAGGCAGCCGGCACGGCAGCGGCCCTCGCTGTAAAGCATAGAGTACAGCCCAGAGCGCTGCCGATCGACGAGTTGCAGAGGGTCTTGAGACAGCAGGGAGCAGACCTCGGATAGAGAACTCTGCCCCTGTGAAGCGTTGGAGACTGCATCAGAGGGGTCCGGGCCGTCGATTTCCTTGCAGCAATTCGAGGAGGCGCAATACCGACGCAGATAACAGGCACGCGCGAAAACGAGAAAGGGGCCGTGATATATCTCACAGCCCCCACTCTGGCGGAAGCGACGGGACTCGAACCCGCGATCTTCGGCTTGACAGGCCGACGTGTTAGACCACTACACTACGCCTCCAACGCGCAAAATAGTACCATGCATGCGTTCATCTGTCAAAAGGCGTGGGATATCTGGCTGTCACATTCCAGGGCGCAACCGTGGTCCGCCGGGCGCGTAGTGAAAGGTGTATGCGTCCGGTGTTAACGACCATCATCAGGAGTCTCAACCTGTGAGCGATATCTCCGCTGAACCCCTCGCCCCGGGAACACGCCTCAAGGGCCGCTATGAGGTGATACGCCTGATCAAGGGCGGAGGGATGTCTTGGATCTATCAGGTCCGCGAACACCGCAAGGATGCGACGACGCAGCTCTGGGCCCTCAAGGAGCTCCGTATCGATGCGGACGACAACCACTCCATTGCCGAGTCCGAGCACCTTTTCGCGCAGGAAGCCCACATTCTGGTGCATCTGAGCCATCCCAATCTCCCTCGCGTGGCGGCCTTTTTCACCGAAAATGAACGGTCCTACCTGGTGATGGAGTTTGTCCACGGGGAGACGCTTCAGGAGCGGCTTGCTGCCGCCCGGGCGCCGCTGCTCGAGGGGCAGGTCACGGCGTGGTTCGTCCAGGTGTGCGGGGTACTCAGCTACCTGCACGCGCAGAACCCTCCTGTCATCTTCCGTGACATGAAACCGAGCAACGTCATGGTGACCCCCGCTGGCGATATCAAGCTGATTGATTTTGGCATCGCGCGCACCTACAAGGCGGGAAAGCAGCGCGACACGATCAGCATGGGCTCGGAGAACTATGCCGCGCCGGAGCAGTGGGGTCAGGGCCAGACCGATGCGCGCTCCGATGTGTACGCGGTGGGCGCAACGATGTATCATCTACTGGCGAACGAGCCGCCGCTCCCCGCGTTTGTACCGGGCGAGCGCGTGCCGCTGAGAAGACGCAACCCGTCGGCCTCTGAGCGCATCGACGCGATCATCGAGCGCGCCATGGCCAGGGAGCGAGAGGACCGCTACCAGTCCGCCGAGGAGATGCGACAGGCGCTGTTAAGGGGCCTGCCACCGTGGGAGAGGCTGCGTCTCCTGGGCCAACAGGGCAGCCCTGGAGGAGGGGCGGGAGGACGAACCACGGTCACCGAGCGAGGTACGGACGCGACAGCTGCGTGGCCTTCTCTCTCGCTCCCGGTGAGGCCTGCGGCGAACGCCCCTGCCGAACCGCCGGTGTACTGCTCAACGTGTGGCGCCGCGAACCGCGCCACCGCACGATACTGCGCACAGTGTGGCCATGCGCTGGCGCGCGAGCTGAGAGGCCATCTCGAAATAGTCAGGCCGGCAGGTTCACTAATCCGGTTTGAGCTTGATCGTCAAGAGACGATCATCGGGCGCCGTTCGCCGGGCCGGGCGGTGGATTTCGATCTCGGCCCGCATGACCCGCACGGCTATGTATCGCGACAGCACGCGCGGATCGAGCGCGCCAGCGACCACTTTACGATTGAGGACCTGCAGAGTTCCAATGGCACGGCGGTAAACAGCCGCTGTCTCGCCCCCGGGGCCGCGGTTCAGCTCAGGCAAGGCGATATGATTCGCATGGGTCAGATCGAGCTGCGTTTTGTGGAGGATCAGTAGATTGAGCGGGATGAGTGAGGTGAATATGCCGTGTACTGCCTGCGGCCGGGATAATCGCCCCGGCGCCAGCTTTTGTGCGTGGTGCGGAGCCCTGATCGTCGCACCGGTGTCCCACGACGCCGAGGCGAACGACGTCGCTGAGCCTGTTCTGGAGCCGGAGCAGGACTGGCGCGTATCTGGCGCTGTGACCCGCAAACTGGAGACGGATCAGGTCGCCTCGGCAGAGCAGCTTCAGGTCGGGACAACGCTGGACGATCGTTACGAGATCATCGAGTTGGTCACAGAGACGCCAGACAACAGGGTCTACCGGGCCTTTGATCGATTGCGGTGTCCTGGATGCGGCCGTGTTACCGAGTTGGATCCTCCCCCGCCCTATTGCGAAGCCTGTGGGGCGCTCATGACACCGCCCGGCCAGGTGACCGTCCTCGAGTATCTCTACCAACGGCCAGAGAGCTACGACGGGCACTTTACGCATGGCGGCCGTGACTATTACGTCGTGTTCGACGCCCCCGGCCAGCCGGATCAGATCGTCCACGGCCCCGGCAGAAGGCTGGTGTTCGGCAGTGCCACCCACATGGGGCATCAATACGACCACAATGAGGATTCGCTGGACGCGCGGCTCTATGCAGATCACCGTGGCGCCATGCTCGGCTACTTTGTGGTCGCAGACGGCGTCGGGGGCCAGCAGGGCGGCGAGATCGCCAGCCAGTCCGCCATCGCCGCAGCCTGGCGGTCGCTTTACGAAGGTCT
>ENA-OSEO01001354-OSEO01001354.1-sediment-metagenome-genome-assembly--contig:-NODE-1354-length-45177-cov-5.109645_pt1 | contig 45177 bp, 47 predicted proteins | sample MGYA00237883_ERZ534232 | MGnify/ENA metagenome assembly ERZ534232 | reverse complement strand
CACCTGATGCTCCGGCAGGGCATACCCTGTATGACACGCCATCTGCATCTCGGGCGTCATACAGCGTACGGACACCCCGCTGACCACGCCCTCGCCCGCAAGATCCTGCATTCTGAAGACCTGGCCCTCGGCCTCCCACGCCGGAATACCGTCGCCCTGGTCGGAGATCCTGATCTGGTAAGGATGGTCGGGATCATCGGTCCGGCTGACCTCGCAGAACACGTTTTTTTCGGTCGCACTCCAATCATAGGCTTCGCAGGCATTATCTTGATTGCATCCAGCGGTTTTAGCAGCAGCGCTGGTCTCAGCCCTTTGGGAGTTGGCTATATATTGCTGGGTGCCTTAGGTGTGGCCGGTGGCAATGTTCTGCTGAAGCGACTCACAGGACAGGTTGATCTATGGATGGCGACGGGTTGGATGTTTGTCTTTGGCGGCATTCCCCTCCTGTTAGCCGCGCTGGCGTTCGAATCCCCGGCTCAAATTGAATGGGGGCCGCGTTTTGTCGTTGTTCTCATAACGTTGAGTCTGTTGGGGACAGCATTGGTGTTTCTCTTGTGGTTCTCCCTGCTGCACCGAGGCGAGTTGAACCGCCTGAATGCTTTTACATTCCTCACGCCCATATTTGCCCTCATCATCGGCATTTTATTCTTTGATGAAGGTCTGCGTTGGACGGAGGCCGGCGGTATTGCCTTGACTGTGATAGGCGTGCTGGGAGTAAATCGGAACTGAACGGGAGTATTCGGCCCGTTGCCAGCACGGGTTGACGCTTTCGAACGTCACCAGAACAAGTAAAAACGAGACAAAAAACCAAATAGGTTCGAGTAGCAGTAAAAGTCATGGCGCGATTAGAAAGCGCGCAGCCCATGATCCAGCCCACCCGGCTCACATTCTCGCTAGATTTTTTTACCAGTCGGAACAGCCCTGGTTGACGATTTGACTGCATTACTTGGCGTTCGCTACGCCCAATCACTCAACCGTTCCTGCGTGACCCGTTCGTGCAGCAACATCATCCCATGAATCAACTGCTCAGGGCGAGGTGGGCAGCCAGCCACGTATACATCCACCGGGACAATCTCGTCCACGCCCTGCACAATGGCGTAGTTGTTGAATACCCCGCCGCACGAGGCGCAGTCCCCCATGCTGAGCACCCACTTGGGTTCCGGCATCTGGTCATACAGGTGGCGCAGCACCGGCGCCATCTTGCGCGAGACGCGACCAGCGACAATCATCAGGTCGCTCTGGCGTGGGCTGGGCCGCATCAACTCCATGCCAAAGCGCGCCATATCATAGACTGGTGCCTGCGCGCTCATCATTTCGATAGCGCAGCAGGCCAGGCCAAACAACATCGGCCACATCGAGCGGGTGCGGCCCCAGTTAACCGCGTCCTCCAAACGAACCGTTACCACGCCCATGTCGCCAAGTTTCGATGTTAATGCCATTCCAGCCCTCCACTTTCCACTCGTAGACAAACCCAACCGTCAACACAAAGAAAAAAAACCTGGTAATGATAGCCGGCGTGGCCACTTTCAGTGGTGACGTATTGCTCAGGCTCTTTATCAACCGCCTGCTTGCCGCCGGGAGCACAAAAGTAATAGGTCCTTACCTTGGTACTCTGACTTGCTCGCCGCCGTCTTTTCAGCGACGTTCATGTCACACCCGGAGGTCTTTCGCCATTTCAAGTTACTCCTGAGGTCAAACCGCCTTGAAATCTTCGTGATACCTTACAGCCAGCAAAGTCATTCATCATGATCGGCCTGATTTTCCTCGTCAGCGTGAGCTTCCGCCGGTTGGGATGCTAGTGCGTCTTCGAGAGCGTCACCGACCATGACTTCCAAGCGGCGCTCGGCGCCAGCCAGGTCTTCATCCTCAAGCAACGTCAGGATTTCTTCGCCTTGTTCGTGTTGCTCCCCGGTAGTGGAGTCAAGAAAATGGCCCAGGTGGTGAACGGCATCCTCCACGTCTTCGACACGAACAGCCGCAAGTGCTAGCTGCAGGTGCACGACTTCAGGTGCTATTTGCAGTTCTGGAGTATCCGCCAGAATATCCTCAATGGTGTGCCCGGCGTCGTGGATGTTCCCGTCCTGCAACTCGTGCTCAACCTCTTCCAGTTCAGCCCGCTGAGGCTCATCCACCAACTCGTTCACATGCCGGATGTGGTGCAGCGCATCGGCCACATTCGCCGTGTCCTCATCTTCCAGAACGTACAGCGCCATCCAGAGATGCTGCGTGACCATTGGCCCCAGTTCTCCAATGGGGTGCATATGCTCATCCTCGTCTTCCAAGTGGCCGATGTAAGCCACAAGCGCATCTAATTCGCCAGAAGAAATCTTATCCGGCGGATAGACAGGCATACTGCCCGTTGGTGCACGCACCTGTCGCCGGACAGCCGCTGCGCTGTGCCCCGCAAGAGCAGGGGCGAGATCGGTGCCTTCAGCATTCTCGCCGTGACAGACAGAACAACCTTTTTCCAGGAAAACCTCATAGCCAGTCTCAATGAATGCTTGCTCTTCCTCGGTCAATTCTGGCTCTTCTTTGTGGTCGTCCTCTTCGTATGTATCGCCAGGTTCTACTGTTGGTGTCTGGATTCCATCCTGCGCGTTGACATCGGTGGGTTGCCCGACAGTGATCACAGCCAACAAGAACAGAACAGCCGTGCCAATTATCAGGATCACTGACAACCATTTTTGCAGTCTCGCTGACATTTTTCGCTCCTGACTCTATCTTCTTAGCGGACCTTTACAGGAGGCGTGGATACTGACCACAATGTCTACTGCTTGGGAATAGCAGTATCCTGGAATGATCAGACCGACACTATTACGTGCCGCAGCTTCCTCCTTGGCCGGGCGCACCGGGGATCGGTCCGACCGCTGCCGCGATACGACGTGCCGCCTGACCACTCGAATACTCTGGCCCCAGGACCTCTTGGGCGTTGACGTCCGACCATGGAACGTCCTGCATGGCAAAGTATGCCGCCAATGCGATGTAGGTGTCCGAAAACGCGTACGCATTGAAGGTCAGCGCCGCTTGATAGAGTTCATCTTCGGTTGCGCCTTGTGATGCCATCAGTTCGAGCAACCCCAACACCGCCATTCCGTGATTACAGTCGGGAAAAGCGGTGTGGTTGCCGCAGCAGGGGCGAAATACGTTCTCCGCCACACGGTAAACCAGTTCATCCTGTTCACGCGTCAAGTCAACCAGGCGCGCGCTGCTGTACAACGCTGTCGCTGGTTTGCTGCCCAACGTCCAGCCACCTGTCGAGGCGTAATAATCGAGCGGTGTCTGCGCTTCATTTTGTTTCATGGGGCCTTCACTGAGCACCTTGCTGTCCTGGGTCAGACCCAGGGACCACAGCACATTCGTCCAGAACTGGATGTTTTCCGGTGTGAACGTAATCTCCGTGAGGTCATCGCCTAACAGCACCGCCTGCTGCTCTTCATCCAGTCCACTGTACCGTGCCTCGAACTTGTCCAGATCGATCGCGCCTGCTTCGATCAGCTTCTGGCCCATATCGCCCCAGACGACGGAGAGGGTCATCCCGGTGAGCGGCGCAATTTGCTGGACCAACTGGTCATAACTCAAGCCTTTAGCAGCCAGCTCAGAAGTTGGCTGCTGCACCGGTGTCCTGTCAGGGTATACCTGCGCAGCCAAAGGCTCAGGTTTCAGACCGCGAGATAGCCCATAAAGGAAGCCCCACACGCCGATCACAACGCTAACTACAACAACGGCCAGCATGGTTTTCTGGTTCATAACTTCTCCTCACATCAGGTAAACACGCTATACTAGCGGTGGGCCAGGGGGATACCCGCTGATATCCAACTGGCGTTCAATGTCCCGCCAGGTCGTAGGTGCATGCCACTCCACCGTCACGCGCCGCGTCTGTACGGCTATCTGAACCGACCCGACGCCTGGCAAGTTGGTCATGCTTTGCCGAATAAGCGCCGCACAGGTATTGCAGCACATATTGGGAACCTGAAACGATCGTCTCTGCTCCATCGCTACTTCTCCATCACCATCTAGATCGGTGCATACAACAAAAGACATCCCGAATACCATCCAACACCGTTTCACTGCACGCTTCATGCCGCAAAGCAAACTCCAAACAGTGCTCCAGGTGACTTTCGAGTAAGCCGTCGTGAACCTGCCGGAGTCCGTTCTGGACCAGACGAATACGCTGAATCACTTCCAACCATTGGTCGGTTGCTTCGACCAGGCAGACTATCTCGTCAATCTGGAACGCCGCGTCCCTCAATCGGCCAATGGCTTCAACGCTTTCCATCACGCACAACCTACCTGCCCAGCAACTTCTGCTCCACGATTGCGTCGAGCTGCCCCTCTTCCGCTGGACCGACATACAAGTCAACAATCTCGCCGTTTTGGTCCACGATAAACGTCTCGGGCACACCCTGAATCTTGTATTGTTTGGCGATTTTCTCGCCAATATCCAGCCCATTGGGATAAGTGATGCCAAATTCCTCAATGAACGCCAGCGAGTCGCGCTCGACATCAAGATAGGCTACCCCAACCAGGACGACGCCCCGGTCACGGTAGCGTTCCCAGACGTCCTGCAAGATGGGCGCTTCATCGCGGCAAGGGACGCACCAGCTCGCCCAGAAATTGATGATGACGACCTTGCCACGTTGTTCAGCGAGACTGAACACTTCCCCATCAAAGGTCCGCAGCATGAAATCCTGCGCTGGGCCAGAGGTGGGTTGGCTTTGCCCGACCCGCACCAGGCTGACACCGATCACGACCAGCATCAGCACGGCTCCCGCCATAATGACGACGGTCATCAGGCTGATACGCCGTTTACCCGGTTGCTCGACGGGATCGAGATAGGACGGCAAATCAACCATGTTTTCCCTCACTTACCGGGCGTGATGCGCTGACGACATGGCGGCTCATGTAGCCGAGATAGGCTGGGACCAGCGGCAACACGCAAGGTGACAGGAACGAGAGCAGACCTGCTGCCACTGCAATCCATATCGTCGGTGACGCACCGCCTGCCTGGAAGTCGATGAAAAAGCCGTTACGCTGCGCCCAGATGGCGATGACGTACAGGCTGTTGGACAGCAGCAGCAGCCCGATCAGAATTTGCAGCAATCCGCTGACGATCTCAATCGAGCGCAGGTACGGCCTGATCCGGCGGGTAAACGCGCTGGCACGCGCCATCATCAGGCCCAGCGCGAGAAAAGGAATCCCCATGCCTAACGCGTAGCCGCCCGCCAGTATCATCGCCTGACCGGAGGTCTCCTGGCCGAAACCCAGCGTGAGGATCGCGCCCAACGTCGTGCCAATGCACGGCGTCCACCCGGCGGCGAAGAACACACCCATCAAGCCCGACGAGACCAACCCGCCGCCTTCCCCACTGCCAGGCTGGTGCCGTGTATCCATGTTCAGCCAGCGCAGCCGCAGCAGGCCCAGCGTGTGCAGGCCAAACAAAATGACGACGACTCCGCCAACCTTACCGATCGCGGCTTTATAGTCGCTGAAAAGTTGTCCCAGCAGGGTTACGGCTCCGCCCCACCCCACAACAAACACCAGCGAAAAACCGAGCACAAAAGCGACCGCATGCAGAAAAACGACGGTCTGCCGCGACAGACGGATCTCAAAGTAGTCACTTCGCGTCGTGGTCTCACGGGCCATCGGGTGTCTCCGGTACTGTGCTGCCGGGCATAGCGAGTGCCAGTTCTTCATCGATGAGGGTGGCGAAAGCCTCTAGCGGCTGCGCGCCGACAAGCACGCGGCCATTGATATAAAAGGTCGGCGTTCCCCGGATGCCGAGATCGTGCCCTGCTGCCGTATCGTCCTTGACTTCATCCTCAGTAACAGGATCGCTGACACAGCGCGCGAACTGTTGCATATCCAGGTCCAGTTCTTCGGCCATCGCAAAAAAGAACGTGGCGCCCAGATTATTCTGCTGCTCAAACAGGCGATCATGGTAAAACCAGAACGCGCCCTGATCGTTGGCGCATTCTGCCGACAGCGCCGCCTGAAATGAGACAGGACCATAAATCACGAGATCGCGGTAGACAAACCGAATCTGATCCGGATAGAGATCGAGCAGCGAATGCAGCGTTTCGCGTGCAAACTGCCCGCAAAACTGGCACTGGTAGTCGCTGAACTCGATGATAACGACCGGTGCATCCATCGGTCCGATAGCCGGATCGTCATCAGGACTGACCTGAAACCACCCTGAATCGGATTCTGGTTCAGGCGTCGGTGGAATAAACGTGACGGGTGGTGGAATGAGCGGGCGAGCCTGCGAAGGCAGTGATGGCCGAGCGTCTCGATGCCACGAACGATAGACCGCCCAAACGAGTAGGCCGTTGAATACCAGCAGCACAAGCAGCGCCAGACCGAACGCCAATAACCGATGAGGAATCCGCACGATCACCTCGTCGTTCGGTGAACGTGAATCGTCCTTGGACGCTGGCGTTTTGGCTCCTGGTTCGTTCATCAATGACCCGACAGGTCCGTTACATAAACACGGAGGGCTTCACGAGCAGGCGTCTGCACCAGAAAATGGGCCGCATAACGATGTCGCCCATCATTTCCGGCGTCGCCAACCGCCTGGACCAGGTCCGCAGGTGTCACCCTCTCCGGATCATAAGCGACGGCAGCCAGGCACTCTTCCAGCACAATCTCCGACAGCAGGACTCCGTCGAGGCGTAACAAGCTGTTGTTCACGCGCGTGGCGCAGCGTGGGCAGCCCATGCCGCTCACGGCCAGGTAAGCCACCTGGGCGTGCGCCAAGGCACCCCGTTCCAGTGGTTTCTGCAAGGCTTCTACATAACAATCTCCCATGGTTCTCTCCAATCATGCATCTCACTACCGAAAGGCGATGCCGGAAAACAGGGGGCAGCCGTTCTCCGGCACCAGGTAGGGGGCTACGATGTGTTTAGTGATGATGTTCCGAATGGCCGTGATGGCCACTCTCACCGCCGACATACTTCTCAGGCTCTTTGTCAAACGCCCGCTTGCAGCCAGGGGAACAGAAGTAATAGGTTGTCTCCTGATACTCGGACTTGCCTGCTGCCGTCTTTTCGTCGACTTCCATCCCGCACACAGGGTCTTTCGCCATTTCAAATCACTCCTTATCTCACGATGCCGCCGCTTGAAGAGCCGCATCATCGGCTTGGTTGGTCGAGATGAGATGAGCCATCGCCAGCGCCTGGATGATGTCTGCCGCAAGTCCTGGAACTGCCTGCCCGCTGGGATCATCGGCCAGCGCGATCCAACACTGGTGATCATGACCGTGCACAATCAGACTGGCGGGCGTCTGTGCCCGACCGTAAACCAGCAGGACGTTATACTGGCAGTCGCACAGCGCCGTCCCGTGATGCGGGCAGGCGCAGTGCGGCACCAGGGCCAGCGCCGAGCGCAGGTCAAACGACTGCTCGACGCGAAAGCCTGCTGTGACCAGTTCGCGGCGAACGATGGGTACAATTTCATCACAGTCGCTATTTACAGTAAACTCACGCTGCACGGCGGTTACTCCTCTGTCTCACCATCTGCTTCTCAGTATACGAAGAGACGCGCCGCCCTTATAGCGCCGTATGTCGTGTTACCGACTAGGCATTTTGGCGGGGTACCACCAGCCGCTGCGCGCCAAATGGCGTATGCAGCCGGAAGCGAAGCGGGTTAAGATACAGTTATACAAAAGAACGGACGAGGAATTATGAGTACAGAACAATCCATACGTGTGGTACTGGCCGACGACCATCAGGTGGTGCGGCACGGCATCCAGCAGTTTCTGGCCAGCGCCGGAATTGACGTGGTAGCTGAAGCTGAAAATGGCGCGCAGGCGCTCCGGCTGATCGAGCAGCACCAGCCGGACGTGGCTGTGCTCGATATTCAGATGCCTGAATACAGCGGGATCGAGGTCGCGCGGCGCGTGCGTGCCCGCGGTTGGTCGGTGGGCCTGTTAATCCTGACCGCCTTCGATGACGATCCGTTTATCGTGGCGGCGCTCGAAGCAGGCGTGAATGGTTTCGTGCTCAAGACAGCGGACATGGAAGAGATCATCGAGGCTGTGCGGGCCGTCAACGAGGGCAAGTCGGTGCTAGACCCTCAGATCGTGCCCAAGCTGATGCACGCCGTCACGGCGTCACACCAATCTGACGCTGTGGTTGAGCCGCTCACCGAGCGCGAGCTGGAAGTCCTGCGAGCAGCGGCGCGCGGGCTGACCAACAAAGCGATTGGCGTCCTGCTGGACATCAGCGACCGCACGGTGCAGGGCCATCTGCGCCGCATCTTCGAGAAGCTCAACGTCGCCAACCGCACCGAAGCTGTTGTCAAAGCGTCACAGCTTAGTCTGCTTGAGTTACTGGGTCCCCATGAAAACCCGTCTGACTAGCCTGCCGCTGCAACTGCTCGTCTTCGTCGTGCTGCCGCTGCTGATCCTGTTGGTGATCGTGGCGTTCGGCGGCGTGGCGCTGCACCAGGCCGAGATGCGCGATATGCTGGTTAACCATAACCGCCAAGTGGTATCCGGCGCGGCGGATACCCTGTCCGAACAGCTTGACCAGCGCCAGCATATCCTGGCCTCGTTCGCATCCGAAGCGGTCAGCCACAGCCCGGAAGAGACGCTGGACACTGCCCGATGGATCCCCGTCTTGTTTGACGGCGGGGTTGCCCTCTTTGAGGATGGGCGTCTGTTAGCCGCTACATCATCCCAAACCGACTGGCAGGCATTGGCGGAACAGGTCATGCAACCGACCGGGCCTGCTTTGCTGCCGCTGGTCCAGGACGGGCAGAATATGACTCGCGCGCTCCTCGTCAGTCCAGCGCAGAACATCCGGGCGGCAGGTATGGTGTCGCTGGAGACACTGGCTTCGGCGGATGTGTTGGAAAGCCTGCACACATCGGGCAGCATTCATCTGTACCTGCTCAGCTCCGATGGCATGGTGCTTTACCACAATAACCCTACCCAGGTCGGAAAATACTTCGACACAGTCACGACACAACTCGCAAACACGACCAGTACCGAAGCGTTCGAACGCAAGGATGCCGAAGGACACGATGTCATCGCGACCTCTGCGCCGGTACCGGCGGCGGGCTGGATTCTGGTGCAGGAAGAGCGCTGGAAAGAAACGCTCAGCCCGCTGATGCGTTATTCACAAGCCGCCCCGCTCGCGCTGGTACCCGGCCTGCTGATCGCCATCGGGGCGGTCTGGCTGGGCATTCAGCGCATCGTCTACCCGCTGCGCCGCCTGGAAGCACAAGCGACGGACCTGGCCTGGGGTGATTTCGCAGCCATCGAGCGATCGGTGGGCGGCATCGCCGAGATCCGGCACCTGCAAGACACGCTTCAGCACATGACCAAACGTGTGCAGGCGGCGCAGGCCAGTATGCGCAATTACATCGGCGCGATCACGCAGGCCCAGGAAGACGAGCGACAGCGGCTGGCACGCGAACTGCACGACCAGACGGCGCAGGCACTCGTCGCGCTGGATCACCGCGAACAGATGCTCAAGCCGTATCTGAAGGATGATCCTGCGGCAGCCAGTTTGCTGTCAGAAATCCGAGCTATGATTGTTGAGATCATCGACGATCTGCGGCGCATTGTGCGTGCTCTGCGCCCGATCTACCTGGAGGAACTTGGGCTGGCCCCTGCCCTGCAAATGTTGTCGCGTGATCTCGGCCTGGAGGAGAAAATGGCCGTGCGCTTCGAGAAAGCTGGCACTCCCCAACGCCTGATTCCCGAACACGAAATGGCCCTGTACCGCATCGCCCAGGAAGCGCTCAATAATGCCTGGCAGCACAGCGGCGCATCCGAGATCTGGCTCACCGTCCAGTTCGAGCCGAGTCAGGTTACGCTCACGGTGCGGGACAACGGGAAGGGTTTTGTCGCTCCACGCCATGTTGCTGAGCTGGACGTATCTGGTCAGCGGCATTTCGGCATCACGGGCATGCACGAGCGTGCTGCCCTGATCGGCGCTCACTTACAGGTCAAGTCCGAGCCGGGCACCGGCACGACCATCACCGTCAAGGCTCCGCTTGAAACGCCACCAGACAAAAACTGACCGCAGCTCATCCGGCAGGCTGCAAATCCCAGGTAAACACCCGCTCCGGCACATCGACATTGCGGAGGGTGAGGGTGAGCCGTGCTGCGCCTTCCAACACCACCTTATCCCCTACGACCGGGGCGAAACTCAGGGTGCCGGAGATGTGGTGTCCTCCGGAGGGCGCATCCCAACGCACAGGCGAAACCGTCAGGCCGGTATCGGTGGTCAGAACAGCATTTTTGGCAAGGTTCACACCTAAATCGACCGAATGCGTATTCATGGCTACCGAAAAGTCCAGGGTGTCGCCCGGTCCATTCAGGTTAAGCTGGGTGACTTCAACAGACACCGCGCCCTGCTCATCGGTCAGCGCCCCGGTCGGAAAGTACGCCTCACCCGCTACCGGCTCGACGACCTCCGGCGCGTTCTTTTGCGACGATGCCAGCAGCGACCCCGCGCCGACCAGGGCTACGATAATCACGACGGGCACTGCAATCCATAACAGTTTGCGATTCATACACCCTCCACAGATAGTTGCATCATGTGCAGCGCCTTGCGCCGCTCTCTCAATAAGATCACCAGCATGACAGCAACACCCAACATGGTCATGCCTAGACCGACCAGCATGAACGGGATACGGTACTCAGCCAGGAACGTGGTAGCCGCGGTGAGTCCCAATATCGGCAGCACGTCCGTCACGTGGTGCGCGCAGCACGCCACCATCGCCAGGGTGGACGTCGCGCCGCTTGCTCCGGCCAGCGTGCCTGACGGCCCCGTGTGCGCAACAGGCGCAAACAGGCGTTTCTTCAATATCACGTACAACGCCATCTGAACGCCGAACCCCAGGATGATCGGGATGACAATCAGGCGGTCTTCCCAGAACAGATCGATGGCATGCTGCGGGCTTTCGGCGACGGAAACAATGCCCAGGTAGACCATTGCCAAAAACATCGCCCCGACTATACCAGCCCCAATCGGCCACCCTACACGTTGTGTTGTAGACATACTGCTTTTCCTTGTTGTTCTTTATGTATCCCTCTCAGCATAACGACTTTTCTGTCCGCGCAAGAGCGCCATATCGCGGTTTTTCCAGTACGCCGAATGGCGTATCTGCGCGACGCAATACGCCAAAATGCGCATGATCTACCCCGCCGTTTTGCTTAGCGCTGGCGCGCCGGTTTACGCTTACAGGGTCGGCTATGTGCGTGTTATCGTGAGTTGCAAAGCCGGATGCACAGACTTCCGGCGGTATAGCACGAAATCAGACATAAAGGCTTGAGTATGGATACACCCATCATCACGGCATCCAGCCTTGTCAAGACCTATGGGCGAGGGCGAAAACGAATTGAAGCGGTAAAAGGGATCGATCTACGCACCCGGCGTGGTGAGATCTTTGGCCTGGTTGGACCAGATGGCGCAGGCAAGACAACCACTATCCAGATGTTATGCGGCATTCTGACGCCCTCAGCAGGGCAGGCGATAGTCGCCGGGGTCGATGTAGTGAGGCACGCGGAGCGTCTCGGTGGCAAGATCGGCTATATGTCCGAAGGCTTTACGTTATACGGTACGCTCACTGTCGCGGAAAATATCGACTTTTTCGCGCAATTATACAAGGTACCATCCGACGAGATCGCACCGCGCAAAGAAAAGCTGCTGCGCTTTGCCCGCCTGGAAGAAGCGCGTGACCGGCGAGCCGAAAATCTTTCCGGCGGCATGAAAAAGAAACTGGCCCTGGCCTGCACCCTGATCCACCGGCCAGAAGTGTTATTTTTGGATGAGCCGACAACCGGCGTGGATCCCGCTTCGCGCCAGGATTTTTGGACAATCCTCTACGAGTTCCTGGCGGAAGGGATCACCATCTTTGTAAGTACACCCTACATGGACGAGGCTGAACGCTGCCATCACGTTGCTCTGATACGCGAAGGACAGATCGTAGCACAGGACACTCCGATGGGCCTAAAGCGGCTTGTTCCCGGCGTAAGTGTTGACCTGACTGCGCATCCCCAGCCCGAAGCCGTGATACGCCTCCGCCAGATGATAGATATTGTCAAACAGGTACAGGTCTTCGGGGAACGGCTGCACGTTTTGTTGAGCAACGGTCACAATACACCGGAAGAACTGGCCGGTGTATTGGAAGCCGAAGGAGTTTCTGTAACAGGAATACAAACCACCGCACCCAGTCTGGAAGATGTCTTTATCGCCGCCATTGAGGACATGCGTCAAACTGGCGATGATCAACCAGGCGCGATTTCATCGGAGTTACCTTCCGGCGCGACACATACACACTTAGAAACGCTCGCTGTCAGTGTTGAGAATCTAACCCGCCGGTTCGGGACCTTCACAGCAGTTGATGGGATTTCTCTGGACGTGCGTTCAGGCGAGATTTTTGGGTTTCTTGGCCCCAACGGGTCGGGCAAAACAACAACGATCCGCATGTTATGCGGACTGCTCCCCCCCACTACAGGCAAAGCTACCGTCGCCGGCTTCGATATAACCCGGCAGCGTTCCGACATGAAAACGCGGATCGGCTACATGTCGCAGAAGTTTTCGCTCTACAACGACCTGACCATTGCTGAAAACATCCAGTTCTTTGGCAATCTATATGGCTTGTCGGGCCAACATCTACAAGAACGTCGTCAATGGGTGTTGGAAATGGCTGGTCTGGTCGGCAAGGATCACCTCAAGGTACATAACCTGTCAGGCGGCTGGAAACAGCGTCTGGCGCTAGGCTGCGCCATTCTGCACGAACCGGAAATCCTGTTCCTGGACGAGCCAACCAGTGGGGTCGATCCGTTGGCACGGCGCGAATTCTGGGACTTGATCTTCTCGTTATCGAGTCAAGGTGTCACAGTTTTTGTGACCACCCACTATATGGATGAAGCCGAACACTGCCACCAGTTGGGACTGCTCTACCGGGGACGGATCATCGCGCGCGGCAGCCCGTCGGAACTGCGCCGCAACATGAAACTGGGCCAACTGCTCGAAATCCCGGTGCGCGATCCGTTAGCCGCTCTGCCATTTGTTGCCGCTCTGCCGGAGAACATCCAGACGAGCATCTTTGGCGACCGGCTGCACGCGCTGGTCTGGGATGCTGACACAGGACAACAAGCTATCACACAAGCACTTCATCCACACAACCTGATGACTGGCCCAATTCAACAAGTGCCGATCTCGTTAGAGGATCTATTCATGTTGTTTATCGAAATGGAAGAAGAAGGCCGGTTGGTTAGGAGCACGACATGATACCCATTGTGCGCAAGGAATTCCGCGAAATCCGGCGCGATCCGTATACGCTTGGCGTGGCGATCATCCTGCCTTTGTTGCTGCTGTTCCTGTTTGCTTACGGATTCAATCTTGATGTGACTGATATTCCGCTGGCAGTGGTCGATCAAGACAACACTACACAGAGCTACGCGTACATTCAGGCTTTGCTTGAGACGGGCAAATTCGATTTGAGATATCGTCCGACTAACGAGCGCGAGGCACGTCACCTGCTGGACATAGGCTCAATCCAGGTTGCCCTGATCATCCCAGCGGGATTTGAGCAGAATCTGATACCCGGCCAAACCGTTGAGGTGCAAACACTCATTGACGGAACTTTTCCGCCTTCCGCGCAGGTGGCGCAAGGTTACATCGAAACGGCTAACTCAGCCTACACGACACAGTTGGCTACCACGTTAGTCAACGACCTGGGCTTGAGTGATCGAATATCACTCACCCCGGCAGTCGTAGTTGAACCTGAAATCCGGTATAACCCCAATCTGAAGAGCATCAACTTTGTTGCGCCGGGCCTGATCGCTGTGATCCTCATGGCATTTCCGCCGATGTTGTCCGCGCTGGCAATTGTGCGCGAAAAAGAGCGCGGATCGATTCAGCAGATCTTCGTCGCACCGGTAAAACCCTGGGCTTTCATTCTCGGCAAGTTGATTCCCTACGTGGTCATTGCGTTTGGTGAACTGCTGGCGGTGATGGCAGTTGTGCGTTACTGGTTTGACGTACCACTGGCTGGAAATGGCGCTCTATATATCGTTGCTGCCGTGCCCTATGTCATCGGCACGGTGGCGATCGGGCTGCTGGTGAGCACGATTACGCGCAGCCAGTTGGTCGCCATGCTGCTGACGATTGTTCTGACGCTGATGCCTTCATTCCTGTTCTCCGGGTTTATGTTCCCGCTTTTTTCGATGCCAGAGGTCCTGCAATCCTACTCTTACGCGTTCCCGGCACGCTACTTCACCAACATCACCTATGGCACATGGCTGCGCGGAGTTGGCATCGAAATATGGTTGCCGCAATTGCTCGCGCTGGTCGGTTACATGGTGGTGATCGTGTCGCTGGCCGCGTTACGTTTCCAGAAGAAAGTGAGCTGACATGAACCGGCGATTATTAGCCTTGATGCGTAAGGAGTTTCTCCAGTTTTTCCGGGACTGGGCATTGGTCATCCTGGTGCTTTACACCTTCGTCGAGATTGCGTTGTGTGGCTGGGCGCTGACCCTGGAAGTGCGGGACATGCCCACCGCCGTTTACGATGGCGACAGAACCGCCGACAGCAAAGCGGTGATCGAGGCATTCGGCGCATTGGACAGCTTCAAACTGATAAAGCAGGTCGATCAGCCCTCCGCCCTTGATAGCCAGATGGACAAGGGAGATGTCAGGTTTGGGTTGATTATCCCAGATGGATTCAGTGAAGCCCTGGGAACGGATACGCCGGCTGAATTGCAGTTGGTCTTTGACGGTTCCAACAGCAGTCTGGCCGGTCAGGCTGCCGCCGAAGCCACTGATCTGCTGCGGGACTACAACGAGCAGATCATCCTGGCCCGCGTGGAGCGTGACGGGCTGTCGAGTTATGCAGACCTGCTGCCCCAGGTCCGCAACCGGCTTCAAGTGCTCTACATGCCAGACCTTGAATATGTCCATTTTGTCATGTTGACCATGCTGGGGATCTCAGTCCTGCTGTTGGGCGTGCTGCTCCCGGCGGCCAGTATCGTCCGCGAAAAAGAAGCGGGTACCTTCGAGCAAGTTATGGTCACGCCGGTCCGCAGCAGCGAGCTGATCGTGTCAAAGATCGTGCCCATGATTGCCCTCAAGCTGGTCGGGCTGACGGTCGGGATCCTGATGTCGGTGTGGCTGTTTGATGTGCCAGTGCGCGGCAGTCTCGCGTTGTTTTATGGCATTTCTGCGCTGATGTTCCTCAGCAGCAGCGGCATTGGCGTGTTGATGGGCACTGTCGCGCGCAATATGCAACAAACCCTGCTGCTGGCGTTTCTGCTGCTGTTTCCGCTCGCATTCCTATCGGGCACAATGGTGCCTATCGCCAACATGCCATCATTTTTGCAGTGGCTGACCTATCTGAGTCCGCTGCGTTACTACGTGACCGCGACTCTCGGCATTTTTTTGAAGGGGGTTGGTCTAGACATTCTGTGGCCGCAAGCGTTAGCGCTGACCGTCTTTGGTTTGGTGTTGTTAGGCGTTAGTACGATACGACTGCGACAGAATCTAGCCGACGTATAACAGGAATCATAAAGCACGCCAAAACCCATAGGCCACATAAGCCATTTTGCTTATTGGCAGCGCGCACGATGACGCTTACGTCGCCTCGGTACGCGTGATATGCTTGATGTGTCCGGCGGGATAACGCCGGAAGTGATTAGAAAGTGGGGTTCTCAAATGAGCGAAAAATCTATCACACTCCCGGTAACGGGCATGACGTGTGCCAACTGCGCGGCGAACATCGAACGCAGCGTGCGCAAACTGGAGGGAGTGCACGAAGCGAATGTCAACTTCGCCAGCGAGCGATTGAACCTAGTGTTCGATGCATCGCTGCTGGCAGAGAGTGACATCATCGCGCGGGTGCGCAAAGCAGGCTATGACGTGCCGGAGCAAACCGTCGATCTGGCGATTACCGGTATGACCTGCGCCAACTGCGCAGCGAACGTCACCCGCGCCTTGAAGAAAGTGGACGGCGTGCTGGACGCGAACGTCAACTTCGCCAACGAACACGCGACCGTCACCGCTGCGCCCAATGTGTCGCGTAACGACCTGATCGCAGCCGTCGAAAAAGCCGGATACGGCGTGGTCGTCGCCGAGGATGAGGAAGAGCTTCAAGACGCCGAACAGGCTGCCCGCGAAGCCGAGATCCGCCACCAGGTGCAGCGGTTGGTCATCGGCGCGCTGTTCACCATTCCACTGTTTTTGCTAACCATGACTCGTGATTTTGGGCTGCTGGGCATGTGGGCACACGAGACGTGGTTTAACGTGCTGCTGATGGCGCTGGCGACACCTGTCCAGTTTTACGTGGGTCGGGATTACTATATTGGCGGCTACAAAGCTGTTCGCAACGGGTCGGCCAACATGGATGTGCTGGTGGCGCTGGGAACCAGCGTCGCGTATGTCTACAGCGTAGCCGTGATGCTGGACCTGCTGCCCGGCCACGTTTATTTCGAAACGGCAGCCGTGATCATCGTGCTGATCGTCTTGGGCAAACTGCTCGAAGCCCGCGCCAAGGGCCGCGCCAGCGAAGCCATCAAAAAGCTGATGGGATTGCAGGCCAAGACCGCCCGCGTCGAACGCGGCGGCGTCGAGCAAGACATCCCCGTCGAACAGGTGAGTGTTGGCGATGTCGTGATTGTGCGTCCCGGCGAAAAAATCCCGGTCGATGGCGTGATCCTGGAAGGCCACAGCGCGCTGGATGAGAGCATGATCACCGGGGAGAGTTTGCCGGTCGACAAACAGCCCGGCGATACGGTCATCGGTGCGACGATCAACAGGCAGGGCCTGATCAAATTCGAGGCAACCAAGGTCGGGCGCGAGACCGCGCTGGCCCAAATCATCCGGCTGGTCGAAGCTGCACAGGGCAGCAAGGCCCCGATCCAGAAATTGGTCGATCAGGTGTCGTCGGTGTTCGTCCCGGTGGTGATCCTGACAGCCATTGCGATATTTGGCATCTGGATGCTCGGCTCCGGCGACTTCACCGCGTCTACAGTGCGGCTGATTGCGGTGCTGGTCATTGCCTGCCCGTGCGCGATGGGCCTCGCTACACCGACTGCGATCATGGTCGGCATGGGTAAAGGCGCAGAAAACGGCGTCCTGTTCAAAAACAGCGAATCGCTCGAACGGGCACACAAGCTCACTGCCATCGTGCTCGACAAAACCGGCACGCTGACACGCGGCGAGCCAGGCGTCACCGACGTTGTCGTCAGCAGCACAGCAACACTGGATGAAACGAGTCTTCTGGCCCTGGCGGCCAGCGCCGAACGCGGCAGCGAGCACCCGCTTGGTGAATCGATTGTCCGCGCGGCCCAGGCGCGTGGGCTGGCCCTCAGTGCGCCGCAGAACTTCGAAGCCATCACCGGCCAGGGCATCCGCGCTGATGTAGACGGGCAAACCGTGCTGGTCGGGAATCTGGCGCTTATGACCGGAAACAATGTTAACTTGAATGGCCTAGAACCAGAAGCGGAACGCTTGCAGCGCGAAGCCAAGACCGCGATGTGGCTGGCGGTCGATGGGCAGGCCAGCGGGGTGCTCGCGGTCGCCGACACGATTAAGGATGGATCGGTTGAAGCGGTGCGCCGGTTGCACAACCTGGGCATCACCGTCGTCATGATGACCGGTGACAACCAGGCCACCGCCGATGCTATCGCGGCGGACGTGGGCATCGACCGTGTCTTTGCCGAAGTCAAACCCGGCGACAAAGCCGCCTACGTCCAGCAGTTGCAGAACGAAGGTTATATCGTCGGCATGGTCGGTGACGGTATCAACGACGCCCCCGCGCTGGCCCAGGCAGACGTTGGTGTCGCCATTGGCACAGGTACGGATGTGGCAATGGAAGCCTCGGATGTGACGCTGATCAGCGGCGATCTGCGCGGCGTACCGCGCGCCATCGCGCTCAGCAAGAGCACGATGCGCACTATCACGGAGAACCTGTTCTGGGCATTCGGCTACAACACGGTGCTGATCCCGGTCGCTGCCGGCATCTTCGCGCCGTTCAGTTGGGCACCCGGATTCTTGCAGCAGCTCAGCCCGATCCTGGCGGCGGGCGCGATGGCCTTCAGTTCCGTCAGCGTCGTGACCAACAGCCTGCGGCTGCGGCGTGTGATCTTGCGTTAGCGCATCCCAACATAACATACCGGGCAGGCGTGTTTCGTCTGCCCGGTAGTGTTTTCCGCCACAAGTGTTGATTACTCTGTCACGTTGACGATAAGCATCAATCCACCGGGATCCGCACCATCATTGGTCGTGTGGTGCAGGATGTGGCAGTGGAACATCCACTGACCCGGCTCAGTCGCCACAAACTCGATATCGTAGCGCTCACCCGGTGCGACGCTGACCGTATCTTTGGTCCACTGAGCCGCCTCAGGAACCGGATGCCCGTCTGTCGCTACGATCTTGAACGGCATCCCATGCAGGTGCATCGGATGGACAAACTGACCGATACCCATCAGGCGCAGCCGTACCCGCTGCCCCACGGTGACGTTAATGGTTTCCGTCGCCGGAAAGGCCTTGCCGTTCATAGTGAAGTAATTCGGCTCCATGCCCATCATCGGCATGGCGGCATAGGTTTCACCATCCGTCACCCGCCATTCGGACAACATAAACGTCAGGTCCACGTCAGGGGAGTTTTCCGGCTGAACAGGGTCGATGATAAACGGCGCGTAAAGGCCGATGCTAACCTGGGTATCGCTCTCAAAGTGCGAATGGTACATGAAAGAACCTGCCGGATTCGCCTCAAATTCATAGGTGAATGTCTCGCCGGGCATCACCGGGTCCTGAGTTACACCGGGGACACCATCCATCGCATTCGGCACTTCGATCCCGTGCCAGTGAATCGTGGTCGGTTCCGGCAGTTGGTTCGTGAATTCCGCTCGAACCCGGTCTCCTTCAGTCACGCGGATCATGGGGCCGGGTACCGTGCCGTTGTAGGTCCATGCCGTGACCGTCACATCGTCCAGGATAGGCCAGCGCACGGTCTGCGCGGTGAGTTCAAAGACCTTGATGCCATCCTCCAACCGGAAAGCTAACGGCTGCCCACCTTTGTCTTGCGTCGCTGCGGGCACGCCAGCGGAAGGGATTGGCCCCATGTCGTGCCCGATCTCATCACCGGAGTCGCCCATCATGTCCATGCCTGCCATCGGCATCACGGGCGTCGCCATGTGGTTCATGTCCATATCACCCATGCCATCTGCTGGCGCAGGTGTGGTGGTAACAGTTGGATTACTGCCGTGAGAAGTCGCGGTAGCGTTTAACTCAAACGCCAACGTCGGGATTGTTATACTGACAGATACCAGTACAGCGCCCAGGCCAATAACTAACGATGTTGCTATCCAGGTGCGATTCATAACCCTCTGCTGCCTCCTTGGCACCAATAGAATCAGGCAGATCATGTAGATCTGCCCAGCAGCGACGATCTTAGCATGCATGTGCAGCGCAAAATAGCGCATTTTGGCGCATAGACAGAAAAACAGATATCCGTCATAATAATTAATCCGTTCGATTCTGAATGATAGGTGAAGCGGGTCTGTTTCCGTTTCATGTGCCATTCCAGTCCGGCAAAACAACCAAGCGAGAGAACCATGAACCGCAAAAACTACTTCCTTGTTCTTCTGAGCGTATTGGTCGTGGCGTTTTTATTGGCAGCCTGCGGCACATCCAAGAGCAGCGACGAAGACAGCAGCAGTACTAGCCAGGCTACCCCGACTCCAAGCAGCCCCCCGGCCCCCGCTGAAACGACAGGTGGGACGTATCAGACGCTCACCATTAACGAATTTGCCGACATCGTCGAGAACCGGGCCAACGACTACCAGATTATCAATGTGCATATTCCTTACGCGGGCGAAGTGGCGAATACCGATGCCAACATCGCCTACAACGACCTGGACGCACTGATGGCCGCGATCCCCGACAAAGACGCGCTGGTGATTCTGTACTGCCGCAGTGGCAACATGAGCGAACAGGCGAGCTGGGCACTAGTTGAGCAGGGGTATACGCATATTTGGGATGTGCCGGGCGGTATGGCCGCGTGGCAGTCCAGTGGACGCGAGTTGATCGACCGATAAGTGGCAAACGGGATACAAACAACTATGACAAACACTACTCCCAAATCGAAACCGAACATTCTACTGCTGGCCCTGATAGCTTTTGCCTTCCTCATGACAGGCGCATTCCTGACGCTTTTGCTCACGCAAGATAACAACGGTTCGCTCGATAGTGAGCAGGTTCGCGCAATTGTGGCCGACGCGCTAGGAACTCAGGCTGTAGAGCCTGGCGCAGGTTTTCAAGTCTATCAAAGTTCTGCTAACCCAAATGATCTGGAAACCCTGATCGATCAGGCCGTAAGCACACAAGTCGCGGCTCTACAACCGACCACTACACCGATTCCACCGACCCCCACCCGTGTTCCAAACGCAGACGCTGCCGACGATGACGCGTTTCATGGGCCGGATGACGCGCCGGTTGTGATTGTGGAATTCTCGGATTTTCAGTGCCCATACTGCGGGCGGTTCTATCAAGAAACCCTGCCGCAAATCCTGGATAAGTATCCCGATGAGGTCAAGTTCGTGTACCGCGATTTTGTGATCTTTGGCGAGGATTCAGCGCGCGCTGCTATGGCGACCGAGTGCGCCGAAGAGCAGGATAAATTCTGGGAAATGCACGACGCGATTTTTGATTCGCGTGAGGCGTCGGATGCACCGCCGCTCAGCCAGGAAACGCTGGTGGGATACGCCGAGGCGCTGGACATGGACCCCACTGCGTTTGACGAGTGTCTGATCAGTGAGCGCTATCTTGAGGAGGTCACGAACGACTACCAGGCAGCGGTCGGCTATGGGTTTGGTGGCACACCAGGATTTCTGATCAATGGCAAAACCGTCAGTGGCGCTCAACCCTTCCAGGTATTCGATCAGGTCATTCAGCAAGAGTTGACAGCCAGGAGTAATGGTCTGAGCGAGCAATCACCGTAGCCGAGACGACGGCGTGTTAGTTCACCCCGACGCATACCCTGGCACCAAAATTCAGCGGATTTGTTGATTCGTCGCCGACTGTAAATCATAGTTGCCTCTGTGCAGAACATATTGTTTACCGCCAAATGGCGTATAGCGCACCCCGCGATTCTGCGCATGTCGGTGATAGCGCCGTGTTTTATGATCGGTCTACCAGTTGCCGAAAAGGAAATAGCTCATGTACGCCACAACTCAACCCAATCTGCGCCCGCTGACCGTGACCCGTTCCCTCCTGCGGCACTGGCTGGTCATCTTTCTCGTCGTCTATGGTCTTTTTAACGCCCTGCCGTTTGTCGCCCCGGTGTTCATGAAGCTCGGCTGGACCAACGCTGGGAACGCCATCTACACCGGCTATTCGTTCTTGTGTCACCAGATGGCCCAACGGTCGTTTTTCCTGTTTGGTGAGCATGTCACATACAGCCCTGACCAGCTACCGCTGACCCTCACCGGCAGCACGGGCACAGACACGCTGCTCCTACGGAATTTTCGGGGCAGCGAAGCGCTTGGCTGGAAAGTTGCCTGGTCGGATCGGATGATCTCCCTGTATGCCGGGGTGTGGCTGGTTGGGCTGGTGTACTGGGGTGTGGCACGCCTGCGAACCGTCAAGCCGATTTCGATCGGGGTGTTCGGGCTGTTGATGCTGCCCATTGTGCTGGACGGTGGCAGCCATATGATCAGCGACACCATGGACGGACTGATTACCGGTTTTCGTTACGACAACGTTTGGCTGGCCTCATTAACCGGTCGTAGCTTGCCGGAGAGCTTTTACAGCGGCGATGCGCTGGGATCGTTCAACTCATGGATGCGCCTGATCACGGGGCTGCTGGCGGCTGTTGGCATCGTGTGGCTCGCGTTTCCATGGATCGATCGGTCTGCGCGAAGTACCGTGCATGATATCGATCGCAAGCTCGCCACCATTGCCGACAAGCAGCGCCGCTTATCCACCCAACTTGAGGGAGCCTACGAACATATCCGAATCGTCCGACCTAAAACAGAACATGTTGATAGGTCCCAGTGAAACAATACAGACCGAAGACTACAGGCATGCGGGAATCTAATCCACAAATCATCCGTTCTGGCACGGCATACATAGCCTGGCCGAAGCGTTTGCCGGTCATCCTCTTCATCGGAGCCGTGGTCCTGGCAGCGTGTGGAAACGTTCCAGCATCACGAACAACAAGTAGCAGTGCTGGCTTCCAGGCAACACTCAAAGAAGCCGAGCAGACTGCTCAGTCGTTCTTCCAGGCATGGCAAGACTCAGACTATACAGCGATGTATGCATTGCTGAGTCCCCACAGCAAATCCGCCTACGATCGGGCCGCCTTTGAAGACCATTATCGGAACGTAGCTGACCAGATGAAACTGGGATCAGTAGATACCGACATCCTTGATGTCTCACGCCAGGGAACAACAGCAGTCGTCGCCTATGACGTAACATTTCGTTCAGATTTTTGGGGAGACATCGTCGATACAGAACGTACACTCCGACTCATCAGCACGCCCGAAGGGTGGCGTATCCATTGGTCTACGATGGATATTCTCTCCAACCTGGCTGAAGGCACGCGCTTGGAGTTCCGTTTGGTCATGCCTGCACGGGGCAACATCTACGATCGGAACGGAAATATCCTGGTCGATCAAAATGGGCGCTCAGTCCAATTGTATATGGCACAGAACAACATCCCAGACTACGACTCTTGCCTGGATGAGTTATCCCGCATTCTGCGGCGAGAGAAGTCTGCATTAGAGGCCCAAATGGCCCTTTTTTTACCGGAAACACTCTTCCTCCTGGATGAAATCCCTGCCGACACGTACCAATCCGAAGAACAGACTTTGAGGAATCTGTGTGGAATCGGCAGCGATCGTGAACTGCCCACACGTACCTCCCGGCTCTATGTGGGAGATCTGGCTCCACATCTGGCCGGTTTTGTGGGTTCAATTCCTGCCGAGCAGCTCGAGAGTTACACCAGCCGGGGATATCCCGCGGACGCCTTGGTAGGTCTGGACGGCATTGAAGTCACTTACGAAAGTCAACTTGCCGGACAAGCCGGTGGTGAACTGGTTATTGTCGCACCTACGGGTGAAATCATAAGCGTTCTGGCCACAGTCGCACCTGAACCCGGCCAGAACATCTACCTGACTGTCGATAGTAACCTGCAAACCTCCGTTCAACAGGCGTTGATCGAAGCTTATAACCTGGCACAACCAACCTGGGCCTTACAATCATCTGGAGCAGCCGTCGTGGTCATGGATGTCCGCACCGGTGAAATTCTGGCTATCACAAGTTATCCGTGGTTTGATCCGGAACTATTCAACCCATCTACCCCTGTAGCTGAGCGCGGGATAACCGTCGACGCATTGAGTCGTGATCCTCGGCGGCCCCTCCTTAACCGCGCCACGCTCGGCACCTATCCTGCCGGTTCGGTCTTCAAGCTTGTTTCGATGGCCGCCGGATTAGACAGTGGTGTGTTTGCCGCCGATACGACGGTCGAGTGTGCGAATCGCTGGTATGGCCAGCAGTATGGTGATGTGCTTGAGTACCGGACAGATTGGTATCTCCCAGGACGGGGTCTTATCAACTTTCCTCAGGCGTTGACCTATTCCTGCAATCCATATTTCTGGCAGCTTGGCGTGAGCCTCTACGGCACCGATCCAGCCTTGTTGACCCGGTACGCGAATCAGATGGGATTAGGTGTTCCCACCGGACAAGACATTTTGCCGGAAGCCAGCGGGTTAGTCCCTGGACCAGGCACAAATTCAGCGTCGTGGGCGCTGGCAGACACGCTCAATTTGGTTATCGGGCAGGGACAGATGCAGGTCACGCCCCTGCAGATTGTGCGCATGACAGCAGCGATCGCCAACGGGGGACAGCTCTTCGAGCCACAGTTTGTCCGGAAAATCGAAACGACCGAGGGTGATATCGAACTGAGCGCCGCGCCAGAGATCACCTCAACGCTGGATTTTGCGCCCGAGACATTTGAAGCGATCCGCCAGGCAATGTGTAATGTAACCTTAGATTCCGAAGGGACAGCCCGGTTTGTCTTTGAAGAGTGGTACACGTTTCAAGGCAATGATGTCATCGTATGTGGCAAAACAGGCACGGCGCAGTCCGGTGGTGAGAATGCGCCCCCTCATGCCTGGTTTACAGCATTCGTACCAAGCACCTCTCCGGAAATTGCAGTTGTGGCGATTGTCGAGAATTCATGCGAAGGCTCGGAAGTCGCTGCACCTATCGTGCGCCGTATCATCGAGGATTATTACGGGATGCCTCACTCCCACTGGCCGCCACTCTGGCAGGAAGGTTGTACGTCACTGGGCGAGTAGGCTTTGAGCACCCCCGAAGTATCCGCTTCATGGCCTTCCGCTCGCTTCCGTGTTTCGGCTAGCGTGACGATCCGCATGTCGCAATGCGTCAAACTGCACTGGTTAGGGTCGAGTGGTCCATCTAAACTAGGTTATTGAGAATCATTCTCAATAACGACAATAACAGCAGCGTTTCGTAGGCCGGTTAGGAACACATCAATGATACACCCAGCAGCCAAACCTCATGACACGAAGAAACCAGGTGGAGCTTCCTGTCACGGAGGTCCACAGGTAGATACGACAGGACTGCCCCTGTTGGCGATTGTGGGGTGCCCTAATGTGGGTAAGAGCGTCCTGTTCAATGCGCTGACCGGTGTCTATGTCACTGTATCTAACTATCCGGGCACCACCGTAGAACTCGCCAAGGGAAAAGGACACATCAACGGGAACACGTTCGGCGTGGTAGACACACCGGGCATGTATCAACTGCTGCCGATTACTGAAGAGGAACGGGTCGCACGCGACGTTTTACTCCGTGAGCAACCATCAACCGTCATTCATGTGGTCGATGCCAAGAATCTGGATCGTATGCTGCCCATGACGCTGCAACTGATCGAGGCGGGCTTGCCCGTGGTGCTGGTCGTCAACCTGATGGATGAAGCTGAGCGACTGGGCATAGCCGTAGATGCTTCTCTGCTGGAGCGATTGTTAGGGATACCGGTGGTTCCTACAGCGCTGACGGCAGGGCGCGGCATTAACCAATTGAAGACAGTCCTTGCAGGCCATCAAACATCACTGCCTCACGAACTTTCTTGCCTTGGGCGTACTAAAGTCAACTATCCACCGGTGGTTGAAGAAGCTCTTGTTGGAATTGAAGAACATCTTCACGGCACATATCGGATGTCCAAACGCGCAGTGGCCTTGCTGCTGCTGCAAAACGATTCCGACATCGTGTTTCAGGTCGAGAACCAAGAAACAAAAACTGACAACCTCTTGTGTATGGCTGAAAACGCGCGCGCCCGGTGTGATCAGCCAATTCAATTCATCATAGCGAGCAGCCGGCATCAAACTGCGTGCCATATGCTTCAATCCGTGCTCAAGCGGCCAGAACATCGTATCACAGGGTTTCGGGACCGACTCAGCAATGTGTTGACCAATCCTGTTACCGGCCTTCCTTTTCTGTTGTTCGCACTGTTTTTGTTATACGAATTTGTTGGCGTGTTCGGAGCACAGACTCTGGTCGGTTTTCTGGAAGAAACGGTTTTCGGCGCTCACATCAATCCGCGGGTGGATACTCTATTGGCGCGGATCATTCCGTGGGCTTCCGTTCGCGACCTGTTCGGAGGTGAGTTTGGCATCATCACCCTGGGGGTGCGCTATGCGGTGGCGCTGATTTTGCCCATCGTCGGCACGTTCTTTTTTGCCTTCGCCATTATCGAGGACAGCGGTTACCTTCCTCGCCTGGCGATGCTCATTGATCGTGTCTTCAAAAAGCTAGGGTTAAACGGGCGAGCGGTTATCCCGATGGTATTGGGATTGGGCTGCGACACCATGGCTACTGTCGTGACGCGCACACTGGAAACACGTCGTGAGCGCGTGCTGAGCACGTTTCTTCTGGCTTTGGCAGTCCCCTGCTCCGCGCAACTGGGCGTCATGCTAGGGTTATTGGGCGGGCAACCGGCGCTGTTCGCCCTGTGGGCCGTCATCGTGACAGGCGTATTTCTCGCGGTTGGCTTTCTGTCAGCCCAGTTGATGCCGGGTGAACGCCCCGTGTTTTATATGGAACTCCCTCCATTACGGATACCATCCCTCAGCAATGTGCTGGTCAAAACCTATACCCGGATGGAATGGTATTTTCGGGAAGTCTTTCCCCTGTTCATTCTCGCCAGTGTATTCATTTGGGCGGGCCAACTAACCGGCGTGTTCGATCTGGCGGTCAACGCGCTCAAGCCCCTTGTAGGCGTATTGGGTCTACCGGAGGAATCGGCGGTGGCCTTTTTGTTTGGTTTTTTCCGGCGCGATTATGGTGCAGCCGGTTTGTACGATCTGCGCGATGTGATGACCAACACCCAGATCCTGGTGGCGACCACGACCTTGACGCTTTTTGTTCCATGCATCGCGCAGTTCTCCGTCACCATCAAGGAACACGGATGGAAAACAGCGCTGGGGATTACGGTCTTCATTTTCCCCTTCGCGTTTTTGGTTGGCGGCATCCTCAATTGGCTGCTGAATATCGGGGGAGTTCACCTATGAAGTGCGGACTGTGTGGTCATGAGTTCGACATTGAGCAGGCGGAGCTAGCCTGTCGTGGATGTCCACTGACCCCCAATTGCCACCTGATTCGCTGTCCACGCTGCGGTTACGAAACGCCACCGGAAGCTGCGCTCATAAAATGGCTGCGCAGACTCCGTAAGCGGTCAACGGATCCAGCAACCGGTGATCTGGCGACATTGCGTGAGAAGTAATGCCTGTAACCGATTATAGAGAAGGATTCTACGATGGAACACCATCGAATGACCGGCCATGAATTCCTCAGGACTGGAGCGTTGCCTTTGGAAAGGGACGAGGCTCGTGAACGACGGCGAAATCTGGTGGGCTGGCTCAAAAACCACCTGCTCGTTGTGCTTGGACGCTGGCGTATTATGAACCGTGAGGTAATGCCATCCGGAGCACACGATGTCCTGAGTCACCGCGGGGTAGATCATCAGGAAAAACCTTTAACTGACCTTAAGCCCGGTCAATGCGGTATCGTCGCGCGCGTTGATACGACAGATTCTCACCATTTGCAGAAGTTGATGGCGATGGGTGTAATGCCTGAGGAAAACATTCGCCTGTTGCGGCGCTTTCCGTCTTTCATATTTGAGGTCAATTACAGTCAGTTTGCAGTGGATAGGGAAATTGCATCTCGCATTTTCGTTCGGCTTGCCCATGACTAAACTCGCACGATCGCATAAAGTGAATCGGCGAATTCACAATCAGCCCAGCAAAACAGCGCTATGGGGATGGTCGTGCGGCTTAACACTCTCAGCCTTGGCTCACAATATTAGTGACAGATCGCGCACCGTGAAACACGCCATTTGGCGCATGTCTGAGTCGGGCCGCTACCGTATAGTAGAGAATACGTTGAGCTAGCATGGAGAGTAGTATGCGCCTCGCAAAACGGTCAGCGGCTATTTGCTTTCTTCTGACGGGCAGCCTGATCCTCGCCGCGTGTGGCGGTTCAGGCGGCTCCGACACCGAAACGGCGAGCGCGGCCATGCTGCCGGACTGGGCGCGCAGCGCCTCGCCGCGCGTGCGGGAGGCGTATGAATACGCGGCAGCCCACCCCGACGAACTGGCAAAGTATCCCTGCTACTGTGGCTGTGGCAGTATGGGCCACACCAGCAACCTGAGCTGTTACATTCAGGACATTGCGCCGGATGGCACGATCACGTTCGACAACCACGCCAACGGCTGCGGCATCTGTGTGGACATTACGCAGGATGTCATGCGGCTGAAGGCCGAGGGCCAATCCTCGCCCCAGGTGCGCGCCTACATCGACGCACAGTACAGCCCCTTCGGCCCCGGCACGGATACCCCGTTCCCGACGGAATAAATTTATGCAGCGCCTGACAGTGACTCATCCACGCCTCCTCTCGCTGTCCATTTTCGTGCTGATGCTGCTGGCTGTGTGGTTCGTTCCCCTGCCGGGATCGGCACAGGCGACTGCACATGAGATCGCGCTGGACGCAACACAGTTCGAGTTTGCGCCGGGGCGCGTGCAGGTCAACAAGGGCGACCGGGTCGTGATCACGCTCACGGCGTCAGATGTCGTCCACGGCTTCTACCTGGATGGGTACGACCTGGAACGGCGCGTCGAGCCAGGTGTAGCGCAGCAGATCGTGTTCACCGCCGACAAAGCCGGGAAGTTCCGCTACCGCTGTTCGGTGAGCTGCGGGCCACTGCATCCGTTCATGATTGGCGAGCTGGTGGTGAAATCCAACACGCCCTACTGGCGCGCGATTGGGATGGTGTTGGCCGCAACTGGAACCATGCTGGTTTATCTGTGGCAAACAGGCAAAAACAAATCGTATCAGGAGGTACTCAATGGCACACGCTAAGAAGGTTCGCCGCAGCAAGAAGCGCCGTGCGAACAACAACATGAAATGGATTTTCGCCGGAATCGCCGGGGGAGTCGCGCTGCTCATCGCCGCGCTGGTCCTGGTTTCGCGCCAGGACGACTCACCCGGCCAGAAGACCTACGATCCCAACTTCGAGCCGGAGGTGACCGGCGCGCCGCGTGTTGAAGTCGTGCAGGATGACGTCATCGACTATGGCGATGTCAAGCTGGGCACGACCGTTACAACAGAATACACCGTGCGCAATTTAGGCGATGAGCAGTTGGTCGTGCTAGGAGAGCCGCAAGTCGAACTTGTGGAGGGCTGTTGACCGCCTCGCGCTGTCGTCAGTTCGACGACCATTGATCCCGGCCACGAGGCCACGGTGTCGCTGTCGTTTATGATGCACGAAGGCATGGACGGGCAGCATGAGTTCCGCGTCCACCTGCGCACCAACGACCCGGCTGAGCCGGATAAACAACTCACCATTCTATCAAACTGGGTACCGTAGATGCTCACTGACGGACGGATCAACCTGCTGGAACGCGCGCCGCTGCTCAAGCGTGTGTTGAAGGCGCGCGCCTTCCAGCCGGTTGTAATGCTGCTGACACTGTTCGTGTTTACGCTCGCGATCCTGACCGGGATCGCGGGCACGCCCGCAGGAAGCCGCAACTTCGGTATTATCTTCGTGTGGATTGTGTGGTGGGCGCTGTTGATCGTGGTACTGGTGCCGTTCTTCGGGCGGCTGTGGTGCACTGTTTGCCCGATTCCGGCCCCGGGCGAATGGCTCCAGCGACGCGCGATTGTCCAGCGCAGACCCGGCAAACTGTGGACACGGGGGTTACGTTGGCCACATCGCTTGAAAAATATGTGGCTGCAAAACATCGGATTCCTCGGTGTAGCCGTCTTCAGCACGATCATTCTCACCCGCCCCAGCGTCACTGCGTGGCTGCTGCTGAGCTTTCTGCTGGTGGGTGTCGTGTTGAGCGCGCTCTACAAAAACCGCGTGTTCTGCCGCTATGTGTGCCCGGTGGGCGGCTTCATCGGGTTGTATTCGCTGCTGTCACCCGTCGAGCTGCGTGTGGCCGATCCGGACGCGTGCGCCGACCACAAAACCAAAGACTGCATTACGGGCAATGAATACGGCTACGGCTGTCCCTGGATGGTCTTTCCCGGCAGCCTGACGCGCAACGCTTACTGCGGGATGTGCTTCGAGTGCCTGAAGACCTGCCCGAAGAACAACATCGTGCTCAACCTGCGGCCCTTCGGCAGTGACCTCATGGTCGCCAAAGAGCGCCGTCTGGACGAAGCCTACAAAGCCTTCATCATGCTCGGCTGTGCCCTGCTGTATTCGGCGGTGCTGCTCGGTCCGTGGGGTTGGCTCAAGAGTTGGGCCAACATGGACACCCTGCCCCATTGGGCGCTGTATGCCACCGGGTTTGTGACCTTTAACTTGGTCCTTCTGCCAGGGCTGTTTGGGCTGGTCGTGTGGCTCATCCGCCGCGTGACGCGGCAACAGCATCCGTTCCACCAGATGTTTGTCGATTACGCCTACACGCTGATCCCGCTCGGTCTCGCCGCGTGGATCGCGTTCAGCTTCGGCTTTGTGCTGGTCAATGGCAGTTACGCGCTGGCGGTGTTATCCGATCCGTTTGGCTGGGGCTGGAACCTGTTCGGCACGGCGGGCACACCCTGGACGCCGCTGGGTACCAGTCTGATCCCGTTCTTACAGGTCGGTGTTTTGACCGCCGGACTGCTCTTTGCGCTGAATACGGCTTACAAAATCGCGCGCCAGCAGGTGGTGAATCACCGCCCTGCTTTCCTGGCGACACTGCCGGTGGCCGGATTCGTGGTCGTCGTGACACTCGGCTTTTTAAGGCTGTACCTGGGATAACATGAAGAACCGCACCGAACTCCTTGCCCTGTTCACCGTTGGCCTGATTCTGCTCGGCGTACCTGTCGCGGCACTGGGTTACCAGCACTGGCTGCGCCCAGCGACTGCTCATGCACGCATCATCGACATCGAGGCGCGTATCCCGGAAGATGGCGGTTTTGGGCCGGACGCAGTCACGGTCCCGATGGGCGAACCGGTTACGCTGCGTTTCGCGTCAATGGACGTCACACACGGCATTGCCATCGGGCCAGGACTGGATATAGACCTGGGACACGTCGATCCTGGCAAAGTCGAAGAAATCACCCTGACGTTTGACCAGCCCGGCACCTATACCTACTACTGCACCACATGGTGCAGTCCCGATCACTGGCGGATGCGCGGCACGATCCAGGTAATTGATCCGGACAACCCGGCCTTTGTGCTACCGGCGCAGTCCGATCTCGTCATCGAGAGGCTGATTCAAGAAGGTGTAGACATCGACGCCGTGCATGGTGCGGACCAGGAACACGGCGAAACGCTCGCCTTCGCGCGCCCGCCGTCCGCCGAGCAAGGTGCGGCCCTGGTCGATACACTGGTCATCCCCACAGAACTGACCGACCGGGAATGGGGGCGCTCGCATACACCAATGCAGGCGGTTGAACTGTTGGCCGCACACAATCCGCAAAGCACTGAGGCCGACTTACGTGATGTCGCGGCGTACTTATGGACCCAGGACGCCTCGTTAGAGACGCTGCTGGAAGCCGAAGCGTTATATAACCAGAACTGCGCCGCCTGTCACGGCCAGTACGGCGGCGGAGATGGTCCGGCGGCAGATACGACCGCCGAAAAGCCCGTTGCCTTTGCCGATCCCGGTTATATGTTTGAGATGCGCAGCGACGTGCTGTATGCAAAAATCCGGCGTGGCGGGATGGGCACCGACATGCCCAACTTCGGCACCCTGTTCACACAAGAGGAAACCTGGGCGCTGGTCGAATATCTCTGGACGCTGCCGGTGGCAGCACCCTAAGCGCTATCCCTGCTCAGCAATGGACCGGGTCAGTTCCATCTGGTGTTCCAGTTGATCTGGCTGCCACCAGGTTTTGATTTAGGCCAGAATGGCGATGATCTCATCCGGTGTCAGGCGCTCATAGTAGCCCGGCATTACCCCTGCAGCGCTGCTGCCCTGCCACACCGTCAGGAAGTTTTGTTGATCCGCGTGGTGCCACGTATGCCCCGTTGCATCGTGTGGCGGGGCCGCACCGGGCGCGTAAGGATCCAGCTGGTCGCCTTCGCCATCGACGCCGTGACAGCTCGCACAAAACCGCTCGTAAAGGGGCTTGCCAGTATTCAGAGCTGAGCCGCTGGCGGGTTCGATGGGAAAGCGCGCATCGGTCGCAGCCAACGGAACCGGCGGCGCAGGATTGTCCCCCAGCACCGGAATCTGATCCAGATCCAGTGTGGGTTGCAACGTGGGAGCAGATGTTGAAGTAACCGGCGGTTCGGCACCATCCTCACCGCCACAGGCGGCCAGCGCCATCCCGACCGTGAACAAAGCTATCAGCAGCCCGCGAATCTTCAAATCTCTAACCTGTATGGTGGAAAAACTCAATCAAGCGGCCGTTTTCCCCTGAGCGCTCGCCATGACCTTTTGACGAGAAGGCGAAGAAGTCCCTGCTGAGGATCCGACCAGGAGCGTGACGCCCCTGCTCACTTGGGGTATGCTCCAGGTCTTGTACCGGATGGCAGGGAGGGGGCGAGATGATCTTTCGGTTAGTCTTGTTCGTGTGGGCATTCGTGCTGGACCTGGCTGCCGTCAGCCGCCTGACGAAGGATGAGAAGGACCTGGAAATCGTGCTGCTGCGCCAACATCTGCGCATCGTCGAGCGAAAGCAGGCGCGTGGTCCTCACCTTCCCCGCTGGCAGAAGGTGCCCCTGGCTGCGCTCGCGATGCAGTTGAAGGACAAAGCCGCCGACACGCGAGCACGACTCGAAGAAAGCTTGCTCCTGTTCAAACCGGAGACGGTGGTCGGCTGGCATCGCGCCCTCGTCCGCTGGAAATGGACGTTCAAACAGCAGCGCCAGAGAGGGGGACGCCCTCGCACCCCTGCTGGGATTGAAGCGCTGGTGATCCAGCTAGCGCGTGAGAATCCCCGTTGGGGCTATAAGCGCATTGCGGGGGAACTACGCAAGCTCGGCCTCAAGCGTGATCCCTCCACCGTCAAACACATCCTTGAACGCCACGGCATTCCCCTTGCTCCTCGCCGCGGGCGGACCAGTTGGCGCACCTTCCTCAACCACTACAAACAGCAGATGCTCGCCTGCGATTTCTTGACCGTCGAGACCCTAGGCCTGCAGCCCCTCTACATCCTCTCCTTCATTGAGTTGGGCACACGCCGCGTGCATCTCGCCGGTTGTACGGCACACCCCAATCGAGACTGGGTAACCCAACAGGCGCGTCAGCTGACCTGGGAACTCCAGGATCGACACCCGGACGCCAAACCCATGCGCTTCCTCATTCACGACCGCGACGCCAAGTTCGCTCACTCGTTTGACACCGTCTTTCGCTCGGAAGGTATGAAGATCGTCCTGACACCCTATCGCGCGCCTAAGGCTAACGCCGTTGCCGAGCGCTGGATCCGCTCGCTGCGCAACGAGTGTCTCGATCATCTGCTGATCCTCAACCAGCGCCATCTACGCCGCGTGCTTACCGAGTACGCCGCCTTCTACAACCGCGCTCGACCGCATCAGGGGTTGGACCAAGAGATACCGATCCCGGATGAGGAACGCCGCGACGAAGGTGCCATTCAGCGTCGCGACGTCCTGGGCGGCTTGCTCCATGACTATTATCGCCAAGCCGCCTGACCCGTTTTCTCGCCTGGCTTGAGTTTTTCAACCGTACAGGATGTTTCAGGTGAGGATTATACTTCAAGCAGGCGAAAAATCACGCCAGACAACGTAAGTAGCCGGCACAGGTACGGCGCTCGGAGTCACGCCGGATAAAAAAAGTAGCCAGCACACCGCGGTTCCTCAAACAAGTTGCAAGACTCACCGGAAAAAGGAGAACAGTCGATGTTTCGTCGATGCGTGGAACTGCCGACACGTTGTATTAGTCCGCTCATCCACTACATGAACCAGCTCTACAGGCAATGGACCAAACCCGGCATTGCGTCGGTCGTGCCAGGCGCGTTGGCCGGCGTAAAACGCAGTAGACGCGACTTGACAGTCGAAAACGCGTTCCTGCGGCAGCAACTGATTGTGCTCGAGCGTCAAACACCTTGACCATCTCAAGGTATCGATCGGATACCTGATCCGCCCGCGGCTGGTTGCAATGGTGCGTCACCGACTGATCACCGAGTCATTGCTGTTCCAGTTCTCGGTGGTCACCATCATGACTACCGCAGGGCTGCTTGAGGGGAAAACCACGCCGGATACGTTAAATAGCCACTCCAGTTGTGTCACTGTGTGCGTGCGACCTACACAGAGACCCGTCAATGCGAATGCCACCGGGTAGCCAGTCCGGTGGGAGAGAAGTGGGGCCGCGGTGATGCGTCACGAGTCAAGAGGGCGGAGGGTCTTTGCCAGTTTGCGGCCCCGATGAGGCTCTCGTCTTCACCGTCCGCGCGCTGCCCAGCTGAGCCTCACCGCTGACCAGCGCCCACATTCAGTCACGTCTCTACTGTACGCTATCCGGCACGCCCGCAACAGTCGTTAATGTTATCGAATAAGGCTATCGACCCGTGGAAGCCGATGTCCTCCGTATAGAAACGGAAGGTAGCGCTATCAACTCAACAAAACAAGTTTAATGTGGGATGACCAACTCCTTCGCTGCAGCGACCGCACGACTCGCGTCCGGTGCATAGCCGTCCGCGCCAATCTGCACAGCGTATGCCTGCGTGACGGGTGCGCCGCCGACGAGCACCTTTACATGCTGGCGACTACCCGACTCGTTGAGCAAGTCGATCACGGCCTTCAAATTGGTCATGGTGGTGGTCAGCAGCGCAGACATGGCAAGGATATCCGGCTGATGCTCCCTCACCGCATCTACGAACCGGGTGTGGGATACATCAGTGCCCAGGTCCACGATGGTGAACCCCGCGCCTTCGAGCATCACGCTGACCAGATTCTTGCCGATATCATGCAAATCGCCGGCAACCGTGCCAATGACCACTGTCCCGGCAGCTTTGATGTCGCCTTCGCTAATGTGTGGCTTGAGCGCATCCATCCCAGCCTGCATTGCGCGGGCGGCGATCAGCATCTCCGGGACGAAGAATTGCCCGTTCTCGAAACGGTTACCGACCTCGGCCATGGCCGCGATCATCCCTTCATTGATGATCTGCTGGACTGGCACATTAGCCTGCAGAGCGGCGTCGATCCCCTCCAGGACATCAGGCCGTTTGCCCGTGAGAATTCCGTTGAAAATTCTTTCGATATGCTCGTTCACCAGGTTCTCCTCAAACTGTACTGTATGGTTAAGACGCGGTGTTTGTTTTCACGTACGAACCGCTAGAAGTCAGTTCATAATAACCGCTTCGGTGAGCGCCTCAAGTGAGGTCTGTTCCTTCGGGCAGTCCAACACTTTGGTGCCGTGACTCATCACCACGAACCGATCGCAGACCTGATAGGCGTGGTACAGGTTGTGTGTTACCAGCACGCTGGATACACCCTCTTCCTTCAACTGGCGGATGTACGCCAGCAGGCTCTCGGTGGCGCGTACGGCCAGAGCGCTGGTCGGCTCGTCGAGCAGCAAGATCAGACGCTTGAAGTAAACCGCACGCGCAATCGCCACGGCTTGCTTCTGACCGCCGGACAGTTCACCAACCGTCTTGTGCGGATCGTCAATGCCACCGATTTGCACCGCGCTGCGCAAGACATCTTCAGTAATCTCGCGCATTTTGCGATGGTTCATGAAACCAAGCCAGCCGGTGATCTCGCGCCCCATGAATACGTTGCGGATCACTGACATGCTGTCCACCAGGGCAGTATCCTGATAAATAGTCTCGATGCCCAGACGCTCGGAATCACGGCGTGAATTGAGCTGAACTTCCATGCCGTTCGCCAGGATGGTGCCACTATCGGGCGCAACCACGCCGGACATCATCTTGATCAAGGTGGATTTTCCAGCGCCGTTGTCGCCCAGCAGGCCAATCACCTCGCGCTGGTTAATCTGGAAATCCAGACTCCGCAGCGCCTCGACCGGACCATAGCGCTTGCAGATGCCGCGTAGCTCCAGCAGCGACACGCCGTCTTGGGGCGGTCTCGCTGCTGCCTGTTCACAAGGATTCTCTGCTGCGGTCATGATTCTGCCCTTTGCTGTCTGCGGATCATCTGGTTGAAGATGGCGGCGCCTACGATCAGCAGGCCCACGAAAATGTCGAGATAGAAGCCGGGTGCGCGCGCCAGCAGCAGAATATCCTGAATAGTGTAGATCAGGGCTGCGCCCAGAAAAACGCCGAGGATGGATCCCCGGCCACCGTTGAGGGCCACGCCGCCAATGACGCACGCCGCAATCGCCTGCAGCTCCAGGCCACTTCCCTGCCCAGGCTGAATGGCGCCAACACGAGTCGCAGCCAGAATACCGGCCAGGGCAGCACTCGCACCGGCCAGGCCGAACGCGATTAGCTTGGTCCGGTTCGGGTTAATGCCGATGGCCGTGGCGGCGCGTTTGTTGCCGCCGACGGCATAGAAATGGTTACCCAGCTTGTGGTGATGGAGCAATGCCCAACAGGCCAACGTCACCCCGACGAACCATATGAAGCTGGCCGGTATCACCCAAATCTGACCAGACATCAAATCAACGAATGACTGTTCGGGCCGGAAGCGCATCGATTTTGCCCCGTGATAGAACAGGGTCATGCCTTCCCAGAACAGCATGGCTCCCAGCGTGGTAATGAAAGAGGGCACTCCAAATCGGATCGTGATCGTCCCGTTGATCAAACCGATCAACACACCGGCGAGAATGGCCAGTGGTGCGGCCAGGTAGACGGACATGCCGCTCTCGACCTGTCTGGCCATGAAGATACCGGTCAGCGTGTAGGACGCGCCAACCGACAGATCGAACTCTCCGGCAATCATCAGGATGCCGACGCCCATGGACATGACTCCGAGTACGGAGATCGCCTTCAACGTTACCGTGATATTACGACTATCGATGTAGCGAAACGTGTCAGGTTCGATCAGGGAATAGATGATGGCCCCGAGCTGAACCAGCAGGAAAAGGAAGAGAATATCAATAGCTGATTCTCTGTAACGATGCATGAATAAGGAGATCCGTGCGATCATGGTCACATCCATTCTGTTCCAGGTGATGCTGTATGGCATCGGCGCGCCCCGGTTATGGGACGCGCCGACGCGGCGTTTCGCCAACGATTAGCGGATGGTACCTGTCAGTTCTTTGACTGACGCCACATTGGACGCATCCACGAGGCCCAGGCCGCCGGTGTTCATGTCCGACGGATAAAGGCTGTACTTGAGGTAGAGCACGAGCTGCGTGATGGCGTAGAAACCTTGTGAGTAGGGCTGCTGATCGACCGTCGCCGTGATGGTGCCATCCTCGATGCCCGCGATGATGTCGGCGGTCAGGTCGAAACCACCCATCGGAATATTCATGCCGGCCTCGCTTACCGCAGCGGGGGCCACGGTCAGGTTGACCGAGCCAAGGCCAATGATGGCGTCCGTCTCGGGGTGGCCGAGCAGGTACTGGACCGTCATGGTCTGCGCATCCGCCAGATTGAAGCCGGTGCCGATCAGTTCCCACGTGATACCAGCTTCATCCAGCGCCCGCGCCGCACCCTCGGCACGCTGAACCGCATAGACCGCTTCGGGGGCTTCGACCGACAGCAGCACGTGATCGCCTTCGCTCAGGCCGTGCTCTTCGATCATCCGAGTGGCAATCAGGTAGCCGGTCTCAATGAAATTCTGGCCCATGAAGGCCATGCGGCAGTTGCCCGCCGCGCCCTGCGAGTCGTCCACGTTGAACGATACGACCGGGATGCCGGCATCCATAGCCGCGCACACGGTCTCGTCGAAGGCGTCGTCATCCTGAATGATCACTGCGATACCATCGACCTGATTGGCCGTGGCGGTTTCGATCAGGTTATTCTGCATGACAGGATCGCTGTTGGCGTACTGAATGTCCAGGTTAACGCCCCACAGCTCTGCCGCTTCCTCCGCGCCGTTCACAACCGGGACGAAAAACTCGACCGACGCATCGCTGTAGATAATCATGGTGATGTCGTAGGAATCGTCTTGGGCGGATGCTGTAGTCACAGCGAATGTCAGAACCATCGAAAGAACGACTAAAAGACTGATAAGCTTCTTCACGGAACTCCTCCTGCATAGTAAAAAAGGTCTGGTGAATTGCGAGCGTGTGTTTTCTTTGTGCCGCGTGCCTCCTTTCGGCTGCTGTTACTCTCCCAGGCGATCGATTAGTTCGTTTAGTCGCATGCGATAGTATTTGAAGCCTTCCCACGATACGTCGGGGGGAATGAAGTGGTCGCCGAAGGGGATATAGCCGCCGGTCTTGAGCACTGCTTCGACCGGCCCCAGGAATTTCTCGATAGCGTCCCTGCCCAGCCCAATGTCCGATTTGGGCACACCACCCATCATTTGCAGGTTGGGGAAGTCTTTGCGAACTCGCACGATGTCCATTCCAGTGTGCGTCTCGAAGGGGTAAATGCCGGTCGCACCGCCTTCGATGAACAGCGGTATGATGTCGTGGCAGTAGCCGTCGGTGTCCACGAAGATAATGTCCACGCCCTCGCTGCGTAGGAAGCTGGTAAAACGCTTGTAATAGGGCAGCATGAACTCGCGGATCATGTCCGGCGAGATCATCGACCCGCTGCCGTAGGAAATGTCCTCCCAGATCTGCACCAGGTCCGGCTTAACGTGGGTGAAGACCTCCGAATAAACCGCGATCCACATTTCGGTGAATGTGTTGAGAATGTCGTGGATCATCTCTGGGTCATCCACGTAGGCATAGAACAGCTTGTCATAGCCCATCAGGTTGGCCAGCGTGCCGAAGAACCCGTGCGGATAGCCTCCGATCGCCAGCGGGAAGTCGCGGTTTCGATACCACTCGACGAGCTGCGACCAGTTGGACGGGAAGCGGCCCTTGATGTCGTTGAGATTCAGGCGTTCTTCCTTGAGCCGCTCCCAACTTTTTCGGTCGGTGATCGGGTACTTCTCGCCGGAGGGCATGGTCTGCGTGGCCTTGATGAAGCGGCGCTGCACGCCGTCGACATCGCGGGTAACAAAGTATTTCTCGCTGTCTTCGAGCACCTGCACCTCGAACATGGGATGGAACAGAAGATTGACATCCACCAGAATCTGCGGGTGATCCATGCCGAAATAATCACGTACATCGTGATCGACCGGGAAGCCTTGGGTCGGCCAGTACAGGCCGCCCGCCATGACCGCGATGCCCTTCGGCAGCCGGCTGCGGGGCACGGAGTTCCAGGCCGGGGTGTACAGCTCGGACGTGGGGGTGCAGATCTCGTGCGAAATCCGCGGATAGTGCTTCTTGGACAGCCCTTCGGCATACCACCGATCAATGACCTCGCCCCAGTAGCCAAACTCCCACTTGATGCTGTGGACGCCGGTGTTGAACTTCATTACTTCCAAAAAACGCTCGCGTAAATTCATGAAATCTCCTCCACAACTGATCACTTTGCGCAGCGCCGCCGGGCTGGTCCGGGGGACACGCCTCTCAAGCACGGTTCCCGCGCACTAACCCACCAGCGCCGCTTCGCGCTCGCGGAAGTACGTCGCGGTCTGCATCACCATCTCGTCGAGCTGCCGCTTGTCCGGCTTGCCGTACATCGCCGGGTAGGGATCGCCGCCAGGGCCGAGCGGCTCCGGCGTGACGAACCGGCCCGCCGTGTTGAAGCCGATCACGTACAGCGCCATGATGATCGTGTCCAGGTCCATCGCGCCCATGCCCAACGCGGTGCGGTTGCTGTCGGCCATGTGCAGGTTGACGAGCTGGTCGCCCGCGGCCAGGATCGCTTCGCCGATGTGCGCTTCTTCCGACTGCATGTGGTAGACGTCGCCGTTGATGTGCTGCACGCCGGGATGGTTCACGGCGGCGATGTAGCGCTGGGCGTCGGCGACGGTGTGGACGAGGCTCACCTCCGCCGAGCGGATCGGCTCGATGGCCGCCTTGACGTCGTGCTCCGTGAAGCGGTCGGCCACCAGTTGCAGCGTCTCGACGCTGCGCTCGAACTCGACATCGTCGTAGGCTTTGGGGCGGCCCACCGCGCCCGGCACGACGAGCAGGTAGGACCCGTCCACCGCCGCGGTGAAGGGGACCTCGCGCTCGATGTAGTCGACCGCCGCCTGGCGGTGCACCGGCCGGTTGCTGGCGAGGTCGTTGTCGACGGAGAACATGCCGCACACGCCGCTCACCTGCAGCCCGTGGTCGTCGAGGATGGCGAGCGTCTCGTCCACCTTGTAGCCGAGCGCGGGGCCGTAGTGGTTGCCGTGCAGCTCGATGTAGCGGATGCCCGCTCTCGCCAGCCGGGCGGCGGACTCGGCCAGCGACTCGATGCCGAAGCCCCAGTTGCTCCACGAGAGGTTGAGGGGCGTTGTAAGGCGCTCCGGGTGTTCCTGTTTGAGCTTGTCAAATGCAGCCCGTATCTTCTCATTCTTTAGCTCGTAATTCTGTGGCGTCATTTTCTCGATCCTTGTAGGGGGGATTTCCGGGGCATATCCGGGTGGTTGGGACCAAAGTGCTTGAGCACGACCATCGGTTCCCACCGGCTGTGGTTGGTGATGGTGACACCTTCGCGGGCAGCAGCCTCGCTGACAAAGTACTCATCCGCGCTGAGCTGACCAAAGCGCAGCATGATCGCGGCTTCGGCATCGTGTACGCCGAATGTCCCGTGGCCCTGGATGATGATGCAGCCGTAGGCCGCGCCGTCCTTGACGGTCACCGTCTGGCCGGGCAGGATGGTCAATTCCTTTGCTGCAAAGTAATCATTGGCATAGACGACCCACTTCTCAACATGCCGGTCATCGGAGTGTGCACAGACCAACGGTGGGCGGAAATAGTTCTCGCGATAGTAAGGATCGACGTTCTTCTCCCAATCCAACAGACTGAGCACGTAGTCTACGTCCCGCTTCTTGTCATCGGGACAGTTTTCGACCAGGAATTCGTAGGGATAGATTTCGCCCGAGGTAACGTTTTCGTACACCGAGTTGACGTCGCTGTTCCACTGGGGCTCGTAGGTCAGGTATGAACCCGGCGCGTGGACGACGCCGGGAGGCGTATACCACCCAGTCCCCAACTCGATGCGGAAAGCGCGCGACAGCTCGGTGATGCGCGTGTCGCGCTTCTCGAAGTCCAGCAGCCGGGCGCGCACCTCGTCCAGAGTCACGCTGGGGTCAAAGCCGAAATACGTCACCGGGAATTCGCCCGGATGGTTGTTGAGTTGGGGTGGGAAATAATATCCCTCTGGCTTGCCGATGCGCCCGACGCGCGCCGCCGCGACATCGTCCAGGTGCACGTGTAGAAACAGGGGCGGATTGTAATCGAAGAACTTGGAGTACATCGGCCAGGTGCCGTATTTGACGTGGAGCTCTTCGCCGATGATCTCCGCGCCCAACTCATCTATCGCATCTTTGAGCAGGAATTTGTCTTCAATGCGGTCGGTCGGCGCGACATAGCTCATCCCTTCATCGGGTGGAGCGAGCGGGCCATTCATGGCCGCGATCACCGAGGAGAACCAGCGCTCTTTGATCGAGCCGCGCGCCGTCCCTAGCGCATAATAATCATCTGGATGGAGACGCAACCGACGTCCGGCCTCGCTAAATCGCCGGGGTACAAAATTGGGAGCCAGGCGTAGAACGCCCTGGCCTTGCTCAAATCTCTGGCGGATGACAGTCGATTCAACGGTTTGTACCATAAGGTTTATTCCTTTGGGTGGAACGGCGCAGCAGACTGCCGCTCGATTAACTGCGGCTCGATCATGATCTGGGGCTCTTCTGGCTTGCCGTGCTCGATGATCTCCAGCAACAACTGGACGGCCAGTGTCGCCAGTTCGGCGAAGGATTGCCGGATGGTCGTCAGCGCAGGAATCTGGTAGGCGGCTACCTCAATGTCGTCCACGCCAACGAAGGAGAGGTCGTCCGGGATGCGCAGACCGGCACGGCTGACGGCGTTCATCGCGCCGATAGCCATACGATCATTGGCAGCGAATACGGCCGTGGGGCGCACATCACTTCGCATGATATCCAACATTGCTGCATATCCCGACTCGCAAATCCAGTTCCCCTCGCGGATGATGCAGGCATCCGGCGGCAGTCCGCGCTCGGTCAGCGCTGCTTGGTAACCAGCCATGCGCTCACGGACCAGTCGCAGCTTGAGCGGACCACTGATATGAGCAATGCAGGTGTGGCCAAGATCGAGCAAGTATTTCGCTGCCATGTACCCGGCCTTAGCGTTGTCCAGCGTGACCGACGGGCCGGTATAGTGCTCGGGAATGCGGTCAATCGCCACCGAAGGGATCCCCGCAGTTTCCAGTTCATCAAGGCTTGTCATCCGGTCTTCTGCGGAGACGAACAGCACGCCGTCAATCCATCGTTGCGTAGCCGAGCGCACGTAGTTTGTCTCACGCTCGATGTCGTCGTGCGTGTTGTAGACGCTCAGGCTGTAGCCAAACTGGTGGGCGTAGTCTTCGGCGGCGCTGGCCATTGTGGCGAAGGAGGGGTTGGCGATGTCGGAGACGACCAGAGCGATAGTGCTCGTCTGGCGCGTGCGCAAGCTGCGCGCAACGGAGTATGGGCGATAGCCCAATTCAGCAATAGCCGCCAGGACCCGCGCCCGCGTCTCATTGGTGATGCCGGGCTTATCGTTGATGACGGCTGATACCGTCTGGGCAGAAACTCCCACCTTTTCAGCGACATCGCGCATGGTGGGGGCTTTCTTCCTGGGTTGCTCAGGTGTCATCGGCTGCCTCGAATTTTATATAAGTGATTTAACGTTCACATGAACGATCATGTGAACGATCATATCCTATCACCGATTCGATTTTTGAGTCAATAGGATCGGTGGCGGGTTACGAAGACAGTGGACGTCACGTATTTCCAAATTACGACCGTCCCGTACTGTCCAAAAACCAATCCACGGGGAAAATCAGCGCGTAGTCTCAAAAAACCTCGTAAATGGGCCTGTTTTCGCCTACGCAGCGTCGCGGTAGTAGTCATGAAGGATGCCACCCAACACGTTACGACACCCTACCGGGCCACTCGTTGCTCGACTCAGTGGAGCGATAGGGATTTGTTGACCAATCCCCTGATGAGGCCGCGCGGTGTTGAAAAACATGACGTATTCGCGCATGACCCTTCGCAAATGCACCTGATTGATGATCAGCACTTTATTCAGGCATTCTTCCCGGACAGAGCGGATCCAACGCTCCGCATACGCATTGGCATTCGGGGCGCGACAAGGGGTCGAGATCACCTTGATGCCCGCCGAACGGAACACCATGTCGAAGGCGTGACTGAATTTCTTGTCATTGTCGCGGATCAGAAAGCGAATGGCGGGCTCGTGCTCGTCGAGTGCCCACATTACCTGGCGTGCTTGCTGGGTGATCCAGGCATTATCGGGATGGGCGGTGCAACCCGCAAAGTGGACTCGTCGGCTCCCAATTTCAATAAACATCAACACGTAGATCGTTTGCAGAAACAGAGTTTCCACGGTGAAAAAGTCGCAGGCTAGCAGTTGCTCCTTGTAATGGGTCATCAAATGACGCCAACCCGGTGACGTCTCGCGTTCTGGCGCAGGCGGAATGTTGTGGCGATGCAGGATGTTTCCCACCGTCTCGTGGCTGATGGTGTACCCCAGTTTCTTTAGTTCGCCCTCAATCCGCTCAATGCCCCAATCGTTCTCGCGGGCCAGACGCACTACCAGCCGTTCGATCTCCCGATCGATCCGTGGTCTCCCGTCTGGATTGCGGCGTCGGTAGGTCCACTTGAGCCGGACCAACTCCTTGTGCCAACCGAACACTGTGGCTGGTTTCACGATCCGAATCACCCCATCCATGGCTTTGATCGTGCGCCTTGTCTTGGCTTTCAGCTTCGTCACCAGTACGACCAACGTTAGTCTCTCACCCCGCGATAAGCGCGGCGCCCGTTCTTGCCTCCGTTCGTAGATGGCCAACTGATGGCGCAGCAGCAGGATCTCCAAATCCTTATCGCTCTCTGATTGGCGTCCCAGCCTGACCAGTTCAACCAGCATCGAGACGACTTGCATCACCATGAACCAGATCATCCAACTCCCTTTCCCATCGGTAAGGCAAGCGCCTATTCTACCAGCCGGTTCAGGCCTGATCTCACCTCAGTTCATGAGTGTATGGAGTTTTTTGAGACTACGGGCTCAACCGAACTGGCGAACACTGCGCACGCTGGCACGCTCTAACCTTCCGCGATTTGACCTTCGATCTGATCCAGATGGATGAACTCTACGCGAAGGTGAAAGAATCCGACGTGGCTCGCTGGCTATGGTTGGCGATCGATCCGGTGAGCAAAACTCTCCCTGCACTGCATTTGGGAGGGCGTCGGGCAGAAGATGCCTACAGTTTGGTGCATGAGTTGAAGCGCCGCTTGCATCCAAGATGTGTTCCAGCCTTTACCACGGATGGGCTACGCGCCTATTTCCATGCAATTACGGCTCATTTTGGCTGGTGGTTTCGCCCACCACGGGCACGCAAAGATCATTGGCATGTCCACGATGACCTGCACCATGGCCAGTTGGTGAAGCGCCGCCAAAACCGTAAAGTGAAATATACGATTACGCGCATGTTGTGGGGCAAGCGCAGCGACCTCTATGACCTGTTGGAAACCCATGGTTTCCGGCGTTTGATCCAAACGGCATTTATTGAGAGAGTAAATCTCACCCTACGCCAGGGAGTGTCGCTGCTCACACGGCGCACCTGGTCCTTGCCCCAGACCGATCAGCATTTGCTCAATCATGTGGAGTGATGGCGGGGCTATTATCATTGGATTCGTCCGCACCAGACCCTACGCGAGCCTATTCCAGGCGAGACCCGTCACCACCGCGACCGCACACCAGCGATGGCATTGGGGTTCACGGATCATATCTGGACCATTGAGGAACTGTTACGCACCCCAGTCTTGACCCGTCTGGCGCGTTCTGACCCGTCCAGCCCGGCCCTTTGCGCCCACGGCTCGGCGTTGGCGGCGTGAGGCCTTCCTGCGCGGCGGGGGGAATTACCTACACTTCCGCAACCGACTACCCCTCGCTACACTCGGCACGTTTTTACTTACCGCATTTAAGGAACGTAGCACTAGGGACGTTCGATTGAAATGGCTGTGTAATGTCTAGTGCAGTCGCGGTTTATGTGACATAATGTGAGGCGTGATTAACCTGCCACCAACAGCGTATCACAATCACCGATGTTTGTCTTTACCTGCAACAGAGTCAGGACACCATTGTGGCTCAATTAGCTTCACTGATCCGCCGGATGCCTGTCGGCTGGATCGGGCGGTTTATTTTGTTGCGTCTTCTGGCACGTTGGCAGGCGACCGCCGCCTGGATCATGGGCGTGGGTTTGGTTGCCGTCATCGGGGCGACCATTCCACTTTACACGGTCTCAATTGCGCAGATCGGCATGGTTCAGCGTCTGGAACACGCCCCGGCGCAGAACGCCCAGGTGTCGGCACGCACCAGCCTGCGCGCCGCCCAGTCCGCCCCGCTGGACGCGGCATGGGCACGCATGGACAGCCACATCCGCCAGCACGTGGCGACCGCGTTCAGCGGCGTTCTCGATGGGTGGGTGCTCAAGATCGTGTCCGCCGGCGAGACGACCCCGATGCAGGTTGTCGTGCAAGACACAGACCTGCCCGCCCGCCTGAGCGTCGCATATTTCGAGAGCTGGCAGCAGGCCGCGTACCTC
>ENA-OSEO01001353-OSEO01001353.1-sediment-metagenome-genome-assembly--contig:-NODE-1353-length-45279-cov-6.937658_pt1 | contig 45279 bp, 35 predicted proteins | sample MGYA00237883_ERZ534232 | MGnify/ENA metagenome assembly ERZ534232 | reverse complement strand
AGAGCGTTACCCAGCAGAACACCGCCAATGCCGAAGAGAGCGCGGCGGCCTCCGAAGAACTGGCCAGCCAGGCCCAGAGCCTGCGCCAGCTGCTGACCCAGTTCAAACTCAAAAGCCAGGCTGAAGCGCACGAATTCAAGATGGCCGTCAACCAATCACCCACTCAAAAACCGAAGCAAAAGAAGAAGGCCGTAAAAGCTGAGGATGTCATCGCCCTGGATGATGACGAGTTCGGAAAATACTGACCACTTAAATAAATAAAAAAATCAAGCCCGGCAGCTTGGGGATTATTCCAGGGTGCCGGGCTAAACTTTTATTCCACAATTAAATACACCAGGTATTTCAAGGACTGGCATAAGCCATTGGAAAACTCTTTACCTGAAAAATCTGAAATATTATTAGTTTTAAAAATGGAGGGAGATGATTCGAGTTAAACTCCTGACAGCAACCTTGACAGCACACCCACCAGGTCTCCTCAGAATGTGAGGAGGCTTCTCCTTTTCCAGCTCCGATTAAAAGCCATCAAGCATTCTATGAGTTTCGCGATTGTCCATAGGTTTTAAACTTTTCCAGGACTTTATCCATCTCTCCATCAGGCAAAAGTACCGGTTCCCCGATACATTTGCTCTGGTAGTAAACCCGCGCCACAAACTCCGTTTCCTCAGCCACGTTAAAAGCCTCTTCCAGGCTGGTACCCACGGCAACCAGACCGTGATTAGCCAAAAGAACAGCCTGATACCCGTCAATGGCGGCCACGATATTTGCGGCCAATTCTTCGGTGCCAAAAGTGGCGTAAGCGGATAGAGGCACCCTTTTACCGGCAAAACCGACAAGATAGTGAACCGCGGGGATCTCCCAACGCAGGCAGGCAAAGGTAGTGGCATAGACCGAATGGGTATGGACCACGGCCCTGAGGTTTGGAAAATTTCTATACAGAGCCAAATGAAAACCCAATTCACTGGAGGGCTTCAGGTCTCCCTCGACCACATTGCCCGCAATATTCACGACAACAATCGAGGAGTCTGTCAAAGCATCATAACTGACACCGCTGGGTGTAATGGCAATTAATCCATTTTCCGCATCCAAAGCGCTGAGATTGCCGCCCGATCCGACTGTCAGCCCCGCCGACACCAGCCTCCTGCCAAAAACAACCACCTTTTCCCTAAGTTTTTCCATCTGCATGAGTATGAATACCCCGGTCTTTCCTGTTTTTTGATGGTGAGCAATGTTTTCAGTTACATCCTCAGGCCTTTCCACAGGAACAAAGCCACCCTGATTATAGCAAATCAAAATACAGTTCGGGAATTTTCCTGACTCGGTTTGACCCTTTAAAACTTCCTGGGGAGCAGGATTCATCTATTGGGTTTCCAAAACCACCTGGTCCTCCGGAAGTCGTTTAAAACACCCACTGTTATTGCGGATAACCCCCGATAAGCTATCATTGCATCAATGACAAAAAAAGTCGGCTGAATTTTTCCCGTGAACTTCCCCAAAAAGGCCCGTTCGCAAAAAACGCCTTGAATTAAATTCATTTTCCAATATATATTGGTTCTTAAATTATTTCAGAAAAAAAGGAGTTTCCTTCATGCGTAAATTCGATTACGACCTTATAACCATCGGCCTTGGTCCGGCAGGAATGGCGGTTTCCGTCATGGCTTCGGAAATGGGTCTCAAAGTCTGCGGCATTGAAAAAAACAAAATCGGGGGCGAGTGCATGAATGTCGGCTGTATTCCAAGTAAGGCACTTCTCCGCATGGGCAAGGCCCGTGGGCTTTTCAGCAAGTTGGAAGCCCTGGAACTCTCCGCTGCCGCCACTCCCCAGCCACAGGATCCTTTCGGCAAAATCCGCAAGGATATTCAATACATCAATGAAAATAAAACGGTCGGTATGTTTAAAAAAGTCGACCTCCGGCTCAGTCAAGGCGAGGCCTCTTTTGTCGACCGGCACACGGTGGAAATCGGCGGGGCAAAGTTGACCGCCAGACGTATCTTCATTGCAACCGGAACCAGCCCCATGCGCCTCCCCATCCCCGGCATCGACGAGGTGGATGTTCTTACCAACGAAAACCTTTTCGATCTTGAGAATGTGCCGAAATCACTCGCTATTATCGGCGGTGGTGCGATCGGCTGTGAAATGGCGCAGGCATTTTCCAACCTGGGAACCGAATGTACCATCGTCCACATGGACGATTATCTCCTCCCCCATGGTGACCCTGAAGGAGGAAAGCTCCTGGAAAAAGTCTTTGAAAAGGAAAATATCCGGGTTTTCAACGGCCGGAAAATTGAAAAAATCGAGAAGGAGAGTGGCGAAATCTGCCTCTTTACGGACCGGGGTGAGAAACTGGTTTCCGAAAAACTGTTGATGGCGGCCGGCCGGAAACTCGATTTTTCTGCACTCAGACTGGAAAAAGCCGGGGTCCGGGTCACTTCCACGGGCGCCATTGAGGTCAACAGATACCTGCAAACCAGCAGCAGGAATATTTTTGCCGTCGGCGACTGCAATGGCTATTTTCTTCTGTCCCACGCCGCCATGCATCAAGGCATGATCGCCATTATGAACACCATGCTGCCGTGGAAGACCAAACGGGATTTTCGCAAGTTCGTGGTTCCATGGACAGTGTTCACCGATCCCCAGGTCAGCTATGTGGGCCTGAATGAAGACCAGCTTAAGGAGCGGAAGATCAACTATGAGGTTATCAGGGTCAACTACCAGGACTATGGAGCCGCCATAGCGGAAAACGTCGGGACCGGCTATGTCAAGGTTCTGGCCAGCCCGGCCGGAAGGATTTTCGGGGTCGGTATCGTCGGTGAAGGTTCGGGTGAAATGATCAATGAATGGGCTCTCGCCATTCAGAAAAAAATTCGCCTTCACGATATCATGTTGCTGCAGCATTCCTTTCCGACAATGGGCTTTCTCTCAAAACGGGTGGCCGAAACCTGGATGATGAAAAAAATGGCATCCCCTTTCCTTAAAAAAATGTGTTCCTGGATGTTTGGGAGAGGTTTTTAGGGGAGCTTTTTTCATTTTTTTGGGGACCAAAGAAAAAAAATAATGAGAGCCTTCCAATTCGTAAAAAAAATGTTAGGATTTATTTAAAGACAGCTACCAATAAAATATTTCATAATCAACCATGTTTGAACCCAAAGACCAAGGAGGAAAAAATGAAAAAAGCTATCACGCTGCTGCTTATGGTATTGTTTGCCGCTTCCCTGACCGCCTGTGCAGGAAAAACTGCTGAAACGCAGCGGGTCAAATGCCCTGCCTGCGGCTATGAATTTGACGCACCTGCACAATACAAATAATCCAACACCTGTTTCCAAATACTTTTTACTGGGCACCCGGCTTCCGGCCGGGTGCTTTTTTTTGTGTTTTTTCTTTGTAATCAAAATCAATTGGTTTAAGATGGGCGACTATAATAAGGTTTGTTGGAATCGATTCAAACACAAGACATGAGGAGGATGAATTTATGGAAATTTCTGACTACACCCTACAACTGCTGGCAGCCAAAAAAGAAAAAGGCCTGACTTTTGATCAGATCAGCCAAAAAATAGGCCTTGCTGAAAGTCTGGTTGCAGCTCTGTTTTACGGCCAGTTCAGGGTTGAAGAAGACAAAGCCAAAAAACTTTGCGCAGAACTGGGATTAGGCAAAGACGTTGAAAATTTCCTCGTTGAATGGCCGGACCGTGGTCTTGGCCCGGTTGTCCCGACCGACCCGGTTATTTACCGCCTTTATGAAATCGTCCTGGTCTACGGCTATCCCATCAAGGCCCTCATCCACGAGAAATTCGGCGACGGCATCATGAGCGCCATTGACTATACCCTGGATGTTGAAAGGGAAGCCGACCCCAAAGGGGACCGCGTCAAACTCACCATGTCCGGAAAGTTCCTGCCCTACAAGGTTTACTGATAACCACAAAAGAGACCATTAAAAAGGCCCCGGGGAAAACCACTCCCGGGGCCTTTTTAAATTAATAATCAACCCAGAAAACCTCATTGCACCTGCCGCCATTTGCCATCCTGATCCTGAACCCAGGTTCCGGGAGCCGAGTGTTTGGCAATCTGGATGGCGCGTTGGCGCCCCACCAGCTCCGGAGTGGTCCTTTGCCTTCCGGCAATGATTTTATAGACCGCCTCGCGGTCCTGGTTTTCTTCGTTAATGACCTCTTTATGCGGTCTTTCCTTCCGCAAATAACGGAGAAACCCCCTGTTATCCTCACCTACCAGACCCTGACGCTTCAATTCCGTAATGACGGGCAGCCTATCCTTCATGCGTTCTTTGATTTCTGCTGCCGCGGCTGAAAAACTCGTCAGAAAGGTACTCATAATGACCACTGTTACAGCTATCCAAATAACGTTGCGTCTCATTTCTCACTCCTTCCCCGGTTCAACGCCCTGAAGTTCCTGTGCCGCCTCGTCAATATCCCCGAAAAAGTTGTCGAGGTCTTTCTGAACCCGGACATTAACGTCAATGGTGATGTGAATCGGTTTCACCTCCACCGGCGCCATCTGCACTTCGTGGTGGGTACTGCAGGCCGTCAGCAGAAGCAATGGCAATAATCCTATAAAAATTGTTTTCCCCATGTCACCTCTCATCACTTCATGAGTTTAAAAAGGTTTTTATATTCCAACATTTTATTCAACGGAAGCCGGAAATTTAAATCAAGACGGATACCTTCAAATTTGGTGCCCGGGAAATTGGCCTCCGCGCGCACGAACCCCCCGAAATCCTTTCGATAGACAAACGGAAGCGGCCCGGTCGGATGGCCGTCCATCTGGACCTTGACCATCAGGTCATCATCCTCGGAGTTGACAACCAGCCTGGCCCATTTATATTCATAGTTTTTTAACGCCTCCTCGGCGAGCTTGAGCTGCCCGAAATAGCGGTTGTCCCCCGGCAGACCGGCGGTAAGGCTTTCCATACCACTGACATGTAAGATACCGCCTTCTCCGGGCGTGGAAAAGAGAAAACCATCAACTACGGAAAATTGGCCCTTTTCGTAACGCAACGGTATGCGCCCGTTGAGGGACCCGGTGCCCTCAGCACGCGCCGCTCCCAGCTGTTCCAAAACTTGAACCAGTTTGACCCGGTCGCAATAGAGAACAATGTCAAGGCTTTCCGCCCCGGGCCGAACCCGGAAGGATTCACTGAATACCCGGCCGCCGCTCCAATCGAATGCCAGTTTTTCAATCAGAAATTCCAGGTTCCGTTCAACCAGGAAATTTATCCTGCCTTTTTCAAGAACCACATCCGCAAGCGACAACTTCTCGAACGTCAACAACTGTCGTCCTGTTGCGTACAGGCTCGGCAAATCGGCAAACTCTAAGGTAAGATTCAAACCCTGCCCCTGAAACTTGCTTTTTTTATCCAGGCAGTCGAGGTTCAGAAGTGAAAACTGGACAGGACCGAAGAGCCGTTGGTCAGCCCATTGAAGTTCTCCCCGGAGTTGAAGATCGCCTTTGCCCTCAACCCCCCGTAATTTCGGCTCATATCCAGCCAGGGCACTTCCCAGGTCAAATGAGGGACGGTCAAGATTGAAATTGAGGGCGGCCTCCGAAAACGCAGTATCCGCCTGACCCCGGAAATAAAGGATTGTCGCAGGATGGAGAATATCACTCCAGCGGCCGTCCCAGAACCAGCCGGCTTTTTTCTGTTGCAGCCTGCCCTGGATGGACCCCAGCTTCTGTCCTTGGTGGCGAATGGCCCCTATGCGGAATTGCCCGGGTTTTTGTGGACCGGTGACAGGATATTGCCAGGGCATGAAAAAAGAAATGTTTCGCGCCGCAATTACCTGGGAAGGGTAATCAAGGCGCGCCTTGTTCATACGGATGTCCCCCTGCCAGAATCCCGTCGGGTTTTCCGAAAGGTTATTTGCGGCGCTCCCCTCAAGACGGGGTGCCACCACCGAAAGCTCGTCCCCTGATAGCTTCACATCGGTTGCTTTAAACGCGATCCGGGTTTGGGGTTTTGACTCACCTTCCCCATTTTTAGAATCCCAACTCCCCTGGAGCTGAACATCGCCCAGCTGAATCCGGCCCTGTGGAAAACGGCCTCGAAACTTTTCCAAACCCAGCTCACAGTCAAAATGGGTCCGGGCAACGGTTGCTTCACCCCGGCAGGTCAAGCGATCTTTTCCCAGCCATAAAAAGGCTTGTTCCCTGGTCAGGGCAATGTCTGCGACGCCCCTGTCGACCGCGGGCATTTTTTCAGCACTGAGCTCCATACTCCAGCCTTTTTCCGGGTTCCTTCTCCCGGCCAATGCCCCCGAAAAATTGAGGCCTTCTTCAAAACTCACCGCTGTTTGTCCATGGGAAAAACGTTCCAGTGCCAAGGCCCAGCTTCCATTCAGAGAGGTTTCCGCTGCCCCAAGGTCAAGAGCCAGGTTGTCCAAAATGAAAGTCCCTATGACGCTGCCGTCAAAATGTAGCGGCGACATGCGAATCCCTAGTTTCCTCTCTCCTTGCCAAACCCCCTGGACATCCAAAGGCGCGGATTGCGACAGGGAAAAATCCCCCATACACCAGGAAAGCCCCTGAAAACGCAGCTTCCCGATGGCCTTTTTGATGCTCAGTGGATTAAAGGAAGCATTAAAGTCAACCTCCGCGTCGATGCTCCCGCCTGTCAACTCTCGGGCTGTGATCAGCCCCCAGGCCGTCGCCTGACTCAAAGGGAGACCCTTAACCTTAATATCCCCGTGAATATTGCGAATATTCAAATCCACTTCACCGTTTACCCCCAGCATTCGGTCTCCCACTTGAAATTCAGCCCTGACACCAAATAACGCGGATTTTTCGGCAGCGGCTATTTCCAATCGAAAAGGGAGATGGATAGCCCGGACCTCATCCTGGTAAATAATTTTGGCGCCGTCAATGGTTACACTTTGAAATTGAACAGGGAGATGAAACCCCTTTTCGTCCATGTTCTCTCCGGGCTCTGATCCGCCGTTTTTTTCGGAGAAAAAGGGGGCACCGGCAAGGGTGGTTGTCTCTCCCTGTCGTATAAGGGGAATGGTTAACCCGCTGATGTGAATATCTTTGAGGTGTTTTCCCGCCAGTCCGAAAGGGGAGTAGGAGACAAAAACGGCTCCCACGCGCAAAGCAGGCTTTTGCTCCGTCACCAGTTCAACAGGCCCTATCTCCAGTCCGCTCAAACCGATATGGCGAACCCGGCAGGAAACCCTGGAAAAACCGGCGTTTGAAGCGAATCGGGGGATAAGATAATTTTCCAGATAGCAGGGAAGCAGCCAACCTTGCAGAATCCAAAGTGCCAAAACCAAAAAAAGAAAAAAAAAGGCAACTCGCCGCATAACCCTCCCCGGTTGTGGGGGTATGTCCTATGGCTGCTTCGACAAATGAAAAAGACCGGAAGGGAGGTGTCGTCCGGGAACCGGGAGGACCAAAACTCAATCCGAAAAACCCTGTCCCCGGGCTATACGAAAGGTGGCCTCGAACTCTGCCACAGGTGAATCGTTTTCATCAAAAACCCGGGCACGGCCCAGCAGGGTCCTTCCCTTTGGCCACTCGACCCTGGCTCTGGCCCTGATTTCCCCTTCCCTGACCGGAGCCAGAAACTTCACGTTAAGCTCGGTAGTTGCAAAAGCGGTTCCTTCCGGAAGCAGGGATTTTATCGCCATGGCCACCGCCGTATCGGCCAGGGTTGTCAGGGCCCCGCCGTGAAGCAAACCGCCACCCTGGGAGAGTTTTACCGGAAAAGGCATGACAAGATAAGCCTGGCCCCCGGCTGCTTCACGAATGTCCATTTGAAGAAGTCGCTCAAACGGGGCGGTATCAATCCAGCCCTCCATTTCAAATTGGTGGACGCCAGCTTCTTTCAAAGTATCCTCTGGCACGAGCAACCGCGACACTCCAAACCTCTGAACGGAAAACAAAAAACCGGACTTTTTCAGGTCCGGTTTTTTGAAAGTTTCAATTTATTCCAGAATGACGACCAAATCACCCTGTTGGAGTTGCACCCCTTCTTTGAACAAGACCTCGGACACCCTTCCATCGACACTGGTTTTAATATTGGTTTCCATTTTCATAGCTTCGGTCGAAAGAAGGACATCACCCGCATTGACCTTGTCGCCCACGTTAACAAAAATTTTACAAACCTTCCCCGGCATGGGAACTCCGATTTGCTTGGGATCGTTGGGGTCGGCCTTGCGATGTTCCGCTTTAGCCGACTTGACGGAAAGATCCTTCACCGTTACCTGGCGGGGCTCGCCGTTCAACTCGAAATAGATGGTCCGCTTGCCGTCCTCCTGGATATGCCCGACGGCATTGAGCTTGACAATAATGGTTTTTCCGGGTTCAAGCTCAATGGAGGTTTCATCCATCAGGTCGAGACCATAGAAGAAAACGGGTGTGGGAACTGCCGAAGTGTCGCCGTAATCCTGCCTATGCTGGTCGAACTCTTCAAAGACCGCAGGATAAATCAACCAGGAGGAAAGTTCCCGGTCGCTGACTTCATGGCCGAGTTTCTTTTCGAGCTCCGCTTTTTTGGCCTCAAAATTCACCGGCTCAAGGAGCTCTCCAGGCCTGTGGGTTATCGGTTTTTCCCCCTTGAGAATGATTTTCTGAAGTTTTTCCGGAAGACCGCCGTGGGGTTGGCCGATCATACCTTTAAAAAGATCGATAACCCCCTGGGGAAAGTCCATCTCATGGCCACGCTCGTAAATATCTTCGGGCTGATAGTTGTTTTGGACCATGAAGATAGCCATGTCACCAACGATTTTGGAAACCGGCGTCACCTTGATCATGTCCCCGAACATGTCGTTGACCTTGCGGTACATCTTTTTACACTCTTCCCAGCGGTCACCCAGCCCCATGCCTTCAACCTGAGGTTTGTAGTTGGAGTACTGGCCACCGGGAATTTCATGTTCGTAAACCTGGGCGGTGCCGCTGCGCAGTTCCGACTCGAAAGGCGCATAGTAGGTCCGGACGGTCTCCCAATAGTTGGCAAGTTGCTGCAAGTTTTCACGGTTAAGTCCCGGATCCCGCTCGGTATTTTCAAGGGCAGCCAAGAGTGCGTTGAGGTTCGGCTGGGAAGTCAGGCCGGATACCGAGGAAAGGGCGGCATCCACCGTGTCAACCCCCGCCTTGGAGGCCAGCATCAGGGTAGCGAGACCGTTACTGGAAGTATCATGGGTGTGCAGGGAGATGGGAATACTGATCTCCTCCTTGAGAGCGGTTATCAGTTTCTGCGCCGCAAACGGCTTGAGGACGCCGGCCATATCCTTGATGTTGAGGATATGCGCACCCATCCGCTCCAGTTCCTTGCCCAACTCGACATAATATTTAAGGGTGAATTTATCCCGTTTGGGATCGAGGATATCGCCGGTATAACACATAGAGGCCTCGCAAACCGCCCCGCTTTTGATAACGGCCTCAATGGCGACCTGCTGCCCTTTGGTCCAGTTCAGCGGATCGAAAACCCGAAAGATATCCATGCCGCTTTCGACCGATTTCTGGATAAAATCCTTAATAACGTTGTCGGGATAATTCATATAACCAACGGCATTGGACCCCCGGAACAGCATCTGAAAAAGAACATTGGGGATTTTCTTGCGCAAGCCGTCGAGTCGCTCCCAGGGGTCTTCCTTGACAAAACGCATCGCCACGTCAAAAGTCGCCCCGCCCCAGCACTCAAAAGAATAGATGTCACCACCGAGACGTGCCGTGGCATCGGCGATCTGCAACAGATCATGAGTGCGGATGCGGGTAGCCAGCAGGGACTGATGAGCATCGCGCATGGTGGTGTCGGCAATCAGGAGACGTTTCTGGGCCAGGATCCAGTCGGCCAGGCCTTTGGGGCCCTTCTCCAGAAGAATGCTCCGGGTCCCCTTCGGGGGCAGTTCGTCATAGTGAAACTCGGGAACCTCGGGGGAGCGCAACTCGCGAAAATGCAGAGGTTTTTTAATGCCGGGATAACCATTGACCACCGTATGGCCGATGAACTGCAGCAATCTGGTGGCCCGGTCTCTTTTTACCGGAATCTCAAACAGTTCGGGATGGTTATCGAGGTATGAAGTATCGCACTCACCGGCAAGAAAGGTCGGATGAACAACCACATTCTCCAGGAACCCGATATTGGTTTTAACCCCGCGGACACGGAACTCGAGAAGCGCCCTTTCCATATGCCGCGCCGCCTCCCTAAAGGTTAATCCATAAGTTGAAACTTTAACCAGTAACGAGTCGTAATAAGGGGTTATTTTTGAACCGACGTAAGCATTTCCGGCATCCAGGCGCACCCCGGGTCCGGAAGCTGAGCGGTAAGCTTTGAGGGTCCCGAAGTCGGGAGCAAAATTATTTTCAGGATCCTCGGTGCTGACCCGGCATTGAATGGCATTGCCGCGCATCTGGATATCGCTTTGACTGGTTATACCGATCTCCGGATCCGACAGCTTATAACCTTCGGCAACCCGGATCTGAGTCTGCACCAGGTCGCGCCCGGTAATAATCTCTGTAACCGTATGCTCAACCTGAATACGCGGGTTGGTTTCGATAAAGTAGAATTGCTGATCCTTGTCTAGCAGGAACTCCACGGTCCCGGCATTGATGTAACCCACCTGATTGGCAATTTTCAGAGCATAATTACAGATTTCCTGGCGCTTCTCATCGGAAAGATAAAACGCCGGAGCGATTTCGATCACCTTTTGATGGCGCCTCTGCACCGAACAGTCCCTCTCAAAATAGTGGACGATATTGCCATACAGATCGCCCATGATTTGGACTTCGACATGCTTGGGGCCCTCAATATATTTTTCGAGAAAAACGGAAGGATTGCCGAACGCCGTTTTGGCTTCGGACGAAGCGCTTTTCAGGCCTTCAAGGAGTTCTTTCTGGTTAGTGGCAACCCTCATCCCCCGACCGCCACCACCTGCGGCGGCTTTGATAATAATGGGAAAACCGCATTGCCGGGCAAACAGAATCGCTTCCTCTTCCGTGGTTATCGGCTCGTCAGTACCGGGAACGACTGGAACACCGGCCTCCAAAGCAACCTTCCTTGCCGCTACCTTGTCTCCCAGTTGTCTCTGAATCCTGGCATTCGGGCCAATGAATACGATCCCGGCTTTTTCACAGGCCTCGGCAAAATCGGAGTTTTCCGACAGAAAGCCGTAGCCGGGATGGATAGCATCCACCCCTTTTTTTAAAGCCAGATCGATGATGTCCTCATAAGCCAGATATGCTGCAATCGGGCCTTTGCCCTTGCCGACCTGATAGGCCTCGTCGGCTTTATAGCGATGCAGGGAGAGCTTGTCTTCATCTGCATAAATGGCCACGGTGTTTATGCCTAACTCCGCACATGCACGGAAAATACGGATGGCAATTTCACCGCGATTGGCCGCCATAATTTTATTGAAGTTACGAATACCCATTTATCCTCCTAAAAACGTGCCCCTTGATTTTTTCTTCAATTTATAAGAAACCCCGTCAAAATAACGGGGCATTGGGAATTTCAGAACATTCATATAATCAAAGCAGAGGTCCTTTTGTCAAGATAAAATCTTGTTTAGAAGCTCAACAAACCTCTTGTTTTGATGTGAAAATTTTGTTATAAAACGTAATGTTACAAATAAATTTTTATGTACCTATTGAAGTTTTCCGTGTTTGTGTCCCCTATCCTATTCGGAGCTTCCTCCCGTCTGTTTCTTGAGAAAAGGAGTAATCAGATCCAGGGGGATAGGAAAAATGATGGTCGAATTTTTTTCCGTGGCAATTTCATTGAGGGTCTGCAAAAACCGCAACTGAAGGGCACCTTGCTCTGTGGAAATGATTCGCGCCGCATCGGACAAACGTTCGGCGGCCTGAAACTCGCCTTCGGCATGAATGACTTTCGAGCGCCTTTCCCTCTCCGCCTCGGCCTGACGGGCCATGGCCCTTTGCATTTCCACCGGCAGGTCGACATGCTTGATTTCGACGTTGGAAACCTTTACTCCCCAGGGGTCGGTCTGGCGATCCAGGATTTCCTGAAGATGCTGATTGATCTGATCGCGCTTGGAGAGGAGTTCGTCGAGTTCCGACTGCCCGAGAACACTTCTCAGGGATGTCTGAGCCAGCTGGCTGGTTGCGTAAAGATAGTTTTCGACCTCGATCAGAGCCTTATCCGGATTGACGACCCGGAAATAGAGAACGGCGTTGACCTTGACGGAAACATTATCCTTGGTGATGACGTCCTGAGGCGGGACGTCCATGGCCACGGTCCGTAAACTGACCTTAATCAGTTTGTCCACCACCGGGATGATCAACCGCAACCCCGGTCCTTTGATGCCGGCGTAGCGGCCAAGGCGGAATATCACGCCACGCTCATACTCGAGAATAATCCGAACAGCACTGAAAAGCAGTAACAGCAGCAGGGCAATTCCCACAACCCAGCCGATCAGGTCAATTGGAATTATCATTGCGAACCTCCTTTGTCAAAAAACCATTCCCCTTCTTTCAGGGGTTTGACGTCCAGCTCCATATTTTCGCGAACCCGCACGACCACGATCTTTTCTCCCTTGGCTACCGGCACTTCGGAAGAGGCGTTCCAGTATTCACCAAAGACAAAGACCTTGCCGCGCAAATTGATTTCGCTGACCGCCTCCCCTTCCTTGCCGGCCATGCCTTCCCGGCCGGAAACAAACCCTCTTCTCTGGGTTCGAACAACCAGGTAAAGAACGAGCAGAAGAAAACCTGCGGTCACCGATACTGTGCCGAAAATGACCCCCTTGGAAATTTTCAGATAAGGCTCGGAGCTTTCGACCAGGATCAGGGAGCCCATAGTCATAGCAACAAGACCACCGACACTCAGCATGCCGTAGGAAACAATTTTGACCTCAAGAATAAAAAGAACCACGGCCAGCAGGATAAGGAGAACGCCAACATAGTTGATGGGCAGAGTCTGAAAACCAAGAAACGAAAGCAGCAGGGCAAGGGCACCGATGACCCCCGGGAACACCACTCCCGGCTGGGAAATTTCGAAGAAAATCCCGAGGATTCCGAGCATCAGAAGCATATAGGCAATGTTGGGATGGCTGACGGTATAGATAATTTTCTGACGCCAGTTCATCTCGCGGACCTGCAGGGACAACCCTTCGGTTTTGAGGGTGAATTCCCGGCCATCACGCAAATAACGCCTGCCGTTCAGCTCACGCAAAAGAGCGCTTTCGTCGTTGGCAATGAAATCAATAACCTTCATCTCCAAAGCTTCCCCAGCCGGCGTGGAGACACTCTCTCGGACTATGCTCTCGGCCCATTCCACGTTCCGGCCCCGCTGCTGGGCGATACTGCGGGCATAGGCGACAGCATCTTGAACAACCTTCTGCATCATGGTGCTGTCTTTATCCCCGCTCCCGCCGCCGATCTGGACGGGCGTGGCGGCACCAATATTGGTACCGGGCGCCATAACCGCGAAATCAGCGGCCAGAGTGATCAAGGCACCGGCCGAAGCAGCCCTTCCCCCTGAGGGATAAACGTAGACAATGACCGGTATTTTCGAACCGAGGATCCCCTGGATAATTTCCCGCATGGACTGATCCAGGCCGCCCGGGGTATCCAGTTCGATGAGAAAGGCTTTTTCCCGCGCCTGGTTGGCTGAGCTAAGCTCCCGAACGATAAAATCGGCAACCACCGGGTTGATGACGCCGACCACGGGAAGAACGCGGATGTTCTCCTCCGCTCCATGGCCTGTACCGGAAAAAAGGCCGGCACAAACCACTAAAGAAAGGCTAACCAGTGAAAATAAAAATAACTTTTTCATCCCCAAAAATTTACCCGAGAATTCTGACTTGTCAAATGGGGATGCCAACAGGCTTTTGGCCGTTACGGATTCAATGCCCGGCATCAAAGAAAAAGAGGCCAGGTACTGAGAAGAAACCCGGCTCCTCGTCATGGGCGGCCCTATCCCATCCACCGAACAGGAAAAAACCAGAATAATTTACCTGCATTTAAGATTTGGGATTTGGTCTGATATTTAAATTCCCCTTGGTAACTCAACCGCGAAGAAAAGATAAAAAAAACTTGCATAAGGAGAAACCCGGATGTTATTTTATGTCAAATAAATGACGGTCTTGACGAGCTCCTGAGGTTGGTATGAAAAGCCAGTTTCAAATCCTGATCATTGAAGACGATACGGCCAGCCGCGAGGCCCTTTCCCTGCTCCTGTCCCGGGCCGGATATCAGGTCATGGGTGCGGAAAGCGGGGAACTGGCCTATAAGCTCATGGAAAAGAACCACTTCAATGCCGTCGTCACGGACCTTTTTCTTCCCGGTCAAAATGGCATCGATATTCTTAAGAGGGTTAAAAAAATCTCTCCGGATACCAATGTCATTCTCATTACCGGCAATGCTTCGGCTGAAACCGCCGTCGAAGCCATGAAAGAAGGGGCCTTCGACTACATCACGAAGCCGATCAATTTTGAAAAGTTGAAAATCATCATTGCCAAAGCCCTGGAAAAAAGCCTTCTGGTGGCTGAAAACAATTACCTTCGACAGCAGTTGCAGGGCAGGTATAAATTCGAAAACATGATCGGCCACAGCCTGGCCATGCAAGCTCTCTTTTCCCGTATGGAAAAGGTCGTCAACACCGATTCGACCATCCTCATTCAAGGCGAATCGGGAACCGGCAAGGAACTGGTGGCTAAAGCCCTGCACTTCAACGGGCCTCGCAAAGAAAGATCTTTTATCGCCATAAACTGCGGCGCCATCCCGGCGGAACTCCTTGAAAGTGAACTTTTCGGGCATGTCAAGGGAGCCTTTACGGGCGCCGTTATGGATAAACCAGGGAAATTCGAACTGGCCAATCAGGGAACCATTTTCCTTGACGAAATCGGGACCATGCCCACCCATCTTCAGACTAAACTGTTGCGGGTCCTGCAGGAACAGGAGGTAGAGCGAGTCGGGGGCAGCAAGAAGATCAAACTCAACGTCCGGGTCATCTCGGCGACCAATGCCGACCTGGAAAGCCTGGTCATGAAGGGGAGTTTCCGCGAGGACCTGTTCTACCGCCTCAATGTCATCCCGATCAACATTCCCCCCCTGCGGGAACGCAAGGAAGATATTGCCCTGCTGGCCCGGCATTTCCTCGTTAAAAATTGCAGAGAACTGAATATCCCTCTCATGTCCATCTCCACCGAGGTGCTGCGGGCCATGGAAAACTACCATTGGCCCGGAAATGTCCGGGAAATGGAAAATGTCATTGAAAGATCCGTCACCCTTTCGGAGGGAGACTCCATCGAGCTGGAAGACCTGCCCGTCCAGATTTCCAAATCCGCTCACGCCAAAGACAGCGATGTTTTCAATCTCCCCAAAATAACCGCCCAGGGGATTGACCTGGAATCGTTCCTCGGTCAGATCGAAATGAACATGATTCAGGAGGCCCTGAAAGTGGCCGGCGGGGTCAAAGCCAGGGCTGCGGCCCTGCTAGGCATCAAAAGAACCACTCTGGTGGAAAAGCTGAAACGCGCCCAACCTCTTCAAGAGAGCGAAGGCGCCCGAAAATCAGTTTGAGAGGAAAACCGTTCGGCGCCGCACCCAGCGTTTCTCTGCATCTGCGCCAAAAAGAAAAAAGGTCAGGGGCGGAATACCCCTGACCTTTTACAATTTTTATTCTTTCCCATGATTTGAAAGAGCCCTGCTTTTCAAAATCCCGCCACGCTGGCGAAGGATCAAAAGCGGATTTTTACCCGCAGGCAACTAAATTTCCATAATCTCCTTTTCTTTAGCCGCCACCAGGTCGTCCACTTTTTTCACGAAGGTGTCGGTCACGTCCTGGATCTCTTTCTCACCTTTTTTCAGGTCATCCTTGGAAAGCTCTTTATTCTTCTCCATTTTTTTCAGCCGTTCGTTCCCTTCACGGCGGACATTTCGTAGCGCAATTTTCGCTTCCTCCCCCATACGCTTGACCAGCTTGCCCATTTCCTTGCGGCGTTCCTCGGTCAGGGGCGGAATGATGAGACGGATGATCTGGCCGTCCGAGTCGGGATTGAGGCCGAGATCGGCCTTGAGAATGGCCTTCTCGATTTCCGGGATCAGCTTCTTTTCCCACGGCTGGATGGTTATCAGACGCGCTTCCGGAACAGCCATGGTGCCGACCTGGTTGAGGGGCATCGGGGTACCGTAATAATCGACGCTCACATCATCCAGAAGGCTGGTGGATGCCCGACCGGTCCGAACCTTCCCGAAATCCTTCTTAAGCGACTCGATGGTTTTCTCCATTCCGGATTTGCATTTCGAAACAATATCACCAAACATGTTTTCACTCTCCTTTGACTATGGTGCCGATCTCCTCACCCATGACAACCTTTTGAATATTTCCCCTCCGGGTCAGGTTGAAAATGATAATAGGGAGGCCATGATCCATGCACAGAGAGGTAGCCGTGGCATCCATTACCTGCAACCCGTTCTGGAGGACATCAAGATAAGAAAGACTTGAATATTTGACGGCATTTTTGTCTTTGGCGGGATCAGCGCTGTATACACCGTCCACCTTGGTGGCCTTGAGAATAACCTCGGCACCAATCTCCATAGCTCTCAGGCTGGCTGCCGTATCGGTAGTGAAATAGGGATTCCCTGTCCCCGCCGCAAAAATCACCACCCGCCCTTTTTCCAGGTGCCGGACAGCACGGCGGCGGATGTAGGGCTCGGCAATGGACTGCATGGCAATGGCCGACTGAACCCGGGTGACAACACCCAACTGTTCCAAGGCATCCTGCATGGCAAGGCTGTTCATGACTGTCGCCAGCATCCCCATATAATCCGCGCTTGCCCGATCCATGCCTCGGGAGGAAGCCGCCACCCCCCGGAAGATATTTCCTCCGCCAATGACCAGCGCCACCTGGACGGAAAGGCCCAGAACCTCCTTGATCTCCGCTGCGATCCCGGCAATGATGTCGGGATCGATGCCATAACCCTGTTTCCCGGCGAGAGCCTCGCCGCTGAGTTTCAAAAGAATTCTTTTGTACCGGGCCTGGGCTGGAGACATATAGGTTCGACCTCGTCGGCTATTTTGTAAGATCGGCTACTTCCTGGGCAAAATCATCGGACCTCTTTTCGATCCCTTCCCCAAGCTGGAAACGGGCGAAACGGACCAACTTCAGTTCAACGCCAATTTCCTTGGCCGTACCTTCCACCACCTTAGTCACTTTGCGATCGGGATCAATGACGAACTGCTGTTCGAGGAGGCAGATTTCTCCGAAATATTTATTGATCTGTCCATCGACGATCTTGCCGATGATGTTTTCGGGTTTGCCGCTCGCTTTGGCCTTTTCAGCCATGATTTCCTTTTCTTTTTCAACCTCGGCCGCAGGTACCTGGTCCCGGGAGAGATAGGAAGGATTAGCGGCGGCAACATGCATGGCAATCTGGTGACCGAGCTCTTCAATCTTCTCGTTGCATACTCCGCCGGTTTCCAGTTCGACCAGAACCCCTATTTTCCCTCCGCCGTGAATGTAGGAAGCAACCACGCCCGTGGAATTTTCAAACAGGACAAAGCGCCGGATACTGATATTTTCACCGATGGTGGAAATGGCATCCGTCGTTTCTTCCGCCACTGATTTGCCACCCGGAAATTTGGCGTTTTTCAGCCCATCCAGGTCGGCAGGGCTGGAATCTAGAACAGCTTGGGCCACCCCCTGGCAGAATACCTGGAAATTTTCATTTTTGGCGACAAAATCGGTTTCCGAATTGATCTCAAGCAAAACCCCCCGGTTTTTATCGCCGGCGGAAACTACCGCCCCCTCGGCGGCCACCCGTCCGGATTTTTTGGCTGCGGCGGAAAGGCCCTTCTTGCGCAGAATTTCCACCGCCTTTTCCATATCCCCGCCAGCTTCGGTCAAGGCCTTTTTGCAATCCATCATACCCGCACCGGTTTTTGAACGCAGTGCCGCTACATTCGCCGCAGTAATATTTGCCACAGATTCCTCCTTGATATAAAAAGCAGTTTTTCGATTAAGGCTCAACGTGTTTGCACACGTTAAAAGCGGCCCGACAGGCCGCTTTTAAAACTTCATTTTCTATTCCTTTTCAGCTACCGCTTGTTCCACGACAGCGGCATCAACTTCCACTTCGGCGGGTTTCCGGCTTTCGGACTCGCCGCCTTCCTGGTCGCTCCGAATTTCCTCTTCACGCGCCGCAACCCCTTCAATGCAAGCGTCAGCCATCCGGGACGCAAAAAGGCGAATGGCACGAATAGCGTCATCATTGCCGGGAATGACGAAATCGATTTCATCAGGATCACAGTTGGTATCGACTACCGCCACGACCGGAACACCCAGCTTCCGGGCTTCCCGGACACCGATCTGTTCTTTTTTGGGGTCTACCACAAATATGGCACCGGGAGGCTTGGTCATGCCTTTGATACCGCCAAGGTTTTTCTCCAGCTTGATTTTTTCCCTCTCCAGCTGCAGAACCTCCTTTTTGGTCAGAAGCTGAAAAGTGCCGTCCTCGGCCATGGTCTCGATTTTTTTCAGGCGATCGATACTTTTCTTGATAGTGGAAAAATTGGTCATCATGCCGCCCAGCCAACGGCTGTTGACATAGTACTGCCCTGCCCGTTCGGCCTCTTCCTGGATGGAATCCTGAGCCTGCTTCTTGGTCCCGACAAACAGGACCTTGTCACCGTTCTTCACGGTTTCGCGAACAAAATCATAGGCGTTTTTAAAACAGCGCACGGTTTTCTGAAGATCGATGATGTAGATACCATTGCGCGCACCGAAAATATAAGGCTTCATTTTCGGATTCCAGCGTTTGGTCTGATGCCCGAAATGGACACCCGCTTCCAGTAATTGCTTCATGCTGATCTGAGACATTTTTTAAACTCCTCTTCACTGTGGTTAAATCGTCCGCCCCTGTCATTTCCCTGAAGACCTGGGGTTGAGACCCCAGGCACCCTTCCGAAGGATCGAAGGACATGTGAACTTTCTTCGAATTGAATCATATATCATGCGAACCTGCCAATGGCAAGGGGAAATTCCTGTTTACGGAGCCAAATCAAACCTTTACTACCGGGGAAGCTTCCCGGTCGAAGGGATTGGTTCGCACCGCCAGCGAGAACAGGTAGGGATAATTGACACGCTGGTAATCGATGTACTGAAGCCAGGCCGGCACCAGACGTTCGTAAACACGTTTGAAATCTCCCTGCAGGTGTTCGACATCCGATGCCGGCAGGGACTTTTCCTTTTTCCTCCTTTCCAGTTCCTCGGTCAGGTGAAAAACCGCACGCAGGACATCGGTAAAGGCCTCATGCTCATAAAGCATGGGGTTTTCCATGAGCCGCAGGAGAAAATTCCTTTTCTCCAGGAAAAAATCCCTCAAACCCGGCAGATCCACATTCCTGGGGTTAACCTCGAAAGGCAGAGACCCCAGCTTATTTGCCGCCCGCTTGAAGTCCTCTTTTTTCCAGTCGGCAGTGACTCGGAGAAGAGCCTGCTTACCCTCGACCTTGTCATCATGAGAGGCCAGTTCGGCAAGAAGGTCGGTGCCCATTTCCGAAAAAAAGGTCCCAATGACCATATTGAGTTTTTCCAGCTTGGCTTCCTGAGCACGAACGTTGAGGAGTTTGTTAAGAATCAGGGTCACCAGAAGCACATTGATGGGAAGAAAGCCCAGCGCATTAAAGATATAAGCATAAGTATCCGGTATTCTGCCCATGAGAAGTGTTTTGAGCAGATAAATCAGCACGGATGAACCGACCAGGAAAATTCCGAGTTTGGTTTCCCATTTCAGGCGCATAAATCCGAGTTCTCCTCTTCATGGCTCAAGGCGGGACATGAATGCCGGGCTGGTTGGGGCCCATCCAAACCTCCGAAAGGTGCAATGGGGCAAGGAGCGAACACAGCCGGACATGATGTCTAATTCCCGTTTTCATTGTAAAACCACACGAATAACCAGGTTGAAAAAGACGGTTGATTCAATGACGGTATCCATTTATAGTACCCGAAATTCAGCATTCCGAAAGCCGCCAGCCCCAAAAACGTGTTTTCAGAAGCATCAGTGGCTTAAGGGTTGACTTGAAAAATGATTGACGCACAAAATAAAAAATATAATAGCGAAAGGGGGAAAAAATGGAAAAAGTTAAAATGCCCGATGGTACTGAAGTCAGCTTTGAAGGTGCCGAATGGTATATGGATGATGAAATCCGGGGAGAACTGATTATGGAGCTCGGCGGTTGCAGCGAGCAGGAGTTCCTGGATGAATACTGCAAAAGGCACCGGGAAAGATTCAACGAGGAATTTTCCCTTGAAGCCAGCAAAGAACGGGAAATAACCGCATATGAGGAAACCCTGAAGGAAAAAGAGAAGGAGAAGGAGAAGGAGAAGGAACAAGAGAAGAAAAATCAGGAATAGCTTGATACTCCTTCCTTTTTAGTTTTTGTTTGGAAACCTTGCAGGCCTGATTTTTTCAGGCCTGTCTTTTTTTATTTTTCAGGATTCGCGCCGCTAAAAGCGCCAGGGCTGCCCCTCCCAGGAAAAACGCCGGTACCGCATCGCCGATACGGCTGTAAAGAGTCGGCCGGCTCCCCAGCCCGATTTCAGTCCCCAGCGACAGGGTCTGAAAGATTTCCGTTTGCGCCACGACCCGTCCGGAAGGGGCAATAAATGCGGAGATGCCGGTATTGGCTGCCCGAGCTATCCATATCCGGTTTTCGACGGCACGAAACAGGGTCATGGAGAGATGCTGGAATGGTGCGGAAGAACGGCCGAACCAGGCATCGTTGGTGATATTCACCAGAATATCGCAACCCATGCGCGTATAACGTCGGGCGATTTCGGGAAATATCGCCTCGAAACAGATGAGGACACCGGCTTTGCCCTGTGCGAAAGAAAGCGGTTTAACAGTGCCCGGGGAAAAATCGCCGATGCCGGCCACCATTTTTTCCAGGAAAGGCAGAAATCGTCCGAAAGGGTTGTACTCCCCGAAAGGTACCAGGTGGATTTTGTCACTTCTGCCCAGCTCCTTCCCTTCTTTTGAAATGAGAAAAGCGCTGTTCAGGTAGCGGACCTGGTTGTTGGAAATCTCATAAGCGGGCGCTCCGAACAGCAATTCCGCATTTATCTGCCGGGGAATGTCCCGGACCATGTCGCTGAGCCCCTGCCCCTCATTAAAATAAAAAGGGGTGGCGCTTTCCGGCCAGATGACCAAATCGGCATTTTCTTTGGCTACGGCCTTTTCCGAAAGGCGCAGGTAACGCTCCACCGTCGCTTTTTGATAGCCGGGGTCCCATTTAATGGATTGATCGATATTTCCCTGGACCACCACCGCCCGAATGTTTTTATCCCGGGCATCAAGGGGCTGCCCAAGGCGATAAACGCCGTAAAAAAGGTTGGCCGAAAAACCCCCGATAATCAGCACCGGCACCAGCCAGCCCAGCTCGCGCAGAGAACCGCCACGAATGCCCGTGACCAGGTGGGCCAGTCCGCCATTGACCAGGACGATAAGAAAGGTCAGGCCGTAAACGCCGAAAAGGTCGGCCGACTGGATGACAACCAGGTTGTGATGCTGTGAATAACCCAGGTTGACCCAGGGAAAACCGGAGAAGAGGAAGGAGCGCAAATATTCGGCCGCAACCCACAGGACCGGCAGGGAAAACCAGCCGGGAATCTCAAAGGTCTCCCGAAGACGCCACGCCGACCAGGTCACGGCCCCGAAAAACAGGGCCAGATAAATGACCAGCATGAGGTAGACGGCAAAGGAAAAAAGCAGGTTCATGCCGCCATAGGTGGTCATGACGATATTGACCCAGTAAAGGGTGGCGGCAAAAAAACAGAAGCCGGCGGAAAATCCGCTGGCAAAAGGTTTTTTTTCAAAAACCAGGAAAAGGGGGACCAGGGCCAGCCAGGCGCAGACCGAAAACCCCAAGCGGGGGAACGACAGGGCCAGCAAAAAGCCGGAAAGGCAGGCCCAGATCAGAAGCCGATCGATGCAAAATAGGTTTTTGAATTTCATTACACAGGCTCTGTGCCGGAGGCCTCTGAGGCTTGAGCCTCAACTCTGACTTTATGAATTTTTCTCGGATCGCATGTTATCACCCGCATTTTCAGATTTCCGGAGACAACCTCCTCCCCTTCTCGGGGTACATGCCCGAAAAGATGGAAAAGCCAGCCCGCCACGGTGTCGAATTTCTCCTTGGTGATGGAAACATCGAAGTACTCTTCCAGCTCTTCGACATTGAGGCGCCCGTCCACCAGCAGGACCCCCTTGCTTTCCTCCACCAGCCGGGGTTCATCCTGATCATCTTCGTCGCTGACCTCCCCGACGATTTCTTCGATCAGGTCGGCGAAAGTAACCATTCCCGAGGTCCCGCCGTATTCATCGACAGCGATGGCGATATGCACCCGTTTGCGGCGGAATTCCCGGAGCAGCTGTTCCAGGGTCATGGCCTCAGGAACAAAAAAAGGGTTGCGCATAATATCCGGAATCCGCACCGCCGGACCATCCGAACCCCAGAACCGAAGCAGATCCTTGGCATGGACGATGCCGACTATTTCATCTGCGGTGTTGCGGTAAACCGGTATCTTCGAATGCCCCGAAGCGTTGATAGCCGCCAGGAGTTCATTAATGGAAGCGTCAATGCTGCAACAATCCATCTCGGTGCGGGGAACCATGATCTCGCGGACAATGGTGTCCCCCAGCTCGAAGATGGAATGGAGCATGTCCCCCTCTTCCTCATTGATTATTCCTTCTTTCTCCGAAGCATTGATGATTTCCTGCAACTCTTCCTCGCTTCGCGCCCGGCGCTTGCCAAGTATGCCACGCAGCAAAAGCCTCAGAAATCCCGGAGAACCAGCCGCTCGTTCGTCGTCCAACAAAATCTCCTTTCTGCAAATTCCCGATAAGATTCAGGGATAAATAAGGTATAAAAAGACGGTCACCAGAACCCCGATACCCGCTCCCGCCATCACTTCCAGAAAGGAGTGAATCTTGAGCAGAACGCGGCTTTGACCAACAATAAAAGCCAGAATAAAACCCAGAACCGAGAGGGTAACGCTGGATTGAATGAAAACCACGGAAGTTGCGATGGAAAAAGCCACCGCTGCATGACCGCTCGGCATTCCGCCCCTGAGAGGCATGCCGCTTTTAAAAAAGCTTTTCAGCAGTATAACCAGAATGATAACAGTCAGGATGGAAAAAAGAGCAACTTCTCCGGGCGGCCGGCCAAGACCGCTGAACCCGCCCCCAACACTCTGAAAAAGATGGCGTGAAAGAGCCAGATAACCGATGACCACGGCGCCAATGCAAGCGACCAGAACCGCTCCCGCGGCCACATCCTTGGCCCGCCTGGCAAGGGGGTGAAAATCCGGTGAGACCAGATCGACAATGACCTCGACAGCCGTGTTGACCAATTCCGCAAAAAAAACCAGGGCAATCGCGAAAGCCAGGAAAATCAACTCCAGAGCCGAGACCCGATAGGCCATGGCAACCACCACCACCAGCACCGAGACAATGAAATGATACCGCAGATTGCGCTGGGTTCGGGCTGCCCACAGAATACCTTCGATGGCGCAGTTCAGGCTTTCAAGCCAGTTGGATGGTCGTTTCACCACCGGCTACCCCTCTGGAAACTCCTTTTGAACAAGGGCGAAAAGCTCATCTTCCTTGGCTTCCATGCGCCGGGTCTCTGCTTCGCCGACATTTTCATGGTTATAGCCGGTCAGGTGCAGAATGCCGTGAATGAGAAGAAAATACAACTCGCTTTCCGGTGAAATCCCGCCTTCCGCGGCATCCCTGAAAGCGGTATCCACGGAAATAACCACGTCACCGAGGAGAAAAGGATTCAGTCCTTTCCATTCCCCTTCCTGCATGGGGAAGGAGAGCACATTGGTGGCCCGGTCCCGTCCCAGGTAATGGTGATTCATCTCCCGGATTTGGATATCATCGACCAGAACCACGGAGAGAAAAGCATCAGGACATGCCAAGACGCTTAAGATCCTTTGCGTCACTTTCTCTAGCTTCGGCAGATCGATCCTTTGATTTTCCTGCCTGTTCTCGATCCGAACTGTCTCCATTTTTAGCTTTTCCCAAATCCTTTTCCTTGAAGGCCGGCTCGGGGTAATCGATGCGCTGATGGAACATTCCTGTCAGGATCAGGTTGAAACTCTTGGCAATGAGATGGAAATCCTTAAGGGTTAGTTCGCAATTGTCCAATTGGCCGTCAATGAAAATATTGTTGATTATTTTCTGAACCATGCCCTTGATGCGGGCGGGGGTAGGGTCGGTGAGGGTCCGGCTCGCCGCTTCAACGGCATCAGCAAGCATGATCAGAGCCGCCTCCCGGGACTGAGGCCTGGGACCGGGGTAGCGGTAGTCCCGCTCATCAATGATAATATCTCCGGTATCCTTACGGTTTTTCGCCTTCTCATAGAAAAACTTCATCAGCGTGGTACCGTGATGCTGGCGGATGATGTCCTCCAAAGGTTCTCCCAGTTTCCATTCACGGGCCAGGTCAACCCCGTCCTTGGTATGGGCCATCAATATCAGGGCGCTCATGGACGGATTGAGCTTGTCATGTTTGTTTTCCTGGCGGCCGAGATTTTCAATGAAGTAGAGGGGCTTGCGGACCTTGCCGATATCGTGATAATAGGCCCCCACCCGGGCCAGAAGAGGATTGGCGTTGATGGCCTCGGCAGCGGCCTCCACCAGATTGCCGACAACAATGGAGTGGTGATAGGTCCCCGGCGCCTGGATCATCAGGTCGCGAAGCAGCGAGTTGTTCATATTCGCCAGTTCCAGCAATTTGATATTGGTGGTGTATTTAAAAAGGGATTCGATCAACGGTACGGTGCCGGTCACGATCACGGAGCAGAGCAACCCGCCGGTCAGAGCGAAGGCAAGCTGATAGAGGAGCTGGATATCGAAACTCTTGGTGGTCATGAGATGAAGCCCGAGGACCATCACAGCGTTGAAAACCGAAAGCCGCAGACCGGCCAGATAAAGAGTCGAGCGCGTCTCGCACTGACGCACCCCGTGGGCTCCGATAAGGCTGCCCACCAGGGCATAAAAAGCAATAAACAGGTCGCTGCCGAACAGGGCTCCGAACAACAGCGAGGAAATCATGGCGAAAATAAGGGCAATTTCCGAGTTCAGGACAATCCGAACCAGCATGGCACCGGCCGCGAAAGGGAAAAGGTAGTAATAAGCCGTGGCCTCGATATAAGGGAAGACACTTCCCAGCGCATCAGCAACGAAAATAGCCAGCTTGAACAAAGGAAACAGGCTGCCGAGAAGACAAACCAGAAAAAACAGGTCTTTATTGGTGGGAGAGTATTTGCGGATGTTCCTTTTGGCAAAAAGATGAAAAACCTGAAAAAGAACCAAAATCGACAGGGCCAGACCGACAATCATATAAAAAAGGCTGAAATCCTCGCTCCGCTCCTGAAAAGCATTCAGTTTTTCAACCTGGCCGGCACTCAACCGCTCTCCTTCACGAACGATCATCTCCCCTTTTTTGACCTGGTAAAGGACAGGATTTACGGCCTCCCCAGCGGCTTTTTTGCGGGCCTCCGTTTCGTTTTTATTGAAAGTCAGGTTCGGCCTGAACAGTTTTCCGGCAACCGGAAGAAATACTTTTGAAAAACCGGGTGGGAGTTCGGGAACCTCCCGAAGTTGTTCGTCAATATGCCGGACAATCTCATCAAGACCGCTGACATTCTGCAACCGGGTGACAACCGCTTCCTGGTTGTTATGAAGATTTCGAAGAACGATACCTTTTTCTGAATCCGTTTCGAACAGTTGAAGGTTGCCGACGATCTTACTCTGAAAAATTTGTACGATTAGTTTCTGAATCGGCTCGAAACCCTTCCCTGCGGGAAGATTATCCCGCAGTCGGTTCAACTCGTCTTCAGGTAGGGGAAGTTCCAGGGCCTCCAGGCTTTCGCCTGCGGTGTTCTGGTCAGTGTCAGGCCCGGCTTTTTCCTTGTTCAGGATCAGGAGCGCTTCTTTCAGACGCTGGGCGATGTCATAACCGACCCGTGGATCGAAATCATATAGAGGAAGAACCGCCCTTTCAGCCTCCTGGCGCTTCTTTTCCGTCAGGTTTGCATCGGCTACCAGAAGGTCGCGAGGCGCTTTGATGTCCCGGGAAGCCACATCGCCGGGGCTGTAGTGGGACGGGATTCCGCCCCCCTTGAAAACAATGAGGCCGGCCAGACAGAGAGCCAGCAAAACCATGACCAGGTTGCGCTGGCGATCGTCGTTCAAAAGCTGAACAACCCGGTTCAGTTTGGAGACCAGAGAGCGCCAACCCTTGTCTTTTTTACGTTTTTTTCCGTTAGAAGCCATATTTTCTCTTATCCCGACGTCCCGACCCTGCCATTGCAAGCTTTGTACTGATATTTCTCATACGCCTGAATGACGCTCTGGACAATAGGATGTCTTACCACATCGATGTCGGAGAAAGTGATGAATTGAATCCCCTCGACGCCGGCCAGGATCTTTGTCGCTTCCACCAGGCCGGAAAGACGGTTCTCCGGGAGGTCAATCTGAGTCAGATCGCCGGTGACAACCGCACGGCTGCCAAAACCCATGCGGGTCAGAAACATCATCATCTGCTCATGGGTTGTATTCTGGGCTTCATCCAGAATGACAAAAGCATCGTTCAAGGTTCGGCCGCGCATAAAAGCCAGCGGCGCTACTTCGACGATACCCTTGTCTATCAGCTCCTGGGCTTTTTCGAAGGCCATCATGTCAAACAAAGCATCGTACAAGGGCCGCAGATAGGGGTTGACCTTTTCAGCCAGATCTCCGGGCAGAAAGCCCAGCTTCTCACCAGCCTCGACAGCCGGCCGGACCAGAACGATGCGGCTGACCTCCTTTTTCAGCAGAAAAGAAATCCCCATGGCCATGGCCAGATAGGTCTTCCCGGTACCGGCCGGGCCGATGCCGAAGACAATATCCTTGGAACGAATGGAGTCTATATAAGATTTCTGAGCGAGACTTTTCGGGGCTATGATCTTATTGCGGGTGGAAACAAAAATTTTATCCAGAAAAATGCTTTTGAGTGAGACCTTGGAATTTGCACTCAATATCCTTACCGCATAATCGATATCCGTCGGATAAAGAGTATACCCCTCCTTGAGAAGGGCGCATAGTTCCTCAAAAAGACGACGGGTGATTGCCACCTGTGGTGAATCACCCTCAATATTCAGTACCGTCCCTCGGCAGCCGATCTTTACATCAAGCATTTTTTCGATCAGCTTAAGGAATTTATTCTGATACCCAAACAGAAGGTTCGCCGTTTCCAGACTTTCAACGGCAAACTTCTCCCGGATATGGGGTTGTTCCAAATTCGCCTCTTTTTCCTGAGTCGAGTTATAACTGTTCAGCACAATGGACTCGCGGTGCCCACGACCAGGGAGCCTGTGGCGCATGGATGGCGCCGGGCAGGACCCCCGGATAGGTTCATGCCGCCCTTGGAATGGGCGTACGGGCCCGTCATCCAACAAGGTGAATAGTTAAGTCAAGTTTAGACTATTATCACTCTCCCGAATTAAAATCAATCCTATTTCTTATGCCGGGCGAATTCACCTCACGCGAGTTAAAAGATTCCAAGGATCATTATTTATGCTATAGTAACCTCAAAAATAAGGTTCTTGTCCTTTACTATCTATTCAGGAGGGCTTTATGAGTGAAATCACGGACATCTATGCTCGGGAGATTCTCGACTCGCGGGGCAATCCCACGGTGGAAGTGGAAGTTTACCTGGAAAGCGGAGAAATGGGGACTGCGGCCGTCCCCAGCGGGGCTTCCACGGGAGAACGTGAGGCACTTGAATTGAGGGACGGCGACAAGTCCCGCTATCTCGGCAAGGGGGTTCTCAAAGCGGTGGATAACGTCAACAGCATCATCGCCGAAAACCTGGTCGGCTGGGAAGTCACGGACCAGGCCGGCATCGATTTCAAGCTTATCGAACTCGACGGCACCGAGACCAAATCGAATCTGGGCGCCAATGCCCTTCTGGGGGTTTCCCTGGCCTGCGCCAAGGCCGCCGCGGAGGAAGCCGGGCTCCCCCTTTTCCAGTATATCGGCGGGGCCAACGCCCGCGAGCTGCCGGTGCCGATGATGAATATTCTCAACGGCGGTTCCCATGCCGACAATAATGTCGACATCCAGGAATTCATGATCATGCCGGTGGGCGCCGAAAACTTCAGCGAAGCCCTGCGCATGGGTGCCGAGATTTTCCACACCCTGAAAAAGGTCCTCAAGGCCAAAGGCTACAACACCTCCGTCGGCGACGAGGGGGGATTCGCCCCCAATCTCAACTCCAACGAAGAGGCTTTCCAGGTCATCATGGAAGCCATTGAAAAAGCCGGCTACAAAGCGGGCGAAGATATCCTGTTGGCCACGGACGCCGCGGCCTCGGAATTCTACAAAAACGGCAAATACGTCCTGGCGGCCGAAGCCAAGCCGGAAAAAACCGCCAAGGAACTGGTTGACTTTTACGAAGACCTGGTCAACCGCTATCCCATCATCTCCATTGAAGACGGCATGGCGGAAAACGACTGGGACGGCTGGAAACTCATCACCGAGCGCCTGGGCAAGCGCATCCAGATTGTCGGCGACGACCTGTTCGTCACCAACACCAAGATCCTCAAGGAAGGGATTCAAAAGGGCATTGCCAACTCCATCCTCATCAAGGTCAATCAGATCGGCACCCTGACGGAAACCCTGGAGGCCATTGAAATGGCCAAAAGGGCCGGCTATACGGCGGTCATCTCCCATCGCAGCGGCGAAACCGAAGACACCACCATCGCCGACCTGGCCGTGGCTGCCAACGCCGGCCAGATCAAAACCGGCTCCCTGTGCCGGACCGACCGCATCTGCAAATACAACCAGCTGCTCCGCATCGAGGACATGCTGGGGGAAACCGCCGTTTTCAGCGGCAGGAACATCTTTTACAATCTGAAGTAAAGCTTCACGATATTATCTGCTTCAAGCTGAAAAGGCCTGCCCATGAGGGCAGGCCTTTTCAAGTTAATTGATCGCGAGCGTCCGCCCGGCTAAAGTTGCTCCACCTGATAACACCCTGCCCCATAAGCAGCCCCCTTGCCGATATTCATCAGGGCGCCAAGATCGAGAATCCAGCCAATTTTTTTCAAATCCTCCCCTTCCACCTCGATTTCATTGACAAAACCGCCAAGCTCCTTTTTCCCTCCCGCGGCTTTCCAATCCTCCCAGACCAAACGATTGGTTTTCTCCTGAACAAGGCCGGCCAATTCGATCAGGTTTTTGAAATCGATATCCAGTTCGAGATGACAGGAATGGTAAAGCATGGCGGATACACGCCTTAAAACAAACGGAAAAATACGCGCAAAGGTTGGTTGAAAAAGCGGTTTTCCCTGCGAGATGAGGCGAGCGGGGGTCAGAAACCTGAGACCGAGAGAGCTGTTGCCGGCGTAATATTCCTCCAGCCAGGTTGTTACCGAGTTGACGGCAGGCGCCAGGCGGTCAAAATTCCCGCCTTCCGACCAGATGGAGAAGCGGTTGCCGCCAAGATCCTCGCTCTCTATTTCCATAAGCTCGAAATAGCCCCGATCCGCCTTGAAACCGCTACTCCCCATGCCCTGTAAAATCTGGGCCAGCTGCCCGATCTGCTGAATCCCCTTGCCCCAGAAGGTGGCACTGATCTCAAACAGCTCTCCGGATGAAATTTTTCGGGGCAGACCTGGGGGCGGCTGAAAGACAAAAAACGGGCTCGGCTTCTGGAACAACCGGACCGCCACGGGATCGTCCGGAAGTGGTGGTTCAAACAAATCCGACGGATTGTTTTCCCTGCCCGAGTCGATACAACATTCCATATGGTCCAGCTGGCGACCGGCGCTCCGCAAACCCGCCCGCATGCACAGCATGGCCTCCAAAGAAAGAGAGAATTCCTCGGAAAATTCCAGGGTGAAATGAACCCGGGAAAACTCGGCCCCATGAAAATTGGAAAAACGCTGCGCCATGACAATCCGAATTAAAAAAGGGCCGCCTCTTACCGGCCGCCCCTTAAAGATACATCATGAAGAAGTTTGAAATCAATCTTTCAATGCTTTGAGGTATTCGCGGTTCAACTTGGCGATAAACTTGACGCTGATTCCTTTGGGACAGGCCGCCTCGCATTCGTAGTGGTTGCTGCAGTTCCCGAAACCCTCTTGAAGCATGGTTTCGGTCATCGCGCAGACCCTTGTGGCGGCCTCCGTCTGTCCCTGGGGGAGCTTGGCAAGGCTGGCCACCTTGGCACTCACAAAGAGCATGGCCGAACCGTTTGGACAGGCGGCGACACAGGCTCCACAACCGATGCATTCGGCAGCATCCATGGCATAATCGGCATCCTTTTGAGGAATCAGGATGGTGTTGGCATCGACCGGCGAGCCGGTACTCACGGAAACATAGCCGCCGGATTGGATGACATGGTCGAGAGCCGTCCGGTCAACCACCAGGTCCTTGATGACAGGGAAAGCCCTGGCCCGGAAGGGCTCGATATAGATGCTGTCGCCGTCCTTGAATTTCCGCATGTGGAGCTGACAGACGGTCGTTCTTTCCTCCTTGCCGTGGGGGATGCCGTTAATGGCCAGGGAACAGGTCCCGCATATCCCCTCCCTGCAGTCATGGTCAAAGGCGATGGGTTCCTTGCCACCCTTTATAAGGTCCTGGTTGACGACATCCAGCATCTCGAGGAAAGACATATCCTCATCGACACCTTTGGCTTCGATCTGTTCCAGTCCGCCTTTGTCTTTCGGCCCCTTCTGGCGCCAAACATATAATGTCAAGTCCATTATTTGTAACTCCTCACCGCCAGTTTGACGTTTTCGAATTCCAGGTTTTCCTTGTGCAGCTCAGGTTCTTTGTCAGGCCCCTGGTACTCCCACGCCCCCACATAGGCAAATTTATCATCATGGCGCAGGGCTTCACCGTCAGGGGTCTGATGTTCGATGCGGAAATGACCGCCGCATGACTCGTCACGGTGAAGGGCATCGCGGGCCAGTAATTCGCCGAACTCGAGAAAATCCGCAACCCGGAGGGCTTTTTCCAGCTCCTGGTTGAGATCCAATGAGTCGCCCGACACCCGGACCTTTTCCCAGAACTCGTTGCGGAGCTCGGGAATCCGTTTGATGGCATCCTGCAGACTCGCCTCGCTGCGCGCCATACCGACGTTATCCCACATGATATGGCCGAGTTCCTGATGAAATTCATCCACCGTCTTTTCGCCCCTGATGGAAAGAAGTTGGGAAATCTTCTCTTGGGACTCCGCCAGGGCACCCTTGAAAGCATCGTTCTCAATGCTGGCCTTGCCGGGGGTAGTCAGAGCGAGATAATTGCCGATGGTATTGGGCAATACGAAATAACCGTCGGCCAGCCCCTGCATCAAGGCGCTCGCGCCGAGACGGTTGGCGCCATGGTCGGAGAAGTTGGCTTCGCCGATAACGAACAACCCGGGCAGGTTGCTCTGCAGGTTGTAGTCGACCCAGAGCCCGCCCATGGTGTAGTGGGGAGCCGGATAGATGCGCATCGGGACATCGTAGCCGCTCTCGCCGGTGATGCGTTCGTACATCTCGAAAAGGTTGCCGTAGCGGGTTTCGATGGTATCCCGGCCGAGGCGGTTGATGGAGTCGCTGAAATCAAGATAAACACCCCGCCCCGTGGCGCCGACCCCGCGGCCGTCATCGCAGGCCTCTTTGGCGGCACGGGAGGCGATATCGCGAGGCGCCAGGTTGCCGTAGGTCGGATATTTGCGCTCCAGGTAATAATCCCTTTCGGCCTCGGGGATATCCTTGGCCGGCCGCTTGTCACCCTTTTGCTTGGGTGCCCAGATGCGGCCGTCGTTGCGCAGCGATTCGGACATGAGGGTCAACTTCGACTGATAGTGGCCGCTGGCCGGAATGCAGGTGGGATGGATCTGGGTGTAACAGGGATTGGCGAACAGAGCCCCTTTTTTATAAGCCCGGTGGGTCGCGGTGACGTTGCAGCCCATGGCGTTTGTGGAGAGGTAAAAAACATTCGAATAGCCGCCCGTGGCCAGCACCACGCAGTCCGCCGCATGGGAACGGATCTCGCCGGTGATCATGTCGCGGACAATGATCCCCTTGGCCTCGCCGTCCACCAGCACCAGATCGAGCATTTCCGTACGCGAATACAGCTTGACCTGCCCGTCCCGTATCTGCCGCGACAGGGCCTGGTAGGCCCCCAGCAGAAGCTGCTGGCCGGTCTGCCCCCTGGCATAGAAGGTTCGCTGCACCAGGGCGCCGCCGAAGGAACGGGTATCGAGATAACCGGCGTAATCACGGGCAAAAGGGACCCCCTGGGCGACACACTGGTCGATGATGTTGGCACTCAGTTCGGCCAGGCGGTAGACATTGGCCTCGCGGGCACGGAAATCGCCCCCTTTGACGGTGTCGTGGAACAGACGGAAAGTGCTGTCGCCGTCGTTGCGGTAATTCTTGGCCGCGTTGATGCCGCCCTGGGCGGCAATACTGTGAGCCCGCCGGGGGCTGTCCTGATAGCAGAAGACGTCGACGTTAAAGCCCAGTTCACCCAGGGATGCGGCCGCGGACGCCCCCGCCAGGCCGGTTCCCACGACAATGATACGGAACTTTCTCTTGTTGGCCGGGTTGATCAGGCGGGAGTCGTGAATATGTTTTTCCCATTTCTGGTCGATCGGCCCGGAAGGAATTTTGGCATCCAATTTCACGATTCAACTCCTATAGTTTGACGATTCCCAGAACAATGAGAAGGGGGATTGAAATATAACCCAGAGCCAGAACGGCAGCCACGCCCAGACTTGCTTTTTTGAACAGTGCCAGGGTTTTGTCGTCATTGAGGCCGAAGGTCTGAATGAGACTGTGGATGCCATGCCGCACATGAAGAAAGAGGATAACCATGGCGGCGATGTAAACTCCGGCCGTTACGACCATCTGAAAGTTGGAGACCACCATGGAAAAAACGTCGAACCGGCCCGAGGCGTCAACCCCCTGGGCGCTGTCGGGGTTAATCACATGGGCGGTGAAATGAAGCAGATGAAAGATAATAAAGGCCAGAAGCAAAAGCCCTGAGTAGATCATGGTCTCGGAAGAGAAGGTTGTCGCCTGGCGTTTCTTGACCGCGTAATTCTGCGGCTTGGCCTTATTGTTTTCGAGGGTCAAAGTGATCCCGAAAAAAATATGGGCGATCAGAATGACCAGAAGCCCTCCCCGGGCCACCCAGATCAGCGGTCCCAGGCTCTTGAGCTTGGCCGCGTAAAGATTGATGGCCTCAGGCCCAAGGAAGATACTGGTGTTCCCGATCAGATGGACAACCACAAAACCGGCCATGCAGAATCCCGTCAGGGCCATGACCAGCTTCCTCCCCACCGAATTTTTGAGCAGCTTAGTAACCATGATGAGCTCTTCCTGTCTTGAATTCCATCAGCTGTTGAAAAACGAAGAATAAAACTGAAAAGTCCGCGCAAGAAAAAACAATGCCGGGCCTGTTCTTAAAACGCGATGCTTTAGAGGGCCCCCGGCTGAACTCCGCCGGGGCAATATGGAACGGCACTGAGACAACGCTTGGATCCGTGTTGTTCACTGCCGTTCTGAACGGTTGAAGCTGATAAAGGATACAACGTAAATTATGATTGAGCAATCTTTAATGTGCCGCCTCCCTTGCCGGAGAGAAGGGGGGCAAGGGTCGCTCTCGACTAAGAATAATATTATAGAAATAAAATAGAACGGTGGTTTATTATTGTCAATAAGTTTGTTTGAAAATTATTTTTAATATTTTCAATCAACTGTTTTATCGTACCTTTTTTTAAAATCAGCCCGTTCTATTATTTTCATTTTTAACTTTAAGCCAAAGCTTTGGAAGCGGTTCTCCCAAAAGGGGGCGGGAACCGATACGGAAAGAGATCAGCGGCTGTGAATAGTGCTTGGGAATTTCTTCGCCACCTGCTATGCTCCTGCCATGATCGAATTCAAACTGCTAAATAAGGACCCCTCCTGCCGCGCCCGGCGCGGTCGCCTGAAGACCCCGCACAGCACCATCGAGACCCCGGTTTTCATGCCGGTCGGGACCCATGCCGCCATGAAGGCCATGACCCCGGAGCAGGTTCATGAGACCGGCGCCCGCATCATCCTCTCCAACACCTATCACCTCCACCTCACGCCCGGCGAAAGCCTGGTAAAAAAGGCCGGGGGCCTGCACGCCTTCATGGCCTGGCAGCACTCCATCCTGACGGACAGCGGCGGTTTTCAGGTCTTTTCCATCCCCAACAAGAAGATCACCGATGACGGCGTGTTTTTCAAAAACGAGGTCACCGGCAAGGAGATTTTCATCGGCCCGGCCGAATCCATGGCCATCCAGAATGCCCTTGGCGCCGACATCATCATGGCTTTCGACGAGTGCATCCCCTTCCCTGCCAGTCACGACTACGCGGCCCGCTCCATACGCAAAACCCTGCGCTGGGCTGAAGCCTGCCTCAAGCACCACACACGGGCCGATCAGGCCCTCTTCGGCATCGTCCAGGGCAGCGTCTTTCCCGACCTGCGGGAATCCTGCAGCCGGGAACTGACCGCCATGAATTTCCCCGGCTACGCCATCGGCGGCGTCAGCGTCGGCGAAGGCCTCGATCTCTTAAAAAAGGTCGTCGACTGCACCGAACCGTTCCTCCCGACGGACAAGCCCCGCTATCTCATGGGCGTGGGCCTCCCCGAGGATATCCTCGAATCGGTGGAGCGCGGCATGGACATGTTCGACTGCGTCATCCCGACCCGCTACGCCCGCAGCGCCACCCTCTTCACCCGGCGGGGGAAAATCCGCCTGACCAACCGCAATTTCCGCCGCGATTTTTATCCGGTGGACATTTCCTGCCAGTGCTACTGCTGCCGCAACTTCAGCCGCGCCTACCTGCACCACCTCTACAACGCCAACGAGATCCTCTCCTCCATCCTGGGCTCCATTCACAACGTCCACTTTTACCTCAACATGATGAAGGAAATCCGCGAGGCCATCGAGCAGGACCGCTTCAAAAATTTCAAAAAGGAATTTTTGCGGGAATACCTGAAAACGGAATAAATGAATTGATGGAGATCCGGCACTTCTGTTGAGCCGCCGGTTCGCCGTCAGCCGGCGTCAGACCTGCGAGGTCCATTTCTTCAGTTGGGGGACGGCCCTGAGGGTCTTATAGATGCCATGGTTCCAGAAAAACGCAATGCCGGTGCTGAAACCGCTTTTCGTCTTCCTGAAGGTCTTTATTCCCCTTTTCAGGGATGGGAAAAAGGAGGACAGCTCCTTATAGGCGCGAAACAGCTTGAGGTATAATTCATCCTCCGTCAGATGGGTCACCTCATAGGTCTGGGTGAACATATTGTAGGCGTCCCAGTCATCCGGATAGTCGGTGAGCCGCAAACGCCCTTCGTTTTCCAGCATTCTATAAAGCGCCGTTCCGGGCACCGGGGTCTGGATGCAGAGCTGCACGGCATCGATTTCCGCTTCCCTGACAAACTCGACGGTTCTCTCGATGGCGTCCGGCGAGTCATGATCCTGCCCGAAGATGAAGGAACCGACGATGGCGATGCCGTTTTCGTGCAGTTTTTTTATAGACTCCTTGTAGTAGTCCTTCGAGTTGAGGTGTCTGAGGTTCACCTTCTTGTTCATGGAGTTCAGGGTATGTGAGCTGATGGATTCCAGGCCGATCATGAAAAACCGCCCCCCGGCCCTATAGGCGGATTTCAGCAGTTCATCATGGTGGGCGATATCGATGGTCGCTTGAGCCGCCCACTCCTTTTTCAGCGGCCTCATGCCCTCAAACAGCTGCATGGCCCGGTTTCGGGAACTTTCCGTATAGCCGATGAGGTTGTCGTCCACAAAAAAGATGTGTTTGTTCCGGATCAGTTCGACCTCGTCCAGAACCAGGTCGAGATCACGGTAACGGTATCTGCTCCCGTTAAAGGTGGGGACGGCGCAGAAGTTACAGTTGTGGGGGCAGCCCCGCGTGGTCTGAACGGTATTGACAAAATATTTGCCTTTGAGAAAATCCCGCCGCTGCGGCTTCATGCGGCTGATATCGGGACGGTCCTTGACCTCGTAAACCCTCTGCAATTGACCGCGCTCGAAATCCTCCAGCACCGTCGTCCAGATGTCATCGGCCTCGCCCACGACCACGGAATCCGCATACTGAAGCGCCTCGTCCCGCATAAAGGAGACATGGACGCCGCCCATTACCACCGGTACGTTGCGCTTGCGAAATTCAGCGGCTATGCGGTAAGCGCGCGACGCGACATGGGAAACACAGGTGATGCCGACCAGATCCACGGGGGCATCGACGTCGATCTTCTGGTAGGCCTCGTCGATGATCTCCACGGCATAACGGTCAGGGGTATTGTTCGCCAGAACCAGCAAGCCCAGGGGAGGCAGAGCCAGGGGATTGGCGTTTTTCATGGCGGAGATCTGGTAGACGGGGTTGATCAGCAGAATTTTTTTCATGGAGATCCCCCCAGCTCAAAAGAGGTTTTTTCAAGAGGAAAGGTTCCGGGCCCGTTTGCGAAGCGGCGGCGACTGGCCGTCCGGCGGCCTGCGGGCTGGCGTTAACCTTAAAATCAATAACGCCCTCCTGTCAATACGAAAGCCCCCGCTGCAAACATGGAACAAACAACCAAAGGGATTTCCCACAGCCACCACAAGACTCCGCGGAAAACCGTCGGACCAAATGTGGAAAATGGCTTGGAAGAATATCTTTTCCCCGGTCTGAAAAGGTCAAGAACACCTGCAACAAAAAAGCCGGGGGCAACCCCGGCTTGGCGTTCCCGACCTGTCATCTTTCATGCCAGATTCTTTTGCTCTTTTATCTTGTAAATCCTCCGATAACCCGAGAACCCCAGCTGGAACAACATATAAGAAGGCCCAAACCGACAGAATCAAGTTGGGCCGTTCGGTGTTCTGGAGATGGTGATTTTTGAGATTCCCATTTTAGTTTGTTTGAGAAAGGGAAAGTTTATGGTTCAATTTTTTTTCTTTGCTCACGGATCGATGAAATATTACGGGCGGCTCCTAGCAATCAGTTCCGCCATTTTATGAAACCACCCTTCAACCTCGCATCGTTCTGCACCTTCTGGGTCAGTTGAAGTGCAACGCTCCCTCAACTCGTTCAATGTCATTTCTCGGAGTAATAGGCCACAAATCACGTGTTTCGGTTTGGTATGATTTAATGTGACACCGCGCCGCACGTCTGGAGGAAAGCGAAAACCTATCTCGTCTTTCGCTCTGCAGAGTTCTTTCCAGAAATCGGAGTCCGGCTTCGACATTTTGTCAAAATCAAAATCAAAACCAGGAAGCCGTCCCTGGATGTTAACTGGATTTCCGTACACCCGGTCAATGGCAGCTGGGTGTAGATAATTTTCGATTTCGCGTTTCCGGGTCATGGCTACCGCAATAGGCAACCCTTCTCGGTTTTCTTCCCATCGTCTGACTCGCTCTAAAACCTCAGCGGGGATTGTCTTGCCAGGATGATCAGGCGCTTCCTTGACAGAATCCCTAAGATAAAATTGAGGCAATCCAAGTGCGTTTAAATACTCGCCGTTTACGACGGATTTGAGTTGATCGCCCCCACCCCCAAAAACATAAAAGATGCGGTTTGCTTCAATTGGTTCTGGAAGGGCACCATCTATTTTCAGCTTGCCTACAATGCTTTCCAACACCCAAACATCCGAATCTCCTTCTACCCATACTGCGACTTGGGCGTTCTCTTTTGGGACAACACTGGGTAGGACACCAAGGCTCGTTGCGGCTTCCAGCAGGACACCTTTCTCGCTGGAACCGCTTCGCACACGCGGCGTATGAGAGCCTGCGGGCAAATCAATAAATCGTATTGAGTCAATGGGAAGAAGCTCCGCAAGACCAGGTACATGTGTCGTTAGAAGAACTTGGTCTCCCGCTTCTGCCAACGCTTTGAACGCTTCAGTTATACTTCGTTGGAAATTTGGGTGCTGTGAAGTTTCAGGCTCTTCAATTGCGTAGATAACGGGAGGCTGAACAATCCCCTCTGTGCGTTCCTGACGCTTTTTCTCTGCCTCGGCCTGGAAAAATGCAAGCACGACCAGTCGGCGAACGCCGGCGCCCCTTTTGTTCAACGGCACATTGTCGTCTCCGCGCAGCACATCAAGATCGAATGCTTTGGGCCAAGATGGCGGTTTGTATTCGGGGACAAGACTTTGCGCAATCTCCGGATAGTCCCTCTTCAAACGCTCCAGCGTTCGATCTGTAGTCTCTTTGACTTGCCTCTGCACCTGTTCAGTAATCTCCGAAAGCGGATCTTCCAGTTGCTTTATTGCGTTTTTCAAAGTTGCTTCAAGCGGGGAACGGACGGTTGATTCTTTGTCTCCACGAACCTGCTCCGCCTTGAAAAGCGAGTACACCGGAAGATGCCGATCATTGAGCTTCTTCCAAATTTTTCGGGCGTCCTGAAAATCATCACCCTTGTCTTTTGGGCGGTCCAGCTCGACTTCACGGAGTTGTAATTCGAGATTGCCCCGCGACTCAAGGTGACGATAAATTGCTCGGCGCATTTCGGGGTTCTTGCGCTTGTCTGCCTCTAAATCGTTAGCCTCGACTACCGCCTTCAATTCATCCCGCTTTTTGAAAAGAAGGTCCTTTGCATCTTCGTGCGTTGGTGCTAATGCCCTCGCATAGACGCGCTCCACCTCGGCTTTTGTAGCGGTGGTCTTCCAGACCTTGTAGATTTCGAGCTTGCCTACATCGTTCAACAGGTATTCCGCCTGGAGCGTAGTCGCGGACTGCGCGTCTAAATTGATCTGTTCTGGAAGATCTGAAAATACGCATCCTACCGAGAATCTGCCGCTGTCAATTCGGGTATTGATGTCTTGTGCGTCCACAACATCATTAAAAAATGCATCAAGCGCTTCAAGAATTGTTGATTTTCCTATGTCATTTTCACCAATCAGTGCGGTAAGAGCGGATACATCAATTTTACTTCTATCATGAAAAGAACGGAAACCCTGGATAATGATTTTTTCTAACCTCATCTCGTCCCCCTTTGCGTCCCGACCTAGGGCCAAATTCATCACCAACATCCGGGCACATTACAAGGCATCGCACCCTTCAAAGTTGCCGATTTAACCTCCAGCTTTTGCGATTAGCCGCCATCACCTCTGAATTAAGCTGTTCGGGGCACCTTAACCTAATCTAAAGTAACGACATTAATCGATTTTCCCAAGGTTAACTGGGCAATATCAACCAAGTGCCGATGGTGGGTAAAGAAGAGGATTTGCGTTTTTTTTCCAAGTTCGGCAAGCACCTCAAAACCTGCCGCAGCTCTCGTATCGTCAAAATTGATAAAGAGATCATCGGCGACGAACGGCAATGGTTGGGCGCGACTCAGGTACTCTTCAACGGATGCCAGACGCAGGGCAAGGTATAGTTGGTCAGCAGTACCATCGCTCATGCCGTCGGTACTGATCGTTACGTTGTCGGGCCGGACACCGGCAAGATGGGCTCGGTCCTCCTCGTCATACTCCACCCGTAGATCACAAAACGAATTCGACGTCAGTGTCGCAAACATCTGACCAGCCCGTTTTAGGAGCGGAGCCTGCTTTTGTCTTCGATAACGATCTATCACCCATCGGAGAAGGGTGGCCGCCGTTTGGACACGGACAAACTCCTCCGCACAGTCACGCAGGCTTGCAAGGGCCTCCTGCCGGGCTGCGGCCGCATTTGCGGCACGTTGGTCTCCGCCGATCGCGTCGAACGCTTGCCGAGCAGTGGTCCGGGCCTCAGTCGCCTCAGTCAAGCGGCGGCGGAGATCGTCCAGTTCAGTCTGGAGCGTTTGTTCCCGGGCCGCTATTTCATCGAGATCGATCCCATCGCATTCGGCTCTTAGATTCGGCATGGGTAGATCGTCACCTTCTGCAGCGATGGTCTGTTTAAGTTCGGCTTGTTCGCCATTGAGGTCCCGTTTTCTTTGCGATTTGGCGATTGCACCTTTGAGTTGGTCAAGGTCTTCGGCTCCGCTGATATCCTGAAGCTCCTGCAACGTGTCGCGCGCTTCGCGGGCGGTTGCCCCCCATTCCTCAATGCGCTTTTCAAGAGAAGCAATATCTTGGTCCTTCGCCGCCTGTTGATTATGTATCCGACGCGCTACTTCAAGCCGGCCTTCCAGGACCACCACAGCCGTTTCCGGCTGGCCAGCATCAAGATCGGTCGCTATTACGCCTAGCAGGCTTTCCACTGCCTCAGCAAAACTTTCGACGTCCCGCTCAATTTTGCCAATACGTTCTCTTCGCAGTTGGTCAATGTCTCTCGCAACGCCACGCATTTCCTCAACAGTTTCAAGTTGATCTGCAATGGCGTCGGGAGAAGCAGTCTCGTCAAGATCTAGTAACCTCAACGCTGTCCTCCATTCATCTTTCCACTGGCTCCAACCTTGTTCAACCCTATTAAGGGCAGCCTTTTTGCGCTCTAGCTCACCTTCAAGCTTCAGAAGCCGGGTTTCTAAAGCCTCTCTGTTTTCAGCCCGTTTCTCGTAACCTCGTTGAACCACTTCCGCAGCCTCTAAGACGACCCGCAAGGATTTATCCTTCAGCCCCTGTGTATTTTCGCCGAGCGCCGCCAACTCCTTTATTATTGGCATGCGAACGCCGACCTCTTCGTCCTTTAATATTGTGATCTGGCTGCGGGAACTGTCTCTGCGGGCCACCATTTGGAGTGCGTCGTTTCGCCCATCAAGCCATAACAACATGTGGTCGGGTGCAAGTGCCTCGAAGGGCGCCTCGCTCCAGAGATCTGTCCACTTCGATTCCAAAATATGCATTTTGCTTTCAAGATCCTTTTTTTCCTCGTACAGGGTATTCAACTGTTTCTGCTGGTCTTCAATCTGACCTGCGATCGCTGCCAATTCACCGGCCGTCTGCGCATTATCGAAACGCCGATCTGCCAGACGATCGGCCGTCTCCAATGCAATTTCATAGGCCTTGGGGAGGTCAAATACGTCCCTCCTAAAAACGGTGATTTCCTCTTCAGTAACCATACCACCGTCTATGTAGTGTCTGCGCACCAGCGACCACCCCAAATCTCTCCTATCTCGTGCTTGAGTGAGCTCTTCGAGCGGAACCACGTCTTCATCGCGTGTCATTTGCTCATACGCTTTTCGCCGATGGTCGATTTCCTTTTCTGCGGCGGTGATTTGCTCGTTACAGGAGCGAATGTTCTCCCCGAGGCTATATAAGGTGTCTCGATGTTTCTGTACAACGCTACGGGGTGGCACCGGCATTTCAGCGAGTGTTTGCTCACTGGAAATCTGTGGCCGGAGCGATTTCAATGCCTTTTCGACTGCAACCTGATTTTCCCAGGCCTCTTTTTCCGCTAGCTTGATCCGGCTTCCGATTTCGCCCAGGCCCCTGGCTGCGCGAATACTGGCAGTAAGAACTGTCACATCGAGAACAGCCTCAGCCTCTTCCAGACCCCGCTTTAATTCACGGTATTCACCTTTTGTTTCCTCCAAAGCCGACGTAGCGGCGTCAATGGCTGATGCCCGTTCGCCGCGGGCGGTAAGAAGCCCACGAGTTGAAGCAACTGCGGCACGTCGGGGAAGACGCAAGAGGATCGCATCGATGTCACCGAAAGGCCATCCCAGTTCCTCCGCCAGGGTGCATAGTCGTGACTCGGCCATCTCAAGCTCTGCGAGACGCTTAGGAAGATCTGCTTTCTCCTTCTGGACCTCGATACGTTGTTTATGAAGCTGCTGGATATCTTCAGCACGCCGAAGAAGGACCTCGTCACACCCTAGATCGGCTCGTTCGGTTTTTGCACGTTTGAGATGCTCGGTGAGTTCATCAATTCTCGATCGCGAATTAGCCATGTCCTTTGTAGCTGTTTCCAGTCGCGCGCCTGCATCGTCAGGCAGCAACTTTACGTCACCAAGGAGAGCATTCTCTTCCTCCAACGTCGTCAACTTATGTATAGAGCGATAAACACGACGGATGCGATTCAGTTTTCTCTGCTCGATGCTTCGGGATTCGATTTCTTTTTCCAGTTCGGCGCAGGCTTCCAAGGCCCCATCAAGGATTCGCTTTGTTTCATTCCATTTATTTGCTGTGACGATATGTTCACGGAGTGCTTTGTCGGCCTCCTCCAAAGACTCGAGTGCCTGATAGTATTTCCGGCGACCGGCCCGTCGCGGCGCCCAGAGCAAATCAGCCTCTTTTTCAAGGTCAGTAATCAGATCGTGCAGGCCAGCTACTCCTGAACCGGCCGAAAAAAGCATCTGTCCCATATCATCCTTGGCTTCCAGGATTTCGCGGCCCCCTCTATCCAGTCGCTCATGATTAAGACTGAACATGCGGGTGAAAAAAGCTTGGTCGGCGCCACCCAGAAATAAAGCCAATGCACTTTCACCTGAAGGAAGCGGCAGTTCGTCGGGGCCGAGGATCGTATCTTTTTTGCCCTTGCGGCGGCGGAACTCCAGTGAATCCGTGCCGTTATGGAGCACACCGCCAAGGCGCATGCTCACGTAGTCATGGATAAAGTTGTACGGTGAATTGTGTTGAATACCAAACAAAAGATCCTCTATGGCGTCAAGAGAGGTGGATTTGCCGGCCTCGTTCGGCCCAAACACAATATGAACGTCGGATTGTCCATTCGGGAAATCAAGAAACGTGTCTGTAAACCGGCCATAGCGTATTAGATCGAGCTTTTCGATACGCATCGGCTACTCCCCCCTCGCAGTAAGTCTTCCGTTCAGGTAAACCTTGATATTAGTGATTAGGGACTCAAAATCGCCCTCAATAGCGAATTTCAGGGCGGGATCCTCGACCTCCCTGCGAAGATCGAGGGGGAGTTTGCGAACCATGCCTGCAACATCCATTTCGAGCTGGTGGACTAGGTCATCATCGGCAGCAGCCTCACTGAGCATACTCTGTAGCTCTCCGAGCGCGTCCTGCCGGCCGGCGGCTACTTCCGGATCAAGTGTGGGTTCCGTCGCAACCACGAGCTTTTCGATCCAGGAAGCGTCATCGCCAATACCGAGAGCCGCCGATCGCGCCTCCAACATCAGATGATCCGTGGAGGCTAGAAGTTCAGCGTGAAGGTCGGTCTGCCCTGTCAACTCTAACCGACAAGCCAGAAGCCGCCCGTCTGCACCAGCCGAGACTGCTTCTTCGATAGCCCTACGGATACAGTCAATCACGTCGGCAATCCGGTTACACTTGTCAACCGCGACAAGCAAGTGCGCCCAACGGACGACCTCCGGGAACAGGGATACGAGGTCAGTTATTTGCCGGTCCTCGACCGTAACGAGGTGGGCACCCTTAGACCCCGTCTCGCGGATATGACGTCCTTGCAAATTACCGGAAAAGACGACATGCGGATGCTCATGTAGAACCTGGCCGTTGTGGACATGCCCGAGAGCCCAATAATCGTATCCTTTGGTTACAAGTTCTTTGAGGCTACAGGGAGCATAATTTTCATGCCCACCCAAGCCACCTAGGGCCGTGTGCAGGACACCGATATTGAACATATCCTTAACGGGGTCCGGGTACTGAGGAACCATGTTTTCGGTCACTTCGCGTTGCTGAAAGCTTTGCCCGTGAAGAGCGACGCGCAAATCATCGAGCGTAAACGTGCCGGGTTTTCGGGATGGAAAAACCTTTACGTTCTCCGGCAGAGACAGGCGCTTTGTGATTTGGCTTTCGGCATCGTGATTTCCGTACAGAAGGAAAACATTAATGCCGACTTTTCCAAGCCGTCCCATCTGATGAGAGAAAAAGAGCCCAGTCTGAAAATCCCGCCATTCGCCATCATAGAGATCGCCGGCAATAATAACGAAGGCGACTTCCTCCTCAATAGCCTGTGAGACCAAATTGTTGAGTGCTTCACGAGTGGCTGATCTAATCTGTTGAACGGCCGAGCCCTCATGTCGGGAAAGGCCCTTAAGCGGACTATCAAGATGAATGTCCGCCGCATGGATAAATCGGAACGATCCCACAGTATCTTCCTTTGTTTGAATTCACTTCAAAAAATGAGTAAAAGAAAAAACCGCTGGTCAGCTCCTTGCCAACAACAGCGGTGAGTATTTCTGTCTGAGTGGGAATTTGTTGCCTTCGAGTTGCGTCCATTCCTCCGCCTCTCGGGAAAATCCATCAATTTTAATAATTTCTCATATTACTCCGATGATATGGCAAGTCAAAGGATTTTTGTCCGAGAATTTGTACCAGATTGTTTGGGCAGACGAAAAAGGGGGAGGCACGAGGAGGCTAATCGTTCGCCACGACAAAGCTGTGGGGGAAGCTGCAGCACTGCACCGGGGGCAATCCGGCTAGGTTCTCCGCCGGAGATCATCTTCTTCAAGATCATGACGAAAACAGAATGAGGGTTACCTTGAGCTGATTATGTGGCCCAGGGGTCGCCGGTAAATTTATGGAGCGGTCGTGATTTCCATTATGTGCTGTTTGTGATAAATTCAGCTTCCGGCAACCCTCATGAGTTATCCAAAATGAAAAGGAGCAACGAGCATGGCCACCACCGCTGATCTGAAACGCAATCTGGTAATCCTGATCGACAGGGCACCCTGTCTGGTGCTGGATGTGGTCAACCAGACACCGTCGGCCCGGGGCGGGAATACCCTCGTCAAAACCAAATACCGCAACCTCCTCACCGGGCAGATCCTGGAAAAATCCTTCAAGGGGGGCGACCGCGTCGATGTGGCCGACTTCGAGAAACGCAAGGGGCAGTTTTTGTACGTCGACGGCGACCAGGGGGTGTTCATGGATCTGACCAGCTTTGAGCAGCATGAGATTGGCGGGGAGCTGTTTGAGGACATCCGGGGATATCTGCTGGAAGGTTCGGAGGTACAGTTGGGCCTGTTCGAGGAGAAGGTGGTCAGCGTTGAGGTGCCGATGACCGTGGAGTTGAAGGTCGTGGAGACCGCTCCGGCCATCAAACACGCCACCGCCACCGCCCAGAGCAAGGAAGCGGTCCTGGAAACCGGGCTGCGCCTGCAGGTCCCCGCCTACCTGGAAGCTGGCGAAACCGTCAAGGTCGACACCCGCGAAGGGCGCTTCATTTCGCGTGCCTGAGCCGGCCGGACTTTGCGGACCCGTTGGCCCTCCTCCACAGTCATTGTCTCCCACGTGCAAAAAGCCCTGCATGACACGAAAACCCCTCCCGGAATCCCAGGAGGGGTTTTCGTGTCTTTAATGTGAAAAAGCTGGCCATTAAAAAGCCGGGGAGCGATGTCCCACCGACCCTAAATATTATATTATTTTTGTTGGGTCATGACTAGTTAAGCACTGTCCGAAGTGTGATAACTTATTGTCATGACAAGTAAAAACAAGTACGCGAAACGT